>TARA_R110001583_G_scaffold112684_2_pt1 | contig 333980 bp, 325 predicted proteins | sample TARA_R110001583 | Tara Oceans TARA_R110001583 (sample SAMEA4398432) | marine metagenome | biome: Polar Biome; feature: [MES] marine water layer (ENVO:01000295) within the mesopelagic zone...; material: water (ENVO:00002006), including particulate matter (ENVO:01000060) such...
GTCCCTATCTAAGAACCACCTGTAAACCAAACCCCACCCCCCTCAAACATTCCCCTATGCAAGCGCACAGAATCCTGTCATAAGGGTCTCGCTACGTTACCTCTATCGACCCTTCTGTTCTCCTTCATCGGCTACAGTCTTCGATCGATCCCTGACTACGCCGGGTTGCCGCACTTAAGCGGGCAACATCTAAACTAGGAGACACACGATGGCTAATGGCACCGTGAAATGGTTCAACTCTACTAAAGGTTTTGGCTTTATCGAGCCTGAAGGCGGCAAAAAAGACGTGTTCGTGCACATCTCTGCTGTCGAACGTTCTGGCCTGTCCGGTCTTGCCGATGGCGCGAAAGTGACTTTCGACATCGAAGCTGGTCGTGACGGCCGCGAAAGCGCAGTCAACATCGAAATGGCGTAAGCCTGTTTCGAACAGAATTCTAAAACGCCCGCAGATTAAATTCTGCGGGCGTTTTTCATTTTAGGCACTGATTTTTAAATTAACGTTTCTTCACGAACTCGGTCAGGATCACGATCCGCTGACCTTCCACCCGGCCTTCGATATGCCCGGCGTTGTCTTGCACCAATGAAATCCCGCGCACAGCCGTGCCGCGTTTGGCGGTAAAGCCGCCGCCTTTGACCGGAAGGTCCTTGATCAACACAACCGTATCGCCAGAGGACAAAACCGCGCCCAAACTGTCGCGGTGAATGACCTCGGGGCCTGCGGCCTTGGCCCACTCTTCAACCTCGGGTTCAAGGTAGAGCATTTCAAGCGCATCTGCCGCCCAAGCCTCTGATCCAAAACGATTAAGAAGCCGCCAAGACAGCACTTTGATCGCATCGTTTTCTGACCACATTGACGTGGTCAACGCCTGCCAATGCCCCTCGGGCACGGCCTCGCCTTTGATCCCACCCGCACAGGTCTCGCACAGATGTGCCACGTCCGTTTTCGGCGCAACGGTCACATCCACCAATGCCGCATCCGCGCTACATATTTCACATTCGGCCATACTGCCCTCCATTGTTCGCGCGGACCCTAAAGCCTTGGCCCTATAGCGCACAAGCGACAAACCGCCACTCCTTCACAGCCTTGTGAAAAGACCCACGCGGCCACTGGAATCAAAGCTGGGAACACCGCATAATTGCTCTATGTAAAAGACGAGTGAACGCGTCAAAGAGGAAGGCCGAGCGGTGCTTAGAAGGACTATGTTTGTGGCGGCGGCCTTGCTTTGCGCGGGGACGGCCAACGCCTTTGAGGCCAAGCTTGAAACCACCGCAGAGGGGGACGTCAAAACCCGTCTGGAGGGCGCCTCTGCCATCTTAGAGGCCGCTAAGAACGCGGTCACAGCCCCCGAAGAAATCATCGCTGCGGTTCAGTCCGATTACCGTGGCCTGATTGGTGCGCTGTACCGAGAGGGCTATTACGGCCCCAGCATCTCGATCCGCGTAGACGGGCGCGAGGGGGCCGATATGTCCCTGATTTCATTGCCATCGACGATCAACACAGTGGTAATCAACGTTACCCCCGGCCCAAGGTTTCGCTTTGGCAGCGCCACCGTCGCCCCGCTCGCCCCGGACACCCAGTTGCCCGAAAATTTCGCATCAGGCGAAGTGGCCAAATCCGGTTTGGTCGGTGAGGCAAAAGACGTGGCCATCGCGGCATGGCGACAGGCATCGCACGCCAAAGCGGCCCTGTCAGACCAACAGATTGTCGCAGATCACAACAGCAAAACACTCGACGTCGCTCTCACCATCGACCCCGGCCCCGCCGTTGCCTTTGGCCGCTTGAAATTCGCGGGCGACACCCGCGTGCGCGAAGATCGGTTGTGGCGCATCGCCAACTTGCCAACGGGGAGCGCCTATGATCCCGACACGCTTGATCTGGTGACCCGGCGCCTGCAAAAAACCGGCACGTTCCGCTCGATCACCCTGCGCGAGGCCGATGCGCTCAATCCCGACGGAACTCTCGACATCACCGCAACGCTGGTGGATGAAAAGAAGCGTCGGCTTGGCTTTGGTGCGGAGCTGTCGTCGCTCGAAGGTGGCACAGTGTCGGCCTATTGGATGCATCGCAACCTCACCAAAAGCGCCGACAGATTGCGCTTTGACGCCGAAATCGGCGGTCTCGGCGGCACAACGGGCATAGATTACTCCCTCGGCGCGACCTACCGCCGCCCCGCCACGGTTACCCGCAAAACCACCCTCGTCCTAGGCGCTGAAATCGAACATCTGGACGAGCCGGATTTCCTTTCAGATCGGGGCGAATTCACCATCAGCGCCGATGTGGAAACCTCTCAGAACTCGACCTTTTCCTTTGGCCTCGGCTACCGCTATTCCGAGGTCGAGGACTCGCTTGGCTCGCGCTCCTTCTCGCATGTGATTTTCCCGATCAACGGCAGTCGCGATGGGCGTGACACTGCGTTAAATCCAAAATCCGGCACCTATTTCAACGCCGACATCCTCCCCTTTGTCGGCGTGAGCGGATCGGCCTCTGGCGTGCGGGTCATGGCCGATGGGCGTGGCTATCTCTCCTTTGGGGATGATGATCGGTTCACCCTGGCCGGGCGGTTGCAACTGGGATCCATCGCCGGGGCGGACTATACCGAAGTGCCCCCCGATTTGCTGTTTTACTCCGGCGGCGGCGGCACCGTGCGCGGGCAACCGTACCAATCGCTCGACGTCGATTTGGGCGGCGGCAATGCCACAGGCGGCTCAAGTTTCCTTGGCCTCTCAACCGAATTGCGCGCCGTTGTCAAAGGCAAGATTTCCGTGGTGGGTTTTTATGACCTCGGGGGCATCGGCACATCAGCGTTGCCGGGCGACGCCGCCGACTGGCATTCGGGCGCAGGCCTTGGGCTGCGTTATGACACCGGCTTTGGCCCAATCCGCCTTGACCTTGCCGGACCTGTGACGGGCGACACCGGCGACGGCCTCCAAATCTACATCGGCATAGGGCAAGCGTTTTGAACAAATTTCTCCCGGTCATAACCGCCATCTGCATCCCTCTGACGCTGATGGCGCAGGACAGCACCGACTCGACACAAACGGGCACGACACAAACCGCCCGAGACAGGTCGGTGATTGTTGGCTTTTTGGAAGACAACCTATCAGGCGCGGGCCGCGACATTCGCATCGAAGGGTTCAAAGGTCTGTTGTCCTCCAACGCCACGCTCGACGAACTGACCATCGCCGATGACACCGGCGTGTGGTTCACCCTGCGCGATGTCGAACTGGACTGGAGCCGGGCTGCGCTTTTTTCCGGTCGGGTCGAAATCAACCGCATCACGGCGGGTGAAATCCTATTTGATCGTCTGCCCGTGGCAGAGGCCACGGCAACGGCTCCCTCGCCCGAGGCCAAGCCATTTTCATTGCCGGACTTGCCGGTTTCGATCGACATCGGCGCGATTGAGGCCAAGCGTGTCCACCTCGGAGCTCCGGTGTTGAAACTGGGCGAAGCGGTGGATCTGAGCCTCGCCGGCAGCGCCAATTTGGCCGATGGATCGGGGGCTGCGACCTTGGACATCCAGCGCCTGGATGCCGCAGACGGTGCCTTTACCGTTGATGTGTCTTTTGATGGTCCGACCGAGGTGTTGGATCTTGATCTGGCCCTGACCGAAGGGGCGGGTGGCCTGATCGCGACACTGGCCAATCTACCGGGCGCGCCTGAGCTGTCTCTCACGGCCAAGGGCGCGGGCCCTTTGGATGATTTCACCGCCGATATCGCCTTGGCAACACAGGGCAAAGATCGTCTCACCGGCACAGTGGCCCTCAAAGCTGACCCCGATCCAAACGCCCCGGATGCCCCTGCCCCACGTGCGTTTACGGCTGATCTCTCCGGCGATCTCACCCCGCTGTTCAGCGCCGAATACGCGCGGTTCTTTGGCCCCTCCTCAACACTGCAAGCGCGCGGCCTGTCCTATCCTGATGGCGGGTTTGATCTTGAGCAATTCAACCTCTCGACCCAAGCGGTGTCGATGGTCGGTGCAGCCAAGATTGGCGCCGATGGCCTGCCGCAATCCTTCGCGCTCTCCGGGTCGCTCAAAAGCCCTGATGGCCGCCCGACGCTGCTGCCTTTTGGCTCGGCGCGTAGCATGGTCGATAAAGCCCTGATCATTGCCAATTATGATGCCGCCACAGATGACGGCTGGACCGCGCTGATTGATGTCGATGGCTATACGCAAGACGGGCTGCGCCTTGGCAAAGCGGCGATCAATGCGGGCGGCACCATCGCGCGGCTGACGGATGACAGTGGCCTGACCAGTTTGGGCGCAGTGAGCGCCAAGATTGAAGCCGCCGTGACCGGTCTCGTCTCTGATGACCCTGCTGTGCAAGACGCCATTGGCGCCAACCCCAGCCTCTTGACCCAACTGACATGGCAAGAGGGGCAGGACATCGTCTTTAAGACAGTCGAGCTTAAAACCGATGCAACCACCGTCACGGTCCAAGGTCGGCTGGCCGGGTTGGACGCAGGGCTTGAATTCACCGGCGACATGCGCCTCGACACCCCGCGTCTGGCTCGATTTGCCCGCATTTCTGGCCTTGATCTTGCAGGGGCCGTTCAGGCCACAGGCTCAGGCAGCTACGCGCCTCTGAGTGGGATGTTCGATCTGACCGCTGAGGCCAAAGGCAAAAATCTGCGCTTTGGCATCGCGCAAGTGGACGCACTGACCAATGGCTCCAGCACGGTGAGCCTCTCTGCCAAACGCGACGAAACTGGGCTGACCCTGCGCGCAGCGGATATGACGACGGGGGCTGTGACCGCCTCCGCCAAGGGCACGCTGTCGTCTGAGGCGGGGGCGCTGACGCTTTCTGCCCGTCTCGATGACGTGGCGCGCCTTGGCGTTGGCCTCTCCGGTCCGCTGACCCTTGCCGCCGATGTGTCCCGCTCAAGCGCAACAGCGCCGTGGCAAACCGAGGCCAATATGACCGGTCCCGGCGGTTCGACCGCGCGCGTCACCGGCACCCTCGCCCAAGACGCGAGCCGAGCCAACCTGTCGCTGACAGGCACCGCGCCTTTGGGCCTGTCCAACCGGTTTACCACCGCCGCACTGACCCAAGGCAACGCGAGCTTTGACCTCTCACTCAACGGCCCGCTCGCCCTCTCGTCGCTGTCAGGACAAATTCAAGTCACCCCCGGCGCCCGTGTGGTGGTCTCAAACGCAGGGCTCGCTCTGACGGTGGAGCGTGGCACGGTCACGCTTTCGGGCGAACGCGCCCAGATCGACGTGGTGACCAATGCCGACAGTGGCGGCGGCATCTCCGCCTCTGGTCAATTGGGTCTCTCGGGCACAGTTCCCGCCGATTTAACGATGGCGTTCAATGGCCTAACCTTGGTGGACCCAACGCTCTATAGCACCTCTTTGAATGGCAGTCTGGCCATCACCGGCCCGCTGGCTGGGGGGGCTTCCATTGCCGGGGATCTTACATTGGGCCGCACCGACATCACTGTGTCGGCCTCCGGCCTTGGCGGCAGCGGCGACATCCCCGAGATCACCCACACCGGCCAAACCAGCGCTGTGCTCACCACCCGCAAGCGCGCGGGACTTGTGGTCACGGATCGCAATGGCGGACCGGGGGCGTCCTATGGGCTCAATGTCACCATCGCCGCCCCAAACCAGATTTTCATTCGCGGTCGGGGCTTGGATGCGGAACTGGGCGGAAAATTGCGCCTGCGCGGCACGACCCAAGATGTGATCCCGGTGGGTCAATTTTCGCTGATCCGCGGGCGCTTGTCGCTTTTGGGCAAACGCATTGTGATGAAAGAGGGCACGCTGACCTTACAGGGTGAATTGGACCCCGTGGTGCGGCTTGTGGCGGAAACGCAAACCCCTGATCTGAACGTGCAACTGGTCACCGAAGGGCCGTTGAGTGCGCTGGCCTTGACGCTCAGCTCCTCGCCCACCTTGCCGCAAGAAGAAATCCTCTCTCAACTGCTGTTCGGTCGTGGTCTGAGCCAAATTTCCGCTCTGCAAGCGGCACAAATGGCCTCGGCTGTGGCGACCTTAACCGGCGGCGGTGGCGGGCTTGTCGGTTCAATCCGCAACAGTTTTGGCCTCGACGATCTTGATCTTCAAACCTCAGAAGAGGGCGGCAGCTCGTTGAAGCTCGGCAAATATATTTCGGATAAAATCTACACCGATGTGACCATCGACAGTGATGGCAAATCGGTGATCAACCTCAACCTTGACGCCACCGACAAGGTGACCGTCAAAGGGTCCGTGTCCTCGACCGGCGACACCGGCGTTGGGGTTTATTTTGAAAAGGACTATTAATATCCCTCCGAATCTGCGGGTTTGATGCCCGTCACTCTAATCCGTCGCAACCATCTGAAACGGGACGCCGAATAGCGCCCCGTTTGTTTGTCTTACTCTACCGGAATTGCCTGAAGTTCAGGTTCGTCATGGTGGTGATGTTCTTTCACCGGGCGCATGAACAGGTTGGCGAAGAAGGCCACGACCAACAACGTCGCCATGCAATACATGGTGGTGTTGTAAAGTGACGGGGTCGGGTCGATGGTGCCCTCGGGCGCGATTTCCATCAGCTTCGCGATGGTCACAGTTTTGGCCGCGACCAGTTCCTGAAGCTGCGTGATCGGGGCACCGAACTTTTCGGCGAAGGCGGCGGGGTCGGCCTTAACCGCCAAGTCGTTGATGGCCGAGGTCACGGACATTTGCCGCAGCGAAGTGATCGCCAATGGGCCCAACACGCCTGCTGTGGACCACGCCGTCAGAATCCGCCCGTGGATGCCGCCGACATGCATGGTGCCGAACATGTCGGCCAGGTAGGCCGGGATCGTGGCAAAGCCGCCGCCATACATCGAAAAGATGATCATCGTCGCGGCGTAGAATCCGATCAGGTAGATCAGCGACGGGGTCGTCGCCACGGCCGAGGCGAAATAGGGGATCGACAGATACAGGATTGTGCCCAGCACGAAGAAGCACATGTAGGTCGTCTTGCGTCCGATGAAATCAGAGGTCGAGGCCCAGAAGAACCGCCCCACCATGTTGAAAACCGAAATCATCAGCACATAGGTCGAAGCGAAGGCGGCGGTGACCACCAAGGGCAGGACCGACCCGAAGATTTCCGACATCATCGTTTTGGCAACCCCGATGACGCCGATCCCGGCAGTCACGTTGAAGCAGAGCATAATCCACATTTGCCAGAATTGCGGCGTCTTCAGCGCCTGGTCGATATGGACGTTGTTTTGCGACACCATGCCCGAGGCGGCGGGCTTGGGCTGCCATCCGGCGGGCTTCCATCCCTCAGCGGGAACGCGATACTGGAACGAGGCCAGGATCATGACGACAAAATAGACCACGCCGAGCGTCAGGAAAGTCTGCGCCGCGCCGGTCACACCGGTGCCCACAACATAGACGCCTGCCTCTCCGCCAAAACTTGCGGCCTGCGCGGCAGACGCGATCACGACCTCAACTTTGCCTGTGGCAGTCTCGGCGAAGACGCGGCCGTTCTCGACCACCGTTGTCACGGTGCCCTGCCCCCCAAGAAAGTCGGGCGCCTTAGCATAGAGGCTCAACAGCCAGCCCTTGACCGGAGCGGCGATCATCGCGCCACCGCCGAAGCCCATGATGGCCATCCCGGTCGCCATGCCACGCCGGTCCGGGAACCAGCGGAGCAGCGTCGATACGGGCGAGACATAGCCAAGGCCGAGCCCGCAGCCGCCCAGCACCCCATAGCCAAGATAGATCAGCCAAAGCTGGTGGCTTGATATTCCGAAGGAGCCGATGATGAACCCGCCGCCCCAGAGAAATGCAGCGACGACGCCGACCATGCGCGGACCCACGTCCTCAAGCCACTTGCCCGCGAAGGCCGCGGAGAGGCCGAGGAAAACGATGGCAACAGAGAAGATCCAGACAACCGAGCTGAGGCTCCAGTCATCGGCGCTGGACGTAACGACGCCCAGTTCGCGGGTCAGCGGTTGATTAAAGACGGACCAGGCATAGACCGACCCGATGCACAGGTGGATCGCGATGGACGCAGGCGGGACCCGCCAGCGGTTGAAACCGGGCTCGGCGACGATGTGGCTCTTATGCAGGAACCCCAGCGCACCACCAGATGCGTTTTTCATTGATGTAACCTCCCTTTTCGATCCGGGCGGCGGCCTCCTACCGCGAACCCGATGAGCGGCATGCGACGACATGCCATGGCGCAGAAAGGAGCACAGACACTTACAAAGTCAAGAAAATATATAAACAAAACAATAGCTTAGATTGTCATTTTGACCACAAACACCCCATTGACAGAACCAAAATGGGACATTTTGTCCGACCGATTGCTATTCTAGGGGTCAAACCGGGTCAAATTGTCCAGATCAGGCGTTTTCGGCGATCGGCAGGAAAACCTCGAACCGGCTGCCCTTGCCGGGGGTCGAAGTGGCGCTGATCCGCCCGCGAGCCTGCGTGACGATCTGTTGCGAGATCGACAAACCCAGCCCCGTGCCCTGCGCTTGCTTGGTGGTGAAAAACGGATCGAAGATGCGTGGCAGGACCTCGGGCGCAATGCCGGTGCCGGTATCGGCGACGACAATCACGGCGCAGGCGTCGCGGTCTTCGGTGGCAATGGTCAGGCTGCCGCCGTCGGGCATGGCGTGAACTGCATTGAGGATCAGGTTGACGACGACCTGCTGCAATTCGGTGCGTGACATGCTGACCGACGCCGTGCTGTCAAAGGCGGGGAAGCAGGTGATCCCCGCCACCTCGATCTGGTTGCGCGTCAGCACAAGGCAGTCGCGGACAACCTCGCTGGGAGCGATCAGGTTGTGTGCACCTGAATACTCCTCGGGCCGGGCGAATTGCAGCAGCTTCGAGACGATGACGCCGATGCGATAGACCTGATCGTCGATCAGGCGGAATTCCTCTTCGACCTTGCCGACCTCGGCGCCTAGCATGCTGCGGGCCAGATCGAGGTTCCCCTGGATCACCGCCACGGGGTTGTTGATTTCATGGGCAACGGAAGCGGTGATCTCGCCCACTGCAGCCAGTTTCTCGGAAATGATCAGGCGTTCGGTCGTGCGTTCCAGCCGCTGGTTGGCGGCCTGAAGATCACTGGTGCGCTCGGCGACGCGGACCTCAAGGCTTTCGGCCCAGTCGCGCAACTCCCGGTCGCGGGCCTGAAGCCGGTCCAGCAAATTGTCCAGATGCCCCGCGACCTGGGCGATCTCGTCGCCGTCATCGCGCGGGTTGTTGCGCGCGGCAAGATCCCCCGCTTCGACCCGCGCAATCGTCCGTGTCATCGCCTCAAGCGGGCGAAAGATATGCCCGGCCCATCGGAGGAAGACCGGGACCGAGGCCAGCGCGATCAGCACGAACGCCCCGCCAAGGATCAGAACCGAGCTGCGCTTGGCATTGCGGAACGGGGTCTCGAGAAAACCGACATAAAGCATCCCTACCCGTTCGCCGAAGCTGTCATGGATCGGTTCATAGGCCGAGATGTACCAATCGTTGACGACAAAGGCACGGTCGTGCCACACACTGCCCTCGTCCAGCACCTGAGTCCGCACCTCGGCGGAGACGCGGGTACCCAAGGCGCGGACATTCTCGAATAGGCGCACGTTGGTCGACACGCGCACATCCTCAAGAAACAGTGTCGCAGTCCCCTGACTGCCCTCAGGTAGGCTCTGTTCGCGGTAGACAAGGGCATTGATCGTGTCGATAAAATCGAGATTGCGGTTCAGCAGGACCCCGCCAACCAGCGCTGCGGAACGTCCATCGGGTAACGTCAGCGGGGCGGCGGAATGGATGATCATGCCGCGCGTTTCGACGGTGCGGTCAGTCGGCACCGCGGCACGGGTGGGGACAAGCGGGATCTCGGCCTGTTCGGCCAAGCCCGGCGAAAGGGCCTCCAGATCGTCGGCCGCAAGCACATCCACAGCGCTGTGCAGGCGTCCGGTCAGCGCCGTCGCGATGACTGGCCAGCGCCGCGCCTCGGGTGTGGCCATCTCAATCCGCAGGAAATCGAGGCCCAGAAGTTCCCGTTCACCCCTGAGGAAGGTCGTGGAATCCCCGGTGCCAAGCGCATCCTGCAGGGCGACGGAGCGTGCGACAGCGTCAATCCGTTCGCCCGACAATTCGGCCAGGCGGGCAAGATATTGGTCAGCGATCGTCAGGTCACCCGTGACCTTATTGACAAGGATATCGTCAACCTTGTTCGACCAGCGCCACATGGTGCCACCCAAGAATACCGGCAGAAGGACCAGCATCGGCATGAGCGCGATGACCAGAAGCCGGACACGCACCGAACCGAGAAAGGCCCCCAGCCGTGACACTGTCACAGACCCCAGGCCGCGCATTTGCGGTCAATTGTCTTGCGCGACACACACAGCCGCCGGGCCGCCTCGGTCCGGTTGCCGTTCAGGGCCTCCAGTGCACGCAGGATCTCGCGCTTCTCGGTGACCTCCAGCGGGGTGATGTCTTGGGTCGGGCTGGTTTCACTCAAGGTTTCAACGGGGAACCGGCCAAAGATCAGCGCCCGCTCCACGAAATTGTGCAACTCACGGATATTGCCGGGCCAGTCGTAGCGCAGCATGGCCGACCGGACGACCGACGGCATGTCAAGCCGCGGCAGGTTCAGTGCGGCGGATATCTCTGCTTGAAACAGGTCTGCAAGATCAAGAACGTCGGTTCCTCGATCCATGAGCGGAGGCATCTCAATTTCGACCACGTTGAGACGGAACAGAAGGTCCTCACGGAACCGGCCCTCACGTACGGCCTCGTCTAGCGCTTTGCTGGAGGCAATCACAAAACGCAGGTCGAGTTGTACATCGCGCTCCGTGCCGACCGGGCGGATCACCCCATCCTCGAGCACCCGCAAGAGAGCCGTCTGCGCATTGGACGCCAACTCACTGACATCATCCAGAAACACAGTCCCGCCAGAGGCCGAGGCCAACAGCCCCTCGCGCCCGGATTGCGCCCCCGGAAAGGCGCCCGCCGTGTGGCCGAACAGCTCGAACTCGATCATGTCCTCGGGGATCGCGCCGCACTGAATCGCGACGAAGGGGGCGGTTCCTCGTCCTGAATGGTCGTGGATGTGGCGCGCGGCAACTTCCTTGCCGGACCCAGACGGCCCCGTGATCAAAACTGGAGTCGACAGGGGGGCAACCCGTTCCAGCAGGCGCCGTGCCTCAGTAATGATCACCGAGGATCCGATCAACTCCCGTCGTCGTGTGCCCTGCGCCGTCGTTTCAAGCTCGCGTCGAAGCAGGAAGTTTTCGCGCCGTAAGGCCGCCATTTGAAGGCAGCGCTGTAGCGCGTTCAGGATCTGGGTCGAGCGGAAGGGCTTGATCAGAAAATCGGACACGCCCGCGCGCAATGCCTCGATTGCGGTATGAAGGTCGGCATAGGCGGTGATCATGATCGTGTCGGTAAAGCCGCCGCTTTCGCGCCGCGCGTGCAGCCAGTCGAGGCCCTTTTGACCGGGCATGATATTATCCAGCACCATGATGTCATATTGGTGAACGGAGAGCAGACGCTCTGCCGTAGCCGCGTCGGGTGCTTCATCCACGGCCCGGCAAAGCGGCGAGAGCATCTTAACTAGGAAATGTCGCATGCCGGGTTCGTCATCCACGACAAGGATACGCGCTCCCGTAAGAAGATCATCCCGCCGAATGGATTGCGTCATCACCCTTGTATCCCATGTCCAACTTAAATCGCTTCGACCCATCAAGCGCAAATACCCTATGATTGGCAAGTCCGTGAGTCCTTGGCGTCCAACCTCTGCGCAGCTGCTGTCAAAGGCGGGAGCGCCCATCGCCGGTTTGGAACCGATCATTCAGGGCGATGTCCCCGCCGTTCTGTACGACCCCATTCGCGCGGCACTCCTGCAATGTGCCACAAATGTGACGCTCTCTCCATCCGGCGCATGGGCCGGTTCCAAGGCCCGCCCGCCAGGAAAAGACAGCATCGGGCTGCCAAATGCGCGCGGGACTTTGCGCATCGGTTCGCCCTCCACCGACATCGCTCTATATGTGTAGAGACTGACATTTAAATGGAGTGCCCCATGACACGCACCCTCATGATCGGATTGAGCCTTTTGGCCCTCGTTGCCTGCGAAACCATAGAAGGCGCGGGGCAAGACCTATCCAAAGCCGGCAATGCGATTGCGCAGGAAAGCCGCGAGGTGCAGTCGGGGATGTGATGGTCGACGTGTGATTGAAATGAAGCGCCCGCCGTTTGGTGGGCGTTTTTTGTTTGGGAGGGCAAGGCACTACAATCAGAGTTGTAGATTCGGGCGAGACTTCACTCCAACAAAACTTGGACGCGGCTCTAACCAAAATCCAAATCTATGAAGTCTCCCCCTAAGTCCATTAAATTCTCACCACCACCACAAATGGTGTATATAGTAAAGTATTACACTATATATTGATTTGGAGTCAGTACATTTCAAGAACATTTCTTTAGCACTTGCCAGAACAGAGTGATAACTCTATCCTAAAACAAAGCGAGGCTAATCAGATGAATGAACGCGAAAACCTTTGGGATTATTTTGAACAACGCGAAGAGGAATTAATCCGATTGCGCGAAGAGTTAAAAAATGAACTCGACCAACTGCGTCAGGCACGGACTGCAATTGAAGACAAGCAGAAGGCGAGCGAACAAAACAAAGAAAAGCTCACGATCAAAGACATGATCCGTTCTGTTCTTAGCGACAACCTGGAAGGTGGAACGTCAGACCAAATCATTCATTGGATAAACATAAAGCATAATGCAGACATAGCGAGAACCAGCCTCTCCCCTCAGCTCTCTAGACTTAAAGCCGATCAAGAAATCGACTTAGACGATGATAGCGGTATCTGGAGATTCAGTTCTCGCCCCCCAGACTGGGTAACAGTTAACGAACACGGCCGAACACGTACCTATTTAACGAAAGACGGCCCAAAAGTTATGCGCGTTAAACAAAGGAGATTCGAATGAAACACAAGAATTAAAAAAGGCCAGCTATAAAGCTGACCTTTCCTACTCAACAAGCGACAAGAGCGTCGGAATTGCTGACTTTTGCGATTCGCATTCTGCACACTCTTGTCACGAAAATCAACGCCAGTCATACGAAAGGATGATGATATGGCTTCATACTACGTGAACAAGAATGCACAAGCTAACGGGGACCACGAGGTCCATAAGCTGGGGTGCAACTGGATGCCAACAGAACCAAATCGCATCTATCTAGGGAATTTTGATTCCTGCGGCCCAGCGGTTCGCCAAGCAAAAACTTTTTATGACCAAGTTAATGGCTGCTATTACTGCAGCCCAGCTTGTCACACCCAATAAGGAGAACGTATAATGGCTACAAACCCTCCCTCTGGCGACGGACATCGCAATGGTGCCGTTAAAGGACGCTCGCAAACCAAAACCCCATCGGGGCATTACGTTAAGCGCGATACGAAAACGGGACAGTTCATGGACGTGAAAACGTCCAGCAAGACACCGTTTAAGGGAGTCCGCAAAGAAAAATAATTAAGGCCGCCTTCGGGCGGCCTTTTTACAAACGATCGCCAAAATCAAACCCATCACCCAAGCTCCACGGAGTGGGTACGCGCATTTTGTTCCAAAATACACTGCCACCCGCCGCCTCTTAAAATGAACGACCTTAGTCGTCCATCTTCAACGCATTAATAAACGCTTCCTGAGGAATCTCGACTTTCCCAAACTGGCGCATCTTCTTTTTACCCGCTTTTTGCTTTTCCAGCAGCTTCTTCTTCCGGGTCGCGTCGCCGCCGTAACATTTTGCGGTCACGTCTTTGCGCATTGCAGAGAGGGTCTCGCGGGCGATGACTTTTCCGCCGATGGCCGCTTGGATCGGGATTTTGAACATGTGGCGCGGGATCAGGTCTTTGAGCTTTTCGCACATGGCGCGACCACGGGCATCGGCGCGGTCGCGGTGGACCATGGTCGACAGCGCATCCACCGGTTCGTCGTTCACAAGGATCGACATTTTGACAAGGTTGTCCTCGCGGTAGCCCATCATTTGATAGTCAAAAGAGGCATAGCCTTTGGTGATGGATTTCAGGCGATCGTAGAAATCAAACACCACCTCGTTGAGCGGCAGGTCATAGACGACCATGGCGCGCGAACCCGCGTAGGTCAGGTCCATTTGGATGCCACGACGGTCTTGGCAGAGTTTCAATACATCGCCCAGATACTCGTCGGGGACCATGATCGTCGCCTTGATCCGCGGCTCTTCGATGTGATCAAGATAGGTCAGATCGGGCATATCGGCGGGGTTGTGCAGCTCAAGGATCGAGCCATCGCGCATGTGCAATTTGTAGATCACCGAGGGCGCGGTGGTGATCAGGTTGATGTCATATTCGCGCTCAAGCCGGTCACGGATCACTTCGAGGTGCAACAGCCCCAAGAAACCGCAACGGAAGCCAAAGCCCAGAGCGGCGGAGGTTTCCATCTCGGACGAGAAAGACGCGTCGTTGAGTTGCAGCTTCTCAATCGCATTGCGCAGATCGTCAAAGTCATTGGCATCGACCGGGAACAGGCCACAGAACACCACGGGGATCGAGGGTTTAAAGCCCGGAAGCGCGGTGGCACAGGGTTTTTTCTCATGCGTAATTGTGTCGCCGACCTTGGTGTCGCGAACCTGTTTGATTGAGGCGGTGAAAATGCCGATCTCGCCCGGCCCCAGTTCGGCAATATCGACCATCTGCGGTTTGAGCACCGAGAGTTTATCGACGCCATACGCGGCGCCGGTCTTCATCATCTTGATCTTGTCGCCCTTTTTGATCACGCCGTCGATGACGCGGATCAAAACCACAACGCCGAGGTAGGCGTCATACCAACTGTCCACCAGCATCGCCTTGAGCGGCGCATCGCGGGTGCCTTTGGGCGCGGGCAGACGGGTGACGATGGCTTCCAAAACGTCGGGGATGCCGATGCCGGTCTTGGCGGAAATCTCGATGGCTTGCGAGGCATCAATGCCGATTACATCCTCAATCTGTTCACACACGCGTTCAGGCTCGGCGGCGGGCAGGTCGATTTTGTTCAACACCGGGACGATTTCGTGATCCGCATCAATGGCTTGGTACACGTTGGCCAAGGTTTGCGCCTCAACGCCCTGGGTGGCATCCACGACCAGCAAAGACCCCTCAACGGCCTGCATCGAGCGCGACACTTCGTAGGCGAAATCGACGTGACCGGGGGTGTCGATCAGGTTGAGAATATACAACTCACCATCTTTGGCCGTGTATTCGATCCGCACCGAGTTGGCTTTGATCGTGATCCCGCGCTCGCGCTCAATGTCCATACTGTCCAACATCTGCGCCTTCATATCCCGGTCCGCCACCGTGTTGGTGGACTGGATCAGCCGATCAGCAAGGGTCGATTTCCCGTGGTCGATGTGAGCGACGATGGAGAAGTTACGGATGTTTTTCAGCTCGGTCATGGAAGGCCTGCGCAGGTTGAGGATGAGCCTGTTTCTATGGGGGGAAACGGGAGGAATGGCAATAGGGAACGACCTTCGGCCTTACCCCATTTGCCCGGCAATCATCGCATGGACCCGAACAGCATACCGATCCGTCATCCCAGATACGAAATCAGCCAAACTGTGGAGCGCAGTGTACTCATCCACCACATCGCGCAGGTCGATATCGGCGGCGGCGACAAGTTGACGATGATAAGCTGAAAGCGACGAGGTATCCCAATTCTGCGCGCCCAGCTCTTCGTAAACGGGCAGCAGCCCGGTCAGCACAGCATGCAAAATATTGCGCCCCGTCACTTCGAGTTTGGTTTTGCGTGGTGCTGTGAAAATCTGACTGTGCGCAGTGGCTTCGATTTTTGCGAATTGATCGGACACATCGGACTTCGAGATCAACGAAGCCGAAAAATGCCCTGTCATGATTGCATCATAGTTTTGCTGAAACGCCGCGACACAGGCTTGGATCGCAGCCCCAATCGCGCGGGCTCGGTAATAGGTGACGTCCTTGCCAGACAAATCCTGATTGTCGCCCGCAAAAAGTGCCCCAAGCAACTCTTTGACCCGCGTTTCAGAAAGATCGCCCGTCACATAAGCATCTTCAAGATCTAAGACATTATAGCAAATATCATCGGCGGCTTCGACAAGGAACACAGCCGGATGACGTCGCCACCACCGCCCCTCGTCGCCTTGCTCAACGAGCAAACCACACCGTTCAGCAACGCGTTCAAAAAGATCATATTCTGAGCGAAATAGACCGAATTTCGTCAAGCCTTTGTAGGTTTTCTCCTTGTCACGCGCCTTCGCCTTTTCGCTGACCTCAGCCAAAGCAGGGTATTTCGTGAAGGCTCCAAGCACAGCATGACTTAATCGCATACCGCCCTCGTTTCGATACATTTCCAATCTGGAAATCACGCGAAAGCCCTGTGCGTTGCCCTCAAATTTCTCAAATTCTGTCCGATCCGCGACTTGGACGGCATCGAAAAATGAATGCCCCTCGGCAAACCGCGCAGCGAACCATGCCCCCATCGCGTCTTCGCCAGAGTGACCGAAAGGAGGATTCCCTATATCGTGGGCAATGCAGGCAGCCTGAACCACACCAGACAGAACATGTTTCTGCCCGTCTGCGATCTCGCCCTGTGTCTCAAGCCAATGCCCGACTTCGATGCCAAGCGAACGGCCAACACTGCTTGTTTCTATACTGTGGATCAGCCGGTGATGAATGTGATCATGTGCATAGAGCGGATGTACCTGTGTCTTGTTCGCAAGCCGCCGAAACGGCAAGGAAAACACAAGGCGGTCGTAATCCTGAGCGTAATTGGGGCGGTTCGGATTGATCTCACGCTCTTCATCATGGAGCAATGACATCTCCAAAAGATTTTCCCAATTCATCCGCATCTTAAATATCCTTTCGATCTAAGCCCTGATTGTATTCAACGGCTCGACAAGATGCTACCACCTCTCGGCAAGCCTCCGCCTCCTTCTCCCCCGCGACAACTCTGCAATTGCGCGAAATGGCAGACTCAGGATAGTCTTATGTCATTATTCACCAAGACGGCGGACCCTGCGGGCGTGTGGCAGTGCCATGAAAGCGCAAAAAGACGGGGCCTCGTGGTTTGGATTGAGAGGCAGTAAGATGAAAAAAACCGTCAAGAAAACCGCAATCGCAGTCGCAACTTTTGCCACACTCACCAGCGCAACCCTTGCTCCGATCCCGGCGCAAGCGGGCGCGATTGAGCGGGCGTGCATGTCGTCGGATCGGGCGGCGAACAACCGCAATCTCTGCGGCTGTATTCAACAGGTGGCCGATATGACCCTGACAAACGGGGATCAGCGCCAAGCCGCGAAGTTCTTTAAGAACCCGCAAAAGGCGCAGGATGTGCGCCAGTCGGACAACAGCTCGCATGAGAGCTTCTGGCAGCGCTACAAAGCCTTTGGCGCAGCGGCAGAACAATACTGTGGCTGAACAGACTCTTTACGACCCGCTGAACACACTCAAACCTGTCGGCCCCGAAATATGGATCGCCGACGGGCCACCTGTACCGTTTTATGGCATCGGATTTCCAACCCGGATGACGGTGGTGCGCATCAACGGGCGGCTTTGGGTACATTCCCCGATTGCCCTTGATGAGGGCCTATTGAATGAACTGGCGGATTTGGGGCCGATCGGCTGGCTGATCGCGCCCAATCCGATCCATTATGTTTCGGTGCATCTGTGGCACGAACGCTTTCCCCAAGCGCAGGTTCTGGCCGCCCCCGGCGTCAAAGAGCGCGCGGCGAAATACAATATTCCCTTTCCAAAACATGACGTTATGGGAGATGATGCGCCCACGGGCACCGAAGATGTCCTGCGCCAAAGACTTGTGAAAGGGCATCGGTTCTTGCACGAGGTGGTGTTTTATCACATCCCGTCCAAGACCCTGATCCTCACCGATTTGATCGAGAATTTCGAGGCCGAAAAAGTCGGGCGATTTAAGGCTATTTTGATGCGTCTGGCGGGGATTTTGGACCCGGATGGCAAGGCCCCGGCAGACATGCGCGGCACATTCAAATCCAAGGCCAAAGCGCGCAAAGTGATCCGTGAAGTGATCAGTTGGGCGCCCGAAAAGGTGATTCTCAGCCACGGGCGTTGGTATGATCACAATGGCACTGCGGAGTTGAAACGCGCCTTTCGCTGGCTACGGATCGAGAACGGCAAGTAGCCCCTCGGCCGCGGCCTCGATCAGATCCAAAGCCTCATCAAAATTGCGGGTATAATAGGGGTCCGGCACGGCGGTGACGCCGATGTCGGGCGCATAGGACATCATCAGGCGCACGGGCGTTGTGTTGCCTTTGGGGCGGAGCGCCTCGACATCGCGCTGGTTGGCCTCATCCATCACCACGATCACATCGAAGGCCTCGAAATCTCCGGCGCAGACCTGACGCGCGCGCAGAGTCGAAAGATCATAGCCGCGCCGGGCGGCGGCGGCTTGCATCGGACCATAGGGCGGCTCGCCCACATGCCAATCGCCGGTTCCGGCACTGTCGACCAAGATCGCCTGCGCCCGCGCGCGCGCCTTGGTGGCCACGACCGCCTCAGCGGTGGGAGAGCGGCAGATATTGCCGAGACAGACAAAGACGATTTTCTGCATGTGGGCCTCCTACGCGTTCAGGCTACCCTTGTCAGGCCGGGCGGAGCAAGGCAGGGTTTGGAAAAAAGGAGAGGCTTCGAATGGCTGGCGGAATTTTTATACTCTCAGGCGCAGGTCTGTCGGCGGAAAGCGGATTGCGCACCTTTCGCGCGGCGGATGGGCTTTGGGAAGATCATCGGGTTGAGGATGTGGCCACATTTGAGGCCTTTGAGCGCGATGCCGAATTGGTGCAACGGTTTTACAACATGCGCCGGGCGCAAGCCACCGAAGCCCACCCCAATACGGCGCATGTGGCGTTGGCGAAATTGCAGGCCAACTATGATGGGCCAGTCACTTTGGTGACGCAAAATGTCGATGACCTGTTGGAACGTGGCGGGGCGCACGAGGTGATCCATATGCACGGCTCAGTCATGGGCGCGCTCTGCGCGACCTGCGGCCATCGCTGGCCCGCACCTATGGAGATGCGCGTTTCTGATCCCTGCCCGTCCTGCGGCATGGCCCACACCCGGCCCGACATCGTGTGGTTTGGAGAAATCCCCTATCACATGGACGCGATCCAAAATGCTTTGGAAAACAGCGATCTGTTCGTCTCCATCGGCACCTCAGGTATGGTCTACCCAGCGGCGGGATTTTCGCAAATGGCCCGGCAATTGGGACTCAGGACGTTGGAATTGAACCTCGAATCCTCCGGCGCGATGTTTGATGCGGTGATCGAGGGCCCTGCCACCCAAGTGGTGCCCGATTGGGTATCACGAGTGTTAAGTGGCAAAGAAATTTGAGTATTTTTGCCAAAAAGAAACGGGCACATCTATGATAACCGCATGTTAACTTTCAGCCCAGTAGGATTGTGTTGCGGTACAGGCGGGAGCGCCGATGACCGCCCAAGAAGAAGACGCGCCGGTCCGTGGGACACCCCCTTCCGAAGGTCCGTCACAGAGCGGAGGATCGGCGACCGGCGCGCGCCCCTTTGTTTCTTCTTGGAGAAATACTCAAAGCCACCCTACCGAAACGCCGGACCATGCACCCATGTGGTCAGGGAATAGCGTTCGCCTTGGGTGACCGGAGTGACCCGATGCAGCACGAAGGACGGGAACAGCACAGCCGAGCCGCGCGCCCGATCTGAGGGCCGTAGATTGGCGTCCGCTTGCAGCTCAAGCACGCCACCCAGATACTCCGCCCCCTCAGACAGTTGCACCACAAGCGTCAATTTGCGCCGGGATGCAAGCGGGCCTTCCCCGATGTCGGAATGCCACACAAAATGCCCCTCGCGCTCGGCCCCATAGCGGGCGACCTGCGGGCTTTCGCCAAACTCAGTGAGGGCAAAATCAAAATGCGCGCGGTTGGCCTCAGCCACAAGCGCCATGATCCGATCCATCACCCAGCCCCCGCCATCGCGGTCATCCAGCCAGGCAAGTTCAGCGCGCCGAAGGTTATGGTCAGACCGATTGCCAACCAGCCCCGCATCCGCGAGGTCTTTTTCATGAGACAGGGCAATGATCGCATCACATTCGGCAGGCGAGAAGGCCTCCGGGACCGCATAAGCGCTCAGCATGATCCGGGGTTCACTTTCAAAAGGGGGACGGCGCGGCCCAAAATTTGCCGCGTCCATACGCGCCATTTAACCTCTTTTGAAACCAGATCAAGAGGGATCAGAGCCCCCGCCAAAACGGAGGCCCTGAGGGGTGATCAATTGCCCATTTTGCCCTGCTGCATCCCGGTGCCATCCATCGGCATGGTCATGACGGCAGGGGCATCTTGGCGCTCCAGATCGACGGGGATCTCAACGGTGATGTCGCCCGCCTGTTCAAAGGTCAGGGTCACGGTGACCACATCACCCTGCCCCATCGGTTTGAGCAGCCCCATCAACATGACGTGATCGCCTCCACGTGCCAATGCATGGGTGCCTTGGGCCGGAACCGCAAAGCCCTCGTCCACGCGCATCATTTTCATCACGCCATCGCCCATGGCTTTGTGGGTGTGCAGCTCAGTGAGCTTGGCGATGTCAGAGGTCGCGGCGATCAGGCGATCATCGGTGTCCCCTGTGTTGTGGATGACGAAAAACGCCGCGCCCGATTTGGCCATCATGCCCGACGAGCGCGCATAGGCGTCTTCGATCGTGATGTCGGCCATAGCCGGAAGGGCGAGAGACAGGGCGGCTGCGCCCGCGAGAAGGGTGGTTTTGAAAAGCATGATTTTATCCTTGGTCTAAGAGTTTGAAAGCGAAACAAATCAGACCAAAGGTGGGTCGCGAGCCTTGCGGTTTGGCAGGGAGATCGCGGTCATATGACGTGCCGCAGGCACAGGCGCAAAGCGCAACACGGCATGATCCGGGGTAGACAACACGAAAGCCTCGGCCAGACCGGCGATGACGCTCAGCGCGCAATCGGGACAGATGTGGCGCGGCCCAATGGGTTCGCCGGTCTCGTCCATCAAAACGGTGATCGGCCCGGTGCCGGTGCACAGCACCATCGTCCCGGTGGCATCAACCATAGTCCCCCGCGCCACGGCCATGGATTGGGACGTGACGAGCAGCAAAAAGGCGAGCACAAAGGCCGCGATGGGACGGGGCAAACGCATGAACGGCACTTTAGCCGGACCGCACCGGAAGGCAAGCGCAACACATCGCAAGACCAGCACTGCGACGTGCCGCCACACGCCTTTACCGCACCCACTCCCCCCAGATCCGGCCATCACCGGCCAAGTTCGGAGAGGTAAAAGGCAAAATCGGCAAAGCCCCCCGACCGCGTGCGGGCTTCGGCGTGACAGCCCAGACAACTCCCCTCTGAGGCCTCTTGCAGGTAGCTTTCCATCGTCACATTGGACACGAAACGCGGCACTTCGCCATGCTCGAACAACGGGCTTTTATTGGCACCGCGCCATTGATTGGTGATCAAACGGTACTGCGCCAAAGGGGTGTCGGCCAGCCGGGCCTGCCAGCGGGCATTGGTGTCTTGGGTCGGCTCAAAGATTTGCCAACATCGCGTGATCCGACTGGGCGCAAGGGGGCTGCCATCGCTGGCACGGGCAAAGGGCGGGGTCTGTGACCAAAGCGGCCTGGGCGGTGGCGCATTGGTGGCGCAGCTCGGGCAAGACGGATCAAACAAAAGGTACGATGACGCCGCCTGCGGGGCGGGACACCCGTTTGGAAACAAATCCTTGGAATAAATCGAATTGATCCGGCGCGCGACGGGCGAAAGCGGCGCCGTGTCTTGATGCTCAAACGTGGCCCAGAGCCACTCGTCGCCATTGCCGGACCCAACCTTGGTGACAATATGCATCCCAACCAGACCAAACAGCCCCTCAAGGCACAAAGGCTGACCCGAAAGGCTCTGTTCCGCAGGCACCCGCACCACCCCGCGCTCGGTGATAAACCCGGGATCGTCGTGATCCAGCCACATCCACGCAGTTTTGACATGAACGCTGGGTGGTTCCTCCGTGCTCTGCCCCTGTGGAAAATTGGCGTCCTCCGAGGCCAGCCCCGCAACATAAGCGGCAGCAGTGCCATTGAGCCGCGTTTCATAGATCAAAGGATTGCCGTTCTGGTCGATCGCGGTGGCCCCATCCGCTTGCACCAGATCGCTCAACACCAACGGGCCCGCCTCTCCATCTGTCCTACGACAGGCGGCGGCCATATCTTGTTCGACCACCGCGTCTTTTCGCGGCATGGATTGCCAAGCATCCGGTGCGGGTTCCAAAGGCGCAACATCGCGCCAATTCAGGGCCGTGAAGGCGCGCCAGGCGAACATATCAAAGGGCGTCTGCACCGCCTTGTTCACCACCATATATTCCAAACTTGAGGAAAATGACGTCAAATCAAAGGGATAATTGGCGCATAGATGAATGTCATCGCCGTCCCCCGGAGCAAAGGCACAAAGCGGATCATCCGCTTGCGCAGCCCGCACGATCCCAAACGTGACTGTCACAGCAAAACTGGCCGCGACGCATAAAGACCGTCCAGCCCAGCGGGGCATGGCCCACCAACGGATCGTTTGTCTCAAAACCCAAGCCATAAGGCATCAGGCCTGAGCTTGAGCCGCCTTGTCAATCTCCCACAGTGCCATTCGCCCATAGGAAAACCCCCGAAGGCATTACGCCATTCGGGGGTTTTACCATTTCGATCAAAAAGAACTTAAGCGGTGGCTTGAGCTTTTTTGATTTCTTTTTTGATTTTCAGCGCGCTATCGGACAGCTCTTCGTCTTTGGCTTTCGCCAAGAAAGCGTCCAAACCACCACGGTGGTCAACAGTACGCAACGCAGCAGCGGAAATACGCAGCTTGAACGAGCGACCGAGCGTTTCCGAAATCAACGACATTTCGTTGAGGTTCGGAAGAAAACGGCGGCGGGTTCTGTTTTTGGCGTGGCTGACATTGTTGCCAGACATCGGGCCTTTACCGGTCAGTTCGCAACGACGCGACATGGGTTTATCCTCGTTTCACTGGCGAAAGCGTCACCCGCCCCGCACTTCTTAAGACTCAGTTCTGTCTTGTTCGCGCTCTCTTTGACGCTCAAGTGCCCAAGGTGCAACCCCGAAATCACATGAAACTGTCACAGATATCCGTTTCTAGACAGAAAAAGGCACCGCCCGAGGGAAGCGCCCAAAATTCAGTTCGCGGTGCATAGGCGATCATGGGGGAATCGTCAAGCCCCACAACGGAGATGGGCCGCAAGGAATGCGCCTTAGCCGTGCTGAAGCGCCGTCAAAACATCCGCCGCCGCATGGCCCGGCGTCAACCGTCCGGCGGCAACCTGTTTGGCCAGATCGGAAATCATGGATTTGAGCGGCTCTTTTTGCAACTGCCCCAAAAGCCCCTGACGAATCTCCTGACCAAACCAATATTCGGCCTGCTCCGCGCGACGTTGGTCAAAATGCCCGGTCTCGCGCCGCCACCGTGTCAGTTTTTGCATCTCCACCCAAGCCTCTTTCAGGCCATCGACCTGAAGGGCCGAGACGGTCATCGCCTTGGGAAAGCCTTCAGGGTCTTGCGCCCGTTTACGCAACAAACGCAGCGCGCCTGCATAGTCGGCGCAGGTGCGGTTGGCGGCGGGCTTGAGATCGCCATCAGCTTTGTTCACCAATATAATGTCGGCCATCTCCATAATGCCGCGCTTCACGCCCTGAAGCTCATCCCCACCGCCCGGTGCCAGCAGGAGTAAGAACAGATCGGACATCTCGGAGACCACGGTCTCGGATTGGCCGACCCCTACCGTTTCGATCAGGATCAAATCATAGCCCGCCGCCTCACACAGGGCGACCGCCTCGCGGGTGCGCCGAGCCACGCCGCCCAATTCGGTTTGCGAGGGCGAGGGACGGATAAAGGCATTTGGTTCGCGCGACAGGTCCTCCATCCGGGTTTTGTCGCCCAAAATAGAACCGCCTGAGCGCGCCGAAGACGGGTCCACAGCCAAAACGGCAACCTTTTTGCCCTCGCGGATCATCATCATGCCGAAACTTTCGATAAAGGTGGATTTGCCCACCCCCGGCGTGCCCGACAATCCCAACCGAAGCGCCTGACGCCCGGATGTCCCGACCTCTTCCATCAATGAAATCGCCTGCGCCCGATGATCGGCACGGGCAGATTCGACCAACGTGATGGCACGGGCCAAAGCCCGGCGGTTGCCTGAAATCACCCCTTGAGCGAGGTCTTTGATATCCATGTCACTCACCTTTGATCTGCCATAAGATGTGGCGCGCGCTTAAAAGTCGCCTCAGCTCGGTTTTGCAGACCCGTTTTGCCCGCTGTGACAGGGCGATGTCCAGCCCTATCGCGGGATTTGCGCACGCTGCACAGGGACACAGGTCCACGCAGCCCGGCCTGAAATCACGCGCGTCCTCGCCCACAGACCCCCTTTTCGCCCGCTCCGCTTTGGCTCATAACGGGCCCATGTTTGAACCGAAGCTCCCGATTGATGATGTGCTGGATGCGCTGACCTGTGCCGTGCGCGACACCGGCCGGGCGGTGTTGATGGCCCCGCCCGGTGCAGGCAAAACCACCCGCGTGCCCTTGGCGCTTTTGCCGCATGTCGCGGGCCGGATCGTGATGTTGGAACCGCGTCGATTGGCGGCCCGCTCTGCCGCCGAACGCATGGCGCAAACGCTGGGCGAGGCTGTGGGGCAAACGGTCGGATACCGGATGCGCGGCGATACCAAACTGTCGAAATCCACCCGGATTGAAGTTGTCACCGAAGGCATTCTGACCCGGATGTTGCAAAGCGACCCAGAATTGACCGGCGTCGGCGCGGTGATTTTTGACGAATATCACGAACGCTCGCTCAATGCCGATCTGGGCTTGGCGCTCACATGGGAATTGCGTCAGGTGTTGCGCGACGATCTTGTGGTCATCGTCATGTCGGCCACCTTGGACGCAGATCCTGTGGCCGCGCTGTTGGACGATGCCCCGGTGATCCGATCCGAAGGCCGGGCCTTTCCGGTCGACACCCGCTGGCTTGAGACTCCCACACCCAAAGTGCGCCGCTTTGAAGACGCATTGGCGGATTTGGTGATCGAGGCGGTCACACAGGAGAGCGGATCGGCCTTGGTCTTTTTGCCCGGCGAAAGCGAGATCCGCCGGGTTGAAGCCCGGCTTACCGGGCGCGTGCCGACCGATTGCGTGGTGCGTCCCCTGTTTGGCGCGATGAAATTCGCGGACCAACGCGCGGCGATTGCACCTTGCGCAACGGGCCGCAAGATCGTGTTGGCCACCTCGATCGCCGAAACCTCATTGACCATCGAAGATGTGCGCATCGTGGTGGACGCGGGCCGGGCGCGGCGGGCACGGTTTGATCCGGCCTCAGGCATGTCGCGGTTGATCACCGAACGCGCCTCAAAGGCCGAGGCCGAACAACGCCGAGGCCGCGCCGGGAGGGTTGCCGAGGGCGTTTGCTTCCGGTTCTGGACCAAGGGCGAAGAAGGCGCGATGCCCGCCTTTGCCCCCGCCGAGATTGAAACGGCGGACCTCACCGGATTGGCTTTGGAATTGGCACTTTGGGGCGCCTCCGAATCCGACCTTTCGTTTTTGACCCCGCCTCCACCGGGGCCTTTGGCAGAAGCGCGCGCGCTGTTGCTCGGGCTTGGTGCTTTGGACGCGACAGGCCGGATCACCGCACATGGCAAGGCCTTGGCGACCAAGCCGCTGCATCCAAGACTTGCACATATGCTGCAATTGGCGGGCGCACAGGCCGCAGATTTGGCGGCTTTGTTGAACGAACGCGATCCTTTGCGCGGTGCGGGTGTTGATTTGGCGCTGCGCATCCGCGCGCTGCGCGCGACCGGCCAAGGCACGCCTGGCACGATGGATCGCGGCGTGATCGAGCGGGTGAAACAAGAGGCCAAGCGGCTGCGCGCGGGTGCGAATGACGGCCCAAAAATGAGCCTGGGCGAAATGGCCGCATTGGCCTACCCGGATCGGATCGGCCTGCGCCGCAAGGGCGATCAGGCCCGCTATATCCTGTCAGGCGGCAAGGGTGCTGTGATGGACGATGGTGATCAGATGGCTGGCCTCCGGTTGATCGTCGTCACCGACACGGACGGCGCGCCGCGTGAGGCAAAAATCCGGCAAGCAGTGGAACTCACTGAGGCGGAGCTGCGCGCGCTTTACGGCGATCAAATCATGTGGCGCGAAATATGCCAATGGGACAAGCGCGAAAAGCGGGTGGTGGCGCGCAAACAGGAGTGTTTTGGCGCGCTGGTTTTGGAGGATCGGCAGTGGAAAGAGGCCCCGCCCGAGGCGATGGCGCGGGGTGCATTGGACGGGCTGCGCCAGATCGGATTGCCATGGGGTGACGCCGCCAAACGCTTTGCCGCACGGGTGCGGTTGATGGGCGAAACGTTCCCCGATCTCTCTGAGGCGGCGTTGATGCAAAACCTTGAGACATGGCTTTTGCCGCATTTGAAAGGCGCGCGCACGGAGGCGCAATTGCGCGCACTCGACATCACCGAAGCCCTGCGTATGACGCTTGATTGGGGTCAGATGCAGCGGTTGGATGTCGAGGTGCCCGGACAGTTCGTCAGCCCGGTCGGGCGCAAATTGCCGATTGATTATGCCGGCGAACACCCTGAGGTGACGGGCCGTATTCAAGAGTTTTTTGGCACCACAACCCACCCGACAGTCGGGCCAAACCGCGTGCCACTCAAGGTGGTTTTAACCTCTCCGGCGCATCGTCCGGTGCAGGTCACGATGGATTTGCCGGGGTTTTGGAAACGCTCCTACGCCGATGTGCGCAAGGATATGCGTGGACAATACCCGCGCCACCCTTGGCCCGAAGACCCGACCGAAGCAGACCCGACTCTGCGGGCAAAACGACGCGGAACTTAGGCACGTCCGGCCTTGCTGCACTGCATCATTTCTAAGCGCGGCGACAGTTACGCCCGCATTTGACGCTGAAAATCCGGGCACTCTATAATTTTGACCCAAAACTCAGGCAAAACTTTGGGTTCTGAATTGCTTAATTCAGGAGCCTCTCCCAAAAGCAAAGCGTGAAGCTGATTCACAGGCGATCGCAGAGTGGCGATCCGACCTTTTGTTCCAAAGACCGGGACACGCGGCAATGGCGCTGCATTCTCACTGAAACGAAACTGGGCTCGCATGATGCGACCCGCGTTCTGAGATGGAGTGCCATTATGTCGAAGAAACACCTTGTGATCGTTGGAAATGGGATGGCGCCTGGGCGGATGTTGGAGCATCTGTTTGAGGTGACAGACGCCTATGACGTGACGATTTTCAACGCCGAACCGCGCGTGAACTATGACCGGATCATGCTGTCGCCGGTTCTGTCGGGCGAAAAAACCTATGCCGATATCATCATCCATGGCGAAGGCTGGTATGAGGAACACGGGATCACGCTGCATCAGGGCGAAAAGATCACCGAAATTCACCGCAACGAACGCAAAGTCGTCTCTGAGACAGGGCGCGAAGTGGCCTATGACAAGCTGGTGATCGCCACCGGGTCGAACCCGTTTATCATCCCTTTGCCGGGGCATGATTTGCCCGGCGTTTTGGCCTACCGCGATCTGGACGACACCGGCGCGATGATCGAAGCCTCCGACAAAGGCGGGCGCGCGGTTGTGATTGGCGGCGGGCTTTTGGGGCTGGAAGCAGCGGCGGGTTTGAAACAGCGCGGCATGGAGGTGACGGTCATTCACCTGATGCCCACGTTGATGGAACGCCAACTCGACACAGCGGCGGGCTACCTGTTGCAAAAGGAATTGGAAGGTCGCGGGATCGAAGTCCTGTGCGAGGCCAACACCAAACAGATTTTGGGCAAAGACCGGGTTGAGGGCGTGGAACTGGCCGATGGCCGGGTGATTGACGCCTCGCTTGTGGTCATGGCCGTGGGCATCCGTCCGAATGTGCAACTGGCGCAAGAGGCCGGGCTTGAGGTCAATCGGGGCATTGTGACAGACGCAACGATGAAAACCTCCGATCCGAACATCTATTCGGTGGGGGAATGTGTTGAGGTCGGCGGCTTGGTCTATGGTCTTGTCGCACCGCTTTACCGTATGGCGAAAGTGGCGGCGGATCATTTGGCGGGCGCGTCAGAGATGGCCTTTGCCCATGCTGAAACCCCCACAAAGCTGAAAGTCACCGGCTGTGATCTCTACTCCGTGGGCGATTTTGCCGAAGGTGACGGGCGCGAAGACATTGTCCTGCGCGATGCGATGCGCGGGACGTATAAACGCGTGATCCTCAAGGACAATAAGATCATCGGCGCGGTGCTTTATGGCGATGTGGCCGATGGTGGCTGGTACAACGAGCTGTTGAAATCCGGCGAAGACATCTCTGAGATGCGCGAGACATTGATCTTTGGTCAGGCCTATCAGGGCGGCGCGGGGGCTGACCCTTTGGCCGCAGTGGCGAACCTGTCGGATGATGCGGAGATTTGCGGCTGTAATGGCATCACCAAAGGCACGATTGTGGCCGCGATCCAAGCCAAAGGCCTAACCTCGCTTGCCGATGTGCGTGCCCACACCAAAGCCTCGGCCTCTTGCGGCACCTGCACCGGGCTGGTCGAAAATGTCATGGCACTCACCTTGGGCGATGCGTTTCAATTGCCCGCCTCCGAAGGCATGTGCCCTTGCACCACCCACAGCCACGGCCATGTCCGCCGCTTGATCAAAGCCAAGGGATTGAAATCCATCCCGGCCATCATGCAAGCGCTGGAATGGACCACACCAGAAGGCTGTGCCAAATGCCGCCCGGCGTTGAATTATTACCTCGTGGCGGATTGGCCGGGCGAGTATGTCGACGATCAACAGTCGCGCTTCATCAACGAACGCGTCCACGCCAATATCCAAAAAGACGGCACCTATTCTGTCGTGCCCCGGATGTTTGGCGGCATCACCACACCGGACGAGCTACGCGCCATTGCCGATGTGGCCGACAAATATGAAATCCCAACCGTCAAAGTCACAGGCGGACAGCGGATCGACCTTTTGGGCGTCAAAAAAGAGGATTTGATCCCTGTGTGGGCCGATCTGAATGCCGCGGGCATGATTTCCGGGGCGGCCTATGCCAAGGGCCTGCGCACGGTGAAAACCTGTGTCGGTTCTGATTGGTGTCGCTTTGGCACCCAAGATTCGACGGGTTTGGGCATCAAACTTGAGCAATATCTCTGGGGCGCCTGGTCTCCGGCGAAACTCAAACTCGCCGTGTCAGGTTGCCCGCGCAACTGTGCGGAAAGCACCTGTAAGGACATCGGCATTGTCTGTGTCGATAGCGGCTATGAGGTGCTCTATGGCGGGGCCGCCGGGCTTCATATCCAAGGCACGACCAAACTCGGCACCGTTCCGACCGAAGAAGACGTGATCGAAGTGGTCGGCGCACTGACGCAATATTACCGCGAGACCGGGTTCTATTTGGAACGGATTTACAAATGGGCTGATCGGCTGGGCTATGATCATATCCGCGAGGTGATTTTGGACGATCTGGAGCAGCGCAAAGCCTATAATGCGCGCTTTGCCTATGCCCAGAGCTTTGCGCAAGTGGACCCATGGGCCGAGTTTGTCAGTGGCAAAGACGCGCATGAATTTAACCCGATCAACATCAGCAAACTGGAGGCGGCGGAATGAACGTCCAGACCAAAACTTGGGTCAACATCGGCCCGTTGACCGAGATTCCGCGCCAAGGTGCACGTTGTGTCAAAAACGGCGACATGAGCATCGCGGTGTTTCGCACCTCTCACGATCAGGTCTTTGCCCTCGAAGACAAATGCCCGCACAAAAACGGCCCGCTAAGCCAAGGGATCGTGCATGACGGCTGTGTCACCTGCCCCTTGCACAATTGGGTGATCTCGCTTGAGACCGGCGCGGCACAAGGTGCAGATGAGGGTCAGACCGCCACTTTCGAGATCAAAATCGAAGACGGCAACGTGCTTTTGGCGCTGTGACCCTTTCAGGTCAGGCGCACCTTACCGAGACGACACCAGTTCGCGCCAAAACAGCGGCGCGAACAGGGCGTAGACCGTGGCCATTTCGAGCCGCCCCAAATACATGCCAAAGGTCAAAACCAGTTTTGATGGCGTGTTAAGCGTGGCGAAATTGCCCGCAGGTCCAATGATGTCCCCCACCCCCGGCCCGACATTGGCCAAAGCAGTCAGTGAGCCGGAAATGGCGGTGGACATGTCTTGGCCGAAGAAACTGAGCAGGCTGGCCAAAACGCCAAATGTGGCGGCATAGAGCACAAAAAATGCGATGACACCCGAAAGCGCATCGGGGGCAACGGGGCGGCCTTCGTATTTGACAAAGGTGACCCGGTGCGGCGCGTAGCTTTTGCGAATTTGCGCAATCAACGCCCGCCCCGCCACCAACCAACGCATCGCCTTGGCCCCGCCTGCGGTGGACCCGGTGGCCCCGCCCACAGCGGTCAAAACGAAAAAGGCGGCCACCGCAAAGGGTCCCCAAAGCGTGTAATCGGTGGTGGCATAGCCCGTGGTGGTGACGACTGAGACAACGTTGAACGCCACCAAACGCAGGGCATCAAACAGATGCTCGCCGCGCACGATCATCAGCCAAAGCGACAGGGCGGAAATGGTCAATGCGAGGGTGACCAGCATGGCAGAGACCTGTTCGGACTGCCAAACGCCACGCCGCATCCCTCTGATATACCACGAAAACGGCAAAGCCCCCGCAAGCATGAATGCGGTGCAGACCCATTGTAAAAACGCGCTGTCGAAATGGCCAAAAGACGCGTCATAGCCGGAATATCCCCCTGTTGAGAGCGTGGTCAACGCATGGGTCACCGCATCAAAAGGCGACATGCCTCCGATCAGATAGAGCAAGCCGCAGATGAAGATCAAAGCGAAATAGATTTGCAGCGTCGCAGAGGCAAACATCGTGGCGTTGCGCAGCTCTTTGCCGCCTTTTTCCGAACTTTCAGAGCGAAACAACTGCATCCCGCCAACTTTCAAGATCGGCAAAAGCGCGATGCCGGTGACGATAAAGCCGACACCGCCGACAGCCTGAAGCATCGCGCGCCACAAAATGATGCCGCGCGGCGTGTCATCGAGACCCGACATGACGGTGGAGCCGGTGGTGGTGATGCCCGACATCGCCTCGAAAAACGCATCCACAAAGGACAGATCAAACAGGTAAAGCGGCCCCGCACCACATAGCGCGGCCACCATCCAAACCGACGAGGTCATCAAAAACGTGTGCAGGGGGCGCAAGCCGGTGGCGTCGGGCGACGACGCCAAAGCCAGCGCCCCGCCGAGAAAGCCAAACAACAGCGCGGATTCTTCAAACAGGCTTGAGGTGTCAGGAAAGAGCAGCGCCACGACGCCCATGAGAGCGGCGAAAAACACCATCACCAGACCGTTGATGAAGACGACGAAACTCATGTGCCGCTTGCCTTGTTGAGGGCCGCCGGGGCGGGATCGGATGCTCCTGCGGGATCAGATCCTGAAAATCACGAAATCCCCGCCGCATGCAAGGGCTGGCATCATGAGCGGCGGATTTAGCCCTGAGCCTGTGTCGGACAGGCCGCTTTGGAAGCGTGTTTCGCCCTCATCTATCCTCCCCATGCGCCTCAACTGTGGGACACGGTGCCGGCCCATGGCCCGTGTTGCCCCGTACCGCCATCGGTCCGCTCAAACCCGTGGGCACCAAAGAAATCGCGTTGAGCTTGGACCAAATCGGTGGTGCCGCGGCCCTGACGCATGGTGTCGAAATAAGCCAGCGCATTGGCAAAGGCCGGGATTGGCAGACCTTTGAGCGCGGCATAGGCCACCACACGCCGCAGCGCAGGTGCACCCTCGCGGATCATATCAGCAAAGGTCGGGGCAAAGATCAGTTGATCATGGGGCAGGCCCTCGCGGATCGCTTGCGCCATGTCATCAAGCAAGGCCGAGCGAATGATACAGCCTTCGCGCCACACTTCGGCGGAGGCGGCAAGATCAATCCCCCAGTCATAGGTCGCGGAGGCGGCAATCAGGATTTTGAAGCCTTGATCATAGGCAATGAGTTTGGCCGCCAAAAGCGCTTTTTCAAGCTCGGCATCGGAGGGCATCGGCATGGTTTCAACCACATCTGAACCAAACAACGCCTGCCCCGCCTCCCGCGTGGCTTTCTCCGACGACCACGACCGCGCGGCCACAGCGGCCTCAATGGTGGAGGGCGATTGGCCCAGAGTGATCGCCTCAATCGCGGTCCAACGCCCGGTGCCCTTTTGACCCGCTGTATCAACGATCACATCGACCATCGGCTGACCGGTTTTCGGGTCCGCCGTCTGAAGCACCTTGCCGGAGATTTCCACGAGGTAAGATTTAAGCGGCCCTTTGTCCCACGCCTCAAACAGCGCGCCGATCTCGGGCGGCCTGCGCCCTGCCCCATCGCGCAACAGGCCGTAGACCTCGGCAATCATTTGCATATCGGCGTATTCAATGCCGTTGTGGACGGTTTTGACGAAATGCCCGGCGCCATCTGGGCCGAAATGCGCCGCACAGGGTTGGCCGTCATGTTTGGCGGCAATCGCTTCGATGATGTCGCGAATGACCTCATAGGAGGCTTTGTTGCCGCCAACCATGATCGACGGCCCGTGGCGCGCGCCCTCTTCGCCGCCCGACACCCCCATGCCAATAAAGTTCAGCCCTTTTTCGCGCAAAGCCGCCTCGCGGCGGCGGGTGTCGTGAAAATTGGCATTGCCCGCATCAATGATCATATCGCCCTCATCAAGCAGCGGCACCAGATCTTCGATCACCGCATCCACAGGCCCGCCCGCCTTGACCATGATGATAATCGCGCGAGGTTTGGACAGCGAGGCAACGAAATCCTCATAGGTCTGCGCTGGCACAAGCCGCTCGGCCAAAGCCCCCGCCGAGGCCACAAACGCGTCGGTGACCGATCCCGTGCGATTATAGACAGCGATGGGAAAGCCATGATCGGCGATGTTGAGCGACAGGTTTGCGCCCATGACGCCAAGGCCGACGAGGCCGATACGTGCGTGTGACATGATGAGGGTCCTTTTGACGGTCGAAAATGCGGCAAGGGTGCGGATACGAGGAAATATCAGGTCCTCAAGCCGCCCGGTTCTTCTTTCAGATATAGCGCTATCATTCAGGAACAAGACATTTTTCAAGAAAACTTGAAATCCGCTGCGCCTTGCTCTATGTATATACAACAAACAAAAACACAGGCACGTTTCTTACCGATGGTTATGCTTTTCAAATCCGCCCTGACGGGGGTGCTCGACCCCCTTTTGCGCCGCCCGGACCGGGTACAGGCGGCGGCTTTGTGTTGGCGCAAGGGTAAGAAAGGCAAAGAAGTGCTTTTGATCACCTCACGCGACACCGGCCGTTGGATCATTCCCAAAGGCTGGCCGATTGAGGGGTTGGATGGCGCGGGCACAGCGGCCCAAGAAGCCTGGGAAGAGGCCGGGGTCAAACCCGGCAAGATCAAGCGTCAACCGCTTGGCCTCTACCACTATGTCAAACGCCTCTCCAACGGGGCCCCCGCCCCGATTGAGGCCTCGGTCTACCCGATCGAAGTGGCGCGTTTGGCGGATAAATTCCCCGAATGCCATGAACGCAAACGCAGCTGGATGTCGCCCGAACAGGCGGCCATGTTGGTGGATGAACCCGAACTTCAGGACTTGTTGCGGGCGTTTTGAATCCGCTCGACATAAGCGTGCGCCCCTAAGACCAAGGCAAACCCATGGTCACAGGTCCGAATTTGCATGCCTCACTTTGTCATGAAACCCTTGAAATACGGTGGCGGGCGCGGTAGCGCTGCGCCGCTTGTAACAGTTTTATGACGACCCTCAGGGGGAGGGAAAGCCATGAGGGATCAACATGAGTGACCAAGACGGCAAACAATGGACCACACTGGACAAAGACCTCAACCGCATCAGCCAGCTTGAACATGCGACGCTGTACATCGGGCGACCGATGGTGGGCTTGGGTGTGGCGCTGGCCTTTATCATCGTAGCCGGGCTTGGCGCGGCGGTGGTGTTTGGCGGCCAACCCGGGTCGGCCTTGGTGATCGCTGCGGCGGCTTTGGGCGCCTATATGGCGATCAATATTGGCGCCAATGACGTGGCCAACAACATGGGGCCTGCGGTGGGGGCAAACGCGCTGACCATGGGCGGTGCGATTGTGATTGCGGCGCTCTGTGAAAGTGCGGGCGCTTTGTTGGCTGGCGGCGATGTGGTTTCGACAATCTCAAAGGGGATCATCGACCCCTCCGCCATGGCAAACACCCAAGTGTTCATCTGGGCCATGCTCGCGGCGCTGTTGTCCTCGGCCCTTTGGGTCAATTTGGCGACTTGGATTGGTGCGCCAGTCTCCACCACCCACGCCGTTGTCGGCGGGGTCATGGGCGCGGGGATCACGGCGGCGGGCTTTGCTTCGGTCAACTGGGCCTCAATGGGATTGATCGCCGCCTCTTGGGTGATTTCACCACTGTTGGGCGGCGTGATTGCCGCTGGATTCTTGTGGTTCATCAAAGCGCAGATCATGTACCAAGACGACAAAATCGCCGCGGCCCGTCGTTGGGTTCCGGTGTTGATCGGCATCATGATGGGGTCGTTTGCAACCTATTTGGCGGTCAAGGGCCTTAAGAAACTGATCCATCTCGACCTCATAACTGCGCTCTTGATTGGCGTGGCGATTGGCGCGCTGTCCTATGTGATTTCTGCGCCTTTGGTGCGTCGTCAGTCGCAAGGACTTGAGAATCGCAACAAATCTCTGAAAGCACTGTTCGCCCTGCCCTTGGTGATCTCGGCCGCGCTTTTGTCCTTTGCCCATGGCGCCAATGATGTGGCCAATGCGGTCGGCCCGCTGGCGGCGATCGTGCACGCCAACGCCTTTGGCGAATTCGCGGGCAAGGTCAATATTCCCCATTGGGTGATGGTGATCGGCGCACTTGGGATTTCGTTTGGTTTGGTCCTGTTCGGGCCGAAACTGATCAAAATGGTTGGCTCCCAGATCACCAAACTCAACCCGATGCGCGCCTTTTGCGTCGCGCTCTCGGCCGCGATCACGGTGATTGTCGCAAGTTGGCTGGGCCTGCCAGTGTCCTCAACCCATATTGCCGTAGGTGCGGTGTTTGGCGTTGGATTTTTCCGCGAATGGTATCACGAAAAGCGCCTGCGCGAGACCGTGGTCAAAAAGACCGTGCGCGTGGCGGATGAAGAACGTCGACGGCGCAAACTGGTGCGGCGCAGCCATTTCATGACCATCGTCGCGGCTTGGATCATCACCGTGCCTGCCTCGGCGGTCCTCTCTGCCGTGGTGTTTTGGCTCCTGTCGCATTTCACAAGCTGAACCGGGCCAAACCGCAACATACAAAACGCGCCCAGAGTGTCCTCGGGCGCGTTTTCTTTTGCAAAGCCTCACGGCGATTTAGCCCTCAACACACCAGCGCATGATCGCCTTTTGCGCATGGAGCCGGTTTTCCGCCTCATCGAAAATCACCGATTGCGGACCGTCCATGACATTGTTGCTGACCTCATCGCCGCGGTGCGCGGGCAGACAGTGCATAAACAATGCTCCGGGATTGGCATGGGACATCAGCTTGCGATCCACCCGGTAGGGGCGCAGTTGATTGTGCCGCCGCTCGCGTGCCGATTGCGGATCATGCATCGACACCCATGTGTCGGTGACCACAAGATCAGCCCCCCGAACGGCCTTCTCAGCGTCACGCTCGATCTCGATGTTCGATCCTTTCGCACGCGCCTCTTTGACAAAGCCCATTTCGGGATCAAGCGGCTCAGGCCCGGCAAAGGTGAAATCAAACCCGAACTGACCAGCGGCATGGATGAAGGAGGCGCAGACATTGTTGCCATCGCCACACCACACGACCTTTTTGCCTTTGATCGGGCCGTTATGTTCCTCGAACGTCAGGATGTCGGCCATGATTTGACAGGGGTGAGTGCGGTTGGTCAGGCCGTTGATCACCGGAACGGTGGCGTATTCGGCCATCTCCAACAGGGTCTGTTCCTCAAACGTGCGGATCATGATCATATCAACATAGCGCGACAAAACACGCGCCGTATCAGCAATGGTTTCGCCATGGCCCAACTGCATATCCGCGCCTGACAGCACCATGGTTTGACCGCCCATTTGCCGCACCCCCACATCAAAGGACACGCGGGTCCGCGTCGAGGGCTTTTCAAAAATCAGCGCAACCATTTTGTCTTTGAGCGGGAGTTCCGCATCCAATGCGCCCTTGGGTTGACCCAAACGCGCCTGTTTGGTGGCCTTTGCGCTTGCGATGATCTGATGAAGATCGTCGGCGGATGTGGTGTGAATGTCTAGAAAGTGGTTCATTTGTTATCTTTTCTTATCTCAGAGCGCCTTGGCGGCCGCATCAATCCGCGCCACGGCGTCGGAAATGTCTTCGTCAGAAATGTTCAGCGCGGGCAAAAGCCGCACCACATTGTCGGCGGCGGGTACGGTCAAAACGCCCGCCTCATAGCCCTTTGCAACCAAATCGCCGGGCGCGATTTTGCATTTGAGCCCAAGCATAAGCCCCTGCCCGCGCACGCCTTCAAAGACGTCCGGGTGGGCGGCGACAAGACCTTCGAGCTTTTGACGCATCAGGCTCGCCTTGCGGTTCACCTCGGCCAAGAACACCGGATTGGACACGATTTCAAGCACTTTGGCCCCAATGGCACAGCCCAGAGGGTTGCCGCCATAGGTCGAACCATGGGTGCCCGCAGTCATGCCGGAGGCTGCCTCTTCAGTCGCCAAAACCGCGCCTAAAGGAAAGCCGCCGCCAATGCCCTTGGCGATCATCATGATGTCCGGCGTCACGCCCGCGTATTCATGCGCGAACAATTTACCCGTCCGAGCGACGCCACATTGGACCTCGTCGAAAATCAACAGGATGCCCTTTTCATCGCACAGATCGCGCAGGCCTTTGAGACACTGATCGGGTACCACGCGAATGCCGCCCTCGCCCTGAATCGGCTCGATCATGATGGCGGCGGTTTTATCCGACACAGCCGCCATCAACGCGTCGTGATCGCCATAGGGCAGATGGACAAAGCCCGGCATCAGAGGCCCAAAGCCCTTGACCATTTTCTCCGCGCCCGAGGCGGCAATGGCCCCGGTCGAGCGGCCATGGAAACAGCCGTCAAAGGTGATGATCTCGATCTTATCCGGCTGGCCCTTGGTGTACCAATATTTGCGCGCCATTTTGATCGCCAGTTCGGCAGCCTCGGTGCCTGAATTGGTGAAAAAACAGGTGTCGGCAAAGGTCAGATCGACCAACATATCCGCCAGTTTTTCTTGTGCCGGGATTTTATACAGGTTGGAGACATGCCAAAGCGTGTCGGCCTGATCTTTGAGGGTCTGCGCCAATTCCGGGTTGGCATGGCCCAGCGTGTTGACCGCGATCCCCGCGCCCAAGTCCAAAAAGCGTCGCCCATCCGCCTCAATCAGCCAAGAGCCTTCGCCTTTGACGAAAGACAGAGGAGCCCGGTTATAGGTCGGCAAAACGGAAGAGATCATAGGGTTTACCCTTTTGAATGAACAGGTCCCATGGGTGGCGCTAAGCCTTGGATCTGTCAACGGTTTCGGAGTGATTTGTGAAGCAAATGCGCCAGTTTGGCGCGGAAATGTGCCGCAATGGGCACGGATGAACGAACGTCAAAGACGCGTTAGCGTCGACGTCGGGGCGTGGAGATATATGTGGTCACGGTGTTCATGCGCCGGGTTTTCCGGCAAAACGCCTGCCAAGTCAAAGCAATTCTTATTTGGCAGGTTTATTTCGCGGGCAGGAATTTGGAATTACCCAAGCTTTGCGTGCGACCTTCGCCCACTGAAATGCGTTTGACCACTGTCGGTCTCGCCGCGGCTTGCGGCGCACCCAGCGCAATTTGGCGTTTGAGCGCCGCAACCCGGTCACTCAACGCCATCCCAAAACCGACTTTGCGCCCATCCCGCACCCCCATAGAGGAGACGACAGAGACAATCGCAGGCCGCACCCCATCATAGGCAAAAACCGGAGCCCCGGAGGAGCCAAAGGTGATGTCACAATCGAAACTGTAAATATCTTGAGAAAAATCAATCACATGACATTCACGCTGAATCGAGAGCACATCATTGCGACCCTGCCCATAGGACGCGACCATGAGCTCCCCACGGGGTTTCGAGGTCCGATGAATGGGAAACGGGGCGGCTTGGGCACGGACAATCGGCGAGGCCAATTTGATCAACGCCACATCGCGGCGAATATTGCCCGCCGTGACATCGTCGGTGATGTCATAGCCGGGTGTCACGGCCACGGCGATCCCGCGCGAGGCGGCGACATAATCGCCATTGCGCAGCCCGGCGCGAAAGGTGATTTGATCCGCCGCATAGGGGTGATTTTTGCCATCCACCACACAATGCGCCGCCGTCAACACCAGGTCCGGCGCAATCAACGCGCCCGAACAGGTCGAATGACGCGCCACATCCAGCCGCCCAACGCCCTCCCAGCCGATCAATTCGGCGCGCCGATCCGCGCTGTCCAACTCGCTGGGCAGGCTGTCGGCGGCCAAGGCCGCGAGCGGCAGCAGGGATAGGATAACGGCAGAAAGGAAACGGACCATGGCACACCTTAAGAAGACAATGCCATGGTTTATGAGTGATGAATCGGGCTAAATTTTGGCGCTTAGGATTTCAGTTTCGTGCCGCGTTTGAACAAGACCCAGCAGGTGAAAATCAGCGCCGCCGTCACCACACTCATCACCACAAGGCCAAGCCAAGGCGAGCTGTCCGAACGGCCAATGATGCCAAACCGCACCCCATCAATCAGGTAAAACACCGGGTTGAGATGAGTGATGACGCGGAACCACTGCGGCAGGCTTTCGACCGAATAGAAGGTGCCGGACAGGAAGGACAGCGGCGTGATGATGAAATTCGTGATCGCTGCCATTTGGTCGAATTTCTGCGACACAACCCCGGCCAAAATGCCCAAAGCCCCCAAAAACAGCGCCCCCAACGTGATAAAGGCGAGCGCAAAAAACGGATGCGCCAGACCAAGCCCGACGACCAACGCCATGCCCACCCAAATTGCGATGGCGACGAACAGCCCGCGCGCCAAGCCTCCGGCCAGATACCCCAAAACCAACTCAATCGGTGACAGCGGCGGCATCAAAGTGTCGACGATATTGCCCTGAACCTTTGAGATCACAATCGAAGAGGACGTATTGGCAAAGGCGTTTTGGATCACAGTCATGGTCAAGATGCCCGGAGCAAGGAAATGCACGAAGGGCACCCCCATGACATCCCCACGCGCAGGACCAATCGCGAGCGAAAAAATCGTCAAAAACAAAGCTGCCGTCATCAATGGCGCCAAAAGCGTCTGGGTCCAGACGGTGGCAAAGCGGCGCACTTCGCGCATCGCCAAGGTATAGAGGCCAAGCCAATTGACCCGACCAAACCGCCGCACACCCATTTGCACCTCATTATGTGCCATTTCCATTGCCGCTCTCCCTTGCTATAACCCGTTGTGCCCCAAAGGACGCCGCGTGTGGAAACACTATTACGATTTCCATCCGCGCCCGCTTGTAACCGCAAGCGGTGTGTTTAAAATAGGGGTCAACACGAATTCTCAAGCGGTCCTGCCTGCAAACGGGTTGTGCAGGGGCGCTTTTCGCGGTTTGGCTGTGCCGAAGGGCCACCATGTGCCGCAAGACAACCGAAGGAAGCATCATGTCCTGGACCGATGAGCGCGTCGAAACTTTGAAAAAAATGTGGGGAGAGGGTCAATCCGCCTCACAAATCGCCAAGGAGCTTGGTGGTGTGACGCGCAACGCTGTGATCGGTAAGGTCCATCGTTTGGGCCTCTCAAACCGTGCCGGCACCACGGGTGCTGCGGCCAAACCGGCAGCGGCAAGCCCGGCGCAAAAGCCCAAGCCCGCCCCCGCACCAAAGCCCAAACCCGATCTCAAATCCAAGGCCGATGCGCCTGTGGAAAAAGAGATCGAAGCTGCACCCGAGCCTGCGCCCAAACCGATGAGTGCGGCGCGCCGTCAAATCATTCCGGCTGGGCAGCCTTTGCCTCCGCAACCCTCGGCCAATGAAATTCCGGCCGAAGCACTCGCGAAAGTCAGCGAAGTCGAGAAAAAGGCCAAACGGATTTCCGTGATGGAACTGACCGAGAAGACCTGTAAATGGCCGATCGGCGATCCGGCGACCGAGGATTTTTGGTTCTGCGGCCTGCCCTCTCAGGCGGGGAAACCCTATTGCGAGGCACATGTGGGCGTGGCGTTTCAGCCGATGTCATCGCGCCGCGACCGTCGCCGCTAACGCCAATTTCCATCTTAGAAGACGTCAAAAGAGCCGTTTTACGAACGGCTCTTTTGGTTTGACCCTCGTTTGTTGTTTTCAACGACATGAGAGTTGTGAGGACATCCGCTCCGCTTGCGCGACTCGTTGCAAACGGCCAAATATCCCCAAACCCAAATGGCTGTGCGTTTTGGACCACAGTGACCTGCTACTCTGCGAGGTTGCCTCGCATCGAACACCCCCTATGTAGAGGGCACCATAAAAAGAGGGCCGACATGACAGCCATCATTTCCATTCGCGATCTGACAAAATCCTATGACAACGGCTTTGAAGCGCTCAAAGGCGTGTCTTTGGAGATTGAAAAAGGCGAAATCATCGCCCTGCTTGGTCCCAATGGTGCCGGCAAAACCACGCTGATCGGCGCGATTTGTGGGCTGGTCACGATCTCGTCGGGGCAGGCCTCGGTCGGTGGCTTTGACGTGGTCAAAGAACCCCGCCGCGCCCGTCGTTTGATCGGATTGGTGCCGCAAGAAATTGCGCTTGATCTGTTTGAAACCGTGTGGAATTCGATGCGATTTACGCGCGGGTTGTTTGGCCTGCCCCGCGACGACGCCCATATCGAAAAGGTGCTCAAATCCCTGTCACTTTGGGATAAAAAAGACAATCAATGCAAAGAGTTGTCCGGCGGGATGAAACGCCGGGTGATGATCGCCAAGGCGCTCAGCCACAACCCGGACGTGTTGTTTCTGGACGAACCAACCGCCGGCGTTGATGTCAATCTGCGCCGCGACATGTGGAAAGTCGTCGCAGACCTGCGCGACACCGGCGTGACGGTGATTTTGACCACGCATTATATTGAGGAAGCCGAAGAAATGGCCGACCGCGTGGCCGTGATCAACAAGGGCGCGATCCTTTTGGTCGAAGACAAAACCCAATTGATGCAGAGCTTTGGCCGCAAGGTTTTGACGCTGGATTTGGGCGAGCCGCTTACCTCCCTGCCCGAAAGCCTCGCCGCCTATGATTTGACCCGTTCCGAGGACGGCACACAATTGTCATATGCCTATGACACTCGGGAGGCGCGCACCGGGATCACCCGGCTGATCACCGACCTGGCCGCCGAAGGCATTCATGTGCGCGATCTCGACAGCACGAAAAGCAGCCTTGAGGATGTGTTCCTCGATCTGGTGGAGGAAAAGGTATGAACTGGCGCGCGATTGGTGCAATTTACCGCTTTGAAATGACGCGGTTTTTCCGCACCATCTATCAATCCATTCTCAGCCCGGTTCTTTCCACCGTACTGTATTTCGTGGTGTTTGGCGCGGCCATCGGCGGCCGCATCGACACGGTCGAAGGCATCGCTTACGGCGCTTTCATCGTCCCCGGTCTGGTGATGTTGTCAGTGCTACAACAGTCGATTTCCAACGCCTCTTTCGGCATTTATTTTCCGAAATTTACCGGCACGATCTTTGAACTTTTCTCCGCCCCCGTGTCATTTTTCGAAATCGTCATGGGCTTTGTCGGCGCAGCGGCGACCAAGAGCCTGTTCGTGGCCGTGCTGATCATCGCCACCTCGTTTGTTTTTGTCGACTTACACATCGTCCATCCAATTTGGGCCGTGGTGTTTTTGATTCTCACAGCGCTAAGTTTCTCGCTTTTGGGCTTCATCTTGGGCATCTGGGCGAAAAGCTTTGAACAGCTCAACATCGTCCCGATGTTGGTGGTCACGCCTTTGGTCTTCCTCGGCGGGGCGTTTTATTCCGCCTCGATGCTGCCGGGCATTTGGCAAGTCGTGGTGAAATTCAACCCGGTGCTTTACTTGATTTCCGGCTTCCGCTGGGCGTTTTTCGACGTGGCAGATGTGCCCGTGACCCTCTCCTTGGCGGCGATCACGGTGTTTTTGACGCTTTGCCTTGCGGTCATCGGGTGGATTTTCAAAACCGGATGGCGGCTTAAATCCTAAATCGCGCGATCAGTTGCTTGGTATTTGCACAGCTATCCGCAGGTATCCGCCAATGATCGTTCGTCTGCGCACAAATTCTGTTTGACCCTGTGGAATTGTGTAAATTCCACAAGCGCTTAGATTTGCCCCATCGCAACACCAACACCCCTTATCAAAGAGAGTTTCGTATGAAAACTATCCTGTTGTCTTCCGCCCTGATCCTTGGCCTCACCGCTGCGGCCTCCGCAGAGCCGGTGAAATACGTGCTCGACGCTTCGCACAGCCAGATCGTGTTCAGCTATGAACACTTGGGCTTTTCGACCACCACGGGCGTGTTTTCGGGTTTTGACGGCGAAATCATGTTTGACGCCGCAGACGCCGCCGCCTCCTCTGTCACCGTCGCCTTCCCGACCGATAGCCTTTACACAGGCTGGGCCGAGCGCACCGCGCATTTTCTGACCGACGATTTCTTTGGCGCAGAAGCCAATCCGACGATTTCCTTCACCTCCACCGGCATCGAAGTGACCGGCGAAACCGAAGGCAAAATCACCGGCGATCTGACCATCAACGGCATCACCAAATCGGTGGTTTTGGATGCGGAAATGACCCAGATGGGCGACCACCCGATGGCCGGCAAGCCTTGGGTCGGCTTTGACGCCGAAACCACCGTGCTGCGTTCTGATTTCGACATGGGCATGTATGTGCCGTATATCTCCGACGAAGTTCAGATCGAAATCTCCATCGAGGCGATGCAGGCCGAATAAGCCGCTCCTCCGAAATCGTACAAAAAGGCCGCTGGATCACTCCAGCGGCCTTTTTTGTTGCGCCGAAACGCCCCGCTTAGGGCGCGCGGGTTGCGGTCAGGCTGACATCCACGGTGACAGAATATCCAACGGTTGATTCGTCCGCATAGGCGGCCCCCATGCCAAAATCGCGACGATCCAAAACGGCCTGCCCACTCATCGTCGCGGTGTCATCCACAAGATTCAGCGTGAACTCAAGCGTCACAGGCGCGGTTTGCCCAACCAAGCTCAACGTGCCCACAACTTTATGGTCCGGCCCGTCGCCCATGCGGCTGATCGGCCCGGCAAAGGTGGCAGACGCATAGGTGGCGGTGTCGAAAAACTCCGGTCCCTGCGCCTGTGTCGTGACCGATCCGAGTGTGAGCGAGGTGGTGTCGATGGCCACAGAGACGTCACCTGTGCCCGTGTCGGGGTCATAGGCGATGGCAGCGGACCAATTGGCAAAGCTGCCCTCAACGCCCGCGCCCATTTGCGTGACGGTGATCCCCAGACTGCCATCTTGCACGGTCCAAACCGGCAGGTCAGAAGCGGGACCTGCGGCGGTTGCAACGGGCGCAGTGGTCGGCATTTGTGCGGCTTCGGCCTCTGGCATCGGTGGCGTCGGCCCAAAGACCGCAAAACCAATCACCCCGGCCCAAAGCACGAGTGCTGCCAGCGGCGGCACGGCATGGGGTGTCGTGGCCTTCTGACCCGACGCTCCGGCATCGCGCCCCTTGATCATCCGCGCCAAAACGCCATCGCGTTCGATCACCGCATGTTTGAGCGCCCCGGCAATGTGCAGGCCGACGCTCAGATAAATCACCAAGGCAGACAGCCCATGCACCGCGCCTGCGGTATGAGCGAGGGCTTCGGATTTGACCACGAACGGCAGGTTTTGCCCAAAGGGCCAAAGGATCGGGGCAAAGCCACTTTCTGCGGAATGGATCACCCAACCGGAGAGTGGCATGACGATGATCGCACCATAAAGCGCCCAGTGAATAATCTCGGCCAAAAGCGTCTCAGCCTGGCGCTCGGGGTGCACCGGTACCGGGCGCGTTTGGGTCAATGCCCAAAGGATGCGCAAGATGGCGAGAAACAGGACGCTGACGCCAATGGTTTTATGCACGGAGTAGAGGGTTTTAAGAGTCTCGACGGTCTCCGCCGTGCGCGGAATATTTTCGCCGATCAGGCCAAGCGCCAGATCGGTCAGGATCAAAAGCGCGATGACCCAGTGAAACAAACGGGCGATCAGACCGTAGCGGGTGTCGGTGTTGGCCAGCATTGTGAAACCTTACGTTGGGAGGGAGCATTTGACTCACTCTAACGTCATGCGGCACGTCAAGACACCTGATTTGCCCGCACAGGATTTGTGCGAAAGCGCGCGCGAGTGCCCTATGGCCCAACAAAAAGGGCACCACAACGGACGCCCTTTTCTCAGCTCTGGCAAAGATCAAAAGGTGCGGGTCCACCCGATTGAGGCCGAAATTTGGCTCATGTTCAAATCAACCGTGCCGCCGGTTGGGCCGCCCGGCGTCATTTCCGGTCCGGAGACGGTGTTTTCCGGCACATAAGAGATCGAAAAATCAATCCGGTCGCGCGCGTTCACCTGACGCGATCCGCCGAAAGAAAAGTGATCTTCGACCACGCCGGGTGCCAAGATGCCAAAGGTCACATCATCCGCGCCCACCGGGTTCGTTGCATGCGCATATCCCACGCGCCAGGTCATATCCGGCGTGGCTTTCCATTCGGCCCCCAGACGGATCACCTCAACATCTTCCCAACCAAAACCTGCGCCGCCATCGGCCCCAAGCGGGCCTGCAGACATTGAATTGGCCACCGCGGACACATCGGAGTAAAAGATTTTCTGATAATCCAACAGGAAAGCCAGATCAGAGGTCGGTTGATAGGCCAGACCAACGGTCACAGAGGCCGGAATGTCGAAATCGCCGCCGCCCGCAAACAGCCCGGCATATTTGTCGAACTCGGACATGTTGAATTTCGTTTGCGCCGCAAGGCCGAGGGTCCATTGATCGCTCATCTCATATTGCAAACCAACCCGAAGGCCGAGGCCGGTGGAATAGTCATAGCCATTGTCGGTGAGCGCCGTTGGATCGACGGATATGCCGGAAAACGCCGCAAGCCCCTTGGCCTCAAACGCCTGCACCGCCAAAGTCGGCGCGATGCCATAAGACAGCCGCCCAAGATTTTGCGCATAGGTGAGCGAGACGAAAAGCTGGGTCAAATCCACCCCCGAGGCCCCACCACAAAACACCCCCGTGCCACCGCCACAATTGGCATTGGGCACGGCATCATATGTCGTGTTCATCCCGCCATTGCCATAGGCGGCAAAATTGACCACCGCGCCATTTGCCAGCGGCAGGTTATAGGCCGCATTGGGGACCGGGAAAAACGATTTGCCGCTCTCCACAGAACCGGAGGGAACAAAGCCCGTGCTGTCCCCTGTGAAACCACGGTTCGGGGAAAACGCCTGAAGGCCGAAACTCATTTCACGCCCCACAGTGGCGACACTTGCCGGGTTGATTGCGCCGGACATGGCATCTTGGGAATAGGCAACCCCTGCGCCCGCGACACCGCGTTGGGCCGGGCCATAGCCCAGCGCAAAATAGCCTTCGGTCGCAGTGGCGGTTTGAGGCAGAGCACCAGCCATCAGGCACAGCACAACAGGTCCCGCAAAACGGGTTTGATCTTTGACGAACATCCTTTCCCTCCATTGTTGGTCGGGGGTGCAACCGCACTCCTCCTTGCGGTGAGATCGCGCCCGACTCCGCGTCACGCAAAATATCCCGCGACACTGTGCAAATCAGTTATGGGATCACAGCGCTGTGATCTCCATCAACTTATGCGAATATTTAAGATCATGCGACGCATTTTTCCGCCGCACGGCAGCGTCCGACACGCCGCAACGCAACAGGGCTTTTCCGATCCCCGCGTTCGGAGTATATCGCGGGAATGACTCAGAACCCACCAAACCTCCGCCCCGACCTTGCGCCCAAAGCGCAGTTTGACACTGCGCCCCGTGACGGCCAGCCCACAATTGGGATGGTCTCTTTGGGCTGCCCCAAAGCCTTGGTCGACAGCGAACGCATTCTGACGCGCTTACGCGCCGAGGGCTATCAGATCAGCGCAGATTATGCCGGGGCCGATGCGGTGATCGTGAACACCTGCGGGTTCTTGGATTCGGCGAAAGCCGAGAGTTTGGAAGCCATCGGTGAGGCCTTGCAGGAAAACGGCAAAGTCATCGTCACAGGCTGTTTGGGGGCTGAGCCTGAGTATATCACCGGGGTCCACCCAAAGGTCCTGGCGGTCACCGGCCCGCATCAATATGAACAGGTGCTGGATGCCGTCCACGGTGCCGTGCCGCCCTCCCCCGATCCGTTCATTGACCTTCTTCCCGCCTCCGGTGTCAGCCTGACCCCGCGCCATTTCAGCTATCTGAAAATTTCCGAAGGCTGCAACCACGCCTGTAAATTCTGCATCATCCCGGATATGCGCGGTAAATTGGCCTCTCGCCCGGTCCATGCGGTGCTGCGCGAGGCGGAAAAACTGGTCGAGGCGGGCGTCAAGGAACTCTTGGTGATCTCTCAGGACACCTCTGCCTATGGGTTGGATCGTCGCTATTCGACCCACCCGTGGAAAGACCGCGAGGTGCGCAGCCACATCACCGATCTGGCACGCGAGTTGGGGCAATTGGCCTCTGCCGACGACCTTTGGGTCCGGCTGCATTACGTCTACCCCTACCCGCATGTGCGCGAGCTGATCCCTTTGATGGCGGATGCGGGCAATGCGGTATTGCCCTACCTCGATATCCCGTTCCAACACGGCCACCCGGATGTTTTGAAACGCATGGCGCGGCCTGCGGCCTCGGCCAAAGTGTTAGACGAGATTGCCGCCTGGCGGGCCATGTGCCCGGACATCACCCTGCGCTCGACGTTCATTGTCGGCTACCCCGGTGAGACCGAGGCGGAGTTTGAATATCTGCTCGATTGGCTGGATGAGGCGCAATTGGACCGCGTGGGATGTTTTCAATACGAAAACGTCGCGGGGGCACGCTCGAACGCCCTTCCCGATCATGTGACCTCTGAGGTCAAACAAGAGCGTTGGGACCGGTTTATGGAACGCGCCCAAGCGATTTCCGAGGCCAAATTGGCGGCCAAAGTCGGACAGATGATGCAGGTCATCGTGGACGACATCGACGAAGACGGCATCGCCACCTGCCGCACCAAAGCCGATGCCCCCGAGATTGATGGGAACCTGTTTATTGATGCGGGGACGGAAGGGTTAAGTGTTGGGGATTTAGTGACGGTTGAGGTGGATGAGGCTGGGGAGTATGATTTGTGGGGGTGCCTCCGTTAAAAAATGGTCCGGGGGACCATTTTTAGGAGGCAACGCGCGAGAGTGCTGAAGGCACGGAGCGCCGGGTCAATTTGGAAACACTTGCCACAAGTGCGGTTCTTGGACTTAATGGTCTCGATTTAACTTGGGGCATTGGGCAATGGAATTCAAAGAGCAAGTCGCGAACCTGTCAAAAAGATCGACAACGGCCACTCAAAAAGCACTGACGGAAGAGGCGACCAAAACCTCTGTTGTTTTGCCTTTCATTCAAATCCTAGGATTTGATCCCTTCAATCTTGATGAAGTCGTGCCAGAATATATATCCGACGTCGGAACTAAGAAAGGCGAGAAAGTTGATTTTGCTCTCAAGATAAATGGTGAAACCACCATTTTGATTGAAGTAAAACCGATCACGTCCTCCCTTGGAAATGCCCAGTACAGCCAACTCTACCGCTATTTTGGGGTCACCGAAGCCAAACTTGCCATTCTCACAAACGGCAAAGAAGCATGGTTTTTCTCCGACATAGACGCACCCAATAAGATGGACAAAAAGCCGTTCTTCAAATTCGACTTTCAAAAGCACAGCGACGATGAAATTGATGAACTTAGTAGATTTCAAAAAGACGAATTTTCTATCGAAGGCATTTTAGAAGCAGCCTCAGCTCTAAAATACTCGCATGCGGCAGCACATTATTTAAAGGGTCAGCTTGATGAACCCGACGACGAGTTTGTAAAAATGGTTGGGCGGCAGATACATGATGGTATGTTGACCAAAAATGTCGTCGAACAAATTCGGCCAGCGATCCAATCGGCGCTCGAAAGCATCATAAGAGACCGCATTCAGGACCGCTTGGACATTGCATTCAGGCCCAAGTCTGAGACCACAAAAGCTGAGGGTACAACGTCCGAAGATGGGGCCACATCAGATGTCATCACAACAGAAGATGAGCTTCAAGCGTTCATGATGGTCAAAGCAATCGCTGCCAAATCAATCTCAACAGACCGCGTCACAATTCGAGATGCAAAGAGTTATTGCAGCGTCTTTATTGACGACAATAACCGCAAGCCCCTGTGCCGGTTCTACTTCAACTCGAAATCCAAAAATGTGTTAGGCCTCTTTAACGAGAGCAAGGGTGAAGAGAAAATTGACCTTGGAAGCCTTGAAGATATTTACAAATATGCCGAAGCAATCGCGCAGACAGCAGCATCATACGCTTAGGACCCCCATGCTCAAAAACTACAAAGACCTGCTCGGCGCGGCTTTGGCGATGATCGAGACGATCCCGACAGAGGACGCGATCCAACTTATCAAGGACGAGAACGTCGTGTTTGTCGATCTCAGGGACCGCCGGGAGCTTGAGCGCGAGGGGCGTATTCCCGGTGCCTTCCACTGCCCGCGGGGCATGTTGGAATTCTGGATTGACCCCGAAAGCCCCTATCACAAACCGATTTTTGCCGAAGGTAAGACATACGTGTTTTACTGCGCCTCGGCGTGGCGGTCGGCCTTGGCGACGAAAACCTGTGTCGAGATGGGGTTGGAGCCGGTGGCCCATGTCGGCGGCGGGTTTACGGCGTGGAAATTGCACGGCGGGCCTGTTGAACAGGTCGAAAAGCACTAACTCTTAGACATGGATGAACCCACCAAAGTCCTTTTCAACGGTGAATGCCCGGTCTGTTCGACCGAGATCGGCCATTATGCGCGCTATGCGGGTAAAAACGGCCTGCCGATCCGGTTTGACGACCTGAACACGGCGGCGCGGGACGGCTGGGGCATCGACGCGGACCAAGCCGCACGCAGGCTTTATGTCGCGCATCAAGGCGCGGTTTTATCCGGCATGCCCGCGTTTCGGGTGCTTTGGGCGCAGATGCCGCGCTATCGCATTTTGGCGAGAGTGACAGGCTGGCCGATTGTGCGACCATTCACGGTTCTGGCCTATGACCACATTCTGGCACCTTTGATTTACCGCTGGCATATCCGGCGTCAAAGACGGTCCAAATAATAGCACACCGCGTCTTGGACATGGCGAAACCGATCGCCACCCAAATGTTTGCCGCCATACCACCGGGTGACGACGATGAGGTGATCGGTCAGGCCTTCACGTTCCAACATCCGCAGGATCACCATCCCCGCCCCGGACTCGCCATCATCGTTTTTGATCGGCGTGCCATCCGCAAGCAAAAGCCCCCATGTGTTATGGGTGGCCTTGGCGAATTTCTTTTGTTTGCAAAGGGTTTTGATCAGGGCCTTTGCCGCTTCCGCGGAGGCACAAGGCGCGCCTGAAACGGCGTATTTGGAGCCGCGATCCGAGATGATGCCATCGAAAATCTGCATAGGTCCGGTATAAATCCCCCAGGCGCCGCGCACCACAGCAATCCCGCATAAAACAGGCCGGGGCCATATCAACGACAGGGTGAGCATTCATGATATTTTGTCGGTGTTTCGCGACGGATTGGTGTGCCTGTCGCGTAGAACGTGAAAGCATTGCAAAGGAAAGATGATGTCCACCCTCCGTAAATTCGCAACGCCGCTGACCATCGGCACATTTTTGATCGTCGGGATCACTGGCACATTTTGGTATTTCCATATCGTCACCGATTTGGGGCGGTGGCTGCATGAGATCATCGGCTTGGCCATGATGGCCGTGGTGGTCTTGCATGTGGTGCTGAACTGGCGCCCATTTAAACTCTATTTCAAACGCCCGATTGCTTTGGGTCTGATTTTGGCCAGTGTCGCGCTGACCGGCTATGCCTTTGTTGGCGTGGGCGAGACCGAAGGCGCAGGCGGGCCGCCGAATTTCGCCGCGTTTTCGGCGTTTTCGGACGAAAGCCTGACCACGCTTGGCCCAATCTTTGACACCACAGGCGAGATTTTGGTCACGCGCTTGACCGATGCGGGCTATAGCGGCGTGTCCCCCACCTCCACCATCGCGGATGTCGCCGGTGACAATGTACGGGCCCAGATGACCGCGTTTTCGGCACTGGCTGTTGACGGGTCGGGCTTTGGCGGCAAAGGTCAGGGCGCAGCCGCGCGCAATTGATGTTGACCACAGTCCAGACATGCGAAAGGGGCCGATCTGGCCCCTTTTTGCTGCGTCAAATTTTGCTGCGTCCAAAAAACCGATCAATTCGCACTGATCTGGCCCTGAACCGCACGCACATAGTGGAGTTCTTGCGTGTTCAAACAATAGTCCGGCGGCATATCTTGTGCCCCCTGATGATCTAAGAGCCAGATGATGCAAGCGTCATGTTGGGTGCAATTGCCGCATCGGCTCACCATATCCGACAGCTCTTGCGATGAGATTTCGCCAGACGCAGCGGCGCGTTCGACATCGGCACCAAGGCGCTCAGCCATCCCATGCATCAGGCAGGCATTGCCTGGGCGCGGGGACGCCTGTTGAAGGGGCTTTGTCTGTGACATCTTTCGTCCTCCTTTGGGCTTGGATTATCGTGCCGCGAGGCGCTCAAGTTCGGCTTTGTTGCGGCAATAGCTCGGGGCCTGACGGGCGGTGGTTTCCATTTCGGCATGGGCGTCGAGAAATTTGACGCAAAGATCGGGGCTGGTGCAGCTCAGACAGCGGTACACGCGATCACGACTTTCGTCCTCCGTCGGGCCTTCGCCGCGTTGTGTGGCCTCGGTCAGGTCCGCGCCTAACGTGTCCGCCATTCGATCCACCAAAAGGGCATGGGTGTCATATTGTCCAAATTTGGTCATTGCGGCCTCCGATCCTTGGGTTGCACTGCGTTGGAGTGTTCGTGGCAAAACAACCATGAGGCGGCGGACACACACTTTGATCCGTGTCAAAGACCGGTTCTGACGCCGAATATCGCCGGAAATGCTGCCCACACGCATAAAATTAAGGCGCTGTTTACCGCTTTTTTAAATCTGTCGTTGGCATGTTCTGAACGCGACAGCGCGCCCGAGCGAATCTGAAACCACGTCCGCGCCCGGTGCCGATGCGGTTTTCAGATCGCTCAGAGCGTTCAGATCAACCACTTGGAATATCTATGACCAAATGCGGTGTGCCATCTGAGGTCTTGCGAGGAGACCGACCGTCAGGCCCGACCACCCCTCGGACATGGCGGCGCATGTTTGAGAAACTTTCGAACTGTACCGTATCGACCGGCTCATCCAGTTGAAGCGAAAGTTGCGTGTTTGAGCCGACCCGCGACAGGGCCACGATCCGACCCGTGAAGGCCTGTCCCAAGTACTGCCCACGCACCTTAGCATTTAATCTAAAGGGCTGCGGCTCGGCCTCTGCCAGCTTGGCTTGCAGCGTATTCCAGTCACGTAACCCGTTCTGATGGGCGATGAGTTCGAGCGCCCGCGCATGGGTGATGGCTGTGCCCTGCGCGGCAAGAGCGATCCGCAGTGCTTTGGCCTGTAATTTGGCCTCTTTCACAGAGTGCAGTTGCATCATGCCTCCTCCCTATCCGACAGCTCAAAGCCGACGGCATCCCGGCCCTCCCTTTGGCGCGTGATCACAATCCAAAAGGCGATGGCCCCCACGATCCCGTCCGCAATCGGGAAGGCAAACCAGATGGCCTTTGCACCATAAAGCGTTGCCAAAGTGGCAATCAACAGAGGGCCAAGTAAAAAGGGTTTGGTCAAGGTGAGAGCTGCGGTCCGTCCGGGTTTTCCAATGGCCTGAAAATACAAGGCGAGCACAAGAACCGGCCCCGCAAAAACATAGAGAGAGGCCATGGACCGGAGAATGTCACCGACCTGCGTTATAACGCCCAGATCGGTGACAAACCCACGACCAATCCAGCTGTGCCCTGTCAGCAAAATCACCTCGACTGTGGCGCAATACAGACCAGATACAGTGAGTGCGAGCCGCAAGACAGCATTCGAACGCTGATACAGCTTTGCCCCCACGTTGTTCCCGACAATACTCTGAGTTGCCAGGGCAATGGCCATGAGCGGCATGAAGGTGAAACTGAAAATCCGGGTGACAATCCCATAGGCTGCGACACTGTCAACATAGCCGGAGGTCGAGCTCAGGCGCAGCGCCACGATCACAGAGGCAGAGACCAGTGCGATCCCAATAAAGCTGAGGCTGACAGGGGCACCGAGGGTCAAAATAGACCGCCATTTCCCGACCCAACGTGAGCGTCTGAGGGCGGAGAGCGACAGAATGCCTGCGCCACGCGTGCGCAAACCCAGAAGGAGCAGCAGACCCAGAGCTTGCGCGAGTGCTGTCCCCCAGGCTGAGCCAGATACGCCCATATCAAGCCACACAATCAGGGCGTAATTCAAAGCGATATTGGCAAAGGTGACCCCGACAGACATCAACGCCATAAGACCCGCGCGCCCTTCGTTGCGCCACGCATCAGCATGGACGCTTAAAAGCAATTGCACGGGGGTCGCAAAGATCATGATGGCCAAATAGGTATAGGACATGCGCGCAAGTGCAGGTTGGCCGTCGGTCAGGGCACCGATGATGACGCCCCCGCCCGCCCCAAAGGCCAAAATGAGACAAAGAGACAGAAAAAGCGCCAGCCCATGCGCCTGAGCAAAGACATCCGCGGCCTCACTGTGTTGACCAGCCCCCAGATGGCGGGCCAGAAGGCTAGACATGCCCCCGCCGACAAGGGACGAGAGGGCAATCGGGATCATAACAACCGGAAAGACCACGCTGACGGCGGCAAGGGCATCGGCCCCCACAAAATGGCCCAGAAACGCGGCATCAATCACCGTCAAAAGACCGCTCATGACCATGATGAGCATCATAGGCAGCGCATTGGCGACAAAAAGCCGTCCGGGTGTGGCGGTCAAAAATCGGTTGTCGGCTGTGTTTGCAAACGACATCATTCACTCCTCAAATGAGGCATTTCGAATGAGATGGGTGCCTGCATTACCACCTACGAAATGCTTCGAGGGTGTGTGTCATTTTCACGTTGGGCTTCACCGTGACTTACGTCCGCAGGCGGCAGGTGCCCAATACCTGCGCCGCCTATAGGGTCTTGGCGCTAGCGCTGTCAAGTGGGGGCGAACATACGCCCCCACCCGCACAGAGCTACAGCGTCGCCATGGTCCGGCGCACGGTTTCGATGCGCTGAGCATTCGGCGGGTGTGAGCCAAGGAATTTGTCACCCGGATCTGGAATGCGGGTGAAATATTCGGCCCCGCGCACCGGGTTATACCCGGCACGATAGGCGATCACCGTGCCCAATTGATCGGCCTCAAGCTCATAGGACTTTGAATAGGTCCGCGCACCCACCGTGGCACCGATGTTTTGCGCGGTTTCAATGGTCGTCGCATCACCCCCAATCGCCGCAATCAAAACGCCGCCCAAAAGCGCGCCGGTGAGGGCGGTCTGTTCAGAGCGTGCCAGATGCCCGGCGATGTGATGCGAGGCCTCGTGCCCCATCACAAAGGCCAATTCATCGGTGTTTTGCACATCCGCGATCAAAGCAACGGTAAAGGTCAAAACCGGACGCCCGCTTGCGTCCAGCGATTGCCAGGCGTTTGACGGCGCTTTCGGGTCGGTTTCAACGACAATTTTAAAATCGCAATTCGCCCCAGAGGTCCGCGCCCGGCATTCGCGTTCCGCCACGGGTTCAACCCGGGACACGACATTGGCAAAATCACTGACCGTCACGGAACCGGACCGCGACACCGGCGCGGACACAGGTTGCGCAGGCGCAGTGGTCGCCGGGGGCATGGACGTCATCTCGACACAGCCGGACAGAAGCCCCGCGGCCATCACCGTTGCGAACAAGCGTTTCACGTCAAGACAGTCCTTTTCCTGATGTTATACCTTAGAGACGCCTTAGAAATAGGCTCATATTATCCCCCTGACCAGTCACACAAATGTGCGCTCTTGCATTCGGCCATAGGCAGAGTAGCATCGGGATATGTTTACCATTGAACACGACTTCGACGCCACCGTTGTGACCCTTATGGACGAAGGTGAATTCGTCCTGCAAGAGGATGTCATCATCAATGCCTTTTCCGAATGCGTGACGATCGAGCAGCTCGACCCGCGTACGGATGAGGTCCAGAAAATCACCCTGTCGATGCGGCAACTGCACGATTTGGGCGCGGCTTTGGATTTGCCCGAGGGGGCGTATCGGTTGACGCCGGTCAAAGATTAGGCCTCGAATTCAGCTCCGGCGAAACACCTTGTCACGCGAGGTTTCACCGCGCACCAATTCGAGCGTGGATTTGGCAATCCCCAAAGATTTGGCCAAGAGTTTCACCACGTCTTTCGTCGCCTTGCCGCCCTCGGGCACAGTGGTGACATAGACCCGGACCTGCCCGTCCTCCACTGTCACAACATTGCGCGAGGCTTTCGGCGTGACGCGCACGGATAACATATCGCCGTCAAACGCCGCCTCAATCGCCGATTTCAACGCCTCTTTGTCCATCTTACTCGCCTGTCACTGTTCTACTGATCGGCCAAAAGCGTCCCGCCTTTAACCTGAGACAGGGGAAAGGCGGGGCACTGCCAGACATATCCATGGCGCAACGCTTTAATTACATGTGCCCGGTTGAATCTGACTGTAAAACCTCCGACATGAAACATCAAACGCGCAACCAAAAGGCCAGACATGCCCAACCCCAATTCTGCCGCCCTCGATTTTTTGCTCACCCGTCGCTCCCGCCCGGCCAAAACATTGGTCGCGCCCGTCCCGGATAAATATGCGCTCAAACCGATCCTGACGGCCGCCTTGCGCACGCCGGATCATGGGAAATTAGAGCCTTGGCGGTTGATTGTGTTAGAAAAAGCGGCGATGGCGCGACTCGCCGGGCTGATCGCGCCTTTGGGACAAAGCCTTGGGATTGATCCCGACAAGGTCGAAAAAGCCCGGCACCAATACGCCGATGCCGATTTGGCCGTGGCCGTGGTGTTTTCGCCAAAAGACAGCGAAAAAGTCCCCCACATCGAACAACTCTATTCCGCAGGCGCTGTGTGCCTGTCGCTTTTGAACGCAGCTTTGGCATCGGGTTGGGGGGCCAATTGGCTGTCCGGTTGGGCTTCGCATGATCGCTCTTTTGTGGAAAACGGTCTTGGCCTTGCCCCGCATGAAAGCATTGCGGGCTTCATCCATATCGGCACAGAATCCTGCACCCCGCCCGAACGGCCCCGTCCCGAGTTGGATCAAATTGTGAGCTGGGTGGACCAATAATGTTTGGCGATTTTTCCAAGGCCTTAGGGCAATTGGGTGACAAACGATTTCAGGCGGTATTGCTCAAAGGCTTGGGGTTGACCGTGGCGCTTTTGGTCGCGATCTATCTGGCCTTCGTCTGGGTCATTGGGGTGTTTGTGCCGGACACATTTTCCCTCCCCTTCATCGGTGAGGTGCATTGGATCGACAATGCGCTCTCGATCGGCTCATTCTTCTTTATGATTCTGCTGTCGATGTTCTTGATGGTGCCGGTGGCCTCGGCCTTTACCGGGATTTTTCTGGAAGAGGTGTCAGAGGCCGTCGAAGATCGCCATTTCCCCGGCCTGCCACCCGTGCCGCGTCAAACGATCTCCGATTTGGTGATCGACAGTCTGGGCTTTCTTGGCGTGATCATCGCGGCCAACCTTGTGGCCCTCGTGCTGTACCTGTTGCTCAACATCGCCGCCCCTGTGATCTTTTGGGCGCTCAATGGCTTTCTGTTAGGGCGTGAGTATTTTCAAATGGTTGCGATGCGCCGCCTTGGCCGCGAGGGCGCAAAAGCGGCGCGCAAACGCCATATGCCCGCCATTTGGCTGGCCGGCGCTTTGATGGCCGTGCCTTTGTCGATCCCCGTGGTCAACCTGTTGATCCCGGTGCTGGGGGCCGCCACATTCACCCATATGTTCATGCGGCTTGAGGGCAAACAGGTCCGTTAGGCTTAGCTGTCGGCCACGGACGGCAGATTTGCCGTCCAGTCCATATCGTGCCAGGTGATGCCGCTGTAGCTGATCAACCCGACAAGGACGATCCAGATCGCTGTGGCAAACACCGTCACCCAGATCGCTTTGCGTTTGGGATTGTAATTGGCCGGAGCACCGTCATGGGTTCCGGCCACTTTTTCACCCATATCGCCTTGGGTTTTCAACCCGATGGGCAAAGCGATGAACATGGTCATGAACCATGTCACGGCATAAAGCACGATTGCAGAAGTGATCGCCATGACGCGCTCCTTTTCGGTTCAACCGACTTAGACTTGTTCCAACTCGACCAAACAGCCGTTGAAATCTTTCGGGTGTAAAAACAACACCGGCTTGCCATGCGCGCCAATTTTCGGCTCGCCCGTGCCCAAAACCCGTGCGCCTGCTTCTTTCAACTTATCGCGCGCGACCAAAATGTCATCGACCTCATAGCAAATGTGATGAATGCCCCCCGCCGGGTTCTTTTCCAAAAACCCGTTGATCGGAGAGTTTTCACCGAGCGGATACAACAGCTCGATCTTGGTGTTGGGCAGTTCGATAAACACCACGGTCACGCCGTGATCCGGTTCATCTTGCGGCGGATTGACCTTGGCGCCCAGCGTGTTGGCATATTGCGCTGCAGCAGCTTCCAAATCAGGCACAGCGATGGCCACGTGATTGAGACGTCCGATCATGATGTTTCCTCCAAAAGACAGCTCTTTGGCCTGAGCTTATCACCCGAGGGCGGATGTCTCGCAAGGGCAAAGCCGCAACGTTTTGCGCAACCATTGTCCAACATGTCTCTCGGTTAACCGCTCATTCACCAGTTTTGCGTTTAACTCTGAGTCGCACTGGATGGAGCTGTGAGCAATGAATGATGATCTTGAAAGCCTGTTGGCGCCCCAAAGCCCAACCCCCGAACGCCCTCTTTTGGGCCTGACTGTTCTTGTTGTCGAAGACAGTCGGTTTGCCTCTGAGGCAATGCGGCTATTGTGTTTGCGCTCGGGCGCGCGCATTCGCCGCGCCGACAGCCTTCAGTCCGCACGTAAGCATTTGCGGGTTTATCGCCCGAATGTGGTGATTGTCGACCTTGGCCTGCCCGATGGGTCAGGTGCCGAATTGATTGACGATCTTAGCCATGCCCGCCCCGGTGTTGACGTTGTGCTGGGCATGTCGGGCGACAGTGGCGCGCAGGCACTGGCCTTTGCGGCCGGGGCCAATGGGTTTATCGAAAAACCGATTTCTTCGCTCGGCGCGTTCCAAGAAAAAATTCTCTCTTGCTTGCCAACGGCTGCACGCCCCTCCGGTCTGCATGCCATCACCGACGAAGAAATTTGGCCGGATCTGATCGCGTTGCAGGATGATTTTGTCCATATTGCCGATCTTCTGACCACCGATGGCGGCGAGGACATGCTTGATTATATTGCGCAATTCCTGTCGGGCGTCGCGCGCACGGCGGGGGATGCGGAAATGGAAACGGCGGCGCATACTTTAGCTGACCACCGAGAACAGGGGTTGCCCTATGGCTCTGATTTGGCACGGATTGCCGGTCTGGTTCAGGCCCGGATCGAGCCGCGCAAAGTGGTCTGACCCATCCATCTGCATGATGTGACGGCGGTGCCCATCCCGCGCCGCTGTCTGGTCTCACCCGAAATAAAAAAGGCGCGAAGGATGCCCTCGCGCCTTTTGTGTATTGAAAGTCTACAGTCGTCAGACCCGAGCGCGGCGGGCCTTGGGCGCTGCGCGTTCGGCACTGAAAACAGTCCACTGGACTGTTTGCCGGGCGCGTCTTACTCCTGCGGAATGACCCGGATGTTCAATTCGCGCAGCTGCTCATTGGTCGGCTCGTTCGGAGCGCCCATCATCAGGTCTTCGGCGCGCTGGTTCATTGGGAAGAGGATGACTTCGCGGATGTTGTCCTCGTCGGCCAGAATCATCACGGCGCGGTCAATCCCAAGGGCACAACCGCCGTGCGGCGGAGCGCCGTATTGGAAGGCGTTGACCATACCGCCAAAGCGTTTTTCGACCTCATCCTTACCGTAACCGGCCAGTTCGAACGCCTTGAACATGATCTCAGGCTTGTGGTTGCGGATCGCGCCGGACACCAATTCGTAGCCGTTACAGGCCAAGTCATACTGCCAGCCGAGCACCTTAAGAGGATCGCCCTCAAGCGCGTCCATCCCACCTTGCGGCATGGAGAACGGGTTGTGTTCAAAGTCGATCTTACCGCTTTCCTCGTCCTGTTCGTAAATCGGGAAATCCACGATCCAAGCGAATTTGAATGCATCGCGCCAGTTTTCGTCCTCGGGGGCTTTCGGCGTCTCTTCCCAGATCACGGTGCGGGCTTTGCCTGCGACACGTTGGAAAGACTTCGGTTTGCCGCCCAAGAAAAACGCCGCATCACCAACCTCAAGACCAAGCTGTTGACGGATCGCTTCGGTGCGTTCCGGGCCGATGTTTTTGGCCAGCGGACCGGCGGCCTCCATACCTTCGCCCTGATCACGCCAAAAGATGTACCCCATCCCCGGCAGACCCTCTTGTTGGGCGAATTTGTTCATCCGGTCGCAGAATTTGCGCGAGCCGCCTTTCGGGGCCGGAATGGCGCGGACTTCGTTGCCCTCTTGCTCCAAAAGCGAGGCAAAAATGGCAAAGCCAGAGCCGCGGAAATGCTCGGACACGTCCTGCATCTTGATCGGGTTACGCAGGTCGGGCTTGTCGGTGCCGTACCAAAGCGCGGAGTCTTTGTAAGAAATCTGCGGCCAATCGCGGTTGGACAAACGGCCTTTGCCGAATTTGTCAAACATCCCGGCGATCACCGGCTCCATGACATCAAAAATATCCTGTTGGCTGACAAAAGACATTTCCATATCGAGCTGATAGAAATCAGTCGGCGAGCGATCGGCACGCGGGTCTTCGTCGCGGAAACACGGCGCGATTTGGAAATATTTGTCAAAACCAGAGACCATGAGCAACTGTTTGAACTGTTGCGGGGCTTGCGGCAGGGCGTAGAATTTGCCCGGATGCAACCGCGACGGCACCAAAAAGTCCCGCGCGCCTTCAGGGGAGGACGCGGTGATGATCGGCGTTTGGAATTCGTTGAACCCGTTGCCCCACATACGCTGACGCAGATCGGCAACCACGTTGGACCGCAGGATCATGTTTTGCTGCATCGCCTCACGGCGCAGATCGAGATAGCGGTATTTCAGGCGGGTTTCTTCCGGGTATTCCTGATCGCCAAAGACCATGAGCGGCAATTCAGCCGAGGCGCCGAGCACCTCAATATCACGCACAAACACTTCAATCTCGCCGGTGGGGAGTTTGGTGTTCACAAGGCTTTCATCGCGTGCCTTCACGGTGCCATCAATGCGGATACACCATTCGGCGCGGACCTTTTCCATGGCGGAAAACGCCGGGCTGTCCGGGTCGCAAAGCACCTGTGTGACACCATAATGATCGCGCAGATCGACAAAGAGGATGCCGCCATGGTCGCGGATGCGGTGCACCCAGCCAGACAGGCGGACGGTATCGCCCACATTGGATGTGTTCAGATCGGCGCAGGTATGGCTGCGATAGGCGTGCATGGTTTGATCCCTCGAATAACTGGGCATTGGTGTCATTAGGTGCTTGGGCTGATACACTCGTCTGGGGCTAGAAAGTCAAGCCTTGCGCCGCCTGTCTGGTCTTGCGTGAACTTCGATTGTGGTTAAAACATCTAAAAACATTTATAAATATCGAGTTTTAGAGGGTGATGGCGTGCAGATTAATTCTTTTGAAAAGAAGAGGCGGCGCTCCGACACTCTCTCAGCCTTCTTTCTCATTTTCGGCTTCACGGTTTTGAGCATGAACATCTATGCGACCGTGGCATCGCCGGATTTTCTCGCATCATGGCTCGCAGGCAAGGCTTGGGTCGCGGGAGAAACGCAAAACATCTACCCGCCGCTTGAGCATGGCCTGTTCGATCTGATTGCACCGCGCGCTTGGTACGAAGCCCTGACAGTCGGCACCGAAACCGAAGAGGTCTTTCCCTTCATTTACCCCCCGATTTGGGCGGTCCTGTTCGGAGAGCTGACCAAAGTCACCAACTATGAGACGCTTCGCACAATTGCGGCCCTTATAAATCCGGTGCTTTTGTCTTTTTGTATCCTACTGGCCGGACGGGTCTGCGAGCGGCGCTTTCCCGTTGTTCCCACCCTGATCATCGGGATGATCTTCTTTTCTTTCAGTGCCATAGGCCAAATTGCCTTAATGCAAAACCAGTTTCAGATTTTGGTGTCCTTTCTCATCCTTCTCAGCATTGAAAGAGCCCGGAACGGACATGAAATCATCGGGGGGACCGCCCTCGCCCTCGCGGCCGGGATCAAACTTTACCCGGCGATCTTCATCATTCTCTTTTGGGCCGCCGGATACCGCAAGGCAACATTGGCCTTTGTGGCCACAGGGCTGGCTTTGGGCCTCACATCGCTTGCCCTCACCGGCTGGCCACTGCACGCGATTTTCCTAAATGCCGTCTCAACGATTTCCAACACAGTCCTTGTGACACCCGTCTCCTGGTCCTTTGACCCTCTGGTTGGACAAATCTTTTTTGAAGACACGTTGGTCAAACGCCCCTTCCCGGACTGGGGATATATGTACGATCTTGTCCCTGAGGACGGCCTCGGCTTTTTCTACATGCCAAAACCATGGCTTTGGCAAATGATTTCAACATTGATGTTGATCGGAACGCTGATTGTCGGCGCTCTCATGATCCGTAGAGCACACCGCAGCGGCGCAGACAGCGGATGGGTTTGGGCCTTTATCATGGGTCTTTTTGCGCTGGTGAACCCTCTGAGCTGGAGCTACCATTTCATTGTTGTCGCCGCCTTTGCCCCATTTTTCGTCTTTCGGATCGGCCTCACGCGCGGGGTGCCATGGATCGTGGCAATCATTGCTTTGACGTCGAATTTCGCCCCAGATCTGGCGTATTGGCTCCAAGGTCGGTTTCATTGGCCCCTCGTCCCCTTCCAACCCTTCGGGACAATCCTCATGACCGTTTTGGTCGGCTCTTTTGGATATTCGGCCTATCGCAAATACTGATTCCAACGCATTCACATGTTCCTCCCCATCTGCGCCAGCGCCCCCTTTGAATATGCAACGCAAGGAGGCAGTTTTTTGAAACGCCCCCTTGCACCCACGGACTCCATAGCTATAACCCACGACAATTTGCGCGCACCCTGTTAGAGGGTACGCAAAAGCTGCTCAAACATCCGGGGTCCGCCATGCCGAAGAGAACCGATATTTCCTCCATCATGATCATTGGTGCGGGGCCGATCATCATCGGGCAGGCCTGTGAATTTGATTATTCCGGGGCTCAGGCGTGTAAAGCGCTCAAAGAAGAGGGCTACCGGGTCATTCTGGTGAACTCCAACCCGGCGACCATCATGACCGATCCAGACATGGCGGACGCGACCTATATCGAACCGATCACCCCCGAAGTGGTCGCCAAGATCATCGAAAAAGAGCGCCCAGATGCGCTTTTGCCCACGATGGGCGGTCAGACCGGTTTGAACACCGCACTCGCCTTGGCGGATCTGGGCGTGTTGGACAAATTCAACGTCGAATTGATCGGTGCGAAACGCGAAGCCATTGAAATGGCTGAGGATCGCAAACTGTTCCGCGAAGCGATGGATCGCCTTGGCATCGAGAACCCGAAAGCCACGATCATTGCCGCACCGAAAAAAGACAACGGCAAATACGACATCGCGGCCGGTCTGGCCGAGGCCATGGACGCGCTCGAAGACATCGGCCTTCCGGCGATCATCCGCCCCGCCTTTACCTTGGGCGGCACCGGCGGCGGCGTGGCCTACAACCGCGACGATTACGAGTTGATCTGCCGGTCTGGTCTTGAGGCCTCCCCGATGGCGCAAATCCTCGTCGATGAGTCGCTGTTGGGCTGGAAAGAATATGAGATGGAGGTGGTGCGCGACACCGCCGACAACGCCATCATCGTCTGTTCGATTGAAAACGTTGACCCGATGGGCGTGCACACAGGCGATTCCGTCACTGTCGCCCCGGCGCTGACGCTGACCGACAAAGAATACCAACTGATGCGCACCCATTCGATCAATGTGCTGCGCGAAATCGGCGTCGAAACCGGTGGGTCGAACGTGCAATGGGCGATCAACCCGGTCGATGGCCGCATGGTCGTGATCGAAATGAACCCGCGCGTGTCCCGCTCCTCGGCGCTGGCCTCGAAAGCAACCGGTTTCCCGATCGCCAAAATCGCCGCAAAACTGGCCGTCGGCTACACGCTCGACGAATTGGACAACGACATCACCAAGGTTACGCCCGCCTCCTTTGAGCCGACCATCGACTATGTCGTCACCAAAATCCCGCGCTTTGCCTTTGAAAAATTCCCCGGCGCCAAACCCGAACTCACCACCGCGATGAAATCCGTCGGCGAGGTGATGGCGATTGGCCGGACTTTCCACGAATCGATGCAAAAGGCGCTGGCCTCGATGGAAACGGGTCTCACTGGCTTTGACGAAATCGAACTGCCGGACATGCCGACACCTGCACAAATCATCGAGGCGGACGGCGAAGCCGACACACTCTCGCGGATTTTCTTGGGCGTGGATGCCGCGGCCCAACAGATGATCGACAAAACCATCACCCGCGAATTGGCCCGCGCCACGCCGGACCGCCTGCGCGTGATTGCCCAAGCCATGCGCTTTGGCTTTACCGATGAGGAAATCCAGGAGATCAACAGCTTTGATCCTTGGTTCTTGGCCCGTATCCGCGAGATTCTTGAGGCCGAGGCCGGTGTGCGCAAAGAGGGTCTTCCCGTGACCGAATCGGGTCTGCGCAAACTCAAGATGCTCGGTTTTACCGACGCGCGTTTGGCGACATTGACCGGACGTGACGAGGCCAATGTCCGCCGCGCTCGCCGCAATCTCGGCGTCAACGCGGTGTTCAAACGCATCGACACCTGTGCCGCCGAATTCGAGGCCCAAACGCCCTATATGTATTCGACCTACGAATCCCCAATGATGGGCGAAGTGGAATGCGAAGCCCGGCCCTCTGATCGCAAAAAAGTGGTCATTCTTGGCGGCGGTCCGAACCGTATCGGCCAGGGCATTGAGTTCGATTACTGCTGCTGTCACGCCTGTTATTCGCTGACTGAACAGGGCTATGAGACGATCATGATCAACTGTAACCCCGAGACCGTGTCGACCGATTACGACACCTCGGATCGGTTGTATTTTGAACCGCTGACCTTTGAACATGTGATGGAAATCCTGCGCGTCGAGCAAGACAACGGCACGTTGCATGGTGTGATCGTTCAGTTCGGCGGCCAGACGCCTTTGAAGCTCGCCAACGCACTGGAGGCCGAGGGCATCCCGATCCTCGGCACCACGCCGGACGCGATTGATCTGGCCGAGGACCGTGAGCGGTTCCAAGACCTCGTCACCCGTCTGGGCCTGAAACAACCGCACAACGGCATCGCGTCCACAGACGCCCAAGCCCTTGCGATTGCAGAGGATATTGGTTTCCCACTGGTCATTCGCCCGTCTTACGTTTTGGGCGGTCGCGCGATGGAAATCGTGCGCGATATGGATCAGTTGAACCGCTACATCTCCACCGCCGTGGTGGTGTCGGGCGACAGCCCGGTGTTGTTGGATCACTACCTGTCTGGTGCGACCGAGATTGACGTCGATGCGCTGTGCGACGGCACCGAAGTGCATGTTGCGGGCATCATGCAGCATATTGAGGAGGCCGGCGTTCACTCCGGTGACTCCGCCTGTTCGCTGCCGCCCTACTCGCTCAAACCCGAGATCATCGAAGAGCTGAAGGTCCAGACCAAAGCTCTGGCGCTGGCGCTCAACGTGGTCGGCCTGATGAACATTCAGTTCGCAGTCAAAGACGACGAGATCTTCCTCATCGAGGTCAACCCGCGCGCCTCGCGCACCGTGCCGTTTGTTGCCAAGGCCGTGAACAGCCCGATCGCCTCGATCGCCGCACGGCTGATGGCGGGGGAGAAACTGAGTGACTTCACTTTGGTCGATCCGAGCAAAACCGGACGCTTTGCGGTGAAAGAAGCCGTGTTGCCTTTCGCCCGTTTCCCCGGCGTCGACACAATCTTGGGGCCAGAAATGCGCTCCACCGGCGAAGTCATGGGCACTGACGCGACCTTCGCGCGCGCCTTCCTCAAGGCACAAATGGGTGCGGGCACAGACCTCCCGTCTGAAGGCAAAGTGTTCATGTCGGTGAAAAATTACGACAAAAAGCCGAAGATGGTGGAAACCGCACAAACCTTGGTCGAACTTGGGTTTGAGATCATCGCCACACGCGGCACCGCGAAGTTTTTGAAAGAAAACGGCGTGGCCTCCACCGTGGTGAATAAGGTCTATGAGGGCCGACCGAACATCGTCGACATGATGAAAAACGGTGACATCGCGTTGGTGCTCAACACGACCGAGGGCAGCCAAGCCGTTGACGATTCACGCGAAATTCGCAAAGTCGCCCTCTATGATAAAATCCCCTACTTCACCACAGCCGCCGCATCCCACGCCGCTGCCATGGCGATCAAATCGCGCACCGAAGGGGAGATTGAGGTCTGTAGCTTGCAGGATATGTAATTTGATTTGATCGCAGTGCGATACTGATTCAGTATACCACATATTGGAAGGACATTTCAGTGGCACTCGATTTTCAAATTTTCGGCGAAGGAATATATTCCCCCAGACAAGCCGCGAGACTCGTTGGGGGGTCACCTCAAGAGGTGCTTAGGTGGACGCGTGGGAGCGGGCCCAATCTCCCTCTATGGGAAGGTTATTACCAAGAATTAGAAGACACCTCTGAACTGAGCTTTTCTGATCTGATAGAATTGAGAGTGGTGAAAGCCTTTCGTGGAAAAGGTATTTCCCTTCAATCCATTCGTTTTGCGATCATATTTGCGCAGGATAAGTTTGGCGTGGAACGTCCTCTTTCATCTCTAAGTTTCAAGACGGACGGGCGAGAGATTTTAATGTCGGCCCTTGAAAGGGATGGCCAACTTGTCAGCCTTCAAAAAGGTCGGGCCGGACAAAAGGTATTTACAGAAATTGTTCAACAATCTCTGGATGACCTTGAATATGAAAACGGTTCGGTGGCTCGGTGGAGGCCAACCATTTCTAAAGGTGTCGTACTTGACCCGCGGCGTAGTTTTGGATCGCCAATTCTTGATGATTTCGGCATTTCTACCGAAATGCTGCTTTCGGAAATGGAGCAGCATAATGATATTTCATACCTTTCAAAAGTTTATGAAATTCCGCGCGAGTCAATTCGACAGGCAATCAAATTTGAAAATGATTTAGACGCAAAACAAATTGGTGAAGATGGTAAAAGTTCTCTTTGACCACAACATGCCTCCACGCATTGCTCGTTCGCTCCATAAATTGATCGAGGCGGACGGCCACGAGGCATTTGCGTTGAGGGACAAGTTTCCCATCACAATAACTGACGTGGAAATATACTCTAGATTGTCATCGGAAGGTGATTGGATTGCTATTTCAAAAGACATTAGTAACGCAAAACGGCGACCAGAGAGAGAAGCAATAATTAAGTCAGGTGTTGTTGCCTATTACTTTTCACCGGCAGTCGCTAAGCAAAAGGTAAATGAGCAGGCGGCAACAGTTTTGTGGCAGTGGGACAAGATACTAAAACACAGATCCATGACCGCGAACGGCCTTTTTCTACTGCCTGTAGGCAAAGGCAGTAAATTCAGTTCACTATAACATCCTTGACTTATCCCCCATTCTGCCGCATCTGTCGCCCATCGACACCCAATGCTGCCGCGTGAGCAGCCGCGTTCATGTGAAACGCCTCAGGTGGTCGATGACGGGCGGAACACGCCCATAAGGTTCCCAAATCACGCAGGGGTCCGGCGGAAAGACGGGGCGGGCATGTGGCCCTCACCGGAGACCTTTTCCGCGACCATTCAAGCCGTCCCATTCTGGGGCGCGTTTCGCGTGTGGGTTACCGCCCACCCAAAGGATATACATGACTGATTTTTCCACGCTCGGCCTCAAGCCGCGCCTTCTGACGACGTTGACCGAAATGGGCCTGTCTGAGGCCACACCGATCCAATCCCGCGCCATCCCCGAAGTGATGAATGGCCGCGACGTGATGGGTCTGGCACAAACCGGCACCGGCAAAACATTGGCCTTTGGCCTGCCGCTTTTGGACATGGCGCTGAGCTCCGGCGACAAACCGGCAGATCGCACCGTGCGCGCGCTTGTGTTGGCGCCGACCCGTGAGTTGGTGAACCAAATCGCCGACAGCCTGTTCCCCTTCATGAAGGGCACCCACCTCAAGCTCAACCGTGTGGTTGGTGGCGTCTCGATCAACACCCAAATCAACCGTTTGCAACGCGGCACGGACATCCTGATCGCGACCCCCGGTCGTCTGATGGACCTGATCGACCGCAAAGCTGTACGCCTGAATGAGACCAATTTCTTGGTGCTCGACGAAGCCGACCAGATGCTCGACATGGGCTTTATCCATGCGCTGCGCAAACTGGTGCCGATGTTGGCCAAAGAACGTCAGACCATGCTGTTTTCGGCCACGATGTCGAAACAGATGAACGAGATTGCCCAAAGCTACCTCACTTCACCGATCCGCATCGAAGTCTCGCCTGCGGGCAAGGTTGCCGATAAAATCGCCCAAGAGGTGCACTTTATCCCACAGCCGGAGAAACTCGATCTCTTGAAAAAGATGTTGGGCGATCACAAAGACGAGCTGGCGTTGGTGTTTTCGCGCACCAAACATGGCGCGGAGCGGATGAGCAAACAATTGACCGCGGCGGGCTTTAACGCCGGGTCGATCCACGGCAACAAATCCCAAGGTCAGCGCGAGCGCACCTTGAAAGAGGCGCGCACCGGCAAGATCCAAGTGTTGGTCGCGACCGATGTGGCCGCGCGTGGCATCGACATCCCCGAGGTGCGCCACGTTTACAACTTTGAACTGCCGAACGTGCCGGAGAATTTCGTGCACCGCATCGGTCGGACCGCGCGTGCCGGTCGTGAAGGCAAAGCGGTTGCGTTCTGTGCGCCCGACGAGCTTGGCGATTTCCGCGCGATTGAAAAAGTGATGAAACTGTCGATCCCGATCGCGACGGCGGCCTCTTGGGCCCATCCCGATATGAAAGCCCCGGCAAAGCCGAAACAAGGCGGCGGTCGTCGTCGTGGTGGACCCGGTGGCGGTGGCGGCTTTGGCGGCGGCAATGGGGGTGGTCAGCGTCGCGGTGGCGGCGGTTTTGGCAAGCCCGGCGGCGCGCCGAAAGCGGCCAATGGCGGACGCCCTCAGCGCAATCGCGGTCGCAGCGCCGAAGCGTAAATCAGTATAAGCACCTGTTAGAAATGAAAAAAGAAGCGGCTCTGGCCGCTTCTTTTGCGTTTGGATCAGAGGTCTGATCTCTTAGATCGCTTCATGTTCCAAATGCAGCTTCATCGAAATCAACACATGTTGCAGTTCAAGCGTCTCACGCAACAGCCGCTTGGCCTCATTGATGGTGATGACCCCATCCTCGATGGCCCCGGAATATTCGGCCATCAGCATGGCAAAACGCTGTGACAGAGCCACGACATCGGTATTGACGCCCCCGCTGCCCGCACGCGCGCCTTCGTTACGCGCCGCATCATAGGAAAGCGCCACACCTTTCAGTTCTGCCAAGGCGGACGTGACATGTGGGTAGCTGGCCGCCGCTTCAAGTTGGGCCACAGCATCCACGGGCATAAAGCGGTCCGCATGTTCGTCCGAGGTGGAATAATATCGGCCTAAAGTGGCCTTGGATTTTCCAGTTAAAGCACATGCGGCCTCTAACCCCACGTCTTTGACCAAAGCCTCTGTGTGCTTTTTCAGATAATTTCCAGCTGCGTCCATATACCCCGTCCTAACACGAACCACGCCCCCTTCTATGGGGCGTTCCCCGATGGGGAATTTACCCCACCATTTCCCATTAATTTCCTAAATATCACATGACATACAAGTGTCTACCTGCCGTTGCAGGGAATTCATCAGTATCCGGTGCCTTAAAACATCGGGTCGGGTGGAAGCCAGTTCGGAAAGGACGTCGCATCAACACTGTCAGATCTCGGCACCCTCATCCCCTGCCCTTCCGGGCAACCGCCGGTTCTTACCATTGATGTGTCTCCTCTTGTTCTGGCTTCCACCCGTTCGTGTTCTCAGTTGGCCTGTCCACATGCCCTGACCGTAAAGACAGGCAGATTTTTTAGCTCTCCCCCATGCGGCACCTTGATCCCAGCACAAGATTTCTGGCACACCCCGGCCATGGCAAAACTCTACTTTCAATACTCGACGATGAATGCAGGCAAATCGACCCTGTTGCTTCAAGCGTCTTATAATTATCGCGAACGCGGTATGGAGACCTATTTGATCACGGCGCGGTTTGATCATCGCGCCGGAGAAGGTCACATCGCCAGCCGGATCGGCATTGGCGAAGAGGCGGATACATTTGACGAGGGCGATGATCTGTTTGCCAAGATCAATGATCGCCTGGCGCACGGCTCCGTGGCCTGTATCTTTATCGACGAAGCCCAGTTTTTGACCAAGGATCAGGTCTGGCAATTGGCCCGCGTGGTCGATGATTTGAACGTGCCAGTGATGGCCTATGGGTTGCGCGTTGATTTTCAGGGCAATCTGTTCCCCGGCTCGGCTGCGCTTTTGGCCTTGGCCGATGAAATGCGCGAAGTGCGCACGATTTGCCATTGCGGGAAAAAAGCGACGATGGTGGTGCGTATGTCGGAGAGTGGCATGGTGTTGACCGAAGGGGCGCAGGTCGAGATTGGCGGCAACGAGCGCTACGTGTCGCTGTGCCGCCGCCATTGGCGCGAGGCCATGGGCGACCGGGCCGATTAAAGCGTCACGCCTTTAACCTGAGACAGGGGAAAGGCGTGACGCTGCCAGACATATCCATGGTGTGGGCGTTGCGCCATAAACCCGTGAAACAGGTTTATGGCGCAACGCTTTAAGCCCGATCTGAGTGTTTAGGTCACGGTAAAGATCGCAATAAAGATCAATGCATCCGCCCGCCGTTGGGCACCGACAGGCTGGGCTGGGCCAAAACGACCGCGCCGTTTTCATCGGGAAAGCCCAAGACCAAGACTTCCGACATGAAGGGGCCGATTTGGCGGGGTGGGAAATTTACCACTGCCATGACCTGTTGGCCGATCAGGGTTTCGGGCATGTAATGCACGGTGAGCTGGGCCGATGTTTTTTTCTCGCCCACCTCAGGCCCGAAGTCGATCCAGAGTTTGATCGCGGGCTTGCGCGCCTCTGGAAACGGTTCAGCGCGCAGGACGGTGCCAACACGGATATCAACGGCGAGAAAATCGTCAAAACTGATGGGGTCGCTCATCAGGCCAGTTCCTCATCGCGTGTGATCGCGGCGGCAACGGCGCGCTCCATCAGGGGCACGAACCCGTCCGTCTCATCCATCAAAACCCGCAGCGCCTCGGCGGTGACGCCGCCCGGAGAGGTCACGTTGATGCGCAATTGTGCCGGGTCTTCGTCCGAGTCTTCGGCCAATTGCCCAGCACCACCCACGGTCGCTTTGGCCAATTGCATCGCGACATCTGCGGAAAGCCCCGCCTTTTCGCCCGCCAAAGCCATGGCTTCGATGAGGTGGAACACATAGGCCGGACCACAGCCAGAAATCGCCGTCAAAGGCCGGATTTGCGCCTCGGTGTCGAGCCGCACCACCTGCCCCACAGCTTTGAGCAAGCCGTCAGCCATATCAAGCGCCGCCCCCGAGACCTTGGCATTGCCGACGATCCCGGTGATGCCACGCCCGATGGCGGCGGGGGTGTTTGGCATAGCGCGAATGATCGGTGTGTCTGTGCCCAGCATAGACTCGTAGGTGGCAATCGAAATCCCGGCGGCCACGGTCAGGAACACGGTGTCGCCATTGCCAAGCTTTTGCAGCGCGGGCAAGGCATCGCCCATCATTTGCGGTTTGACAGCGACCAAAACGATCGCCGGATTGGCGGGCAAATCGGTGTTGAGTGCCACTCCGATCGATTGCAGCCACTCGGAGGGATGCGGATCCAGCACGGTGACCGAGCTGGGCGGCAGACCCCCCGCGAGCCAGCCCTTGAGCATGGCCGAGCCCATTTTCCCGCAGCCCAAAAGCACGAGCCCTCGTGTTTTCAAATCATCCATGGTCACATCCTTCACTTTGGCCAAAAAAAGACCCCCTGAGGGATCAGGGGGCACTTTATCAATCCTCATGCCGAGTGCAACGCGTGAGGCTTTGCGTTTCTGCGCGCAGCTTACGCCCGACCATAAGCCTCGCAAATGGCGACTTCCATCGCCTCGGCAGGGGTGCGATCCGACCAAGCGGCCAATTGGAACGCCGGGTAAAACCGCTCAGACGCGCCGACGGCAGACCCGATCAAACGATCCACCTGTTCCGGCCCGGCGATTTGCCCACCTGAGAGCACCAAACCATAGCGATAAACCATCAGATGTTGTTCCGGCCAATAGGTGAAGGCCCCGGTCCAAATCTGATCATTGGCGCGATTGAGCACCTCATAGATCTGCGGCAGCTTGTCTTCGGGCGGTTCCATTTCAAAGGTGCAGATCAGGCGCAGGGTCTCGTCAAAATCAGACCATGCCAGCGTGAGCGAATAGGTGCGCCACTGACCCTCGACCGCCATAGCGATCTGATCTTCGGTCACCCGATCAAATTCCCAATCATTGTGCTCGGCCAAATGCTCGCACAGGTCGATCGGATGGATTTCGCTGGAAAAATTTTGCTCAATAAACGACATACGCGGCCTCGTCTGTTTGCGTCCTGTGGCCTGCGCGACATCCCCGTAACGACCACTAAGACTTGGTGCCTGCTCTAGGGGCGGCGGGTTTACCACGTTCCCTTACCAGATATGGTGTGCGCAAAGCATCGGGCCTGTAAAGCGAAATATTTATGTTATCCCCAGCAATCGACGCCCATCCACAGCTTGCCCATTTTTTCCACAGAGCCGTAACCCCGCCTGTGGACAAGAAAAAGGCCCCCAAAACGGGAGCCTGATCGCCAGACGCAAAGCCTGACAAGATACCGGAAAAGACGGTCGGTGTGACCCGAGACCCTCAGACCTTTTTCTTGCGGTCCATCATGTCGAGCCGTTTTTTCAACTCTTCATTCTCTTCGCGGGCCTTTTGCGCCATGGCGCGCACCGCGTCAAATTCATCGCGGGTGACGAAATCGCGGTCGGCCAACCAACGGTCCACCAACCCTTTGAGCGCGGTGTCCGCCTCTTCTTTTGCTCCCTGAGCCACGCCCATGGCGTTGGTCATCAATTGGGAGATGTCATCGAGGATCTTGTTGCGGGTTTGCATAGCTGTCTCCGAAACGCATTCGTGAATATCTCTTCCCTATATGGGGGGCAAAAGGGCAAATCACAAGGTTGACTTCCCCGCCGCTCTTGAGACAGTTGCGCCATGTTTCAAATGATCCCCGCCGTGATACAATTCCCCGACCTGTCGCCCATCTTGTTTGAGCTGGACCTTGGACCTATTCACTTTGCGCTCCATTGGTATGCGCTGGCCTATATCGGTGGATTTCTGATCGGCTGGCTGTTGATCATGCGCGCGCTCAAAACGCCGCGACTTTGGCCGAATGACACTCCGCCGATGGACCGCACGGCATTCGAAGACCTGCTGACCTGGCTGATTTTGGGCGTCATCGTCGGCGGGCGGCTGGGCTATGTGTTGTTTTACAAACCGGGCTATTACCTCTCTCATCCGATTGAAATCCCGATGGTCTGGCAAGGCGGAATGGCCTTTCACGGCGGTTTCATTGGCGTGGTGATCGCCGCAGCCCTTTGGGGCCGCAAACACAAGGTGCCGCTTGGCTCGCTCGCCGACATGTTGGCGATGGCGACACCTCCGGGCTTGATGTTGGGGCGGATCGCCAATTTCGTGAACGCCGAATTGTGGGGCAAGCCATGGGATGGGCCTTGGGCGGTGGTTTTTCCGGGCGATGCAGCGCAGGCCTGTGCCACGATTTCCGCGCCCTGCGCCCGCCACCCCTCGCAACTCTATGAGGCGGGGATGGAAGGGCTGATTCTCGGCGGCCTGTTGTTGGTGATGGTTTGGGGGTTTCGCGCCTTCAAACGTCCCGACCTTGTTGCGGGCGTGTTTTTTGCAGGCTACGGCATCTCGCGCTTTATCGTCGAATTTTTCCGCCAAGCCGACGGCCAATTCATCACCGCCACCAATCCCAACGGGGCGGTGTTTGCCGGGATGCAAATGGGCCAACTTCTGTCCCTTCCGATGATCCTGACCGGCATGTTTTTTGTCGTCCGTGCCCTGCGTGGACCGCGCCCGGCATGACGCAGATGACGCCGCTTACCGACCTTTTGATCCGCCGCATCCGGCAGACGGGTCCGATGTCTTTGGCGGAGTTTATGAGCGACTGTTTGCTGCATCCCGAACACGGTTACTACACCACGCGCGATCCCTTGGGCGCAGGCGGCGATTTCACCACAGCACCGGAAATCAGCCAGATGTTTGGCGAGATAATTGGGCTGTGTTTGGCGCAAAACTGGTTGGACCAAGGCGCTCCCTCGCCGTTTGTCTTGGCCGAAATCGGCCCCGGACGCGGCACCTTGATGGCCGATATTTTGCGGGTGACCAAAACCGTCCCCGGGCTACACGCCGCACTGCAGGTGCATTTGATCGAAGCCTCCCCAACGCTAAAAGCGGCACAGGCCAAGGCGCTGGCCGCCTATCAGGTCACATGGCTTGAGAGCGTGATGGGCCTCCCCGAAGCGCCTTTGTGGTTGGTCGCCAACGAGTTTTTCGACGCCCTGCCGATCCGCCAATTCACCCGCGATGGCGCGGGGTGGCGCGAGGCGCAGGTGGGATTGGCCGACGGCACCTTGACCCTTGGTCTCTCTGCCGCTGCCCCAATGCCCAAACTGGCGCCCCGTATGAGTGACACCAAAGACGGTGATATCGTCGAGACCTGTCCGGCGGCCGCGCCCATTGTGACCGAAATAGCCACGCGCATCGCACAATATGGTGGCGCGGCGGTCTTTGTCGATTATGGCGATTGGCGCTCGCTGGGCGATACGTTTCAGGCGCTTGAGGCGCATCAGATGGTCGATCCTCTCGCACGCCCCGGCTCTGCCGATCTCACCGCCCATGTGGCGTTTGAAGCCTTGGCGCACGCGGCACAAAACGCAGGCGCCGTAGTGTCTCAGATGATCCCGCAGGGAATGCTCTTGGGACGCCTCGGGATCTCTGCGCGCGCCGAAGCGCTTGCCACAAAGTTGAGCGGTGATGCCCTAAAATCTCACATCGCCGCATTTGACAGGTTGACCTCACCCGCAGAAATGGGAACGCTTTTCAAAGCACTCGCCCTCGCCCCCACAGCCAAATTACTGCCACCAGGATTTGACGCATGAGCCTTGAAATCATCACCTCCGACGCGCTCGCTGGCGTAACACACGGGTTTTTCACCCGCAAAGGCGGGGCCTCTTCGGGGGTGTTTGAGGGGCTGAACTGCGGGCTTGGCTCCACGGATCAATCCGACATCGTAAAAATCAACCGCGCGCGGGTGGCAAAGGCTATGGATCTGACCCCAGATCAGCTCTGCGCCGCACATCAAATCCACTCTGCCGATGTGGCGATTGTCACCGGGCCGCAGAATGGCGCGTTCCCAAAGGCCGATGCTTTGGTCACCGATCAACCGGGATTGGCCTTGGTGATTCTGACCGCTGATTGTCAGCCGGTTCTGTTTGCCGATCGCGACAATGGCGTCATCGGTGCGGCCCATGCCGGATGGAAGGGCGCGATGGCCGGGGTGCTTGAGGCGACGATTGAGGCAATGGAGACCTTGGGCGCGAAACGCGAGGCGATCACCGCCATTGTCGGCCCGTCAATTTCACAACGCGCCTATGAGGTCGGTCCTGAGTTCTTTGAGGATTTCTACGCTGAGAACCCGATCTACGCGCGGTTCTTCACCAATGGCACGGGCGACCGCTACCTCTTTGATCTTCCGGCTTTTGGCCTTTATCGCCTGCGTGAGGCGGGGGTTGGTCACGCCGAATGGACCCGCCATTGCACCTATTTCGATCCGTCCCGGTTTTATTCCTATCGCCGTTCGGTGCATCGCAAAGAGGCGGATTACGGACGGCTCATTGCCGCGATCCGTCTTTAAGACGGTTCAGCGTTTGGGCCGTTGGTCTCTCTGACCCGGGCGCATTGTGGCGAGAATACGGCTTAGCCTCGCCCCATTCCTGCCAGAAACAATCCCCAAAACTCTCAATCATTGTTTCCACCACTTCGGGATTAACATTATATTACTTATGGTTAACGCGACATCTCCGCTTTGCTTACCATAGTCACCCTTTTCCTCACGCCGCACCATTTTTTCTGCTCCAAACGCCGCATTTTTGCCGAAGCGAGACGGCATATTGGGATCAACAAAACAGCAAACCGGGCAGAGCGCCCCGATGACATAGAGTGAGAGCAGAGATGAAAAACCGCCGCTGGATGAAATCAATGATCGCCGAAGCCAAAAAGACTGACGTGCAAATGCCATGGGCCCGCGGCCTGCGCCGCGATGCGTTCATTGCCAAAAAGACCGGCGTGCGGCCGATGAAACTCGTCGCTTCGGCCTAAAGCGATTCGCGGTTTTGCCGTGAGGCTGGCACGCACTGCGCCAAACCTCCGCCAAATTGCAGTCGCATTTAGAAACAATAGAACGGTGGACCATGGGACTGGATCCGCCGTTTACTGTAATTAGATAAAATTTTTGACAATGCATGCGAAACCGGGTGATCGTTGACGCACTGTTCCGGTGGGGGCCGACACAGTGACGAGGTGACCTATGTCGCAACCCCTAAGAGGTGCATCCACATCGATGCGCCGATCCAACACCGTTGCCGACTTTGGCCTCTCCCATCATGACAGATCCGTTCAACCCGCGTGGACCGTACGCCGCACCCGCCCCTATGAACGACCCGCAGATCAGCCCGTCATCATGCGGCGCAGCTATGATATTCAATGGCTTGCCGCAAACGGCGACATTCGCGATGCGGCGCTGTCGGCCCCGGCCCTGCCCGTTTTTGAATCCGCCTTTAACGCCTTTGCCCGTGGCGCGTTGATCCCCACCCCCAAGGGCCCCGTCGCGATCGAAGACCTGTTGCCCGGCGATCAAGTGGAGACTGTCGAAGGCGATGTACAGAGGGTGGACTGGATCGGCTCGATGCAGATCGACACCCGCGGCACCCGTGCGCAGGACGCAAACCCTGAGCGCCTGTACCGGATCACCGCCGACACCTTTGGTCTTGGCCGTCCCGCACCGGATTTGATGTTGGGAGCAGGCGCACGCTACCTGTACCGCGCCAATGCGCTCAAATCCTATCTTGGCACGACCCAAGCGCTGGCCCCTGTGCCCAGTCTGGTGGATGGCGTTTCCGTGATTGAAGTGACGCCGATGTCCTCCGTGCGCAGTTACCATATTGGCCTGAGCCAGCATCGGTTGATCCGCGTCAACGGGGTCGAGCTTGAGAGCTATCATCCGGGCACCACGGCATCGCGCCAATTGCCAAGCGAGCTGCGAGCACAATTCATGGCGCTGTTTCCGCATTTGGACGGGCTTGGGGCCTTTGGCGCAATGTCCTATCCGCGCCTGTCCCCGACCGATTTGATCATGCTAGACACCGCCTGATCCGCGCAAAACGCCACGCCTTTCGATCCCAATCCCTCCCGGTGGCGATCAACGAAAACGGCCCGGCCAAAAGGCACGGGCCGTTTTTCATCTATAAGGTAGACAGGCCGCGTTAGGCGTTTTGCGCCAAACGGGCTTCGAGCACTTCAAAGGGCACACCCGGCTCATCCTTGGCACAGCGGATCACCAATGAGGTTTTGACACTGGCGACATTCGCGGTCGACAACAGCTCGCCGGTGAGGAAACTTTGGAAAGTCGACAGGTCAGGCGCAACACATTTAAGGATGAAATCCACCTCGCCGTTCAACATGTGGCATTCGCGGACCAAGGGCCATTCGCGGCATTTCGCTTCGAATTTCGACAGATCGACCTCGGCCTGACTTTGCAGCCCGACCATGGCAAACACCTGAACTTCAAAATTCAGCGCCCGCGCGTCAACGACAGCGTGATAGCCTTTGATGTAGCCGCTCTCCTCTAAGGTGCGCACCCGGCGGAGGCAGGGCGGCGCGGAAATCCCCACACGTTTGGCCAACTCAACGTTGGTCATCCGACCGTCGGCCTGCAATTCAGCAAGGATTTTGCGGTCGATGTCGTCGAGCTTGTGAGGGGGCATGTTTTTCTCCGGTCTTTTTGGCCAAATCGGGCATGTTTTTCGAAACATGTGCGCAGGCGGCTCCGCGCGCAACATTCTTTCTCATTTCAGCAAGATCATTTCAAGAGGATTTCGCCGAAGAGGGGATCAATATCGCAGCACATGCCCATGCTTTCAGCCAAAATCGGTCCAATCCGCCCTCGAAACGGACCTTATTGCGCCGAACCGGGCATCAAGGCCACGCGGACACACAGGCGCGGCGGCGGTGTGAGTGCCCTCCCCGCAGAAAGGAACACCCAACAGGGTTTGCGCAACGCCGCTGTCATGCCTATATCGGTGCCAACACGACACATCCCAAGAAAGAGGCCCCAAAATGGCGGACACAAAACACACGAAAGTTCTGATCATCGGGTCCGGTCCGGCGGGCTACACGGCGGGCGTTTATGCCTCCCGCGCAATGTTGTCTCCGATCCTTGTGCAAGGGATGGAGCCGGGCGGGCAATTGACCACCACAACCGAAGTCGAAAACTGGCCGGGTGAAAGCGAAATTCAAGGCCCCGAGTTGATGGTCAAAATGCAAGAGCACGCCAAAGCGATGGGCACGGAGATCATTTCCGACCTGATCACCGAACTCGACACCGATGTGCGCCCTTTCGTGGCCAAAAGCGACAGCGGCACGATCTACACAGCGGATGCAGTGATTTTGGCCACGGGCGCGCGGGCAAAATGGCTTGGGCTCGACTCTGAGGAGGCGTTCAAAGGCTTTGGCGTCTCGGCCTGCGCCACCTGTGACGGGTTCTTTTACCGTGGCATGGAGATCGTTGTGATCGGCGGCGGCAATACGGCAGTCGAAGAAGCGCTGTTTTTGACCAATTTCGCCTCGAAAGTGACGCTCATCCACCGCCGCGACAGCTTGCGTGCGGAAAAGATCCTGATTGATCGCTTGATGAAGAATGAAAAAATTCATCCGCTTTGGGATCATGAATTGGTTGAAGTTTTTGGCGACGAAGCCCCGATGCGTGGCGTCAACGGCGTGCGCGCGCGCAATGTCAAAACCGGCGAGATCACCGAAATCCCGGCCAAGGGCGTGTTTGTCGCCATCGGACACGCGCCCGCGACAGAGTTGGTCAACGGGAAATTGGAACTGCACAACGGCGGCTACGTAAAGGTGAAACCGGGATCGACCGAAACCTCAATCCCTGGTGTGTTTGCGGCCGGTGATTTAACCGACCACAAATACCGCCAAGCGGTGACAAGCGCAGGCATGGGCTGTATGGCAGCACTTGACGCTGAACATTGGCTTGCAGCCCAAGAATAACCGCCCCCTGCGCCCCGGTCTTTTGCCCCGCCCGACCGTTCCCAAGTGAAACCGAGTCGCACCTCTGCAGGCGGCCAATCTCGGATGGGGGCCAGATGCGGCGTATACAAAAATGGTGAAACCGGGACATTGATCTCGTCGGATCAACTTTTGTCAGAAAATTAGTCGGAATTGATCAAAGAATGAGGCCTTTGGGCCTCATTTGCATTTTCTGCACCTGCAGCATGTTGATTTTTACGCCGACCTCAGGCTAATCGAACGAGACCGATCCGCCCGGGATCGGTTATTGTACATTGTCGAACTGTCCAGCCAAAAAAGGCCTTCTGTATGTCCCAAAACCTTGCACCGATCCCCGAGCTTTTTGTCTCCTATGAGAGCGCGCAAAAGCTGAAAGTTGAGGCCGGCGATCTCGTCAGCTGGGATTTGACCCCGCGCCAGATTTGCGACCTAGAGTTGCTGATGAACGGTGGATTTAACCCGCTCAAAGGGTTTCTGACCGAGGCCGATTATGATGGCGTCGTTGACAACATGCGTCTGGCGGATGGCACGCTTTGGCCGATGCCGATCACATTGGATGTCTCCGAAACCTTCGCTGAGACACTTGAAGCAGGCCAAGACATCGCACTGCGCGACCAAGAGGGCGTGATCCTTGCGACCATGACCGTCACCGACAATTGGGTCCCGAACAAAGCGAAAGAGGCCGAAAAGGTCTTTGGCGCCGATGATGACGCGCATCCGGCCGTGAACTACCTTCATAACACCGCTGGCAAAGTCTACCTCGGCGGCCCGATCACCGGCATCCAACAGCCGGTACATTACGATTTCCGCGCCCGTCGCGACACGCCAAACGAATTGCGCGCCTATTTCCGCAAAATGGGCTGGCGCAAAGTTGTGGCGTTCCAAACCCGCAACCCGTTGCACCGCGCACACCAGGAGCTGACCTTCCGCGCCGCGAAAGAAGCCCAAGCCAACCTTTTGATCCATCCGGTTGTCGGCATGACCAAGCCGGGCGATGTGGATCACTTCACCCGCGTGCGTTGCTACGAAGCGGTGCTGGACAAATACCCGGCCTCGACCACCGCAATGTCGCTTTTGCCGCTGGCCATGCGCATGGCGGGCCCCCGCGAAGCCGTGTGGCACGGTCTGATCCGCGCCAATTATGGCTGTACCCATTTCATCGTGGGTCGTGACCACGCAGGCCCCGGCAACAACTCCAAAGGCGAAGATTTCTATGGCCCCTATGATGCGCAGGACCTGTTCCGCGAGCATCAAGACGAAATGGGTATCGAAATGGTCGACTTCAAACACATGGTTTGGGTCGCCGAGCGCGCACAGTACGAAGCCATCGACGAGATCGAAGACAAGGATAAAATCACCATCCTGAACATCTCCGGCACCGAGCTGCGTCGCCGCTTGGCCGAAGGTCTTGAGATCCCGGAATGGTTCTCTTTCCCAGAGGTTGTGAAAGAACTGCGTCGCACCAAACCGCCGCGTTCCAAGCAGGGGTTCACCGTGTTCTTCACCGGCTTCTCTGGCTCCGGCAAATCCACCATCGCCAACGCTTTGATGGTCAAACTGATGGAAATGGGCGGTCGCCCGGTCACGCTTCTCGATGGCGACATCGTGCGCAAGAACCTGTCTTCTGAGCTGGGCTTCTCGAAAGAGCACCGTGACCTCAACATCCGCCGCATCGGCTATGTGGCCTCTGAGATCACCAAAAACGGCGGCATCGCCATCTGTGCGCCGATCGCGCCTTATGCGACCACCCGCCGCGCCGTGCGTGAAGATGTTGAAGCCTTTGGTGCCTTTGTCGAAGTCCACGTTGCGACCTCGATCGAAGAGTGTGAAAAACGCGACCGCAAGGGTCTCTATAAACTCGCCCGCGAAGGTAAAATCAAAGAGTTCACCGGGATTTCTGACCCTTACGATGTCCCGGAAAAACCTGAACTGCGCGTTGAAACCGTTGGCACCGATGTCGACAACTGTGCACATCAGGTGATTTTGAAACTCGAAGCAATGGGTTTGATCGCCGCTCACTAACGGCTCAACACCTTGATCACAAGAAAGCCCCGATCCTAAGGACCGGGGCTTTTTATGTGATCTGTGTGGGCGACTTTAATGCGGCGACATGCGTTTTATCAGATTGTCTTTCAAAATGAACTGATGGTAGAGCGCGGCGGCGACATGAGCGATGATCAGGGCGAGAGCCAGGTTGATCAACAGCACATGAACCTCGGCGGCAATATCAATCCCAAGGAACCATGCCGAAGCCCCGGCCATAGGTGCCAAAAGCAGTGTCGCATAAAGGCCGACATGAACCAATTGCGCGGCCTTTTCCATCAGCGGATGCGGCGCAGCGGGCATAGCGGGCGCACCTTGGATCAGGCGCACAAGGATACGCAGAATCATCAACACAATCGTTGCCACGCCAACGATCACATGGAGTTTGGCGGTCAGATTGGTGTTCACGCCGGTTTCCATAAAGGCATCGAACGCGCGCTCCATGCCATCGGAAACAACATAGTTAAAGGCAAAGGTCAAAACGACGGCCCAGTGCAGCAGCTTTTGCAGCATGGAATAAGATTGGGAGGTTTTCATATTACGCTCACTCTAAGGTCAGTTGGGGAAAGACCGAGCGTGTCCGCTCGGTGGTGCCTGACCTAGAGATAGGCATGAGCCCGGCCCAAGCGCAAATGTTGATTGGCCACTATTTGCGGACCTATACCTTGAGTTTACCCCGTTGGGGGGCGCGCGCCGGGCTCAAAGGTGATTTTTAGTGCACATTCACCGGCGCAAAGTCATTTTCCCGAGCAAGCGCAAAGGCCAAAGACAGATTGGCCACAAGTGCAAGCCGCGTCCCATCGGCGTCATTCACCGAATAAATGTGATCCAAGCCTTCAGCCTGACTTTGCACCTCTGCGGGCAAGTCAGAGACGGCAACAGGACGGACGTAGACGATTTTTTCCTCGGCTGCGCCTTCTGATGCCGGAAAATGTGGGTATGTCGCATTCATTGGCTTATCCCTTCCGAATTTGAATGGTTTGAACAACGCTCTCGGCCACGGCGCGTCTGAGATCTATGTGCAAGAGCCCGTTTTCTGTCGAGGCCCCAGTGACCTCGACACCATCAGCCAGCACAAACGCGCGCTGAAACTGACGGCCCGCGATGCCGCGATGTAGGAAAACCCGCGCCTCCTCATCCTCGGCTTGGCGTCCGCGCACGACCAATTGACGATCCTCCAAAGTGATCGACAGGTCCGCATCTGAAAACCCCGCCACCGCGAGCGTGATCCGATAGGTGTGATCGGAAGATTGCTCAATATTATAGGGTGGATAAGACCCCGCATCCGATTTTGCGGTGCGTTCCACCAGACGTTCCAATTGGTCAAACCCCAACAGAAACGGATGGGCTCCGAAACTTACTTTTGTCATGACACGTCCTTTTCTCGAAGCGACTGTGTTTGCTCTAAAGGCCCCGACTGCGGCGACCCTTTGATTAAGATATGGGACTTGCAGCGCGAGCTTCAAGAGAGCGTCGCTGAGTGCTTTGAGTTTTGAAAAATTAGGAGTAGGGTTAAAACAGATCACGCCCCACCAATACCGGTGGCGAAAACCACCTGAAAAACAGATAGAGACAACGCGATGAACGTGTCCAACCGAATGGATCATAACGACGTGCTTCGGGTCAAACTGGAAGTGCTCAAACGCGAACATCGCGATCTCGATGTCGCCATCGAAGCGATGCAGCTGACCGGCCACCTGGATGCCCTGCGGCTTCAGCGCATGAAAAAGCAAAAGCTGGCACTCAAGGACCGGATCGCCCTCATCGAAGATGAAATAACCCCGGATATCATTGCCTAAAGTGCGGCGCTTTAAAGCGGTTGTGCCAAACGTCCCGTTGCGAAAAATCGGCTGCGCGTTATAAGGCGGACGAGTAAACCACATCGCGAACCTATCTTCTGAGGGATCAATCATATGAGCGTCGACGTCGGCATCATCATGGGCAGCCAATCCGATTGGCCGACCATGAAACGCGCAGCGGAAATTCTGGACGAATTGGGCATCTCTTATGAGGCGAAAATCGTCTCCGCCCACCGCACGCCGGACCGGCTTTGGAGCTATGGCAAAGAGGCCGCAGGCCGCGGTCTCAAAGTGATCATTGCAGGCGCAGGGGGTGCCGCCCATTTGCCCGGCATGATGGCGTCCAAAACCCGCATCCCCGTGATTGGCGTGCCGGTGCAAACCCGTGCCTTGTCTGGGGTCGATAGCCTCTATTCCATTGTGCAAATGCCCAAAGGTTTCCCGGTTGCCACCATGGCGATTGGCGAAGCGGGCGCAGCCAATGCGGGCCTGATGGCCGCTGGTATTTTGGCGATCACCAATGCGGATTTGGCCGGGCGTTTGGACACCTGGCGCGACGCCCTCTCTGCCTCTATCCCGGATGAGCCCACGGATGACTGATGTGACCCCCCTTCCCTCTGGCGCAACCATCGGTATCTTGGGCGGTGGTCAATTGGGCCGCATGTTGTCGGTCGCAGCTTCGCGTCTGGGATTCAAAACCTGCGTGTTCGAACCCGGCGGCGATTGCCCGGCCTCCCATGTCGCCAACTTCCATGTCCAGGCGGGCTACGACGATGTCGCGGCGTTGAAAAAATTCGCCCAGTCCGTCGATGTCGTGACCTATGAGTTCGAAAACGTGCCGACATCGGCGCTTGATCTGATCGAATCCATCGTCCCGATCCGGCCGAACCGCAAAGCCTTGGCCGTGTCGCAAGACCGGTTGGCTGAAAAGGCGTTTTTGTCAGGTCTGGGCCTGACGGTTGCCCCTTTTGCCGCTGTCGATGACGCGGTCGATTTGACCGAAGCCATCGCAGAGATTGGCACCCCTGCCATCCTCAAAACCCGCCGCTTTGGCTATGACGGCAAAGGTCAGGCGCGGATCATGTCGTCCGACGATGCGGCTCAGGCTTTGGCTGACATGGCAGGCGCTTCGGCGGTTTTGGAAGGCTTTGTCAGCTTTACCCATGAGGTGTCGGTGATTGCCGCGCGCGGTCAGGCGGGAGATATTTCCTGTTTTGATCCCGGTGAAAACGTACACACAAACGGCATTTTGCACACCACCACCGTGCCCGCACGCCTCTCCCCCGCCCAACGCACCGACGCTGTGCTTTTGGCCGCTAAAATTTTGAACGCGCTGGATTATGTCGGCGTCATGGGCGTTGAACTTTTTGTCACGCCGCAAGGGCTTGTGGTCAATGAGATCGCGCCCCGCGTGCACAATTCGGGCCATTGGACCCAAAACGGCTGTGTGATTGATCAGTTCGAACAACACATCCGCGCCGTGGTCGGTTGGCCCTTGGGCGACGGCACACGCCACTCAAATGTGGAGATGCTCAACCTCATTGGCGACGATGTGAACCGCATCCCCGAGCTTGCCAAAAACGGCGCGGTGGCGATCCATCTTTACGGCAAAGCGGATGCAAAACCGGGTCGAAAAATGGGCCATGTGAATACGATCAAAGGGCCTGCGGGTTAAGGCGTTCACTCACCCGCCAGTCGCCGTAGCGCCTCCGCAAAGCTCAGATCCGCGACAAATGTCCCTGTGTCCAAGAAGTTCAAAACCTGCACGATCACGCGCGGGTTTTGCATCATAAATGTATGTGTGACAGGCAACGTCAGATGCGCTTTCATGCCCTCCACCTTGGTGCTCTCGATCGAGACTTTGCCATCATCCTTCCCCTCGACGATGGCGGACAACAGTGGATTGAGCGACTGACTCCCCGCGATCACCCCGGCTTCAAATGGCAGGGGAGGAAGCGTGTCCGGCAGCCCGTTCGTGCCCAACTGTAGTCCGGCAGGCCCATTGGCGTCGACGAAAGCAGCGTTGGTTTCAAACATATCGACAATCTCAGAGCCATGATTGGGCGGGCCCATCATAACAACGCGCCCCCATTCCAGATCGGGATGGGCCTGCGCGAACACCCGCAACAGGATGCCGCCCATGGAATGGGTCACGACATTTGGGGGGACGCTCGGTCCAGAGGAGGTGCGACAGTCTTCGCGCGCGCTCAACAGAGCGGTTTCAGCCAAAATGTCGATTGGCGCCTGCCGCGACGGGTAAGCGTGATTGATCACATAATAGCCCTCGCTTTTAAGCGCTTGCGCTAAAACAGCCATCGACGCATCGGTGCGTGCCAAACCATGCAGCAAAATCACACACCCTCGTACCCCGGATGAGGTGGACGGATCAGAGGCCTGCGCCTTGGCACCAAGGACAAGGCCACACAGCCCCATCAGGACAGCCCAAAAGGATAACTTCAGACCATTGAGGCAGCGCACTGAGCCCAACTCATCCGCGTTAACTGATAAGGGTCTCATTGAGACGCGTGTAGGCATTGGGGTAAATCAACCGCTCAGATTGCATCCCGGTGCCCGGCGCAATCGGATAGAGCGACGTGTATTCGGAGGCAAACGGTGTTTCCAAACGCGACGCGGCCAGCGTAGAAAACCCAACCCGGTGGAAATAGGCCGGATCCCCGACAACGACCACGGCTTTAGCCCCTTCGCGCTTGGCATGGTTCATGCCACGGGTCACCAATTCGCGGCCCATCCCGCGTTTGTGACGGTTGGGCGACACCGCCAAAATCGACAGCGCCCACCAATCTTGCGGCACGACCATGCGTGCGCAGCAAATATAACCAATGATCCGCCCATCTTCGACCGCCACGCGTTCCATCGCGACCGCGTCTTCCTGACGCAATGCCAGAGCAAAACGGTACATCTCCGGGCCGCCGAAAGTGCCGTCCAGCAAGATGGACAGCGGCAGATCATCGTCAGAGGTCAGCGGGCGTAAAAACATATCTACTTCTCTAAATGGGGCATGAAAACTGTGCCGAGCGAACGAGGGGCTTGCAAGCGACAACTGACATAGCCCTGTAAAATCATAGGATTGAGGCGAATATGTTGTTTTTCTGAGCAGGGGAGGTGCGACATATGGCGATGCGCATATTTTACGCGCTAAATCGCGCGCGCTCTTTTGAACCCGTACCGATCAACCCTAAAAAGGGCCGCCCGAAAGCGACCCTTAAATGATTTAGCGATTGGGCTGATGCCAAGCGATTTCCGAGTGGAAATCTCTTACATCATGCCGCCCATGCCACCCATGCCGCCCATGTCGGGCATACCGCCGCCATTGCCGCCGTCTTTCGACGGTTTGTCAGCAATCATGGCTTCGGTGGTGATCAGCAAACCAGCGATAGAAGACGCATCTTCCAGAGCGGTGCGGGTCACTTTGGCCGGGTCGATCACACCAAAGGAGAACATGTCGCCATATTCTTCGGTTTGAGCGTTGAAGCCGAACGTAAGGTCGGAAGATTCACGCACTTTGCCAGCCACGACAGCGCCATCAACGCCAGCGTTTTCTGCGATCTGACGCAGCGGCGCTTCGAGCGCGCGACGTACGATGGCGATACCAGCGTTCTGATCAGCGTTTTCACCGATAAGGCCTTCGAGCACTTTACCAGCCTGAACCAAAGCCACACCACCACCAACGACGATGCCTTCTTGGACAGCGGCGCGGGTTGCGTTGAGAGCATCGTCCACACGGTCTTTGCGCTCTTTAACTTCGACTTCGGTCATGCCGCCAACGCGGATCACGGCCACACCACCAGCGAGTTTGGCCACGCGCTCCTGGAGTTTTTCGCGATCGTAGTCAGAGGTGGTTTCTTCGATCTGGGTGCGGATCTGAGCCACACGTGCTTCGATCTCTGCTTTTTCGCCAGCGCCGTCAATGATGGTGGTTTCATCTTTGGTGATGGTGATTTTCTTGGCGGAACCGAGCATGTCCATGGTGACATTTTCGAGTTTCATGCCGAGATCTTCGGAGATCACCTGACCGCCGGTGAGGATCGCGATGTCTTGCAACATGGATTTGCGACGATCGCCGAAACCCGGTGCTTTGACAGCTGCGATTTTCAAACCGCCGCGCAGTTTGTTGACCACGAGGGTCGCAAGTGCTTCGCCTTCCACATCTTCCGCGATGATGAGAAGCGGTTTTTGCGACTGGATGACCTGCTCGAGAAGCGGAACCATCGGCTGCAGCGAAGAGAGTTTTTTCTCATGCAAAAGCACGATGCAATCTTCGAGTTCTGCGATCATTTTGTCCGGGTTGGTGACAAAATACGGGGACAGGTAGCCACGGTCGAACTGCATGCCTTCGACCACGGTGGTCTCGGTTTCCATGCCTTTGTTTTCTTCGACAGTGATCACGCCGTCGTTGCCGACTTTTTGCATCGCATCGGCGATTTGGCGACCGATTTCAGCTTCGCCGTTGGCGGAGATGGTGCCAACCTGAGCCACTTCGGCAGTGTCGCTGACCGGGCGAGATGCGTCTTTGATCGCCTGAACGACTTTGAGGGTCGCAAGGTCGATCCCGCGCTTCAGATCCATCGGGTTCAGGCCAGCAGCAACCTGCTTGAGGCCTTCTTTGATGATCGCTTGAGCGAGCACGGTGGCGGTGGTGGTACCGTCGCCAGCTTCGTCATTGGTACGCGAGGCCACTTCTTTGACCATCTGTGCGCCCATGTTTTCGAACTTGTCTTCGAGATCAATCTCTTTGGCAACCGACACACCGTCTTTGGTGATGCGCGGAGAACCGAAGGATTTTTCGATGACAACGTTACGGCCTTTCGGGCCGAGGGTCACTTTAACAGCATCTGCGAGAATGTTCACGCCGCGCAGCATGCGGTTGCGTGCGTCGACGTCGAATTTGACTTCTTTAGCCATGGTAAGCTCCTGAATTCAGGTGAAAGGAAAAGGGGGACGATCTCAGGCGATGATGCCGAGAATGTCCGACTCTTTCATGATGAGCAGCTCTTCGCCCTCAACGGTGATTTCGGTGCCGGACCATTTGCCGAACAGAACGATGTCACCCGCTTTGACGGAGGGCGCGATCAATTCGCCACTGTCTTTGCGTGCGCCTTCACCAACGGAGACGATTTCGCCTTCGGCCGGTTTTTCTTTGGCGCTATCGGGGATGATCAGACCGCCCTTGGTTTTTTCATCGCCTTCAACGCGACGAACTACAACGCGGTCATGCAGCGGTTTAAATGCCATCTTCGAGGCTCCCTTGCTCAAAGTTTCAGTTGTCAGCACCACCTCTTTGGGTGGGCGTAAATCTTGCGTTAGCACTCACACGCAGTGAGTGACAACGCTGCATAGTTAGGGAGGGGAAGGAGACCTGTCAACAGGCGTGATTTGAAAAATTTACACCAATGCCTGCGCAAAAATTGCATAGGAACCAATGGCGCGCCTAAGGTGCTATTTTGTAAGAAACTCTAGGATTTCAAGGGAGTTTCCGCATTTAAGCCCGCATCCGTGAGCGCATAAACGCCGAGTGAGACCCGCATAAACCAGCCATAGTGATTATCGGCCAAAATCCGAGTCGCCTGCCCCACACCTGTGGCCTTTGCGACCATATGACCTTTGCTTGGCCCATGCTCCAAAAGATACGCCCGGCACCGCACAGCGTTTTGCCGATAGGTCGTTACCCGCCCACCAGCCTTTGAGCCACCAAGGTTCGGATCGCCCTCACGGGTTTCAAATTCTTTGAGGAGCTTGGCGGATTTGATCTTGTTTTTGCGCGGCACAAAGGGCCGGGGATCGTGATGCACCTGCACCGTACCTTTTTCTGGGCCCTCCGCAACATTGACCGAAATCACCCCAAGACCCAAGCGTTTGCACAGCGCGATATTGCCCTTGAACATCCGCCACCCCGCCTTGCCCTTCCACCGCGGCACGGCGAGGTAGACCTGATCGGTCAGGGCCTGACGGGCAATCCCCTGTTGCAACAGAATCAGAGAAAAGCCGGTCTTCAACTCGATGATCACCGGCGCCTCGCCTGGCTTCACCGCCATCACATCGGCGTCTTTGACCTCGGCTTTCACGTCATACCCAAGCCCCTCGAAATGGGCTTTGACGGGGAGGTACAGGTCGGTTTCCAAAAGAGAGGGGCGCGGGGATTTCATAGCCCAAGTGATACCGGGAGCACGCCTGCGCGCCAAGCCCGAAGACGTGCCCGAAGACGTGCCTGAGGACGCGCACCCCTGTGAGCGCTCACGGGGACGTCTAAGGCGTGACAAGCCATGCTGCACCGCCTATAAGGACCGCGAAATCGCCAATATCCTCACGTTATCTATGGGACACACACATGACAACGCTCGTTTTCGGCCACAAATCTCCTGACACAGATTCCACCGGTTCCCCGCTCATCTGGGCATGGTACCTGAACGAAGTGAAAGGCGTGGACGCCAAGGCTGTGCTGTTGGGTACGCCGAACACCGAGGCCGCTTTTGTGGTCGAAAAATGGGGCTTTGAAACGCCCGAAATCATTTCTGAGGTTGCAGAAGGTCAAGACGTTGTCATCGTCGACACCAACAATCCTGCCGAATTGCCGGACGCGATCAACGACGCCAATGTCGTCGCGATCATCGACCACCACAAACTTGTGGGCGGCCTTGAAACCAAAGGTCCGATCGACATCACCATCCGTCCGCTCGCCTGCACCGCGACCATCATGTATGATCTGATGGGCGATGACGCCGCCAAAATGCCGGATAACATCAAAGGCGCGATGCTGTCTTGCATCCTGTCCGACACGTTGGAATTCCGGTCGCCAACCACCACGGACGTGGACAAAGCCTTGGCTGAAAAACTGGCCTCTGAGCTGAACATCAACTTGGGCCAATACGCCTCTGAAATGTTCGAAGCCAAATCCGACGTCTCCGCCTTTTCTGATGCCGAACTGATCCGCATGGACAGCAAAGAATACGCCGTCGAAGGCACCAAATTCCGCGTCTCCGTGTTGGAAACCACCGCGCCGAAAATCGTGCTGGACCGCAAGGCGAGCCTGTTGGCTTCCATGGTTGATGTCGCCAAGGAAGACGGCGTGGATCATGTGCTGTTGTTCGTGGTCGATATTCTGAATGAAGAAGCCACGATGTTCGTACAAAACGATGTGGTCAAAACCGTGGCCGAGAAATCCTTTGGTGCCACGGTCGCGGGCGACTCTGTTGTGTTGCCGGGCATCATGTCCCGCAAAAAACAGATCATTCCGAACCTGAAACTGTAATCCAAGCTGTAGTCCAAAGGCCCGCCCAATCCGGCGGGCCTTTTTCGTTTGAGGAGCCGTTCATGGCGACACGCCCGGATTTCATGCGCGAACTGAAACGCGGCGAAGAAGACGAAGTCTCCGCCCTTTTGACCGCAGCTTTTGGTCAAAAAGACGAGGCCGAACTGGTCGATAATCTGCGCAAAAGCCGCGCGATCGCGGGCGAAATGGTCCTGCCCTCCTCCGAGGGGATTGTCGGCTATGCTGCGCTCTCAAACATGATCTCGCCCAAAGGCTGGCTCTGCCTCGCTCCCGTCGCCATCCGCCCCGACATGCAACGTCATGGCCATGGCCGTCGCTTGGTTGGTATGATTTCGCAATGGGCAAAGATGAGCGGTAACAGCTTGGTCGTCTTGGGCGATCCATCGTTTTATACCCGCTGCGGCTTTGCTCTGATCCCGAACGGCTTCGCCTCCCCCTATCCAGTGAACCACACCCTGATCGCAGGCCCGGCAAAGACGAAAACTCCGGTGCTGATCTACCCCAAAGCCTTTGGAACCTAACATGCTCAGCTTTCAACACCTGTCACGCATCACGGCCATCCTCTGCTTTGTCTTAGCCGTTGCGATTTTCACAACGCCCGGCCTGTTTTTCTGGCTGTTTCACCTTGACCCCGCCACCTCCGGCGCGGTGATGGCGCGTCGGGCGGCCGTCCTGTTCCTTGCCCCCGGCCTGTTGCTTTGGGGCCTGAAAGACATTGCCAAATCCAACGCCGCGCGCCGCGCCATTGCCAAAGCCATGGCGGTGACGATGCTGGCGCTGAGCCTGCTTGGGATGAGCGAACTCGCCCTTGGCCGGGTTGGACCCGGCATTGGGCTGACAGTGGCCACTGAGGCGCTGTTATTTTGGCTCTGGTATAAAATGTTCCAATCGCCCGAAGACTGACGTCGCCCCTCCCCTTTTCGCCCCAATCGTCTATATCAAAGGCGACCCAAACTTCAGAGGCCCCCATGACCCGCTTGATCCAAACGCTCTCCGAGATCTCTACCAATTACGACGCGCTGTTCGTTGATCTGTGGGGCTGCGTCCACAATGGCGAGACCGCCTACCCCGAGGCCTGCGCGGCGCTGCAAGCGTACCGTCAAACCGGTGGCAAAGTGGTTCTGGTTACCAATTCGCCGCGGCCTTGGCGCTCGGTTGCGATCCAAATCAAAGAGTTCGGCGTGCCGGATGACGCCTATGATGCCATCGCCACCTCCGGCGATTCAGCGCGTTTGGCGATGTATCTGGGCGTTGTCGGACAAAAGGTGCATCACATCGGCGACATGTTCAAAGATGATTTTATGCAGCCGATGGACATCGTCATGGAAGAGGCGCTTGAGATCACCGAAGTGCCGCTGAAAGAGGCGGAGGGCATCGTCTGCTCCGGCCCTGAGGACCCTCTGGCCGATCCCGAAGAGTATCGCGGCACCTTCCTCTATGCCAAACAAAAGGGCATGAAACTGCTCTGTGCCAATCCTGATATTGTTGTGGATCGTGGCGAGATTCGGGAATGGTGCGCCGGGGCTTTGGCCGCACTTTATACCGAAATGGGCGGTGAGAGCCTCTATTTCGGCAAACCGCACCCGCCGATCTATGATCTGGCCCGGCGGCGCCTCTCCCGTCTCGTCGAGGTTGAGGACGCGCGCATCCTGTGCATTGGCGATGGCATCGGGACCGACGTCATGGGTGGCATTGGCGAGGGCTTGGACGTGCTGTTCATCACCGGCGGTTTGGCGGCCAAAGAATTCGGCCCCGATCCGGTCAACCCAGACCCTGCCCGGTTGAAAATGTGGCTCTCCGAGCAAAATCTGGCTCCGACGGCTGCGATTTCTTTCCTGCGCTAAGCGGCTGTGGCGTGGCAAACAAGCCGCGCCACACCTCAAACTGCCTCAAAAGAGAGACATGTTGTGCGAAATATATTTACGCAGGACGCTATATTTTGGTTTTTTTCTTTCGCGCAATATTGTTTCGTTTATAATTTCGGTCTATGCTGCACTGCAACACAGCGAAGGATTCGGAGATCATGTTGGACAATATGCCCCGTGGAACCATCTGCATCGAAGACATCGAGATTGGGATGACGCGCTCTTTGCGCAAAACCATCACCGATCATGACATCGAGTTGTTTGGTGAAATTTCGACCGACCGCAACCCCGTGCATTTCGACGATGACTATGCCAACGACACGATTTTCGAAGGCCGCATCGCCCATGGCATGTTGACTGCGGGTCTCATTTCGGCGGTGATTGGCGAGCAATTGCCCGGCCATGGCACCATCTATATGGGCCAGACGTTGAAATTCCTCGCCCCCGTGCGCCCAGGCGATACGGTGCTGGCCGAAGTGACCGTGACCGACATCATCCACGCAAAACGCCGGGTTGCTCTTGAATGTCGCTGTACCGTAGGCGATACCGTAGTCTTGAAAGGCGAGGCTATGGTGCTTGCGCCGAGCCGCAAATTCGACTGACGCGGGGGGCTCCCCGCGAGGAGCCCCATGCAGAGTCACACGCACTGGACCGACATTCCTGACGAGGCCAAAGGCTGTTCTGCCGCCATTGGCAATTTTGATGGCGTACACCTTGGTCACCGCCGTGTCATTGACCTCGCGCGCCAACATGGCCCGCTGGGTCTTGTCACATTTGAACCTCATCCGCGTGAATATTTCGCTCCCGGTGCCCCGCCCTTTCGTCTGATGAATGCCGAGGCCAAGGCCAATCGGCTGGCGAAACTCGGGGTCGAACAGATGTTTCAACTGCCGTTTGACGCCGATATGGCGGCGATGACCCCCGAAGAATTTGCCCGAAAGGTGATCAAAGACGGGCTTGGCCTGACGCATGTCGTGGTTGGGGCCGATTTTTGTTTTGGCTCCAAACGCGCTGGCAAAGTCGAGGATCTCAAACGGTTTGGCGATGAGATGGGCTTTGGCGTCACTGTGGCCGAGCTTTTGGAAACTGATGGCGGCGTGTCTTCCTCCTCTGCGATCCGCGTGGCATTGGCCGAAGGTCGCCCGAAAGATGCCGCCAATATGTTGGGCCACTGGCACCGGATTGAGGGCATGGTCGGGCATGGAGACAAACGTGGTCGCGATCTTGGCTTTCCCACCGCCAACATGTCCATCGCCGGGTTGCACGCGCCGAAATTTGGCGTCTACGCGGTGCTGGTCGATGTCCTCACAGGCCCGAACAAAGGCAATTACAAAGGTGCGGCCTCTTTGGGTGTCAAACCGACCTTTGGCGCAAACCTGCCGTGCCTTGAAACCTTTGTGTTTGATTTCTCAGGAAATCTTTACGACGAACATCTCTCCGTGGCCTTTGTCGATTACCTGCGGCCCGAATTGGTGTTCACCGATTTGGAGGCGCTGATCGTACAAATGAATGCCGATTGCGAGCGGGCGCGCCAGATCCTTGGCGCTCTGGAATGAGCAAGCGCCCCCGGTTTTGGGAAACCGTCCCGCTCAAAAAGATGACGCCCGAAGAATGGGAAGCGCTGTGTGACGGCTGTGGCAAATGTTGCCTCAACAAAATCGAGGATGCGGACACCGGCGAGGTGTTTTTGACCCGCGTGGCCTGTCGACTTTTGGACGATCAATCCTGCCAATGCGGCCAATATCAGATCCGCAAAAACCTTGTGCCAGAGTGCATTCAACTCAGTCCAGACACCATCGAAACCCACGCCTATTGGATGCCTGTCACCTGCGCCTATCGCCTGTTGTGGCAAGGTCGTAAATTACCCGATTGGCACCCGCTGTTGACCGGAGATCCCGAAAGCGTCCATGCTGCAGGCGTCTCCGTGCGCGGGCGCACCGTGCCGGAATTCGAGGTCGATGAGGACGAATGGGAAGACTATATCATTGAGGAGCCGAGCTGATGTTTTTTGGGTCCGACAACACCTCCGGCGTGCATCCGAAACTGATGGAAGCGCTGACCAAAGCCAATGATGGCTACGCCGCCCCTTACGGCACGGATCGCTGGACGGCGGAACTGACCGAACGGCTGCGCGACATGTTTCAGGCCCCGGACGCCTTGATCTATCCGATGACCTCAGGCAGCGGCACCAATGCGGCGATCCTGGCGACGATGACCCCACCATGGGGCATCATCTATTGCCACAAAACCGCGCATATCGAGGTGGACGAACGCAACTCCGTGCCGTTTTATTCCGGCGGCGCAAAACTTAAACCCTTGCCCGGCATGAGCAGCCGTCTGACCCCTGATGAACTGCACACAGAAATAGTTGCAGATACCGCCAAAGACGACATTCACGCCAGCCCGCCCGCAGCCGTATCACTGACCAACCTGACCGAATTTGGCGAACTCTATAGCCCCGCAGACATCGCCGCGATCGCAGATGCGGCGTCGCTACCACTGCACTTAGATGGCGCGCGGTTTGCCAATGCGATGGCGGCCTCGACCGCCACGCCCTGGGAAATGACCCGCGAACTTTCGGCGCTCTCGTTGGGGGCAACCAAGACCGGCGCGATGGCGGCAGAGGCCGCGATTCTATTTGATCCCTCTCTGAAAAACGCCTTTGAAAGCAATCGGATGCGCGGTGGACACAACCTGTCAAAGGCGCGCTACGTGTCGGCACAAATGCTGGCGTGGCTTCAGGATGATCTATGGCTTGAACTGGCAACACAGGCCAATGCCATGGGCGCGCGATTGGCCGCCGGGATCACCGCGATTGGCGGAGATTTGGCCTATGCGGCGGCGGGCAATATGGTGTTTGCCCGCCTGACCCGCGCCCAACACGCCAAGGCACAGGCACGCGGCGCGGTCTATCATCTTTGGGGCGCACAACCTGCGATGGGCGACCCGGATCAGCCGATGCTCGCGCGGTTTGTCGCAAGCTGGTCCACGACCGAGGCCGATGTCGACGCGCTTTTGGCGGCGTTTGCCGACTGATTTCGGGTTATAGCGTCCCGAGATAGGCCTCCAGATCGTCCAACCGATCCTGCCCCCAAAACCGCTCATCCGTGTCAGTGACGATGTAAAATGGCGAGCCAAACACCCCGGCCAAAAGCGCATCCTCAAGGTTGCGCGCATAGACCTCGGCCCCCTTCAATAACCCGGTCATCGACAACATCGGATCAAAACCAGCGGCCTTGAGCGCCTCGGTGATCACCGCATCCTCGGCAATGTTTTTGTCCTCTTCCCAGACCGCTTTCAACAGGTGCTGCACCAATCCGTCCAGATCGCCGCCCCCTGCCTCTTGTGCCGCGATCACCGCATAGGAGGCGGGCGCAACGTTGGTCGGCCAAAACGCTGGCTCAAATTTCATAGGTTTGTCCAACTTGGCGGCAAAGCGTTTGAGTTCCTGCATCCGGTACAGTTTACGCCCTTCGGTGCGCTGCGCCGGACGCGGCGCGCCTGTGCGGTCAAACATGGCGAGAATATCATAGGGTTTGTAATGCACGGTCGCGCCATGACGGGCAGCGATGTCGGCAAAACGGTCGCCCGCGAGATAGGTGAAGGACGACAACAGCGAAAAATAATAATCAATATGGGCCATGCGGTCCCTCCCCGGAAGATGCGTTTCGCCATGACGTTACTGCGCGCGGACCCGGTGGAAAACCAGTTTCACCGCAAAAGAACGAGAAAGACACAGTTCACGCAGCGCCACCCTACCTCTGACATAGACGATGCGCGGTCTGAGTGGTAAGCGGTGGGCACGTTACGATTCCGTGACAGATCTGGCCAAATCACCTCGGGAAATGCGCTCATGCCCTCCACTCACGAACCGAAAATCATTTCAGGAAATGCCAACCGCACGCTTGGAAACGCCATCGCTCGGCGTTTGTCGATGCACCGGGGCATGTCCATCGACCTGTGCGATGCGCGTGTGGAGCGGTTCAATGACGGCGAGATTTTCGTCGAAGTGTACGAGAATGTGCGCGGCGAGGACATGTTCATTGTTCAGCCAACCTCGAACCCTGCCAATGACAACCTGATGGAATTGCTGATCATCACCGATGCTCTGCGCCGCTCCAGCGCGGGCCGTATCACCGCCGTGATCCCGTACTTCGGCTACGCCCGTCAGGATCGCCGCACCAAAGCCCGGACACCGATCACCGCCAAACTCGTCGCCAATATGTTGGTCGAAGCCGGGATTGAACGCGTATTGACGCTGGACCTGCACGCGACCCAGATTCAGGGCTTTTTCGACATTCCGGTGGACAACCTCTACGCCTCGCCGGTGTTCGCCCTCGATATCAAACACAATTTCAAAGAGGGTTTGGAGGACATCATGATCGTGTCCCCCGACGTTGGCGGCGTGGCCCGTGCCCGCGAATTGGCAAAACGTATCGAAGCACCGCTGTCCATCGTCGACAAACGCCGCGAAAAGGCCGGTGAAGTGGCCGAAATGACCGTCATCGGCAATGTCGCGGGCAAAAAATGTATTATCGTCGATGACCTTGTCGATACCGCAGGCACATTGTGTAAAGCGGCGGAACTGTTGATGGAACATGGTGCGGCTGAGGTCCATGCCTATATTTCCCACGGCGTTCTCTCCGGCCCTGCCGTGGAGCGCGTGACCAATTCCAAACTCTCCTCGCTGGTGATCACTGACTCGATTGAGGCCGGGGACGCGGTGAAAGCCTGTAAAAACATCCGCATCGTGCCGACCGCGCCGCTGTTTGCACAAGCGATCATCAACACATGGAATGGCACCTCTGTGTCGAGCCTGTTCGAAGACAAGACACTGGTGCCACTTTATGAGGGCGTCTATCACCCGTAAGAGGCTGATATTGAGAATAAAACAAAGGCGCGCCGGATATTCCGCCGCGCCTTTTTCATGTCAGCTCGGTCTCAATCAAGCGTCCAGTCATCCTCGTAACGCACCGGACCGATGGCCATCCAATCGGCGCGGACACGGGCAATTTTCGTATCGCCCCAGGTGCGAAACACGATCACAAACCCATCCTCGGACACCATTTCTGCGGTGATATCGACGCGGTGATTGGTGGTTTGGTCAATGTCGAGCATCGACAGGCTGACCTGAACCATTGGAGGCTGACTGAACACCTCGTCAAATTCAACAACACGGCGCAGCTCGCGCGGGCCTTTGCCCGTCCACATCGCACCGCCGTCCTGAAAGTCGGAAAACAGAAGGATCGAATCCTGTTCTATTCCAATTTGATGACTGTCAATTCGTAACATTTGGTCTTTTGATCTCTAACCCCACATCAGAGTGCCCCAAAACACATCCGAAAGGAAAGCGGAAAAGGGCGAACTGGACCAATCCAATGCGCACTCTGGGTGAATTCAACGGGCACTTTACTGACATTCGGCAAAGAAAAAGCCCCGCAGCGTGAACTGCGGGGCTTTTCAAGCCTATGTCACAGCCAATCAGAGATTGGTGTGAAACCCAAGATCCTCAGCGATGTGAATCAGATCAGAAAGGAATTTTTGGGTCATGTGATGTTCGTCAGGGTGCGCATCTTCGTGGGCTTTGGTGGCCTGCTTGAGAAGATCGGTGACGACCTCTTGGGACATTTCGCCCCGCGGCAGGGCCAGTTCGGCCAACACAGAAATCGTGTCGGCGGAGAGCTCAGCAAAGCCCCCCGTCACGACATATTGCTCCTCAACACCTGCGCCTGTCGCGGTCAAAAGACCGGGACGGAGCGACAGGATGGTCGGCTCATGGCCAGCCATCGCAGTGAGGTCACCATCGGCCCCCGGAATCTGCACCTGCTCCACGAGGACGGAGGTCAATTTCCGCTCAGGAGAGACGAGATCGAATTGGACATTAGCAGCCATTCAAAGGCCTCCTTCCGGGTAAACGATTAAGCAGCTTCAGCGGCCAGTTTTTCGGCTTTTGCAAGCACTTCACCGATACCGCCCACCATGTAGAAGGCAGCTTCCGGCAGGTGATCATATTCGCCAGCAACAACAGCTTTGAACGAAGAAATTGTGTCTTCGATCGGAACCTGAACGCCATCAGAACCGGTGAACACTTTCGCCACGTCGAACGGCTGGGAAAGGAAACGCTGGATTTTACGGGCACGTGCCACGGTCAGCTTATCTTCTTCCGACAATTCGTCCATGCCGAGAATGGCGATGATGTCCTGAAGCGATTTGTAGCGCTGAAGGATCCCTTGGACGTCACGTGCGACGTTGTAGTGCTCTTCGCCAACGATTTGCGGATCAAGGATACGCGAGCTGGAGTCGAGCGGGTCAACGGCCGGGTAGATGCCGAGCTCGGAAATCGCACGGTTCAGAACCGTGGTCGCATCCAAGTGAGCAAAGGTTGTTGCCGGTGCAGGGTCGGTAAGGTCATCGGCCGGAACGTAAACAGCTTGGATCGAGGTGATCGAACCGTTTTTCGTCGAGGTGATGCGTTCCTGCATTTGACCCATGTCGGTGGCCAAAGTCGGCTGATAGCCCACAGCGGACGGGATACGACCAAGAAGTGCGGACACCTCGGACCCAGCCTGAGTGAAGCGGAAGATGTTGTCCACGAAGAACAAAACGTCGGTGCCGGACTGGTCGCGGAACTGCTCGGCCAAGGTCAGGCCGGTCAGAGCAACACGTGCACGGGCTCCCGGAGGCTCGTTCATCTGGCCGTAAACCAGAGCCACTTGCGACTCTTCGAGGTTGTCAGGCTTAATCACGTTGGATTCGATCATCTCGTGGTAAAGGTCGTTGCCTTCACGGGTCCGCTCGCCAACACCCGCGAACACGGAGTAGCCCGAGTGCACTTTTGCGATGTTGTTGATGAGTTCCATGATGAGAACGGTTTTGCCCACGCCTGCACCACCGAAGAGACCAATTTTACCACCTTTGGAGTAAGGGGCCAAAAGGTCGATCACTTTGATGCCGGTGACGAGGATTTCAGAGGAGGTCGACTGTTCGTCAAACTCGGGGGCGTCGGCGTGAATCGGGCGGAATTCGGTGGCGTTCACCGGGCCTTTTTCATCGACGGGCTCGCCCACGACGTTGAGAATACGACCGAGGGTTGCGTTGCCCACGGGGATGGTGATCGGACCGCCGGTGTCGGACACGGCCTGACCGCGCACGAGACCTTCGGTGGCGTCCATCGCAATGGTGCGCACAGAGTTTTCACCAAGGTGCTGAGCAACTTCGAGAACCAGGCGGTTGCCGTTGTTGTCGGTTTCAAGAGCGTTCAGAATAGCGGGAAGGTCGCCATCGAACTGAACGTCCACAACGGCGCCAATCACCTGCGTGATCTTGCCTTTTGCTTGTGCCATGTATCTGTCTCCGGTGTTCTTAGAGCGCTTCAGCGCCCGAGATGATTTCGATAAGCTCATTGGTGATGACGGCCTGACGCGAGCGGTTATACTGGATCGTCAGTTGGTCGATCATGTCGCCTGCATTGCGGGTTGCGTTGTCCATTGCGGACATCCGCGCACCCTGCTCAGAGGCAGCGTTTTCCAAAAGAGCCGCAAAGATTTGCGTGGCCACGCCGCGCGGCAGAAGATCGGCCAAAATGGCTTCTTCGGACGGCTCATAATCGTACAGAGCACCTCCGTCTTCCTCGCTTGCCTCATAGGCGGCGGGGATGATCTGCTGAGCGGTCGGGATCTGTGTCACCACGTTTTGGAACTTCGAATAAAAGATCGTGGCCACATCGTACTCAAGCGAGTCGAAGCGGGCCAAAAGACCTTTTGCGATGTTCTGCGCGTGAATGTAGCCGAGCTTTTTGACTTCAGAGAGGTCAACGTGATCGACAAACAGGTCCGAATAATCGCGTTTCAACTGTTCGCGGCCCTTTTTGCCAACGGTGATGATTTTCACCGTTTTGCCTTGGGCTTTGAGTTCAGCGATCCGCAGACGCGCTAATCTTACGATGTTGGTGTTGAAGCCACCGCACAGCCCCTTTTCAGAGGTCATGACAACGAGCAGCTGCACATCATCTTTCCCCGTCCCGGCCAGAAGCCGGGGCGCGGTATCAGAGCCACCTACAGAGGCCGACAACGCACCCAGCACAGCGTTAAAACGCTCTGCATAGGGGCGAGAGGCCTCGGCCGCATCCTGGGCCCGCCGCAATTTTGCGGCAGACACCATTTGCATGGCCTTCGTGATCTTCCGCGTGGATTTCACGCTGGCGATCCGGTTTTTAAGGTCCTTGAGGTTGGGCATCTAGCTGTCCTTAATCCTCGGGATTACGCGTAAGTCTTGGCGAATTCGTCCAGAACAGCCTTAAGCTTATCTGCAGGCTCACCTTTGATCTTGGGATCTTCGTTGGTGATCCACTCAAGAATATCGGCGTGCTGGTTGCGCAGGAACTCAAGCATCTGTGCTTCAAACTTGCCAACCTCTTTCACCGGGACTTTGTCCAGGTAGCCATTGGTGCCAGCAAAGATGACGCAGACGATTTCGGCGTTGGTCAGCGGCGAGTACTGCGGCTGTTTCATCAGCTCGGTCAAACGCGCACCACGGTTCAGCAAGCGCTGAGTGGAGGCGTCAAGGTCAGAACCGAACTGAGCGAAAGCGGCCATCTCGCGGTACTGAGCGAGCGACAGTTTCACCGGGCCAGCCACAGAGGACATGGCTTTGGTTTGAGCCGAGGAGCCAACGCGGGAGACGGAGAGACCGGTGTTCACAGCAGGACGGATGCCTTGGTAGAACAGTTCGGTTTCCAAGAATATCTGACCGTCGGTGATGGAGATCACGTTGGTCGGAATAAACGCGGACACGTCGCCACCCTGAGTTTCGATGATCGGCAGAGCGGTGAGCGAGCCAGACCCGAAATCTTCGTTGAGTTTCGCAGAGCGTTCCAGCAGGCGAGAGTGGAGGTAGAACACGTCACCCGGATAGGCTTCACGCCCCGGCGGACGACGCAGAAGCAAGGACATCTGGCGATAGGACACAGCTTGTTTGGAGAGATCATCGTAGATGATCAAAGCGTGACGGCCATTGTCGCGGAAATGCTCGGCCATTGCGGTCGCGGCATAGGGTGCCATGAACTGCATCGGTGCAGGGTCGGACGCGGTTGCGGCCACAACGATGGTGTATTCGATCGCGCCGGTTTCTTCGAGCTTTTTGACGAGCTGCGCCACGGTGGAGCGTTTCTGACCGATCGCCACGTAGATGCAGTAGAGTTTGTCGTTTTCAGACTTGGCTGCATCGTTGTAGGATTTTTGGTTGAGGATCGCGTCGAGAGCCACGGCGGTTTTGCCGGTCTGACGGTCACCGATGATCAACTCACGCTGGCCACGGCCGATCGGGATCATCGCGTCCACGGATTTGAGGCCAGTGGCCATCGGTTCGTGCACGGATTTACGCGGGATAATACCCGGTGCTTTGCTGTCGGCGATGCGACGCTCGGAGGTTTCAATCGGACCTTTGCCGTCGATCGGGTTGCCCAGACCGTCGACGATGCGCCCCAAAAGCGCGTCACCCGAGGGAACGTCCACGATGGACTTGGTGCGTTTGACAACGTCACCTTCTTTAATCGCGCGGTCGGACCCGAAGATCACGACACCGACGTTGTCGGATTCAAGGTTGAGCGCCATCCCGCGGATACCACCGGGGAATTCGACCATCTCACCGGCTTGAACATTATCGAGACCGTACACACGTGCGATCCCGTCCCCGACGGAGAGCACACGCCCCACTTCAGCGACTTCGGCCTCTTGGCCAAAGTTTTTAATCTGCTCCTTGAGGATCGCAGAAATTTCGGCTGCCTGGATTCCCATTATCCGACCTCTTTCATTGCATTCTGGAGGGAGTTGAGTTTGGAGGCGATCGACGTGTCGATCATCTTCGAACCCACTTTAACGACAAGACCGCCGATGAGTGCTTCATCCACGGTCGCATTGATCTTCACATCCTTGCCAAAGGTCTCAGAGAGGGTTTTGGCAAGTTTGGTGGTTTGCGTTTTGGTCAACGCCTTTGCGGACGCGACCTCGGCCGTCACTTCACCGCGCTCTTCAGCAAGCATATCGCTCAAAGAGGCCACAAGTTGCGGCAGGGCAAAGATACGGCGATTCTGAGCCATCAGCGCCAGAGTGTTGGACAAGATGTCCGACAGGCCGGCCTTTTTGGCGATGGCGACAATCGCGGCCTCAAGCTCTTCACGCGAATAAACTGGCGAAGAGATAAGAGCCGTCAGATCGGCGCTCTCGCTGAGGGCGGTGGACAATGTTGCCACATCCCCCTCAAGAGCCGTGATGGCATTGCCTTCTTTGGCCAATTGGAAAATGGCCGTTGCATAGCGTGCGGCGATGCCGCGGGAGATCGAAGCTGGTTCGGACACGTCCACCCTTCCGATGTCTTTGGGCCGTCTCCCAGCCATCCCGTCACCGGGATCATAAACTGAGATTGGGCAGCGTGATAAACCCACGCATCACGCGCGAGCAGCAAAATCAGCGTGGATGTAGCAGAGGCTCATCCATGCCGCAACCTTGTTGCGCGCCAGATTGGTGACTTTAGCGCCAACAGTTTGAAAGTTGCTTCGTTTGCATTTCAATACGTTAAGAAATTCGGGACGTAGCGGCACAAAAAAAATTTGAGCCACGGTCAGCGGCGTTCACGGATTCGTGCGATTCCCCCAAAATGCCCCGAACACGCGCACCACTCTCTGGACGGCTCATGGCCCCTGTGTTGATCCAAACTTTCTACCGTCCTTAAATGTCTCCGCGCACCTGATGTGCTCCAATCGACAAAACTGTAACTCAGTGTCACCGCCACAGAAACAATCCCACGTTCACCTTGACAGGGCTTCGGACAGGGTTGAACTTGCCAACATATTTAAGCGACATTTTTGATTGCCCAGCGCTGCGTAAAACATGTGTGATCGGGGCTGATTTGAAGGTCGCATTGTAAAAACAGTTTTGCGTGGGGCTTGGTTATGTTGGGACTGATTTTAATGGGGCTGATAGGCTCCTATGCGACCTATTCGATTGTCGAAAACCTACTGGATGACGACAACGGACATGACGGCTCTGACGATGAGGCGGGTACGCCGGACGAAACACCATCCGACGGCGGCAGTGGTGAGCCTGATGACAGCACAGATGACACCGATCCCGACGACACACCGGATTTGACGGAAGAGGACGGTCTGGACCTGATTGGCCTGTCCGGCATCGGAGCCGACCTGGAAGGCGCTGGCGCGGTCTCGATCTCGCTGTCGCAAAGCACGGTCGATGCGCTGGCGGCGCTGGACGACGGCGATGCTCCGGTGCTGTTGCTCTCTGAGACCGACGGCGAGACCGATCTGGACAGTCTTTCGATCACACTTGAAGATGGCGCGGCCGGGGATGGCTATCTTCACATGGTGCAAGGCGACTACATGTCGGACGACACGCAATATGGCGTCGAAATGCTCATCCGCAGCGACAGCGAAGACGCCCCGGACGGCATCACCTTTGACGAAAACGGCACCCCGGTCTTGGCCGATGGACAAGAGTTGATCCTCTCCGCCGTCAATTACATCGCAAACGGCGATACTGGGCTTGAGCTCTACGCAGGCGCACAGATCAGCGACCCGGATGATGAACTCAGCACCGTCTATGGCTATGACGCCGATCTCTACTTTCCCGACGATGTCTCTGGCACCGATCTGAGCTTGGTGACCGACGGGGACGCGCTGCGGCTTGATCTGAGCGAGGAGAACATGGCCGCCTCCTCCGGGATCACCTATGACACCGGCGTGGTCTTTGACCCCGACAACAGCACAGCTTACGCGGGTGGACTTTATACCTTCACCGGCTCCATCGCGCATTATCAGGATGTCACCGAGAGTTTTGACCCTAACGCCGCCAATGAGATGATCATCTCCGTGCCAGACGGCTACGAGGTCTATGAGGTCATCAATGACAATGATTATGGCGATACAGGTGGGGATATTTATACCATCAACACCTATTACGTCATCGTGCCCGCAGGCACGGAATTGACCGAAGCGTCCCTCACCGAAATTGAAAGCGACTTTGAAAGCACAAGCCTTGTGCCATCTGGCACTGAGGTTGGCGTACAGGCCATCGCCCCAACCGTGGACTATGCCCAGATCATCGCGATCCAGACACAGCAAAGCACGGCCTCGGACGATCAATTTACCAGCCCCGGTGCCATTGAGAGCACGCTTGATCTGACTGTGAATTTTGAAGGGGTGAGCGGGGTCAGTGGCACGATTGACCTGAGCGATGGCGATCCAGACTGGCTGACCGAGGCGCGCGCGAACGTGACGGTTTAAATCCCCGCATAGCCCCATGGGGCTGTGTCAGATTTAAGACAAGGCGTGGCCCAGCGATGGGACAGGTTATGAATACGATTTTAAGAGGAATGCCGATATGTTGGGGCTGATTTTAATGGGGCTGATAGGCTCCTATGCGACCTATTCGATTGTCGAAAACCTACTGGATGACGACAACGGACATGACGGCTCTGACGATGAGGCGGGTACGCCTGATGACACCTCCGGCGAGGACGGTGACCTTTTGGAGGACGATGAGGAGACGGATGAGGACACCGATTGGGAGTGGTCCGAGGATCACCTCATCACTGAGGACACCACACTGTCGCTGAGCCAAGACGCGTTGGACGTGCTGCTCGCACAGTCTGCCACCGGCGATGTCCCGCTTTTGACCTTAGAGGACAACGCCACACTGACCATCGACGTGGAGGGTGAAACCGCGGGGTATCTTCACGCCGTGAGCTATACGAAAATCATCGAAGGCACGGATGGCGCGGAGGATCTGTCGGAAGTGCACACCATGCTCGTGTGGAGCGAGAGTGCCGACGCCCCCGAATTGCTCGGGGATGAAACTGCGCCGGGCCCCAATCCTGACGACACGTTCTACACAGACCAAGACCTCAGCTCCGAGGATTTGGTCGGCGACACGGGCACCGTTCTGATGGACGTCAAACTCTATTCCGCCACAAGCGAGTTCCTTGATTACTCCGACACAGGCCCTGCGACCACTGGCCCCTATGCGGTGCAGGATGCGGGCCGTCTTGTGCTGGAAGACACCGATTTTGACACATTTTCGGCGGCACTGAACGATCCGAGCTATCTCGCTGATACAACCTACGCGATGGATTGGGCCTCGGAGCCGACCAACAGCAGCTCCGATGGAGCTTACACCCTGACCAGTGCCGACATCACCTATCTGACCGAGACAGACGATACGATCGCCATCGACCAATTCCCCGGTGGGGTCTTTCATCTTGATATCTCGGGTGAGGTCGACGGCTATTTCCATGCCGTACAGAGTGAAACAATCAACGCGGACGGATCACAGTCCTTTATGACCGACATCTATCTCACTGACACCGCAGATGTGCCAAGCGACTTTGAGGCGCTTGATCCAATCTTATCGGTCAGCGGCGGCTTTACTGAACTGCACCCACTCCATGATGGGGTCTTCTTTTCCTATCTCGCCGAGGTCAATTTAGACGAAGACAGCTTTGCCTCCGTCACCACATCCGTCATCGACAACAGACCCTCTTGAGCGCTCAGACCGGCTTCGCCTCTGGCACAGGTCGCAACCCCTCCAACACCCGGCTGGGGCGGCGAACCGCTTCGGGTGTGCCTGATCCGGTTTGGGCGTAGACCTGTTTTGACACTTCGACCATCAACACGCCCCCCGCCAAGGCGGTGGAGACACGTCGCCCGACCCGTTCCCACACCGGCCCCCAGCGCAGCCAAAAGCGTTTGTGCGAGGGCGGTTGAAACAACACGGCGGCGTGACGTTCGGGGATGAACCCGGCTTGGCGCAATTGGCTTTCGAGTTGCCCCAACGAATAAGGCCGCCCATAGCCAAAGGGCGTGCTGTCTGAGCGCGACCAAAGCCCGCCGCGGTTTGGCACCACAAACAACGCCCGCCCACCGGGGCCAAGCACCCGCCAACATTCTGCCAGCAAAGGCAGAGGATTATCCGACGTTTCCAACCCGTGCATCACCACCAATTTGTCGGCGAACCCGGTCTGGATCGGCCAACGCGTTTCGGGGCAGAGCGCCGACACATTGGGCAGGCCTGCGGGCCAATGCATCACCCCCTGTTGATCCGGCATCAGGGCCACAACCCGGCGCGCATCCTCTAAAAAGGGCCGCAACAAAGGCGCGGCAAAGCCAAACCCCGCCACAGTCTGACGTGAGGCATCGGGCCAAAATTCCACAACCTGAGTGCGGATTGCCCGCTGTGCTGCGCGCCCCAATCCGGTCCGGTAGTAAAAATTTCTAAGCTCAACAACGTCGAGATGCATTGCAATCGGTAGCCTTGCGCCAAATGTTAAAGGAACAATGACCCAAAGCCGGAGAAAATGCTATGGCCGATGAGACAGACATCGAGATCGTCACTGTCGCAGCCCTGTCTGACAATTACGATTTCCTCGTTCATGATCCGATCAGTGGTCGCACCGCTTTGGTCGACGCCGCCGATCCGGCACCGATTTTGGCGGCACTGGCTGAACGCGGTTGGAGTTTGGACGAGATTTGGCTGACCCATCATCATTGGGACCACATCGACGGCACAGCCGCACTGGTTGAGGCCACGGGCGCGCAGGTGACGGGGGCGAAAGCCGACCAACACCGCCTGCCGCCTTTGACCCGCGTGGTGGAACCGGGGCAGAGTTTCGAATTTGCCGGGCATCAGGTCAATGTCTTGGCCGCCGATGGCCACACCGTCGGCCACATCGCCTACCATATGCCTGCGGCCAAGGCGCTTTTCACCGCGGATAGCCTGATGGCACTCGGCTGTGGTCGTTTGTTTGAGGGCACACCGGCGCAGATGTGGGACACGCTCAGCCGCTTTATGGCCCTGCCTGATGAGACAGTGATTTATTCCGGCCATGAATACACCGCCGCCAATGCCAGATTCGCCCAAACAATTGAGCCCGACAACGCGGCCCTCACCGCGCGGATCAACGACATCGAAAGCGCGCGGGCGAAAGGTCAGCCCACCGTGCCCTCACTTTTGTCCCTGGAGCGCGCCACCAACCCGTTTCTGCGCGCGGGACTTGCCACGGTGAAAGCCCATCTGGCATTGACCGGGGCCTCCGATCTCGACGCGTTTACCGAGATCCGCGCTCGAAAGGACCAGTTCTAAGTCTGCAATCTCCTTGCAATCCCTCCGCACTGTCATACATGTTTAAGAGATAAAGAGGGAAATCTGCGCACCAAACCGCCCAAATCTTGATGCCTCACAAAAAAATTGAGGTGTTAACCACTTTTTTCCTTGAAGCGCGCGCGTTTCAATCGAACTTTAAGAGTATGAGGCCACGGTTATGGTTGCGGGGCCATGAAACGCCCCCCTCCAGACCCCGAAAGCAAGGAGCACAAAAGACGTGCCGTCATTTTCGAACACCCTTGAGCAAGCCATCCATGCAGCCTTGGCGCTGGCAAACGCCCGCCGCCATGAACTTGCGACCCTGGAACACCTATTGCTGGCCCTGATCGACGAGCCCGACGCGGCGCGTGTCATGCAGGCCTGCAATGTTGAGCTCGAGGAGTTGCGAAAGACCCTGCTGGATTACATAGAAGACGATCTTTCAACACTCGTGACCGATGTTGAGGGCTCTGAGGCGGTGCCTACGGCCTCCTTCCAACGCGTGATCCAACGTGCCGCCATTCACGTTCAATCCTCGGGTCGCACCGAGGTTACCGGCGCCAATGTGCTGGTCGCGATCTTTGCCGAACGCGAATCGAACGCCGCCTATTTCCTGCAAGAACAGGATATGACGCGCTATGATGCGGTGAATTTCATTGCCCATGGCGTGGCCAAAGACCCCGCCTTTGGTGAGGCGCGCCCGATCACCGGCTCCGAAGAGCACGAGGATGAGGGCACCACGTCATCGCATCAGCCCAGCGGTGAGGATAAAGAATCCGCGCTGGCCAAATACTGTGTCGATCTCAACAAAAAGGCGATGAAAGGCGATGTTGATCCGCTGATCGGCCGCGCCCATGAGGTTGAGCGCTGTATTCAGGTGCTCTGCCGTCGCCGCAAAAACAATCCGCTTTTGGTCGGTGATCCCGGCGTTGGCAAAACCGCCATTGCCGAAGGTCTGGCCAAAAAGATTGTCGATGGCGAAACCCCGGAAATCTTGGCACATTCGACGATTTATTCGCTCGACATGGGCGCGCTTTTGGCCGGGACGCGCTATCGCGGTGATTTTGAGGAACGCCTGAAAGCGGTCGTTAAAGAACTCGAAGATCACCCTGACGCCGTCTTGTTCATCGACGAGATTCACACGGTGATTGGCGCTGGTGCCACATCCGGCGGGGCGATGGACGCCTCCAACCTGTTGAAACCCGCGCTTGCGGGTGGCAAATTGCGGTGCATGGGCTCCACGACCTATAAAGAGTTCCGTCAGCATTTTGAAAAAGACCGGGCTCTGGCGCGGCGCTTTCAAAAAATCGACGTCAATGAACCGACTGTGGATGATGCGATCAAAATCCTTCAGGGCCTCAAACCCTATTTCGAGGAACATCACGACATCCGCTATACCCATGATGCGATCAAGGCTGCGGTCGAACTGTCCGCGCGCTATATCCATGACCGCAAATTGCCGGACAAAGCCATCGACGTGATCGACGAGGCAGGTGCCGCGCAACATCTGGTGGCCGAAAGCCGTCGCCGCAAAACCATCGGCACCAAAGAGATCGAAGCGGTTGTGGCGAAAATCGCCCGCATCCCGCCGAAAAACGTCTCGAAAGACGATGCCGAGGTGCTCAAAGACTTGGAGGCCACCCTCAAACGCGTTGTCTTCGGTCAGGACAGAGCAATCGAAACCCTGTCTTCGGCAATCAAATTGGCGCGTGCGGGTCTGCGTGAGCCTGAGAAGCCGATTGGCAACTATCTGTTCGCGGGGCCCACGGGCGTCGGCAAAACCGAGGTGGCGAAACAGTTGGCCGACAGTCTTGGCGTTGAATTGCTGCGGTTTGACATGTCTGAGTATATGGAAAAACACGCGGTCTCCCGCCTCATTGGCGCGCCTCCGGGCTATGTCGGCTTTGACCAAGGCGGCATGTTGACCGATGGCGTCGATCAGCATCCGCATTGTGTGCTTTTGCTCGATGAGATGGAAAAGGCCCACCCTGACGTCTACAACATCCTCTTGCAGGTGATGGACAACGGCAAGCTGACCGATCACAACGGCCGCACCGTCGATTTCCGCAATGTGATCTTGATCATGACCTCGAACGCGGGGGCCACTGAACAAGCGAAAGAGGCCATCGGTTTTGGTCGTGATCGTCGGACGGGCGAAGATACGGCAGCGATTGAACGGACCTTTACGCCAGAATTCCGCAACCGTCTTGACGCCGTGGTGTCCTTTGCGCCGCTGCCAAAAGAGGTCATCATGCAGGTGGTTGAGAAATTCGTGCTGCAACTTGAGGCCCAGCTTATGGACCGCAATGTGCATATCGAACTCACCCGCAAAGCGGCGGAATGGCTCGCCGACAAAGGTTATGACGACAAAATGGGGGCGCGTCCGCTGGGCCGCGTGATCCAAGAGTACATCAAAAAACCGCTGGCCGAAGAGTTGCTGTTTGGCAAACTCGCCAAAGGTGGCGTGGTCAAGGTCGGCGTCAAAGATGGCCAGATCGAACTGCGTGTCGAACAACCAGACGCCCCGCGCATCGGACGGCAGAAAAAGCCCCCCCTGCTCACTGCGGAGTGATCGCAACACTGTTTGAAAAGGCCCCGTCAGAACTTGACGGGGCCTTTTTCACAGGCGAGCCTGTGCGCATATGATTGAGGGATCTCCCGATGCGTTTTGGCCTTATTCTACTCTGTCTGTTCGCCGCCTCCCCCGCATCGGCGCGTGATCCCGTTTTGTCGGTGCCGCTGAATTGCACCTTGGGCCTGGATTGCTACATCCAAAACTATGTCGATGCTGACCCAAGCCCGGGCGCTGCGGATTTCACCTGTGGCACCCTGTCCTACGACGGCCACACCGGCACGGATTTCGCCCTGCCCACCGTGGTTGACATGTGGAACGGCGTCGAAGTTTTGGCCGCAGCGCCCGGCACGGTCACGGCCACCCGTGACGGCATGGACGACTACCCGCAAGGCGTGGAAGGCGCGCCGGATGTGAACGGCAAGGAATGCGGAAACGGCGTTGTCGTCGATCACGGCGGCGGCTGGAACACGCAATATTGCCATATGATGAACGGATCTATTCAGGTCAAGAAAGGCCAGCGCGTGACCGCTACGACCGTCTTGGGCAAGGTCGGATTGTCCGGCCAAACCCAATTCCCCCATGTCCATCTGGCCGTCCGTCACGACGGCAAGGTCGTCGACCCGTTCAACCCAGAAGGCGTGATCTCCTGCGGACCAGAGGCGATTGCAAACGGGACGTTGTGGAACGCAGACATGAACTATGTGCCCGGCGGATTGCTGTCCATCGGGGTCAGCACCGAAATGCCGGAGTATGATATGGTCAAAGCGGGCACCGCCGGCAAAGGCCAGTTTTCCACATCCGATCCGGCCTTAGTGGTGTTTGGCTTTGCCTATGGCGGCTTGACGGGCGACATCATGCGCCTGTCCATTTCCGGCCCCGAAGGCGAACTCGTCGGCTATGACGCCCCCATCGAGAAAGCCCAAGCGCAACTGTTTCGCGGCGCGGGCAAACGGTCCCCCGGCGCATGGCCACCGGGCGGATACCGCGCCATGGTTCAACTGATACGCAACGACCACGTCATTGACCAACGCCAATTCGACTTTGCCGTCACCGAATAATCGGCCTAATTTTCCGTCAACTTCAATTCAATCCGCCGGTTTTTCGCCAAGGCGATCGGGCTGTCACCATAGGCAACGGGTTGGAATTCTCCAAATCCCGCCGCGACCAAACGCGATGGCGGAAAGCCCAATTCTTGTGACATGTAGCGCACCACGGACAAGGCCCGCGCCTGCGACAATTCCCAGTTATCGGCATATTCCCCGGTGCCCGAGAGCGGCGTTTTGTCGGTGTGACCATCGACGCGAATAACCCAATCAATCTCGGGTGGGATGTCGGCGGCCACCTCAGAAAGAGTGCGCGTGACGCGGGCAATTTGGTCCTTTCCCCGTGGACCAAGTTCAGCGGAGGCCGGTTCAAACAGCACCTCGGAGCTGAACACAAAACGGTCTCCGACGATCGTGACGCCTTCGCGATCGCCAAGAATTTCACGCAGCCGCCCAAAGAATTCGGAGCGATAATTTTCAAGCTTTTTCGCCTCTTGTTCCAACCGCTTGCGCTCGGCCTCTTCCAAAGCGGCGCGGCGTTTTTCCTCGGCGGCGACCTGCGCCAAGGCGGAGTTGAGACGCGTGGTCAGGCTATCAACCTGTACCTGATTTTCTGTGTCCGCAGCCGTGCGCACATCAAGCGTCGATTGTAGCGAGGACAGTTGTTTGCGCATCTCGGCGATTTGCGCGTTCAAAAGCGCAACTTTGCGCGCCTCCTCAGCGGTTTTCGCCTCCTCGCCAGCAAGCGTTTTTTGCGCCAGCGCCAAAAGTGCTGCCTGTTTGTCCGTGTCGCTCACCTGCGTATCAAGTTGCTCTTTAAGCTGATCGCGCGCGGCCTCGGCCGCCGCCAAAAGGGTTAGCGTTTCCTCGGCATCGCGGCGCACCTCTTCAAGCGCCAGCGTCATCGCCGTCATTTCATCCTGCGACGCCGCCATCCGGTCCTGCAAGGCTTTGAGTGCCGCCGCATCCGCCAAACGCGCCTGTTCAGCCTCTGTCATCTGCGTCTCTGCCGTGTCGGCCCGCGTCACCGCCTCGCCCAGCGCCGCCTCGCGATCCGCCGCCTCCGCTTTCAATTGCGCCACCAAAGCGTCCAAAGCCTCGCGCCGTGCGGCCGCCAAACGCGCTTGTTCGGTGGCCGCGTCAATCTCTTTGCGCGATTGCGCCAAGGCCAGTTGCGCCGCCTCCTGTTCGGAAATCAACGTGGCTTTTGCCGCCTCCAAATCCTCAATCTGCGCGGCCAATTGTGCGCCTTTCGTCAGCGCCGCATCGCGTTCGCTCAACAGGCTTGCGACCTGTGCTTCAAACGAGGCAATCCGCGCCGCTTGCGCGCTGGTCGTGGCCTCAAGCCCGGCGATGGTATCGGCCTGCGCCTCCGCCGTGGCCCGCGCCTCCGACAAGGTCGCGCGCAACGTGCCGATTTGGTCTTCCAATCCAATGCTTTTTTGCTGCTCCAAGCCCAAGGCATTGGCCAAGGCTGTGACTTCAGAAGTCAGCGCATCCAATTCTGTGGCTTGGCCTGAAATCTCGTCGCGCAGCATGGATTGCACGACCATGAAGATCGTCAAAACGAACATCAACACCAGCAAAAGCGCGGTCATCGCGTCAACAAAGCCGGGCCAGATTGACCCTGACATGCGGTGGGAGGACCGGCGCAACCCTGCCATTCTACTGCCCCTGTTCGCCGAGCGCGCGTAGGGTGCTGGTCAGAGTGGCAATTTCGCCGCGCAGTTCCGCAAGGCTTTCTTGGCGCCCGGCGGAAAGTTCTTCGAGGATGCGCAACAGTTGCACATCTATCGAGCGCAGGCGCATCCGGCTTTCGGCGTCAAAGGTCTCATCGCCCGCCTCGCGATGTGAAAGCACATCAATCAGGCGTTCTTGGCCCTCTGCCACGCGCATCAACATTTTGTCCGTCGGCGTCTCCGCCCCTATGCGCGCGACCATTTGGTCCACCGCGCCGGCCAAGTCACCGATCCGCGCCTCAAGGGCCGCACGCGATCCGTCCGATTGCACGAACAAATCTTGCAGCGCCTCCATCTGTTGGCTCATCTGATCCAACACCACCGCAGCCGCCGACATGTCGCCGCCCTCACCATCAGAGGCGGAAAAGCCGATCCGAGTGATGGTCGAGAGCCATTCTTCCAACTCGCGAAAGAACCGATTTTGGCCATGCGAGGCAAAGAGTTCGAGCATCCCGACCACAAGCGAACCCGCGAGCCCCAAAAGCGATGAGGCAAAGGCCGTGCCCATGCCGCCCAACTGGCCCTCAAGCCCGCCCATCAATTTGCTCAAAACGTCGGTTGCGTCCTCGCCCTCTTTTGGTGTGAGCGAACGGATGGTGTCGACAAGTGCCGGGACCGTGGTGGCAAGGCCATAAAACGTCCCGAGAAGGCCAAGGAAAATCAGAAGGTTGGCAATATATCGCGTGATGTCGCGCGCCTCGTCAATCCGGGTCGCAACGGAATCAAGGATCGAACGGGCTGAGGTGGACGAGATTTGCGTGCGCGCGGTGCGATCCCTCAAAAGCGCGGCCAAAGGCGCCAAAAGGCGCGGCGCATGTTTGCCCGGCACATTCGGGCGCTGACCGGAAAACCGTTCGATCCAATTGACCGAGGCGACCAGTTGAACCACTTGCCAAAAACAGGCGAAAATGCCGATGACAAAGACAAAGGCGATGAAGCCGTTGAGATAGAGGTTGGCAAAAAACACCGGGCCGACCCGGGGCAGCGCCACATAGAACCCAAATCCCACCAACCCAAGCACGATGATCATCATGGTGATCTGACGTACCGGTTGAGAGAAAAACTTTTGCTCGGCTGCGCGCGGAAGCCTTTGATCTGGTTGGCCCATTGACCTTGTCCTGACCTGTCATTGCCTGTCATTGCCTGTCATGGCCACGATAGGCGAGGAACTGTGACCTGCCAACACGCAATCGCGTGTGTGGGCTACGGCGGTGAGATTTGGCGCACCATTTCGGCCAATTGCGTCAGATCCGCATCCTCCATACCCAGTTCGGCCAAATGAAGCGCGGTATTGAACAGGTATTCCGCGTTCGGCCCACGTCCGCCGATGGCGCGGGCGATGATTTCGGCTTGGCGCGTGAGCGGGAGAGGCCCGGTGTATTGGACATGATGAGGATCGACAACATAGGCCAGCGACGGGACTTCACGCCCATCCGACAGGGTTAACATCACCCGGCGTTCCAAATAGGCCGAAGACACCAATTCACGCTCGCGCAAATAGGCGAGTGTGGCGGCGGCATGATCGCGACTGACATGAAAGGCCAAGCCGCGACAGGAGGCGCGATCTTCCAAGTCCAGAGCCAAAACAAGCCCCGGTTCCTCAGGCGTGCCCCGGTGATGGATAGACCACATGCAAAAGCTGCGGGCATAGCCCAAAAGGGTCGCGGGCACCCGCTCCGCAAAGGCAAAACCCGGATTCCACATCAATGAGCCGTAGCCAAAGACCCAAAACCCTTCTTCTAAATCGTGATCCAACGTCATCCTGCTTTCCCGTCTAAGGCCTTTTCCAAGGCACCGAGGCCCGTTAAACACGGGCTGAAACGGAATGCAAAGGGTCGGGCACATGGTGCGCCAACCCCGCCGCGAAAGGGCAACACATGCGCAAACTCATCTGGCTCGTCGTGATCATTGGGCTGGCCTATTCCGGCTATTGGTTTATCGGCGCGAAGGGCACAGAAAAGGCAATTGCGGGATGGGCCTCCGCGCGCGCCTCTGAGGGCTGGCAGGCCGACTATAGTGACATTGCTACGCACGGATTTCCGCTGCGGTTTGACACCACCATCACCGAGCCGCGCTTTGCCGATCCACGCACAGGTGTGGCCTTTTCAACGCCGCAGTTTGACATCCTGAGCCAAAGCCACCGCCCGACCCGCATTCGCGCGCAGGTCGCACAAACGGCCACATTGGCCACGCCGCTGCAACGGATGGAGATCACACAAGAGGTGGCCGAGGCGGAATTGTTTGTCGAACCGGGACCGAGCCTGACCTTGGATCATGCCTCCGCCACGCTCAACGGCTTTGCCGTGACCTCCAATTTGGGCTGGGGCGTGACACTTGAAACCGGGCGTTTCAACACCCAACGTGACAGCTCCAACCCCCTCAAACACGAAATTTCCCTCACCGCACAGGGGCTGACCCCGTCACAAGGCCTGATGACATCGCTCGATCCAAAAGGGCTTTTGTCGCATCAATTTGAGCAGCTTGAGCTGAGCATGACGACCACATTCAACGGAGCGTGGGACATTCATGCCCTCGAAGGCCCACGCCCACAGCCGACCCATATTGACCTGACCAGCCTCACCGCGAAATGGGGCAAATTGGATTTGCGCATGACCGGGGCCTTTGATGTGGATGCCCGCGGCTATCCGGTGGGCAAAGTCGCAATCAAGGCTCAGAATTGGCGCGAGATGATCGAAATCGCCATATCGACCGGCATGATCCCGCAAAATATGAGCACCCTCGCGCTGCGCGCAGGCGAGATGCTGGCCGGACTTTCGGGACGCAAAGACACGATTGATGCGGAGCTGACGCTGAAAGACGGGATGATCACCTTGGGCTTTATCCCACTGGGCCCAGCCCCGCGCCTGAGAATCCGGTAAAGGTCAGCGGCAATAGCTTCCGGCGCGATAGCGCGCCGTGTCGAAATGAAAGTGATCGCGGTGATACCGATCTGACTCGGGCCCCAAGACGGTGCCAAACGGTCCGCAGGCCGTACCGTGCAACTTGCGTAGCAGTTTGCCATCCACCCGCTGATCCCAGCCGGTGAGCACGTTCAAGGATTTGCCGTTGCGCAGCGTGAGGGCCGAAATGTCGATGGCGTGGCCTTTACCATGTTCCGAAATTTTCGCACCGCTTTGGTTGTTGCGGGGCCGACACACATAGCTGGCCGCGATTTGCAATTCCGCCAGACCGCCGCCAAGCCGTCCGATGGTCGGTTTCGCGCCGGTCTCAATCCATGTCCGAAGCGTTTTGGCGGTGGTGCAATCAACAATCGCCGGGGTGGACAGGCGCACGCCCGCAACCTCGGTGATCTCGACAGGCTCGGAAATGCCACAGCCTGCCTTGCCCCGGATCGCACTGATGGTCCGGCCTCGGATGTCGCTCACGCCACAGACCGACCCCTTTTTGCCATAGCTCAGCTGTGCCGCCTGCCCGTTTTGAGACCGCAGTTTCGGACGGGGTTTGGGGAGAGGTGAGGCGAAATATGCCGTAGGGGAGGCCTCAGCCGTGACCGCAGCAACGCGAGCTAAAGGAGCGGTGGTTCCGGGACGAGGCAAGGGAATGGGCGAACGGTCCATCTGCGCCCAGATCGGCCCGGCAATACAGGCCGAGGCCAACGCAAGCGTTATGCCCGCCCGTGCCCTCATGTGCCTTTTTTGGCGCGCCCAAAATCGGGGGCGTCGGTGTCTTGGCCCGCCTCGATGATACCGCGACGAATGGCGCGGGTGCGCGTGAAATAGTCGTGCAAATGATCGCCGTCGCCGGTGCGGATCGCGCGTTGCAGCGCAAACAATTCTTCGGTGAAGCGCCCCAGAATTTCCAAGGAGGCCTCTTTGTTGGTCATAAACACATCGCGCCACATGGTCGGATCAGAGGCGGCGATCCGGGTGAAATCGCGAAAACCCGCAGCGGAGAATTTGATCACTTCCTGATCGGTGACACGGCGCAAATCATCGGCCACGCCGACCATCGTGTAGGCGATCAGGTGCGGCACATGGCTGACCACGGCACAGACGATATCGTGGTGTTCCGGGTCCATCCGCTCGATGTTGGAGCCAAGCGCGCGCCAAAAACGTTCAAGCTTTTCGACCTCCGCCTCATCCGCGCCCTCGGGCGGCACGATCAGGCACCAACGATTGTCAAACAGTTCCGCAAAGCCAGAACGGGGCCCCGAATGTTCGGTCCCAGCCATCGGGTGCGTGCCGATGAAATGCACGCCTTCGGGTATGTGCGGCAACACGGCTTCAAGCACGGATTTTTTGACCGAGCCCACATCGGTGACCACCGCGCCAGGTTTCAGCACATGTTCGATCTCGGCCATCACCGCGCCCATGGCGCCCACCGGCACGGCCAGCACGATCAAATCGGCGTCTTTCACGGCCTCAAACGCACTGTCACAGACCCGATCAACAAGGTTGATCTCGGCGGCGATGTTGCGCGTGGCTTGCGAGCGGGCAAAGCCGGTGATCTCACCCGCCACACCGGCGCGGCGCATCGCCAAGGACATCGAGCCCGCAATCAGTCCCAACCCGATCAGGGCGACCCGGTTATAAAGGACTGCGCTCACTTTTTCTGTTCCCGAAACTGGCCGATCACATGCGCAACCCGGCGACAAGACGCCTCATCTCCCACGGTGATGCGCAAACAATTTGGCAAGCCATAGCCCGCCACCCGGCGCACGATGATGCCGTTTTGTTTGAGAAAATCATCACAGGCTTCGGCCTCGGCCTGATCCAAGAACCGCGCGAGGATGAAGTTGGCGCAGGACGTGTCAGAGGGCACCCCCAGTTCCATCAACGCCTCGGCCAACCACGCTCGCAAACGGGTGTTGTCCTCGCGGCATTTTTCGACCCAGTCGCGGTCTTTCACGGCGGCTTCGGCGGCGGCCAATTGCGGCTCTGACAGGTTAAACGGACCGCGCACCCGGTTCAGCACGTCGATGATGTCTTTCGGGCCATAGCCCCAGCCAATGCGCACACCGCCAAGGCCATAAATCTTGGAGAATGTCCGCGTCATCACAACATTGTCGCGCGCCTCAACAAGGGCGGCACCGCCATCAAAGCCTTCGACAAATTCGGCATAGGCCCCATCCAGCACCAAAATTGCTTGGCTTGGAAGATTGGCGGCAAGACGGGAAATGTCACGTTGGCCGATCATCGTGCCGGTCGGGTTCGCCGGATTGGCGATGAACACCAATTTGGTGGTCTCATTGCAGGCCGCCAGAATGGCATCAACATCGACCACACGTTCGCGTTCAGCCACACAAACCGGGGTCGCCCCCGTCGCCAGCGCCGAGATTTTATACATCAAGAACCCGTGTTCGGTATAAATCACCTCGTCCCCCACGCCCGCATAGGCTTGGCATAAAAAGGTGATGATCTCATCCGAACCGACGCCGCAAATGATGCGCTCGGGATCAAGCCCGTGCACATCGCCAATCGCTTTGCGCAAGGGGAAGTGATCGGTATTGGGATAGCGATGCAACGTGTGCGCAGCCTTGGCAAAAGCTGCTTTCGCACTTTCTGGCGCGCCGAACGGGTTTTCGTTCGACGACAGCTTGATCACATTCTCTACGCCGGCCACATGGCTTGTCCCGCTCTGATAGAGCGTGATGTCAAGGATGCCGGGCTGCGGTTCGATCAAACGGGTCATAGGTCCACTCGCGTTGAATTACCTGCCTCTCTTAGCGCCGCTTTTCACCTAAGGCCAGACAGATGAACACCCAAGCCCGTGCTGTTGCTCACACGCGTCGGTTTTTCGCACCCAACGCACAGGCCCCCCGTCGCATGTCAGGTGGGCCTGGGTCTAATTTTTGACACCCGCATATGCAAAAGACCGCCCCAAAGGGCGGCCTTTCAAAATTTTCAAACTGTCGGCTCAGATTAGTTCTGAGCGTAGAATTCGATGACGAGGTTCGGTTCCATTTGAACAGCGAACGGCACATCGGACAGGCCCGGACGACGCACGAAGGTCGCGGACATTTTGTGGTGGTCTGCCTCGATGTAGTCAGGCACGTCACGCTCAGCCAATTGGGTGGCTTCGAGGACAACTGCGAGCTGTTTGGAGCGATCACGCACTTCGATCACGTCACCCTCTTTCACGCGGTAGGAGGGGATGTTCACGCGCTGGCCGTTCACGGTCACGTGGCCGTGGTTCACGAACTGACGGGCTGCGAACACGGTTGCGACGAATTTCGCACGGTACACAACAGCATCAAGGCGGGATTCGAGCAAACCAATGAGGTTTTCGCCAGTATCGCCTTTCATCCGCTCAGCGTCAGCAAAGATGCGACGGAATTGTTTTTCGGTCAAATCACCGTAGTGGCCTTTGAGTTTTTGCTTGGCGCGCAACTGCAGACCGAAGTCGGACAATTTGCCCTTACGACGCTGACCGTGCTGGCCAGGGCCATACTCACGACGGTTGACCGGGGACTTCGGACGACCCCAGATGTTTTCGCCCATGCGGCGATCGAGTTTGTACTTGGCAGACGTGCGTTTGGTCACGATCTGGATCCTTTCAGGTTATAATGAAAGGTGCTGTCCTTTGCGTCCACGAACTGTCCGCATTGGGCGGAGTTATCGTTTCGGCCGACAGGCATCCCCTTGCGAGGGCCGCCAACACCAAATAGAGCACCGGCGCACATCTCTGCACACCGGATGGCGGGCTTATACAGGCGGGACTTGCGGAGTCAAGCGCCGAGCCTGTGAAATCCCGTCGATCTTAGAGATCACGCCACATTATGCATCATGATCGCCGCTTCCGCCGCCGACAAGGTGCGCCGCGCCGCGGGTCCATAGGTTTCGGCTTGCTCGGCAAGATGCGGAAACCGCTCCAACAACCGCTCACGCTGATCTTCGGCAATCTCACGCAATCCGGCAAAGCCCGGGTGGAAACTCTCGGTCTCCAAACCATTGGCGATGATCACCTGATGGGCGTCAAACAAAAGGTGGATATACTGCACCTCGCGCAGCGCCCTTTCGATCACAATGGAGCGGTCATTGACCAAATCCTTGGCCGCGACCAAAACCTCATCGGCATTGAACAACTCCCGCGCGGCTGCCCCACGCACCACCATCCGGTGGTGCGGTGACACGATCAAATCCTCGTCCGGCTGCCCCATGCCCAAAGCATCGGCTTTCAACCGGATCGGACGCAAATGCGGCATCGCATAGAGCCGTGCGCCCGAAATCCGCCGTCCGCCGATCCAGCGCAGGGCCTGCGCGCCATTGTCTTTGGTCTGTACAAAATCGCCTTCACGTAGAGTTTCAACCGCACGTGGGCCATCCGGCGTCAAAATATGGGTGCCCTGAGCAAAACAAATCACCGCGCCCGGCAGATGTTCCTCGGCCTCGCGCGCGGCGGCAACATGAGAGGACACCACCCAAAGATCGGTGTCCTTCTGCGGCATCTCCCCCAAGAACATCAAAAGCGGCGCACCCAGCTCGGCACTGTCGATCAGGGTGATCTCATAGCGCTTGATGCCATCGGTGACGTCAAACCCGCCATCGAAAAGCCGCTCTCGCACATCGGTGTCATGATAAATGGGAGCCCCCGCTAACGCGGACCCGATCAAACGGCGCACTGATTGCGCCGCACGTTGATGTAATTCGGCGCGCCCGATTGCGCCGTCTAGGACGTAGACATCGCGTGCGCCATCGACGCACACCGCCTCCCCCGACCAGCGCCATGAGGCCCCGACCCTGAGTGCGGAAAGAGGCGCATTGGTGAGGCCATCGACCTCCCCTTGCGCCCATGCGATGACAAACGTGCCGGAAAAGCCCGTTCTCATTGCCTGTATGCCTGCCAAGTTTTTTATTTTATTGGCCTCACGCTAACACAGGTGATTCGCGCTGTTAACCTTTTTTCTCCTTTACACGTCGCATTTTGAAAACATGTCGCACCCCGAAAACCGGCTCAAAACGAGAGAAACACCGCAAAGGCCACGGCTGAAGCCTACAAAAGTCCCATCCACAAATACGGGACACGCATGTTACCCTTTCACGCGGGAGGAGAGATCATGACAGAGCGGCGTCATATCGAAGAGATCGAGAGAGTGCTCGAGGGCACCCCAACCGGGCGCGACAGTTTCGTGTCTGCGTCATGGCGGCGCTGTGTCGAACTCTATGGCATGGACCCTTTGCGCACCGAACCGGCCCATATCGTCACCGAAACTGAATTGCGCGCCCACAGAAAACAAGCCGAATGGATGATTTCCGCCGCGCGGTCCGGCCTACAAAGCCTGTTTCGTCAAGTGGCCGGGCAAAACTATGTGCTGCTGCTCACCGATGCGCAGGGGGTCTGCGTCGATTTTTTTGGTGATGATCTTTTCGTTGATGATTTGCGCGGCGCTGGCCTGCTTTTGGGGTCGAACTGGGCAGAAGATCTTGCGGGCACCTGCGGCGTCGGGGCCTGCATCGTCACCCAAGAACCCGTGACCGTCCATCAAGACGACCATTTCGGCAATGCCCACACCACGCTGTCCTGCACTGCTGCGCCGATTTTTGACAGCCTCGGGCAATTGACCGCCGTCCTGGATATTTCGCTTTTGCGCTCGCCCAATGCCAAAAGCAGCCAAAACCTTGCGATGAGCCTTGTGACCAATGCGGCGCGGCGGGTGGAAATGGCCAACCTTATGGCCGAAAGCCGTCGTGATTGGGTGTTGCGCCTGTCCTCAAGCCCCGAGTTCCTCGATGTTGACCCAGAGGTGGCGGTGCGGCTGGACGGGTCAGGCCGTGTGATCGGCTACACGCGCGCCGCACGACGCTTGTTTCCTGAGGGAGCGCCCATTCTGGGTCAGCGTATTGACGAAGTGCTTGGGCTGTCCGTGGATGATCTGCCGGGGCTGATGCGGGATCGACCAACCGAGGAACGGGTGGTGGAAATGCGTGACGGCGGTGCCCTGTTCGGCCATGCCATCGCACCGCAAGCGCCCAGAAAGGCAGACAGTGGAGTGCGCCGGGGTGGTGTCCTACCGGGGTTGTCTGGCGGCGACCCGAGCATGGCGCAGGTGTTGGCGCAGGCTGAGAAACTGGCCCGCACCACCGTACCATTGCTGATTACCGGGGAAACCGGCACAGGCAAATGTCGGCTGGCCCGCGCCATACATATGGTCGGAACGGCGAGCGGATTTTTGACCATAGACTGCGCAGGTCTGACACCGGAGGCATTGCGCGCCGCGTGCCAAGACACAACAGGCCCGACGACATTATTGTTGCGGCGGATCGAAGATTTATCAGCGGCCACCGCAAGCACTCTCACGGCCCTGTTGGATCAAAAAACAGAATTGCGCCCCCTGTCGACGACCTGCGTTGCGCCAGCCGATCTGACTTTGCCGCGCACATTGTTCCACCGCCTGACCGGCAAGACGCTGGACCTCCCGCCGCTGCGGCAACGGCAAGATCTTGGGTGGTTGATTGATCGCATGCTGAGACGGCGCGCCCCTGATGACATACGGCTATCGCCGTCGGCACGCGCGGCTTTGATGGGACGATCTTGGCCCGGAAACCTGCGCGAACTTGAACAAGTGCTCGATGTGGCCGTCGCCCTCAGCGAAGGGCCCGTGATTGACCTACCCGATTTGCCCGCCCCGGTTGAAGAGACCGCAAAGGCCGAAGAGACTTTGGAGCATATTCTGGAGGCCTGCGGGTGGAATATGTCACGCGTGGCGCGTCGCCTTGGGGTCAACAGATCGACGGTTTTGCGCCGCATGCGCAAGGCCGGGTTGCACCTGCCTGAGTGATCTGTTGCACAGCGTTGCGTCCGCAACATGCCGCAACGCAGCGCCTCTTTTCTGGTCTACTCTGAGACGATTGACGGTAGCTCATTTCTCAATCTCGCTGAGATACTCCTCCTACAAGAAACGCACTTAGGAGGAGATGTGATGCTTGATTCAACCGTGACGACCCGCACGCAGGACGTGCTGGACCGATTGAATGCCGCTTTGGAGGAAGGCGACATCAAAGGGGCCACGGCCCTTTTTACCACCGACAGCTATTGGCGCGATTTGGTCGCCGTGACCTGGAACCTTAAGACGGTCGAAGGTCAGGACGCTGTGGGGGAAATGTTGCTTCACCAATTGGATAAAACCCAGCCCAACACGTTCCGCCTACAAGACGGCGAACTCCCGGTCGAGGAGGACGGGGTGACGACAGCTTGGGTGACATTTGAAACCAAGGTCGGACGCGGCTGGGGCTTGATGCGGTTGAAAGACGACCGGATCTGGACCCTGCTGACCGCCTTGCAAGAACTCAAAGGCTTTGAGGAAAGCCGCGGCAAACGCCGCCCGATGGGCGCAGAACATGGCGCGCAGAAAAACCGCCTGAGCTGGAAAGAACGGCGCGAGGCGGAGGAGGCCTCGCTTGGCTATGACACCCAGCCCTACACGGTGATCATTGGCGGTGGACAGGGTGGCATTGCCTTGGGCGCGCGGTTGCGTCAGCTTGGTGTGCCGACCATCGTTTTGGACAAACACGACCGCCCCGGCGATCAATGGCGCTCGCGCTACAAATCGCTCTGCCTGCATGATCCGATCTGGTACGACCATCTGCCTTACATCAAATTCCCCGACAACTGGCCGGTGTTCACACCGAAAGACAAGGTCGGTGACTGGCTTGAGATGTACACGAAAGTCATGGAGATCAACTATTGGACTCGCTCCGAAGTGGTCAAAGCCGCCTATGATGAGAGCGCCGGCACATGGACGATTGAGGTCAATCGCGATGGCGAGACCGTCATTCTGAAACCGACCCAGCTTGTGCTGGCCACGGGCATGTCGGGCAAGCCGAATGTGCCTCATTTTCCCGGCATGGAGAACTTTAAAGGCGAGATTCAGCATTCGTCCCAACACAAAGGCCCAGATGACTGGACCGGCAAAAAGGTCGTCGTGGTTGGGTCCAACAACTCCGCCCATGACATCTGTGCCGCGCTTTGGGAGGCCGAGGCCGATGTGACCATGGTGCAGCGCTCCTCGACCCATATCGTCAAATCCGACAGCCTGATGGAGATCGGCCTTGGCGGGCTTTATTCCGAGGAGGCTTTGGCCAACGGCGTCACCACCGAGAAGGCGGATATGATTTTCGCCTCCCTGCCCTACAAAATCATGCATGAATTCCAAATCCCACTTTATGACCAGATGCGCGAACGCGATGCTGAGTTTTACGCCGGGCTGGAGAAGGCAGGATTTCAACTGGATTGGGGCGATGACGGCTCTGGTCTGTTCCTGAAATATCTGCGGCGTGGGTCGGGCTATTACATCGACGTGGGCGCAAGCCAGCTCATCATCGACGGCGAGGTCAAGCTCGTCCAGGGACAGGTCGATCACTTCGAAGAAAACGCTGTGGTGCTAAGCGATGGCACCCGGCTTGAGGCCGATCTTGTGGTCATGGCCACGGGCTTTGGTTCGATGAATGGCTGGGCCGCCGATCTGATCAGCCAAGAGGTGGCCGATAAGGTGGGCAAGGTCTGGGGCCTTGGCTCCGACACCACCAAAGATCCCGGTCCGTGGGAAGGTGAACAGCGCAACATGTGGAAACCGACGCAACAGGACAACCTGTGGTTCCACGGTGGCAACCTGCACCAGTCGCGGCACTATTCACTTTATCTCGCGCTACAACTGAAAGCGCGGATGGAGGGGATCGAGACCCCGGTCTATGGGCTTCAATCTGTGCATCACCTGTCCTGATGGCGGCCCTTTGATTTGCATCCCTCCCATGATGCAAACCGCGCGCACCCGCTCCCTCCCCCATAACGGGTGCGCGCCCAAACCTTCAAACACATGAGGTGCACTATGACTCTCAAAGGTAAAACCGCACTCATCACAGGCGGAGCACGCGGCATCGGCTTTGGCATCGCGCAACGGCTTGCCGCCGATGGGGCTGCGATCGCATTGGTCGATCTGAACGCCGACGATCTCTCTGAGGCCGAAAGCCAGCTCTCCAAGAGCGGCGCAAAGGTCATCGCCATCACCGCAGATGTCACCAACCGCCAACAGGTCATTGACGCCATCGACAGCACCGTCGATCAACTCGGCGGCTTTGACATCATGATCAACAACGCCGGCATCGCACAGGTCCAACCCATTTCCGAAATCACCGAAGCCGAGATGGACAAGATCCATGCCGTCAACGTCAAGGGCGTGCTCTGGGGCATTCAGGCCGCCGCCGCCCGGTTCAAAAAGGACGGCACAAAAGGCAAGATCATCTCCGCCTCCTCTATCGCCGGGCACGACGGCTTTCCGATGCTCGGGGCCTATTGTTCGACCAAATTCGCGGTGCGGGCCCTGACGCAGGTCGCGGCGAAAGAATTCGCCTCCGACGGCATCACGGTCAACGCCTACTGCCCCGGTGTCGTGGGCACAGATATGTGGACCGAAATCGACGCGCGGTTCTCCGATCTTACCGGCGCGAAAAAGGGCGCGACGTTTGACAAATTTGTCGACTCCATCGCGCTTGGCCGCGCCCAAACCGCCGACGACGTGGCCAGCCTCGTCTCGTATCTCGCGGGTCCAGACAGCGACTATATGACTGGTCAGGCGATCCTCATCGACGGTGGCATGGTCTATCGCTGACCCCACCCTCTTCAAAGAAAAGGACATATTATGAAAGTAGCACGTTGGCATGGCGTGAAAGACATCCGGGTCGAAGAGGTGGCAGAGCCAACCCCCGGCCCCGGCGATGTTAAGGTCAAGGTCGCCTGGACCGGCATCTGCGGCAGTGATCTACATGAATATCTCGCCGGACCGATCTTTGTCCCCGTCGGCGAAGATCACCCGCTGAGCCACGACCAGGCCCCGATCACGATGGGGCATGAATACAGTGGCGTGGTGACCGAGGTCGGTGAAACCGTCACCAATGTGAGCGTTGGCGACCGCGTGGCCATCGAACCGATCTTTGCCTGTGGCAACTGCCCCGCCTGTTTGGAAGGCAAATACAATCTCTGCGACAGCTTGGGCTTTGTTGGCCTGTCGGGCGGTCACGGTGGGTTTGCCGCCTATTCCGTGGTGCCTGCGCGGATGATTCACAAAATGCCCGACGCTCTGTCGATGGAACAAGGCGCGTTGGTTGAACCGGCTGCCGTGGCGCTGCATGCCGTGCGTATGTCTAAAATCAAAGCCGGGGATACGGCGGCGGTGTTTGGCGCGGGGCCCATCGGGCTTTTGGTGGTCGAAGCGCTGCGTGTCGCAGGAGCGTCCCAAATCCATGTGGTTGAACCCTCAGACGTGCGTCGCCAAAAGGCGCTGGAACTCGGCGCAACCTCAGCCATTGATCCGACATCGACGGATGCCGTTGCGGCCATCCGCGCGGCAACGGGCGGGGTTCATGTTGCGTTTGAGGTCACCGGCGTGCCGCAGGTTTTACCGCAATGCATCGACGCCACGCGCCACGAAGGACAGACCCTGATCGTTTCGATTTGGGAAAAAGAGGCGGCGTTCCACCCCAACACCGTGGTGCTCAAAGAGCGGCAGCTGCTTGGCACCATTGCGTACCGCAATGTCTATCCGGCGGTGATGGAATTGATGACGCAAGGCTATTTCAACGCCGAGAAACTTGTCACCAAACGCATCGCGATTGAGGACATCGTGACCGAAGGATTTGAGAGCCTCGTGGCCGAAAAATCCCACGTCAAAATCCTTGTCGAAGCGCCCGAGTGAGCCTGAGGGGCCAAACAATCACGCATGACAGCGCGAATATGTATTCCAGGGACAATCGCGGCTGACTGCTAAGGATCCAAATCGTTGCCAAACCCCAAACCACCGGCACCCTGCGTTGCCGGTGGTCATTTTATGTCAACTGGAGTGTGAAGCAGAACGAGACCTGGCGAGGGAATTGCGGCCCACGCATATTCTTCGACGACAGGTAACTGCCTGCTCTCTTTTCAGAACTGCCCTCCCCATCGGAGCCTTCTACCTGACGGAAATTCTTATTGGGCTGACTGATCTCACGGTTGTGTTGTAGGGGCACTTGGCACAACCGAACTCGCAGCACTTGGTCTGGGCAAGACGATCTTGCTTTCAATCATGGTGAGAGGTTTCGCAGTTCTGGCCATCGTCGTCGCACATGCATCCGGCTTGATGCTTAGCAATAGCGGGGATGAACCCGAGCTTGTCCTCGCCTTTAATGACTATGCAGGTATCCTTGCATGGGCCATTGCTGCGTTATTTTTGTTCGCAGTGTGCAAGGATGTACTGAATGCCGTAGAGAAACCTGGCGCAATCATCTGGCTTTCTACCGGGATTCTTCTTGGAAACCTCGCAGCGAGCTTCGCGCTGATCAATGGCGTCGGGCCTTGGCAGGGTCTGAGTGTGGCAGGCGCGGCTTGGGTGACGCTCGGGGTGAATGCGGTTGCGGCGGTTGCCTTGCTATCGGTCGTCCTGCAATCAGGCCATGCGAACCTCCGGGGTTTCGACGCCATGCTGTTCTTCGCTTCATCGCCGACATTATCCGGCCTTGGATGGGCATCCTGCGCACCACGTTCTATCGCCCCCTCTCGGCGAATGCATGCATTCATCTGCCGGGCAACGGAATATAATCATTCACACAAACGAACCTGCGCCTCCAATGCTCAAACCGTTCTGAAGCCCCATTTCATTTGACGGCGAACAATGCTGCGCGCGTCTGATGGATGGGTTCGTCGGCATCTTGCTGGGTTATGGACAGCGTAATGACGGGCTGACATTCTATCAACGCGAAAGAAAAACGCGTTGCTCTACATTCAGTCGAAATTGACTCCCAAATGCGCAGCAAGCACTTCGACAATCTTGGTCGGATCGCTTTTCCATTCCCGCATTGTAACAGTCACAGTCGTCCACCCAAAAGCCTCCAGCAAAATGGCCCGTTCGGTCAGAACTTCCAAGGTGGCATTGCTGGCATATGTCTCTTTGCTGTCAATCAGGATAGCCAGTTTAAAGTCGGGTTCATCCGTGCGGCGGGCGGCCACGTCGACGCAAAAGCGGGACATGCCGTGGTTGACCACGGCAAAACATCCGCGCGCCTGCAAGGCAGCGGCAATCTGCTCTGCGGCCACGTTCCCCGGCTTCTCGCGTTGATCTGTACTGCCCGATACCGCCTTAAGCGCCATATCTGCGCCAGGCCCGTCCCCGGTTGAGGCAAGTTGCGCATACCGCAGGAACGTCTTTAGCGCGTTAGCCCCAGCGTTGTAATCGTTGGTGACCTGCTCGGATGTGATCGAAGACACAACGATCATGTTTTCCTTCGCACGCGAAAAGATAACATTCAGGCGTTTTTCGCCTCCGACTTTGTTGATGGGGCCAAAGTTCATCCGCATTTTGCCGCTTGCCGGCGGAGCGTAACAGATTGATAGCAAAATAATGTCACGCTCATCGCCCTGCACATTCTCAAGGTTCTTGACGAACAGTCCGATGAATTCGCCATCCTTTTCGCGTTCATATTCCGCATCAAGTCGACGGGCAAAGCCCTCGTCAGTGCGCGCCAATTCGTTCAGCGCGGTTTCAACCTCGGATTGCTGAGCCTCCGAAAAGGCAACGATGCCAATGGTCTTGTCACTGTCCTGTGCGAGGATGTCGCGCAGGACGTGGGCGATATAGCGGGCCTCCTCGGCGTTGCGTCGCAGGGCATAAACACCGCCCTTGACCATATGATAGGAAATCGGACGGGCCAAAACTTCGGATGCGCTCAACGGGGGGACGCCCGCATCCGCCACATGGATTTCAGGTTCCTCTTGCCGGTTACGCACCGATGGAATTGTCAACAAACGCCCGCCGTAGAATGCGCGATTGGAGAAACTGATCAGCTCTTCACTGCGCGACCGATAGTGCCAACTGAGCATTGTGGACTTCAAACGCTCTGCCGAAAGGGTCAGGAAACTGTCCTGATCCAGTTCAAAATTCAGATCTTCGTCAGCATCATCGAATTCCTCTGCCGCATCACCGCTGCCGAAGAACTTCGACGGCGGCAGTTGCATCTCATCTCCCACAACGATGATCTGCGGAGCGCGCATGACTGTCGGCACCGCGTCCTCAACGGGGATTTGAGATGCCTCATCAAAGATCACCACATCAAACAGATCGGAGTCGAGCGGCAGCACATCGGCCACCGAAAGAGGGCTCATCAGCCAGATCGGTTTCATATCAGGGATCAGCGCTCCGGCTGGGCCGTCCAGCATTTCGCGCGGAGACCGGAAAGCGCGGGTCTTTTTGAATTCATGCTCCAACGCCCGGCGCGCATTGGCATAGGATGATTTGCGCGCCCGATCCTCCATCGACAGATTGCGATCCATTTCAGCGGTGAGCGCGATATGGGCATCAAAATTTTCCATCGCACGCAACTCCAGCAGGCTGGCGTTGACCTTTTGCAATGCCTTGCGGCTGTCCGCGATCTTGGCGCGGGCGTGCTCCAGCATGGCATGGTCAATGGCCGATAGGCCCGGGGTCTGGATCACGCTGCGCCGAACCGTTTCTGACAAGATGGCCGCGTGAAGCTGGTCTGTCGGCAAATCAAAGTTGCGCAGACAGCGCCAGATTGATAGAGGCGCATCCGCCAGCGGCTGCAACATGAACTTTAGGTCGCGCAAACGCGGCCCGCTTTGTGCCAGCGCATCCAGTGCCGGGGCCAGATCCGCCAAGGCCAATGTATCCAACCCATCAATCAGTCCCGCCGCATCCTCCAACAGCCCTTCTATAACCGGGGCGTGGTGCGCCAACGCCAGTACCTGACGTTCCGTCCCCGCCGGGTCGCTGACCACGCTGGCAAGGATCGGATCGGCAGCAGCGCCTTCCACCATCCGGCCTGCGGCGCGCTCTGCAACAAGGTCCGACAGGGCTGCAAAATCGTTAAAACCGTAACGCCCAGCGGTTTGCCGTTCGGTTTCAACCAAGGCCTCTCTGGACGCATGCTCAGTATCAAGCAGCAACAGCAAATCGACGGCTGTGGGCGCAATTGCTGCATCCGCCGTCCGGGTGCGCGCCGCAATTGTTTTCTTCAGCTGCCGCCAAGGGCCAGACAGGAACGACAGGAACTTACCTTCCTTGTCCTGCGCCAGCCGCAGTGCTGTTTTGGTTTCCTCTTGGGTCAGCTTGTCAGTCCAGACGGATGCCTTTTGCACCGCTTCAGCCAATAGGCGCCTTTTGTCGTCGACCTGACGCATATCGCCTTTGAACAGGCGGCTTTCGCGGCTGTCAGGGTCCAACAGCCCCAATTGACCGACCTCAGCCATCGGTGCGACACGCGCGGCAAAGCGAACTTGCGCGAAAGCGGCCCCGGCGGTCGTGACACCCCCAAACAGATCAGCTTCTGCCCCGCTAAGACGCGTAGCACGCGACGCCAGATTTGCGGCCCGTTGCGGCACCTGATCCAGAGCATCGTCATCGCCCCAAAGCGCAGGGACCAACAGACGTTCGGGTCGTTCTGACAGGCTTTGCCCGCCCGCCAATCCTTTGGTCCCGTTCAGCGCGCGGTCTACCGCATCTTCATGTTCCAGCCAAACAGCCAGATCAGGCAAAGCCCCCCGATCATCATCGCCCAGATCGGGGGGATGTGCGTTCAGCGCACGGTCAATGACCCCATAAAGCGCCTCATCAGTACCAACCGCTGCGGTCGACATCGCCGCGATATGCACGCGTACATCGGCAAGCGCCTCCGAAACACGCCGTAGCAGCGCAGTCCGTTCCTGTGTCAGAATGGCCATTGTCTTTGGCCGGTCTTCTTCTGTCCAGCGGGTGTAAATCTCATCAAGTTCCTGAATGAACTCACGTTTATTTTGCTTGCTGTCGTGGACAAGACTGCACAGCGCGCCCAAACCCACCCCCGTCAGGCGGTTGAACACCACATCCAAGGCCGCGCGTTTTTCACACACAAAGAGCACACGTTTGCCCTGACTGATAAAGTCGGCAATCAGGTTGGTGATGGTCTGAGATTTTCCAGTGCCAGGCGGGCCCTGAATGACATAGCTTTCGCCACTGCGCGCATTCAAAACAGACTTTTCCTGACTGGGGTCCATTTCGATGACGGGATAGCGATGTTCCGGCTTGGGCAGCATGGGAATGCCGCCGACATCATAGCTGCGGTCATCAAATAGCAGATCAAAGGCCGCATTGGGCGGCAGTTCACCAGCCAGCATGGCATCATAGTCGCGCACCAGCGACATCTTGCGATAGTTGAAATTGGCGAGGGTGACCGAGCAAAGATCAAAGCTCCAGTTAAACCGCCCATCGGTCTCCTGCGCGGCCGAAAACGTGGTCGCCTCACGCTCTGTCACAGCAGGTTCAACCATATGAGATGCATTGAACATGCGCGGCAACGGTCGCCCCATCACGGCCTGATTTGGGGCTTGTGCGGGAGTGACGTATTCCTTGAAAAGTTGCAGCCCCAGCGGGTTGTACCCCGGGTGATCATAGGAATATCGTATCCCGGACCGCGCCCGTTTGCCTTTGACCATGCCAACACGGCGCTTGTTGAACTGGTCCAGGCGCCGCCGCACCTTTTGGTGCAGCACCTTGATGCGCGGTTTGTCGGCGTATTCGAGGTGCACACCGGGTTCGCTGGACAGGATCTGCGTTTCAATCAGCCGATAAAGATCACGCAGCGCATCCGGCTGGGACATATCCACCGTTGTTGGCAACTTGATCCCGAACAGTTTTTCCAGCGCAAAGGATAAGGCCGGGTTGACCTCGGCCACTGTATCCAGAGCTTGTAGGGTGAACACATCCTTCACACCCTTGCGCCGCTTCAACTCGGTCCGCAGCAACAAAAGGGGCGACGAAATCGGCGTGTGGGGATCGTTCTTGAGGTCATACCACCGCAAAAACACAGGCACCAATCGCAAAGGCGCTGCTCCATATTCCCGCGCGATCCTCGCACTTTCCGAACGGAGCTTGGACAGCACCGCTGGTGCAAATTGCATGTCTTCAAACCGGATATAATCCCGCAAGGCGATCTCTCTGCCTGACAACAACTTTTGCATAGCGAGGGCGTCTGCGGTGAACAGATCTTCCGATTTGATGGCCTGAAAATTCATCACCAACGGCACGGATGTTTCCGTCAGGTTCAATTCCGTCGAGACCGGCTTGTGATAAATCAACCGGTTGCGCCGGGTCATATCATATAAGCGGGCGCGCAACCGCTTCAGCAACTCACCCTTTGGCAAATCCGCCTCTGCCCCGAATGCGGCGCTGGTCGTCAGTTCATTCTCAAAGACCGATCCGATCATACGGTGGTTTTCAAACGCGCGGATCAGTGTGGGTACATCTTGTGCACGATCAAACCTTTCCAGTTCGGTCATCCGCTCAATCGCGCGACAGATCACAGGGCTCAGCCGGTTGTTCAAACTGGCCAGATCGCCGCGATACCGGATAAACGTTTCCAGCTGATCCTTCTGCCGAAAATCAAGGCCGGTTGCCAGCGAACCGAGGATCATACCCAGCCCATAGATATCAGTGATCGGGTCATGATGGCCCGCTTCGACCTCCCATGATCGGTATTCCGTCAGAAAACGCGGGGTGGCTACGGCATCATCTGCGACCCGGGCGTCATGCACCTCGGTTCCAGACGCATCATCCGAGGTCACTGTGAGCTCGCTGACCACCTTGATGCCACTTTTGGCGAGCACGTCCCTGCGACCGCTGACCGCGTGGATTGATGCCGGTGCCTCTACATCTGTCTGAACAAAGAACAAATGGCCATGATCCACTTTCAGCTTGCGCAAAGGAAACAGCGGAGCCACCTGCCCGGCCTCGTGCGCCTCTGCGACCTGTTGCATCAAGGGCAGAATTGCAGCCAACAAATCCTCATTCCCGATGGAATGCGCTTCATTCCACGCATGCAGAAGCTCAAAGAACCCTTGTTCGGCCGCATCAATCATGTGCTACCTCCTTGATGGCTTTCTGCAATGCGGCCAGCTTTTTGGGGGGCACACCGAGGTCCTGGGTGATGCGCGGCGTGATCGCATCCTCCAATCCATGTTGGCGGGCAAATTCCATCGCCTTGAGCAGGGGTTCATCTTCAAGGTCAGGATCAGCCGCCGCAAAATCAAGCAGAACCGAGGCCAAGTAATCCCTCACATCATCGCTCGTCTCGGAAAGGGCGGTCAGCGCCATATCTTCAGGCGGCCTCAATGTGATGTCTAAATCGGGGAAAAACGCACGGGCGTGCGCCTCAACCTCTTCGGATTTCACCCAGTCAGCGGCCAAAAATTGCTGGATCATCGCACGTGTCAGATCGGTCAGTTTACGCTGCGCAAGCAGGTCCAGCCGCTCCAATCGGACTTCTCCTTCCACCAATTCCGGCAGACGCACATCAGCCGCCTCTTTGTCCCTGGCCCAATCGGCCAATGCAATCGCGCGGATGTATGTCTCAGGGTGCGACACCCCGCTCGAGCCGTCCTTCTTATTCAAATCAAGCGCCTCCGCCGCCTGTCGCAGATACGTCTCGACCGAAAACTTTTTCAGCCCGGACCCCACTTTGATCAACAGCGAAATCGCCGCATCCCGGTCGCCACAAACCATAAATCCGACCCGATCGGCAAAGATTTCCTGATAAATTTGCGACAGCCAAAGTGACTGCAGATGCGCAGGATGCGCACCGTTTTCACCGCACATCCAACCCAGCATCCGGTCGGCTGTGAAATAGCGCCCGTCCTCGCGGGTCTTGTGCAGGTAATGCGCCATCTCGTGGCCTAAAAGGCAGCGCAGCTCGGCGTCGCTGAGGATATCAAGCGTCTCACCCTCGAACATGATGTTGACCTCGTCGGGGGTATAGACCAACGCAGCATTCCGGTGCTGCCCAGTGCCCTGATAAAGACTAAGCGGCACGTCAATGTCCAACGCTTCTTTCACCTCGGCGGCGGCGGCAAACAAGGTGTCATGAGACCCCGCATCCAATCGCACTGCATTTTTCAGCAGCATCAGCCGGTTCTCATCAAAGGCCTGTTCTGTCAGCTTATCAGAGGCAAACCAAGCCCAGATATCAGCCTCCTCGCGCTGCAAAAAATCGGCAAGTGCATTGTGGTAATACAAAAAGGGGGGAATCTCGGACAAAAGCTCTACTCGTGCAAGAACTGGACGTGATGGTCGCCAAGGGGAACGGTACAATCTTGGCCAAGTCATAGCAAAAGGAAATTGACGCCCCATCATCAAGCGGCAAGGCGCTTTTCAGCGGTGACAACGGGACCAATCCAGCCCGAGTTTTCGACATACAGGCGCAGCCGGTCGGCATTGATCCGGCTGGTACACGCTGCGCGCGTATGGACGGTCAAGTATGATCGCTGTGTCTTTACCCCGAAGGACCGCTCTCGTGACACTGGCCACATCGCAGCACCAAAAGTACGGCACATGCAAACGGATGCTGCAATATCAATAGCCTGTGTTAGCAATAGTCGAGGTTGTCCCGCGGGGCGGCACTGAGACGGCAACGATTATCGCGAAGGCATGAGCTGCATATCCCCATGCGATCAACCCTGATTCTGAAAAATATCGGCCGCGTGATCTGAAAGGAACTGACCACGCATATTGGGAGTTCCGCCAAAGCTACCGTTCATTGAGAACGCAGCGAAGGGCGGAAACGAGCCGATTCTGTTGAAAAGCACCATGTTGCGCGCGCAGAAATTCAGCCCTTAAATAGGGCGCGAGCGCCTTTGCTGTCAGGCTTTTCGCGTTTGCTGCGGTGCCGGAAAGGTCTTGGCCAGCTTGCGGAGGTTTTGGTCGATTGCAGAGAGGAGAAATTCGTCATTTGCACCGTATGGCCCGCGCAATCGTCCCAGCCCAAGGAGGCGTTTGCGCTGTGCGAAGAGCACCTCAACCTCCTTTCGCAACCTCATTGAGATCGCATACTGCTTGGTCTTGGCAATACCGCGGGCGACCTGTCGGTCATCTTCGTGGTCTGCGCGGGTAATCTTGCGCGCATCGGCTTTGGGGCAGCATTTCATTTTTATGGGCAGGCATGACCGGTGTGTTTTAGGGCCTGAGACTTGGCGACGCCTTTGCCGGTCGGGCCACAGTGTGGATCGGAATAATTTCGACGGACCTGTTTCAAGGGGTCGCCTTCCGGGCAAACATACCTGCCCTTCCCCATCAGGAGGCGGGTTGCTCTTCCAACTCCAAAGTAAGCGCTACAAGCGCGCCAGCGTGATCATACCCACAAACTTCAGATCTCAGAATGAGGAGAGGGCTTCGGCCCAGCAACTCGGCCCAGCAACAATGACCACAGCAGATAATGCGCTAAAGGCATTTGCTAAACACGCCGCAACCGCTGTGTCCAAGGCTGCAAATGTCCTGTCCCTGATCAATGCGCAAAACTTCAATATTCATCCTTAGTCTGGCGAGGGCGCCGTGAACATGCGCGTCGCACGAACGGCCCGTTGCCATGCGCCGTATTTGGCGTCACGATCCTCTGCCGTCATGGTGGGGATAAACTGCCGGTCGCAAGACCACATGTTGGCAAAACCTGATTGATCCGGGTAAAGGCCCGCGCGACTGCCTGCGAGCCATGCCGCCCCCATGGCGGTGGTTTCTTGGCACGCAGGACGATCAACGGGTGTGCCGATAATGTCCGACAGGAATTGCATGGTCCAATCTGACGCGCTCATACCGCCGTCAACCCGCAGGATCGCATCCCCGTCTGGCGCGCGCCAATCGCGGTGCATCGCCTCTAAGAGATCGCGCGTCTGATACCCCACAGATTGCAATGCCGCGCGGGCGAATTCGGCAGGCCCCGAATTGCGCGATAGGCCAAAAATTGCCCCACGCGCCTCGGCATCCCAATAGGGCGCTCCAAGTCCGGTGAAGGCGGGCACCATGATCACGGGCTGTTCCTCGTCGGCGGCGGCTGCCAAGGGTTGGGTTTCTGTCGCATCCCGGATCATTTTCAACCCGTCCCGCAGCCATTGAACCGAAGCCCCGGCGATAAAAATCGAACCTTCGAGCGCATAGGTGGGTTTGCCGTCCAGTTGATAGGCGATGGTGGTCAACAAACGGTTTTGCGAGGTGACGGGCGTGTCGCCAGTGTTCATCAAGGCAAAACAGCCAGTGCCATAGGTGGATTTCAACATGCCGGGCCGAAAGCAGGCCTGACCGATTGTGGCCGCCTGTTGATCTCCTGCGACACCCAGAATGGGGATGGGACGCCCGAACAGGTCGGGGCGCGTCATACCAAAATCGGCGGCACAATCACGGACCTCGGGCAGCATATCCATAGGGATGCCCAAGAGCTCACAGATCGTCGTGCTCCAACGTCCTTTGCGAATATCATACAACAGGGTGCGGGCCGCATTGGTGGCATCGGTGGCATGGGTTTTGCCACCCGTCAGCTTCCAGATCAAATAGCTATCGACGGTGCCGAACAAAAGATCCCCGGCTTTGGCCGCAGCGCGCGCGCCCTCGACTGTGTCGAGCAGCCATTTGACTTTGGTGCCGGAAAAATACGGATCAATCAGCAATCCGGTGCGGTCGGTGAACATCTGTTCATGACCCTCAGCGCGCAAATGTTCACAGATCGCAGCGGTGCGGCGGTCTTGCCAGACGATGGCATTATGGATGGGCTGGCCGGTCTTGCGGTTCCAAATCACGGTGGTTTCGCGCTGGTTGGTGATGCCAATGGCGGCAATGTCGCGCGTGTCTACATTGGCCTTTTCGATGACCTCACGACAGGTGCCTGCGGTCGTGGACCAGAGGTCAGACACATCATGTTCGACCCAACCGGAGTGTGGGAAATGTTGCGGGAATTCTTCTTGGGCAACAGCCGTTATCTGCAACTGAGCATCAAACAAGATCGCCCGACTGGAGGTCGTGCCCTGATCAATGGCAAGAATATGTGTCATGAGGGTCCTCCCCGTTCAGGCAAAATGGCCGGACTTCAGACGTCGGGCACAAAACGGGGCGCAGCAAATCTGCTGCGCCCCAGCAAGGGTCATGCGTTTATTAGTTCCAAGAAGAAACCAGTTCGTCATAGCCGATGGTCATCGGGGTTTCATCCTCGTCGGCCAACATGGGCTTCGGTGCGCCCGGCTGTTCCAACCAATAGCTGTCATCCTCTTTGTCGTTGAGAACCGGACCAAGATCACCTTGGATTCCAGCGCGTTCCAGACGCGCCATCACGCTTTCCATATCGTCACACAGTTGATCGAGCGCCTCTTTCGAGGTTTTCGCACCAGACATTGCGTCGCCGATGTTCTGCCACCACAGCTGTGCAAGCTTCGGATAATCCGGCACATTTGTGCCCGTGGGCGACCAACGGACGCGGTCGGGCGAGCGATAGAATTCAACCAGACCCCCAAGTTTGTTGGCGCGATCTGTGAAGTGATCGGAATTGATGGTGGACTCGCGGATAAACGTCAGACCAACATCAGATTTCTTCACATCTACCGTCATAGAGGTGACGAATTGTGCGTAAAGCCATGCGGCCTGGGCCCGATCCACCGGGGTGGATTTCATCAAGGTCCAGCTGCCCACATCTTGGTAGCCAACTTTCATGCCCTCTTCCCAATAGACGCCATGCGGGCTTGGGGCGAGGCGCCATTTTGGTGTACCATCTTCGTTCATCACAGCATCAGAGGCGACCAGAGGTGCGACAAAGGTGGTGTACATGAACATCTGTTGCGCGATGTTGCCCTGCGCCGGAACCGGCCCCGCCTCCGAGAAGGTCATGCCCGCTGCTGAGGGCGGTGCGTAATCTTGCAACCACTTGATCGCCTTGTCGATGGCATAGACAGCCGCAGGAGAGTTCGTCGCACCGCCGCGATCGACACAGGCGCCAACGGGTTGCGATTTGTCATTCACACGGATGCCCCATTCGTCGACCGGAAGCCCGTTCGGTTCACCCTTGTCGCCCATCCCGGCCATGGACATCCACGCGTCGGTGTAGCGCCAGCCAAGGCTGGGGTCTTTTTTGCCGTAATCCATGTTGCCATAGACTTCGACGCCATCAATGGTGCGTCCGGTAAAGAATTCGGCAATGTCTTCATAGGCTGACCAGTTCACCGGCACACCGAGATCATAGCCGTAGGCCTCTTTAAAGGCCGCTTTTATGTCAGGGTCATTGAACCAGTCATAGCGAAACCAATAGAGGTTCGCGAACTGTTGGGTCGGGAGCTGATACAGGTCACCATCTGGCGCGGTGGTGAATTGTGTGCCGATAAAATCGGCGAGGTTCAGCGTCGGCGAGGTCACATCCTTGCCCTCATTCGCCATCCAGTCGGTCAGGTTGCGCACCTGTTGATAGCGCCAGTGGGTGCCGATCAGATCAGAGTCGTTGACATAAGCGTCATAGATGTTTTCGCCAGACTGCATTTGGGTCTGAAGCTTTTCGACCACATCACCTTCGCCAATCAAGTCATGCGTGACATTGATCCCTGTGATGGCTGCGAACGCAGGAGCAAGCACTTGAGATTCGTATTCATGGGTGGTGATGGTTTCGGAGACCACGTTGATCGACATGCCCTGAAACGGTTGAGCGGCATCAATGAACCACTGCATTTCTGCTTCTTGATCGGCACGAGACAGGGTCGACATGCCCGCAATTTCGTTGTCCAAAAAATCAGTCGCTGCGGCCATATCGGCCCAAGCGGGTTGGGTAAGCGCAAGCGCCAATCCCAGAGCCGTCGATGATTTCAGTAAGACGTTCATGATAGGTTTCCTCCCTTTAGTTGAACGTAGACGTAGAGCCAGCCTGAACCTCTTCCCTTTTCAAGCCGGAGTTTGTCAGCACCTAAACCCAGCGGAATACCGCTGCGGCATAGACCAGACAGGCAATCAAGGCGTAGGCTTGTGGGCCGAAGCCCAAACCAAGCCATGCCAGATTGATAAACGCGGACCCCAAGAGTGTGATGAACAACCGATCTCCCCGCGTGGTTTCGATCTGTAGAATGCCCCTGCGAGGCATCTCAGGGAATTTGATCGCCAGCACCGTGAACGTGGCCAAAAGCGCTGCGATGATGAGAAAAAAAGTGGCTGTGGGCCATGTCCAGGCCATCCAGTCAAGCATAACGAATTCCTTTCAAGCGGCGCATCCTTTACACCCGTCCGAGGGCAAAGCCCTTGGCGATGTAGTTGCGCACGAAATAGATGACCAAAGCACCGGGAACGATGGTTAGGACACCCGCGGCGGCCAGCACGCCCCAGTCCACACCCGCGGCCCCGACGGTGCGGGTCATGGTGGCGGCAATGGGCTTGGCGTCCACGGAGGTCAGAGTGCGGCTCAGCAGCAATTCGACCCAAGAGAACATGAAGCAAAAGAACGCCGCGACGCCGATGCCGCTTGCGATGAGCGGCGTGAAGATTTTCACGAAAAACGCCGGGAACGAATAGCCGTCGATATAGGCGGTCTCGTCGATCTCCTTGGGCACACCCCGCATGAAGCCTTCCAAAATCCAGACCGCGAGCGGCACATTGAACAGGCAATGCGCCAAAGCCACCGCAATGTGCGTGTCGAAGAGGCCGATGCTGGAATAAAGTTGAAAGAACGGCAGAGCAAACACGGCAGGCGGCGCCATGCGATTGGTCAAAAGCCAAAAGAACAGGTGCTTGTCGCCCATAAAGCTGTAGCGGCTGAATGCATAAGCGGCCGGTAGCGCGACGGCGAGGCTGATGGTCGTGTTCATCACCACATAGATCAGCGAGTTGACGTAGCCCATGTACCAACTCGGATCGGTGAGAATGGTCGCATAGTTTTCGAACGTCAAATTGCGCGGCCACAGGCTAAAGGCACCGAGAATTTCAGAGTTGGTCTTGAGGCTCATGTTGAGCAACCAATAGATCGGCAGCATCAAAAACAGCAGGTAAAGCCCCATCACCAAGGCCCCGCCTGAGGGGCGCATCCGTTTGGACCTGGTGCGCGGTGTGTCAATTTTCATCTTGCCCGTCTGGGTGACGATTTCTGGAATTGCGGTCCCGGTCATTTATTTGCCATCCCTTTTATCAATCGTTGTCATCACCGTGTAGAACACCCAACTGATCGCCATAATTGTCAGGAAATACATCAGGCTAAAGGCGGCGGCGGGTCCAAGATCGAATTGCCCCAAGGCCATTTTTACAAGATCGATGGAGAGGAAGGTGGTCGCGTTGCCCGGACCGCCTCCCGTCAAAACGAAAGGCTCGGTATAGATCATGAAACTGTCCATAAAGCGCAGCAGGATCGCGATCATCAACACGCCAGCCATCTTGGGCAACTCAATGTAGCGAAACACGGCCCAACGGCTGGCTTGGTCGATTTTCGCCGCTTGATAATAGGCATCAGGGATCGACCGCAGACCGGCATAGGCCAGAAGCGCCACGAGAGAGGTCCAGTGCCAGACATCCATCACGATCACAGTGATCCACGCGTCCATCGTATCTTGGGTGTAGTTGTAATCCACCCCCAGCGCGTCCAGCGTGTATCCCAAAAGCCCAATATCGACGCGGCCAAAGATTTGCCAAATGGTGCCAACCACGTTCCATGGGATCAACAACGGCAGCGACATCAAAACAAGACAGAACGAGGACCAAAAGCCCTTTTTCGGCATATGCAGCGCAACATAAATCCCCAGCGGCACCTCAAGGGCCAAAATGATGCCCGAGAACATCAACTGACGCCCCAACGCGTTCCACATCCGATCTGAATGCAGCATGTCATCGAACCAATCGAGGCCCGCCCAGAAAAACTGGTTGTTCCCAAACGTGTCTTGCACGGAATAGTTCACCACGGTCATCAGCGGAATGACGGCGGAAAAGGCGACAAGGATCAGCACGGGCAGGACAAGGAACCATGCTTTTTGATTGACGGTCTTATTCATGCGGCGTCCCCTTTTGCGCTGATGCGCCAGTCATTGGCGTAAACATTGATCCCTTCGGGCGCAAAACTGATCCGGTCTGTCCCTGCGGGAATGTCGATCCCCTCCCCGAGGACCGCGTTTGTTTCGCGCCCCTCGACTGTCAGGCGCACAATCTTGTGGCGGCCAACGTCTTCGACGCGATTGATTTGTGCGGGGATGCCTGCCCCCCCTGCGTTCAGCCGGATGAATTCAGGGCGCACGCCAAGCTGTGTTTTGCCATCTGCCACATAGGTGCCACCCAGATCGACGGCAGTATTGCCCACGCGGGCGATGGCCCCCTCAATCGTCGCCTCAAACAGATTCATACCGGGCGATCCGATGAAATAACCCACAAAAGTATGGGCGGGGCGTTCAAACAGGTCTTGGGGCGTTCCGATTTGAACAACGCGACCATCATACATAACCACGACCTTATCGGCGAAGGTCAGAGCCTCGGTTTGGTCGTGGGTCACATAGATCATGGTGTGGCCGAAATCCTGATGCAGTTGCTTGAGCTGCGTGCGCAATTCCCATTTCATATGCGGGTCAATCACTGTCAGGGGTTCGTCAAACAACAGCGCATTGACGTCTTCGCGCACCATGCCGCGCCCAAGCGAAATCTTTTGTTTTGCATCTGCTGTCAGGCCGCGGGCTTTGTGATCCAGCTCCGCCTCCATATCAATCATCTTACCGACGCGCTGCACGCGACGTTTGATTTCGGCGGCGTCCATGCCACGGTTTTTCAAGGGAAATGCAAGGTTTTGCCGCACCGTCATCGTGTCATAGACAACGGGGAACTGAAACACCTGCGCGATGTTGCGGTCTGCCGTGGGGGACGTCGTCACATCGGTGCCGTCGAATAATACGCGACCCTGAGAGGGAATCAACAAGCCGGAAATGATGTTCAAAAGTGTGGACTTACCGCAGCCGGACGAGCCCAAAAGCGCATAGGCCTCACCATCGGCCCAATCGTGGTTCAGTTCCTTAAGCGCAAAGTCGTCCTCACATTTTGGATATGGCAAATAGGAATGCGCGAGGTTCTCAAGTGTGATCTTGGCCATGTTATACCGTCTCCGCATAAGGGGCAGAGGCGACAAGCGCGCCGTCCTCAGCAAACAGATAAATCCGCGATGTATCGAGATAGACGGGCAGCTTTTGACCCGGTTTCAGGTCGCGCACGCCGTGGATCAAACCGACCCATTTCGCGTCAAAATGCGATAGGTGCACAAAGGTTTCCGAGCCGGTGATTTCCATCACGCCAAGCGTTGCATCAAAGCCAAGCTTGCCGTCTCCTGGCTCCAACGAAAGATGGTTGGGCCGGAACCCCAGCATATATTTGCCATCCGCGACAGTGTTGTCCACTGCGGGCATGCTCTCTTGATGCCCAAAGTGCATCAAGTCGCCCCGCTTTTCGACATGCAGAAAGTTCATCGGCGGATCAGAGAACACGCGTGCGGTCGTGGCATCCATCGGGTTGCGATAGACCTGTGCCGTCGGACCGAATTGTGTCACACGGCCCTCCCAAAGGGTTGCGCAATTGCCGCCCAACAACAGGGCTTCTTCTGGCTCCGTGGTCGCATAGACAAAGATCGACCCGGATTCTGCAAAGATGCGCGGAATTTCAGCGCGCAACTCTTCGCGCAATTTGTAATCCAAGTTCGCCAGCGGCTCATCAAGCAATACCAGACCGGCGTTTTTGACCAAGGCGCGCGCCAAAGCGCAGCGTTGTTGCTGACCGCCAGACAGTTCAAGCGGCTTACGGTCCAACATCGGGGTCAACTGCATCAACTCTGCCGTCTTGCGCACGCGGCTGTCGATTTCCGCAGCCTCAAGCCCCATCAATTTCATCGGCGAAGCAATATTGTCGTAAACCGTCATCGCCGGATAATTGATGAATTGCTGATAAACCATCGCGATTTTGCGATCTTGGACGCGGTTCCCGGTGACATCCTCACCGTTCCAGAGAATGCGCCCCTTGGTCGGGACATCAAGCCCCGCCATCAGGCGCATCAAGGTCGTTTTGCCCGACGAGGTCGGCCCCAACAACACATTCATCGTGCCGTTTTCGAGCGTCAAATTGGTCGGATAGATAAAGGTCTTGCCGCCAGCAACATAGCTGACGTCATCAAGTTCAAGTGTCATGCAATGTCCTTTGCGTGTGCTCGCCGCTCGGCCATGTAGCTTTCAAGGGCGCTGGCCTCTACTGTGCGCAAGCCCAGTTTGCTGCGCCGCCACAGAACATCCTCTGCGGTGCGGGCAAATTCGCGATCCATAAGCCAATCGACCTCTAAGGCGGTCAATGTCGCGCCAAAATCCTGTCCAAGATCCCCGGCCGTTCTGGCAGCCCCATAGATATCGCCGACCTCGGTGCCATATGCACGCACAAGACGCCGCGCCCAGCGATCGGTCAGAAAGGGATAAGTTTGGCGCAGATCGGCGACGAGGCGCGCAACCCCGTCGACGGGAAAATCCCCTCCGGGCATGGCCACCCCTGCTGTCCATGGGCCTTGCGCCACGGTCAGACGGGTGCCGATTTTCTCAAGCGCGCTTTCGGCGAGGCGGCGATAGGTCGTGATCTTACCACCAAAGATATGCAGAGCAGGCGCACCAGCACTGTCATCGATCTTCAGCGTGTAATCCCGCGTCGCCGCAGTCGCGGAACTCGCGCCGTCATCATAAAGTGGACGCACGCCGGAATAGGTCCAGACGATGTCCTCTTCGCTGATCGGCTTTTTCAGATAGGCATTCACGAACTCAATCATGTAGCGCTTTTCTTCGGCGGTGCAGACCGGCTTTTGCGACAGATCGTCGTGTTCATTGTCAGTGGTGCCGATCAGGGTGAAATCCGTTTCATAGGGGATCGCGAACATGATCCGCCCGTCGGTGCCTTGGAAAAAATAGCATTTGTCATGATCAAACAAACGCTTGATCACGATATGGCTGCCGCGCACAAGCCGGATATTGTCGCTGCTGTTGGACCCGATCTGTTGGCGTAAGATTTGGCCGACCCACGGGCCGCCCGCGTTGACAACCATGCGGGCGCGCACATCGTGGGTGTCACCAGTTTCAACATCCTGCAGCGTCACAATCCAGATGCCATCCTCGGACTTGGCGGAGACAACTTTGGTCCGAAGCAAGATTTTTGCGCCCCGTGCCTGCGCATCGCGTGCGTTTAAAACCACAAGACGTGAATCCTCGACCCAGCAATCGCTATATTCATAGGCTTTGGCAAAAAGTGGTTTGAGTGGCGCGCCTTCTGGCCCCTGCTTGAGATCAAGCGTCTGAGTGCCGGGAAGGATTTGTCGTCCGCCCAACGTGTCATACATCAACAAGCCAAGCCGGATCAGCCAAGAAGGCCGACGCCCCTTCATCCACGGCATGAACAGGGACAGAAGTTTTGAGGTCGGGGTGTCGCTCTCAAACCGCATGTCTTTTTGGTAGGGCAGCACAAAGCGCATCGGCCAACTGATATGCGGCATTGCTCGCAAAAGAGTTTCTCGTTCGATCAACGCCTCGCGAACCAGCCGAAATTCGAAATACTCAAGATACCGCAATCCGCCATGAAAGAGCTTTGTCGACGCAGATGAGGTTGCAGAGGCCAGGTCCGACATTTCGGCCAATGTCACGCTTAATCCGCGCCCTGAAGCGTCACGAGCGATCCCACAGCCATTGATGCCACCGCCAATAACCAGCAAATCGCAGATTTGCGCCTTCTTATTCACGTTGGATCCTCCCAAACCCTGTTGGCAGCACTGTGACAAAGTCACGCAAAAAAGAAAACAAATATTTTCGTTTTTTTTCGTTTTATATAAAAATGAGAAAAAACTCTGAATTTTCAGAGGAAAAAGATTGAGAAATGCGCGTTTTATCGTAGAAATAAACAATGAATGCAAAAAAACGCCGAAACGAACACGGCCAAATCCAAGCCTAAATCCAAGCCCAATGACCATTCATCCCCTCTGATTCCGCCGTGTAAGAAAGCTGCGAAGCAGGCCCCCGCCCCAAACTGAAAGCCTCTTTATGTCGCAAAATATTCGCTTCCCTGAGATCCTAGAAATTGCTCGGCGCGACGGAAAAGTGACCGTGGACCATCTTGCAGAGCATCTTGGCGTCACATTACAAACGATCCGCCGTGATCTGAGCGAATTGGCAGACGCTGGGAGGTTAGAGCGGGTTCACGGGGGGGCGGTGTTGCCATCTGGAACCGTCAACATCGCCTATCAAGAGCGACGACGGCTGAATGCTAGTGGAAAAATTGCCATGGCACAGGCCTGTGCTGCGATGATCCCCGAAAACTGCGCGATTTTTCTAAACATCGGAACAAGCACAGAAGCCGTCGCAACTGAATTGCTGCATCATCGCAATCTTATGGTTGTGACCAACAACATGAATGTGGCTAATATTTTGGCCCGAAACCCTGATTGTGAGGTGCTTGTAACCGGCGGATCTCTGCGCCAATCCGATGGGGGATTGATCGGGGACATCACCACGGCTGCAATCCGGCAATTCAAATTCGACATCGGCGTCATCGGCTGTTCCGCGATTGATCAAGACGGCGACATTTTAGACTTTGACTTGCGTGAAGTCGGCGTTAGCCAAACGATCCTGCATCAGTCCCGCCGCACCATGCTGGTTGCGGACCACACCAAGCTCAAACGGACGGCCCCAGCCCGGATCGCCTCCCTCGCGGAAATCGATGACTTTTTCACCGACGCATCGGTCCCTCGACCTTTGGAAAACAAGTGTGCAACTTGGGCCACCCAAATACACGTAAGCTAGCGCAATGAACCGTCCTCTCCCTGCAAACCGTTGCAAGAGTTGCAGGCATATGTGAAGAGAGGAGCATCGAGAGATATCGCAGCTCTAGGCAGTGACCACATTCAGCTCAGCCTCAATGACACCGTCAAGAGCATACAACGTTGCAAATAGGCGCTGTTCTCCGCGGCCAATATTTCAGCCATTTCTGGAATACGCGACCCTTTTTTCGCTGCGATTGTCACCACATCGCTTACGGCATCTAATCACTCTCAGAAGGTCGGCAGCACTTGAAACGTGCACGACACACCTCACCGAGCACATTAGATTAATCGCTTGGACTTCCTCTTTGATCGGGAGGGCCTCAGAGATGAGATCACAGGCAGAATCTGAGAATATTTTCCGCCCGAAACAATAGGGGTTTGGCCGCGCTGTCCTGTTCGAACTGGGTCACTTTGCCGATCAGGATAACGTGATCTCCAGCCTCGGGTTCCTGGACAACATCGGTCAGGAAAAAGGCCGCAACGATATAGTCCGGCCCAAGCCGAGCCAATCTGGCGATTTTATCAGACAAAGTAGACAGGGGCATGGCGCGGCCAAAATACGCTTTCGGCGCAGGATCAAAGGTCCAGACGACGGAGGCCACACCTTTCTCTGCGCCTCCGCCACGGCACGCCGGACCAGAGGTTGATGGTCCCGATACACCCCATCAAAGGCCCCTATTGTGACAATGCTGGCGTCGAGCTGTATCGGCTGATCGTCGGCAACTTGGGGGCGGAAACCACTAAAGTTCAATCCCTTTAGGCCGGATCTCAGCCCATTCTTCGTCACTCAGACCAAATCTGAGCCATGACACAGCTGTTTTCAACACGTCAATCACGACTAAGCCGTCTCAGCAAGCCGCCGAATTGGGTTCACCCCCCGGTCACCGCAAGGGGGGAGATGCTTTGTTGCTTATTCAGGTCTGCATCGGGGAAGCCGCAGTCCCGCGTCGAAGTTCTTGGCCAAGGACAACATTTGTTAGAAAGCTGACAAAGCACTCCACTCGGCAGGAAACACTTCACGAACTCAAGTGTCTTCCCAAATTCGCACCTTAAGGAAGTATTAATCATCCCACGCCAAAGTGCATCATCAAAGAAATATAGGTAAAGATCCTATGGCCAATCAATTCAAAAAGCATGAACCGGCCGACGTTGCTGTGAGCGTTTTGACGGAGACCTTGCCGAAGGAGGCGCAGGATACAAGGTTTGGCGCGGTGCTCGCGGCGATCCAAGAGCACATGATTTACAGCGAAACCGATGCACGAGGCCGGATCACGCGTGTCAATTCTGCTTTCTGCGCGTTGAGCGGCTTTGATGAAGATGAGTTGATCGGTTCTTTTCATAATGTCGTGAATTCGGGCACGCACGATCCGGCATTCTGGAGCACGTTCTGGAAAACCATCCGCAGCGGACAGGCCTGGCACGGCGAGATTTGCAATCGCACCAAAAACGGCTCTTTCTATTGGGTCGATAGCGTCATCCTGCCGCTGCGCGGCCTTGACGGACAAATCGACCGCTTTGTCTCTATCCGCACTGACATTACAGATAAAAAACGCGCGGAAAACGCGCTATCTCGTATGGGGCGTGTGGTGGAACATTCTGCCAATGAGGTGTTCGTCTTCGACGCCGAAAGCCTGAAATTTATGTTGGTTAATCGTGGAGCGCGCGACAACCTTGGCTATGAAGCCGCCGAACTGTTGCACCTTACCCCGGTAGATATCAAACCCGAACTTGATGAAGCCACCTTCCGGAACATGATCGCTCCGCTGATTTGCGGCGAGGTGGACATGCTATCGTTTCAGACCATTCACCAACGCAAAGATGGCAGCCAATACCCGTGCGACATCGACCTCCACTATGCGGGCACCGAAAAACCGCCAATTTTCCTCGCGTTTGTGCAGGATATCAGCCAACGCAGAGACAACGAAGAAAAGATGCGCCGCCTGGCCCTATTCGATCCGCTGACGGGGCTGGCCAACCGCGCGCACTTGCAGCAACATCTGGCAAAGGCCTTTCAGTATCCCGACAGGCGGCTGCACCTGTTCTATCTCGACCTCAACCGATTCAAACAGATCAATGACACATTTGGGCATGCCACCGGTGACGAGGTGCTCAGGGTCGTTTCCAACCGTCTCGCGGCGTCAATGACTGATGCCCGGCTTATTGCCCGGCTTGGAGGAGATGAATTCGTCGTTCTTCATGACGCTATCAACCCAGACAGGGTGGTACTCGACGCCGAACGACTGCTGACTGTGCTTAGCTGTCCGATCGTGATTGACGGCCGACGCCATCTGATCGGCGGCAGCATCGGGTTCGCCCGCTACCCGGAAGATTGCACTTCGTCGGAGGAGTTGTTGCAGGTCGCCGATATCGCAATGTACGACGCCAAGATCCGCGAAACCGGGCTCTCTATCTATAACGCTGACATGAAAAGCCGCATCGAGGCGCGGCAAAGGATATCTGAGCGTCTCGCTCTGGCGCTGGATGAGGATGCCCTTTCGCTCGCATTCCAGCCCTTCATCGACCTGAGCTCGGACAGTTTGATTGGCGTTGAAGCACTTCTTCGGTGGGTGGATGCCGAACTCGGCAATGTGCCACCGGCGGAGATCATCTCCATCGCGCAGGAATACCGCTTGCTGCGCAGGCTGGGTCGGTGGGTAGTGGCCGCGGCCTGTAAGGCGATCATGGGATGGGAGGATAAGGGTCTCGCCGTTCCTTTTCCGATTTCTATCAATGTGGCAGCTGAGCAACTTGAGGACGGCTCGATCCTCCGTGACATCACCGACATGTGCGAAGTCTATGGCGTCCGCCCGGAACAGATCGAGATCGAACTGACGGAAAGCATCATGTTGAAGGCACCAGAGGACGCGCGGCAGGTTGTCTTAGGCTTGCAGAAATTGGGCGTAAAAGTGGCTATCGACGACTTCGGAACGGGCTACTCTTCGCTCGCCCTGCTAATGCAGTTCTCCGCCGACAAGCTGAAGATCGACAATTCCTTCATCACTGATCTCTTTGCCGACAGCCCATCGTTTAAGATCGTGGAGGCTACGATCGCCTTGGCCAAGGGTTTGGGCTGTATTGTAGTCGCCGAAGGGATCGAAACCCAGACGCAGGCGGACATCCTGCAGCGCTTGGGATGCGGCGCGGGGCAGGGTTTTTTCTTTGACCGGCCTTTGCCTGCCAAAATTTTTTCAGAACGGTGGTTAAAACCTGTGGCGCAAACTGAATTCAGTCCGGCATAACAATCAGGGCTCCTCGACGCCAGCCGGGCGCAGGCCCATGCGGCGCTGTCGGGCGCATAAAAGGCGGAACCGCATCGCTTCGGCCCCGTCTTTTTGTCCCGCTGCGGTCAGTCGGTAAGGCTGACCACGACCTTGCCCTTCGCACGCCCGGTCTCGACATAGGCCAGCGCATCTGGCGTTTGTGCAAAGGAGAAAACCTCGTCCACCACGGGCCGGATCACCCCCTCGTCGATCAGCCGCGCGAGCTCCGCCAGTTGCGCGCCATTCGCCTGCATGAAGAGGAACGTGTAATCGACACCCCGCGCCCTTGCCGTCTTGCGCACCTTGCGGCTGAGCATCCGCATCACGAAGCGGAAGAGGACGTTTAGCCCCAGATCACGCGCAAAGGCCACGTCCGGCGGGCCGGAGATGGAGATGAGCTTGCCACCCCGGCGCAGCACGTTGAGCGACTTCATCAGCGCGCCCGCGTCCTGGCTGTGCAGCACGAGATCATAGTCCGACAGCACCTTCTCGACATCCTCGGTCCGGTAATCAATCACGACATCGGCCCCCAGATCGCGCACCCAGCCTGCGTTCGCAGCACTGGTGGTCGTGGCGATCGTCGCGCCCAGATGTTTGGCCAACTGGATCGCGATGGTCCCTACGCCGCCGGAACCTGCCTGGATAAAGACCTTTTGACCGGGCTTCAGCTTGCCCACCTCGACCAGCGCCTGCCAGGCCGTCAGCCCGACAAGCGGGATCGACGCGGCCTCCGCCATGCTCAGGCTTGCGGGCTTCAGCGCAAGATCCGCCTGATGAACCGCGATGCGTTCGGCGAAGGCGCCGATGCGGTGATCGCGGGGGCGGGCATAAACCTCATCCCCCGGCGTGAAGGCGCGGACGTTCGCGCCGACCCGCTCCACCGTGCCGGCAAGATCGTGGCCCAAGATGAAGGGCGGCTTGTAGGGCAAGAACAGCTTGAACTCGCCATCACGGATCTTGGAATCGAGCTGGTTGATGGCGGTGGCGTGGATGCGAACCAGCACCTCCTCCAGTCCGACCTGCGGCTCGGGCATGTCCGCCAGGCGCAGCGGGCCCTTCTGCTGGTATTTGTCGACGACAAAGGCTTTCATGGTGACTCTCCGATTTGCAATAGTCAGGTCAGGCGGCGAGGAAATCCAGCGCCTTCGGAACGAATGTCTCGTGGTATTGAAAGATACCACCGTGGCCGACGTCGGGATAGATCACCAGATCGACCAGCGGGATGCGGCGGGCCATGTCGTGGCTGCCCTGCGTCGGCATCATGGTGTCGTTGTCGCCGTTGGCGACCAGCGTCAGGATACGGATGCGGCCCAGGTCCTGCGGCATCTGACGCCCCCAGGCCTGAATTGCCTTGAGCTGGCGCAGGAAAGCGCGCGGGTTCAGCCCCTTGTCGCGGTCCTTCGCCCGCTCTTTTAGCCGAGCAAGAAAGGCTTTCGCCGCGCGCTTGCCGTTCGCGGTCCGAGTGAAGAACAGGTAGAATTTGGGCTCGCGGAAGGTCAGCATCCCCCGGATGATCAGTGGCCACGACACCGCGCCGACCCGGTCGATCCCCTCACCGCCCGCAGGCCCGGTGCCGGTCAAAATCAACTTACGCACCAGATCCGGTTGCTTCAGCACCAGACCCTGCGCCACGAAGCCGCCAAGCGAAAAGCCAAGAAGGTCGACGGTCTTGTGCCCCAGCGCCGAGATAACGGCAATCATGTCCTGCGCCATCTCCCCCACCGTCAACGGGGACGTAGCGAACATGGATTGTCTGATTTCGCATCTGATGCGCAGACAGCCCCTCTCTCTGATCCATGCGGCCGATAAGCCTTGTCGAATGCGGCCCAGCCTTGGTGTCAAAAAGCGTATGGGTGCTCATGACCTCACACCGAAAGGTTCTGCGCCGGAATGAGAAGGCCAAAATCATGACCGCGACAGTCCCAACACACAGATCGGTTCCGGCGTCCTCTCCTGCTGTCCCTTAAAACCGACAGTGTCGTTTTGCTTTGCGCTGTTGTCGCCGGACTGCTGCTCAATAACTGCCTCAGTCACTCTGTCTCACCGGGTGTTTTTATGTCAGGCCTCTGCCTGGTTTGTTTAAAGCGTTTCGGATTTAAGTTGAGACACGACTTAAACCCGAAACGCGCGGAACCTAACTTAGGATGTGGGCGCCTCAGAACAAACTCGTTATTCAAGTTTATCCCGAAACGCTTTAAGCGGATTTTGGTTTCAGCCGCTTAAAAGCGTCGTTGCCGCCAGCGGACATGTGGTATTTTCAACCGTCATATTCGCCATCCTGTCCCGCCTCGACCCCGAGACTGGGCGCGCGTTTTCATCTGACTTCATTGTCGATAACATAAAAGCCAACGTCGTCATTCCAAGCGCCGGACTCATTTTCATGTCCTGCTTGATCCATGGCGTTTACCACGTCATAGGCAGCGATCACCGGACATGACGTCACACTGACCCACCACTTTGACATGGCCTATGCTGGCTGAATGCCGATCATGCGCGGATGTGAGACGGTGCGCAAAGCCTTTCCTTGCAAGGCTTGCGCCCGATCTCTTCGACGCTTTCTCGGGCCAAAAAGATCGCCCTCATCGACACAAATTGAATGTGGCAGGACATGCCAAATCCCCCGCCACGTCCCTTTACACCACATAAATTGGTCACGCCCCAGATTGGGGCGACATTATCCCACCTGACGCCCATGCGACCAGACACCGCGAATGACTGGCGTGCCTTCGATGCGGGCGATGCGGACCAGATCGGCGTGTAGGCCGGGCGCGATGCGGCCCCGATCCATCAGGCCCACGGCAGTCGCCGGATTGGTCGTCACCGTCGCAATCGCGCGCGCAATGTCGTCCCACAGGTCGGCCAAAAGGATTGCTGAAGATATCAGCGCCGAGGGCACATAGTCCGAGGACACCACATCCAACAGCCCACGTTCGGCCAGATCATGGGCTGCGACATTGCCGGAGTGCGAGCCGCCGCGAATAAGGTTCGGCGCACCCATCATCACCGCGATACCGTGCAATTTACAGGCTTGTGCCGCCTCCACAGTGGTCGGAAATTCCGCCACGCGCACGCCATGCTGACGCGAGACGTCGACGTGATCCGCGGTGGTGTCGTCATGTGAGGCCAAAACCGCGCCGTAGCGCTTGGCCTCGGCGACAGCGACCTCTTCGTGACGTGCGCCAAACCTGTCGCGCAAGTCCAAAAGATGGCTGACATGATCTTCGAATTGCGCGTCAGTCATACCGCGTTTTTTCTGTACATAGTCTTTGAGTTTGGAAATGTCGCGAAACTGCCGTTGCCCCGGCGTGTGATCCATCAAAGACACAAGACCGATGCGATCTTCGGGGCCAAACTCGGCCATTTCCGCCTCAAGCGTCTCCGAACACACCTCGGCACGCAGATGCAGAAAGTGGCTGATTTTCAACGCGCCTTGATCGCGCAACGTCATCAATTCCCGCGACAGGGAGCGTGCGTATTTGGCATAGCCTCCCGCATCTCCGGCCCGCATGATGGACCCCACGCGCATCGCATCAAACACCGTGGTGATGCCGACCGAGGCCAGTTCGGCATCATGGGCGATGATCGCCGCCTTATGCGGCCAGTCCACTTTCGGACGCGGTTCGATATGGCGTTCAAGATTGTCGGTGTGCAACTCGATCAACCCCGGAATGATCAAATCCCCCGCCACATCAATGGCACCGGGCACGGAGGTGCCGCCAGCGCTCAGGTCCGCGATTTTGCCCCCTTCCACGCGCAGGGTGCCTTGGATAACCTCGGTCTCAAGCACAAGTCGGGCATTGGTCAGCGTAAAATCAGTCATCGTGTCGTCCTATTGAGAGACGCAGGGTTTGCCCGATCAATGTCACAGAGGTGTGACACAAAGGATCTAAGGACTGCGCCATGGAGAATTTCAAAAGATACGCGGTCTATTACGCGCCCGAACCGGGCGCCTTGGCCAATTTCGCCGCCGCTTGGCTGGGTTGGGATCCGGTTTTGGGGGTGGAGGTCGGGCATCCCGATGTCCCCGACCTGCCCTTCCCTGTGGCGCAGATCACCGAGACCCCGCGCAAATATGGGTTTCACGGCACGTTGAAGCCGCCGTTTCGCCTCTCCGGCCCCTTGGGGGCGTTGATCACCGATCTTGAGGCCTTTGGCCGCACCCATCCGCCGGTCGTTTTGGACGGGCTGCGCCTCAACCAAATCGGTCGATTTCTGGCGCTGACGCCCACGGGCGATCTCACGTCTTTGGAACGTCTGGCGGGGAATGTCGTGAGCGCCTTGGATGCCCACCGCGCGCCCGCAAGTGAGGCCGAATTGGCGCGCCGCCGCGCTGCGGGTCTGACGTCCCGGCAAGAGGTATTGTTGGCCGAGTGGGGCTATCCCTATGTGATGGAAGAGTTCAAATTCCACCTCACCCTGTCGGGCAAATTGACCGAAGATGAAGCCGCCGCCACCAAAACAGCCCTTGCCCCGATCCTCGCCCCGCTTTTGCCCACGCCTTTTGTGATCCGCGATCTGTGCCTGTTTGGCGAGGCAGGCGATGGCCGGTTTCATCTGGTCCACCGTTACACTCTTTCCGGCTGAAGCGCTGCGAGAAAGGCGGCGACGGCCTCGTCGAGTGCACCATCATTGTTGACCCGGCGCACGGGCAGGCCCGGCGCGATGTCATATTCGGCCCGCGCCAGTCGTTTTTCAATTTCGGCGCGGGTTTCGCGCCCGCGTGAGGCCAAGCGTTCGGCCAAAACCTCAGGTGAGGCGGTGATCAACAACACGCCCATATTGGGATAAAGCGCATAGGCCTCGGGCAGGATCGCACGCGAGCCGTTGAACAGCACGTCCCGGCCCTCATTCAACGCGGCCTCAATTTCGATCGGCACGCCGTATTTCAACCCATGCGCCTCCCAATGCAGCGCAAAGCCCCCCTCCTTCTGACGGCGGTCAAATTCCTCGACGCTGACGCCTTCGAAATCCTCGCCTCCCGCAGATGTGGGGCGGGTGATCACACGACGGGCCACCGCCAAATCACGTCGCACCGCGCGCGCCGCGTCGATCAACGTGTCTTTGCCTGCCCCGGAGGGCCCGACCACGGCATGAAGGCGACCGACCATCTCAAACCTCCTTCGCGGGTGTGAAGCTCGAGACATCAATTTCACGGTCCGCCACTCGGTCGCGGGCGGGCGCATCGTGGAAAATCCCGATGATCGCGGCACCGCGCGCTTTGGCCTCTTCGATCAGGGTCAAAACGGTTTCCCGGTTGGTCGCATCCAATGAGGCGGTCGGTTCGTCCAAAAGCATCGCCGGATAGGTGTGGGCAAAGCCGCGCGCGATGTTGACGCGCTGTTGCTCGCCGCCCGAAAACGTTGTGGGCGACAGCGACCACAGCGTTTCGGGAATGTTAAGTCGGGCCAAAAGATCGCGTGCGCGGGCATATGCCAGCTCTTTCGGCGTGCCGATCGAAAGCAGCGGCTCGGCCACGACCTCAACCGTCGGCACACGCGGCACGACGCGCAGGAATTGCGACACATAGCCCAAAGTGGCGCGTCTGAGCGCGATGATTTCGCGCGGCTCGGCGGTTGCGACATCGACATCGCCCACCATGATGCGCCCGGATTGGCTAAGATAATTGCCGTAAATCATCCGCATCAGCGTAGATTTGCCCGCGCCCGAATTGCCGATCAGCGCCACGCATTCGCCGGGCGCGACATCAAATGTTGCCCCCGCCATGACCGGGATCACCGCCGCGCCCTGATTGTGCAGCGTGAAAGATTTTGAGACGTTTTCTAGATGGATCATAGGGTTACAGCCATTTTTTCCATTTACATAAAAGATAAGTGCCAAGCCCTGAGCCGATCATCAGCACCGTGGCGATGTGATACCCGTAGGGGTTGGCGAGCCCTGGCAGGTTCGCAAAGTTCATGCCATAGACAGACGCGACCAAGGTCGGCGGCATGAACAACACCGCCACCACCGAGAAAATGCGGCTGGTGTTGCTTTGCTCCAGATTGATCAGGCCAAAGTTCACATCCGTCAGTTGCGACACGCGTGCCGACAAGAAATCGCCATGCACCGCCAGCGCCTGACAGTCGCGCACCAGCGCTTTCAAAATCTCACGCTGTGCCTTGTCGCCGCGCTCATCCAGACCCAGACCAAAACTCGACAGCGCCCGCTCAACCGTCAAAAGCGCATGTCGGACTTTTGCCACCTGTTCGCTTTGCCGCCCCAAAAGACGCAGCGCCGAGGCCAATTCATCACCGCGCGGCGGCGGGTCGCGAAAGGCGATATGCGATTGTGCATCCAAGGCTTTGCCAACGCCTTCGAGCAAATCTGCAAGACGCGCCACAATCTCTTCGACCAGCCCTAAAAACACCCGTCTGCGCCCGGAACAGCCCGCGCTGGATTGACCCGCGTGGGCGGCAAAGGTTTCGAACGGACGCGGCGTGTGATAGCGCACGGTGACCAAACGTTCCGGCGTGATCAAAAAGGCAACCGGGCCAAAGCTCGGCTCCTTCATTTTATTGAGACCCGGCAAAACCACGGTCAACACTTCGGTATCGCCTTCGCGGTAAAGCCGATTGGAAACTTCGATTTCCTCCATATCGGCCAGCGTCGGCACCGTCACACCGAGGGCTTTGAGTGCCTCCACCTGCGTCTCCAACGGGTTCAGAAGGTCGATCCAAAGCGCCTCTTTGAGGTCGCTTTCAATCGGCATCAATTCCAATTCAGAGGTCACAAGGCGATAGGCATAAAGCATGGTGTCAAACCTGAAGCACGGAGGACACGAGCAGTTGCGTGTAGGCGTGTTGCGGATCGTCTAAAACCTGATCCGTCAAACCGGTTTCCACCACATGTCCTGATTTCATCACCATCAGACGGTCGGCCAAAAGCCGCACCACCGCAAGATCATGGGTGACGATAATCGCAGACAGGCCCATTTCGCGCACCAATCCGCGCAACAAATCCAACAGACGCGCCTGGACGGAGACATCCAACCCCCCCGTCGGTTCGTCCATAAACACAAGGCGCGGGCCCGTGACCAGATTGCGGGCGATTTGCAGCCGCTGTTGCATCCCGCCGGAAAAGGCCGAGGGACGATCATCCATCCGATCCTCATCAATTTCGACCCGGCCCAACCAATCGACGGCCTGCGCCCGAATATCACCGTAGTGACGCGCGCCGACGGCCATCAACCGCTCGCCAACATTGCCGCCTGCGGACACGGACATGCGCAAGCCATCGCGGGCGTGTTGATGCACGAAAGCCCAATCGGTGCGCGCCAGCATCCGGCGTTCCGGTTCGGACATGGTCAGCGTGTCGATCAACCCGCGATCTCGGGTGTCAAACAAAACCTGACCGCTGTCGGTCGGGATGTGACCGGCGAGACAATTCAACAGTGTCGATTTGCCGGAGCCGGATTCTCCGACAATTCCCATGACTTCGCCGGGATAAAGATCAAATGACACATCGGTACAGCCGATGCGCCCGCCATAGGTTTTGTGGATGTCTTTGACAGACAAAAGCGGGACGGGCAAAAGCGGGGTGATTTGCGCGCTCATTGGGCGGCCTCCTCGGTCGGGCTGAGACGCCCACGGTGGCCTGTCGCCTGCCGTCCGGCGCAATAATCAGTGTCAGAACACACAAACATCCGCCCCCCGTCATCATCAATGATCACCTCATCCAAATACGTGTGCTCCGCACCGCACAGATCACAGGCGTGATCGGCTTTGGAGGGGTCAAACGGGTGATCTTCAAAATCCAGCGAGACGACTTTGGTGTAGGGCGGCACGGCATAGATGCGTTGTTCGCGTCCGGCCCCAAACAGTTGGATCGCCGCCATATCCATTTTCGGATTGTCGAATTTCGGGATCGGCGACGGGTCCATCACATAGCGCCCTTCAACCTTGACCGGATAGGCATAGGAGGTGGCGATATGGCCGTGGCGCGCAATATCTTCATACAATTTCACATGCATCAGGCCGTATTCCTCAAGCGCGTGCATTTTGCGCGTCTCGGTCTCACGCGGCTCCAAGAACCGCAAAGGTTCCGGGATCGGCACTTGGTAAACCAAAATCTGCCCCTCGCCCAAAGGCTCCTCAGGGATGCGGTGACGGGTTTGGATCACCGAGGCCTCGCCTGTTTTCTCGGTCACGGCAATCTCGGCGGTCTTTTCAAAGAACTTGCGAATGGACACAGCGTTGGTGGTATCGTCGGCGCCTTGGTCGATGACTTTCAACGTATCCTCCGGGATCAAACAGGCCGCCGTCACCTGTACCCCGCCGGTGCCCCAGCCATAAGGCATCGGCATTTCGCGAGAGGCAAACGGCACCTGATAGCCAGGGATCGCAATGCCTTTGAGGATCGCGCGACGGATCATCCGTTTGGTTTGCTCATCCAAATAGGCGAAGTTATAGTCAGACATAGTCGCCTCCCAAACGCGAAGCCGCGTGCTGCATGTCTTTTTGTTTACGGTGTATTTTATGAACGACCTTCCAGACCAACTTGTCTGCCAAGACACTAAAATTCTCAGTCAGTTCATGTGCGAGCAAATTTACGCGCATCCGAACCTTTTCGTACTGTTGACCGGTTTGGTCTTTGGCATCATCGGGCTGATCTTTCATAACGCGAGCCACACGCCAAAGTCCCGGAACTCTATGCCCGGAGATTCCGGTAGTCACAGCAGCACAGGCTTTGATGGGTTTGACGGTGGCAGCGGTTTTGACTGACTTCATTCTGCCGCCTCCTTATGCTGAGCTGCAAAGATTTCTGCGCGCATTTTTCGGACCAGTTCCATCTCGGACTGGAAGTCCACATAGTGTGGTAATTTGATATGCTCCAGGAATCCGGTCGCCTGAATGTTGTCACAATGATACAGCACGAATTCTTCGTCATGGGCGGGAGAGTTCGACATCTCGACGCCAAGCTCTTTCGAACGCAGGGCGCGATCGACCAGAGCCATGGAAATTGCTTTGCGTTCGGTTTGACCAAAGGTCAGGCCATAACCGCGGGTGAATTGCGGCGGCTCGACCTTTGAGCCCGCGAATTTGTTCACCGTTTCGCATTCTGTCAACTCGATCTCACCGATCTCAATGGCAAAGCCAAGCTCGGGAATGTCCAGTTCGACCGCAACCTTGCCAATCCGCAATTCGCCAACAAAAGCGTGGCTGTTGCCGTAACCGCGCTGGGTCGAATAGGCCATGGAGAGCACGAACCCTTCGTCGCCCCGCGCCAAGGCCTGAAGCCGCAGCGCGCGGTTGGCGGGCAGTTCCATCGGCTCGCGGGTCAAATCCGGCGGCGTATCCTCCGTGCGTGTCTCGGTCTGGATCAACCCCTCTTTGTTGAGAAACTCGGTCACATGTGGCGTGGGTTCCAGTCGCGGCGCGGCCATCTGTGCCGCCATCGTTTCACCATCCGCCGCCAGTTTGAAATCCAACAAACGGTGGGTGTAATCGAAGGTCGGCCCAAGCACCTGCCCGCCCGGCACATCTTTGAACGTCGCGGAAACCCGGCGATCACACAGCATGGTTTCGGTTTCGACCGGACGCGAATGACCAATGCGCGGCAAGGTGGTGCGGTAGGCGCGAATGAGGAAAATCGCCTCGATCAAATCACCCCGAGATTGTTTGATCGCAAGCGCGGCCAGATCGGGATCATAGAGCGAGCCTTCGGTCATCACCCGGTTGACCGCCAGCGCCAATTGTTCGCGAATTTGCGCCACCGACAGCTCCGAAACCGAGGTGTCGCCCCGGCGCTCTTCGGCCAGCCAAGCATGGGCATTGTCAATCGCCCGCTCGCCGCCTTTGACAGCCACATACATCAGTTCGCCTCCATCAGGTCGGACACTCTGGTCGTGCGCGGCAGACCCGCAAGCCGGGTTCCGGCGGTGAAATAGAAATCAAGCCCCAGCGGAAATAATCCAGCATTCATTTGGAACGGCGCAAGATCCGGCAAGGCCAACAGCGCACTGTCTTTGATCCCCGGCCCGCTCAACCGCATCCCGTCTTGGGTCACCGCCTCCATCTCCACGATCACCGTGGTGGAACGATCCGGGTATTCCGGGGTGCCGATGGGGAAGACCGTGATCGGCGAAAGCGCCTTCCACGTGCCAAGCGCAAACATCGCGCGCTCGGGGCCGACAATCGGCGCGCCAATGTGAAAGGCCACCCAGTCGCGCATCTCCGGCGTGTCATGCGCCCCGGCCAGATAGAGCGGCGTTTCCGGGTCACAAAGCGTGAGGATCAGCGTCGCTGCCGCCTCAGACACCGGGGCGGGCGCTTTGGCACCCGAAATGTCATGGATCGTTCCGGGCCGGGCCAGCGTTTCAAGGGCAGCGCGAAAAGCGCGTGACGAGTCCTGTGGCGGGGTGGTAAATCCGCCAGAGAGGCTTTGCATATCCATCAATCTTCTCCCCGCACCATCGTAAAGAAATCCACCTTTGTGGCGGCTGCTTTTTCGGCCCGCGTGATCTGTCGCGCGTCAAGCATTTCGGTGAGTGGCCCCAATACCGCCGCCTGCACCAAAGCCGCATTCGGCCCCTGCATCAGCGCATCCACAATGGCCGCCTGTTCGGCATGTCGTGTGTCGCGACCTTGCACATAGGCATGGCCGACCTCACCACTTTCAAGGCGCAGCGAGCAACGCGTGGCGGTCATTTCGCCCAGATTAAAGGCCGTGCCTGTGCCGCCCATACGACCGCGCACCATCACGCCGCCGATTTCGGGACGACGCAGCCAGTCAAACCCCGGGACCGCGCCGTATGACGTGATAGCCGCATTCAGATCTTCGGATTTGGACTTTGCCAATACACTCATCCAAGCCTTGCGCGCCGCTTGGTCGGGCGTCTCGTCAAAGCTGGGGCTGGAGGTCATTTTGTTCATCTAGACACCTTGCGGATTTGTCTGCTTTTCTATACAACTAGACAAATCATCCCTGATCCGCCCCCATTCGGCAAGCCCTAATTCGTGAAATTATTGTGACGGAGACCCCCTATGCCTCGGACGCCCGTGTGGAAATCCATCGCCGAAACCCTGAGCGTAGAGATCGCGCGGGGCCATTATAAGCCGGGGGACAAATTGCCGACCGAGGCGGAATTGTCCGCCCGGTTTGGCGTCAATCGCCATACGGTGCGTCACGCCCTATCCGATCTGGGCGAGCGCGGCATCGTGCGCTCAAGGCGTGGTGCCGGGGTGTTTGTGCAAAGCGCGCCGGTCGACTATCCGCTGGGTAAACGGGTGCGATTTCACCAAAACATCCGCGCCACGGGGCGACTGCCCAACCGCCGCGTGCTGCGTCTGGAAACCCGCCCCTGTGATGTCACAGAGGCCGGGGTTTTGGCGCTCTCCCCCGGTGAAAACGTTTTGATTTACGAAGGCTTATCTCTATCAAGCGACGCGCCCGTCGCCCATTTCATTTCGATTTTCCCGATCACCCGGCTTGCGGGCCTCGACGTCCACTTGACCCAAACCACCTCGGTGACCGAGGGGCTCAGAGCCGTTGGGATCGAAGATTATTTGCGGGCCGAAACCCGTGTCACCGCCGAACGCACCACCACCACGCAAGCGCTGCATTTGGGCCTGCGTGAGGGTGATCCGCTGTTGCACACGGTCAGTTTGAACACCACGCTCGACGGCACGCCGGTGGAGCGCGGGTTGACGTGGTTTGCCGGCGACCGGGTCACACTGACTGTCACACCGGACTGATCTAAACGTCACGCAGGCGATACATTGCCCCTGTATTCGTTCCCAAATTATGAGAAACGTCTCAAGTGGCAGGTGTGAATTATGGCGATCCTTCCCCCGCTGCGCTTTACGGGCGCAACCCTTCTTCGTGACGGCGCATTGCAACGCCGCTCGCTCTGTGTCGAACAGGGCCGAATTTCGCGCGGGGCTTTTCCCGAGGTCGATTTGTCGGGCTATCTGATTCTTCCGGGGATCATTGATTTGCATGGCGATGCGTTTGAGCGCCACATCGCACCGCGTCCGCGCGCGCCGTTTCCAATCCGCTCTGGTCTGTCCTCTGCCGCGCGAGATGCGGCGGCGCATGGGGTGACGACGGCGTGGTTTGCTCAATGTTGGAGCTGGGAGGGCGGATTGCGCGGGCCGGACTATGCCGAAGATTTGTTGGGGGCCTTGCAAGCCTTTGCTCCCAGCGCTCTGATAGATATTCGTCTGCAAATCCGCTGTGAGACCCATATGGTCGACAGCCGTGATCGGCTTTTGGCCGCGATCCGCCGTTTTGGCGTCGATTACGTCATTTTCAACAATCACTTACCCGAAGCGATTGACGTCGCCAAGAAAGACCCAATGGAATTTGCGACATGGGCCAAACGCAGCGGCCGCAGTTCGGAAGAGTTTATCAAGGTTCTGCGCGAGGCCAAGGATCGCAAATCCGAAGTGCCGCGTCACCTCTGCGCGCTGGCCGAGGCCTTTGATGTGCTCGGCGTCACCTATGGTAGCCACGACGACCCCGACGCCGAAACCCGCGAAGAGTTTCGGCTTTTGGGGGCGCATGTTGCCGAATTCCCAACCTCGGAAAAGGCGGCGGCGGCGGCCAAGGCGATGAATGATCCGGTGCTGATGGGGGCACCTAACGTGGCACGTGGCGGATCGCAATCCGGCAATATTTCGGCGCAACGCCTGATTGAACGCGGCCTGTGTGACGCGCTGGTGTCGGATTATCACTACCCCGCATTGGCGGCGGCGGCTTGGACCTTGGTGGACAAGGATGTGAAGACATTGCCTGACGCCTGGGCGATGATTTCAACCAAACCTGCCGAGATCATGGGGCTGTCTGATCGCGGCGCTCTCGACTTTGGAAAACGCGCAGATTTGGTGGTTGTCGATGAAGACACCCGCGAGATCGAGGCGACGATCTCAAACGGTCGCATCGCCTATATGTCAGGGCGGATCGGAGAACGCTTGGCGCGTTCTGGTCGGGATGTGCGGGTGGCGGCGGAATAGATCCGCACGCCTGTCCGCCCTCACCGACTGCCTATTCGTATTTCTCCAGAAAGGCCTCGGCAGGCAGTGCCCGAAAATCGGCAAGGGCGTGCTTCAGCACCAAATGGCTCCAATCCCACCACGCCAAGGCCTCCATCCGCTCGGCAATCCCGTCCGGGTAGCGTGCACGCAACGGCACGGCGGGCACGCCCGCGACGATCATATAGGGCGCGACATCTTTGGTCACCACAGCGCCCGAGGCCACGATGGCCCCATTGCCGATGGTCACCTCCGGTTTGATGATCGCGCCGTGACCGATCCACGTGTCGTGGCCGATGCTGGAGCGGCGGGCAGAACGCGCGGCAAAAAACGCGGGATCATCCTCGGCATCCTCCCAATAATAAGAGGAGCGGTAGAGGAAATGATGAAGCGATGCGTTTTGATACGGATGATCGGTCGGCCCGATCCGGGTAAAGGCGGCAATGTTGGCAAATTTGCCCAAAGTGGTGTTGGCAATGTCGGCATATTGGTCGCAATAGGCGTAATCCATGAATTCGGAATTCAACACCCGCGCCCCTTTACCGACCTCGCAATAGGCACCAAAGGTCGAGCGTGTCACCTCGGCTCCGTCATGGAGAAAGGGGTTCGTCGCGCTGAGTTTTGGCATGATGTCCCTCTTTGAAACTGCGGATGCCTCCGGCGGAAGTATTGAGATCAAAGTATAGAGCGCAAGACCTGTCTTCATTGCAGATCAAATACTCAGTCACCTTTGATCAATTTGCGGCGCAGCCAACTTGAGACCGTGTCCATCCCCATCACCATCAAGACAATGAGAATGATGTAATAAGTGACCTCTTCCCAATCCTTTTGGGTGATCATGGCCTGTGTCAGCAAAAGCCCGATGCCGCCGCCGGTGATCGCACCGATGATGGTGGCCGAGCGGGTGTTCGATTCGAGGAAATAGAGCACTTGTGACAAGAGCACGGGCACGATTTGCGGGATCACGCCGAAACGATAGCGCTGCATCGGTTTCGCGCCGGTGGAGGCGATGCCTTCGATCTGTTTGCTGTCGACGTTCTCCAAGGCTTCGGAAAACAGTTTGCCGAAAGACCCGGTGTCGGTGAACAACATCGCCAAAGCGCCGGTCATCGGTCCGGGGCCAAAAGCACGCGACAGTAAGATGGTCCAGATCAACCCATCAACCCCGCGCAGAAAGTCAAACAACCGTCGCGCCAATAGCCGAACAGCGATGAAGGGCGCAAAGTTTTTGGCCGCCATGAAGGCCAGAGGCAGTGCGATGATCGCCGCGCCAAAGGTCCCGAGAAAGGCCATCAGAATGGTTTCGAACAGCGCCCAAGCGGTCTCGCCATGACGCCAAATGGCGTTGTTCCAAAAATCATGCCATGCGCCTGCGATGTTCGGGCGGGTCGGGTCGAGTTGCGGCCCGGTGAGGACCTCCATCAACGAGTGACCCGAATAGGGGCTGTCCAATGTGACCCAAAACAGCTCCCAGCCAAAGTCATAGACAAAGACCTCGGTGCGGGCTTTGGTCAAGGACAGCCGCGCCGCGTCGGTGGTGATGGTCACGCGGGTTTTGGAATAGGAAATCCAGTCCGGCAAATCCGTGGTATCGAGATTGAGCGTCACGCCATCCGTGCGGTTTTGCGTCGCCTCAATGAGGCCAAACCCCGGCACGTTATAGCGCACAACATCGCCGAGAATGTCGATCGTGCCGCCATCATCGAGGCTGATCACAGCCGTATCATCGCCGACATTGACCCAACCGGGATAGTTGCTGGCGTCATAGGTGCCTTTGCGCTCACCCTCGACCGCGACCCCGATCACGCCCGTGCGATTGTTGCGCTCGACCACGGTTTTGTAGCTGTAAGTGTCCGAAACCAGCGTCACTGCATTGTCTAGACGCGCGCGTTCCGCCAATCCCATAATGTCGAAGGCGAAGAAAATATAAACGAAATAGCCCAAGACAAAAAGCGGCGCGACAAAGGTCAAAAGCCGTTTGCGAGCGATCATCGCGGCGGCGCGATTGTGCATATGTTTGGGATCGGCAGAGGGGGACACAAAGCTCATTTGCCAGCTCCGTAGGTCAGGCGGTTGCGCACATAAGACGAGAGTTGGTCAAAAAACACGATGGTCAGGAACAAAAGGATAAATACGGCAGCGGCCTCGTCAAACTTGCCCTGCCCCCAAGAAATCGCGTTTTTAAGCTCGTAACCAATGCCGCCCGCGCCGACAAAGCCAAGGATCGCGGAGGCGCGGATGTTGATTTCAAAGCGCAGAAGGGCGTAGGAAAACCAGTTCGGCGCAACCTGCGGGATCAGCCCCAAAAGCATGCGCTGCGGCCAGATCGCTCCAACGGAGGCAAGGCCTTCAAGCGGCTTTTGATCGGCGTTTTCATTGACCTCGGAGAACAGCTTGCCCAGCGCCCCGACGGTGTGAAAGGCAATCGCGATGGCCGCAGGCACCGGCCCGCCCCCCAAAACAAAAATCAGCACAAGCGCGATGACAATCTCCGGCACGGCGCGCATCAGATCCATGATCCGACGAAACACCGGGATCAGACGCGGCCAAGGCGCAAGGCCCCGCGTTGCCAGCATCGACAAGAGGATGGCAAAGAATGCGCCAAACAGCGTCGCAACAGCGGCAATGTTGATGGTCTCGACCAGCGCCGGAAGGGCGTTTTTCAAATGATCCGGCAGGTTGGCGCGTTTGGTCCAGGCCTCAGAGATGACCTCGGCAGGAAAATCGAAAATATGCGGCAGACCGGGCAAAAACCCACCGGCATTGCGGTCATTGGCTATGCCAAAGCCGGAGGCCATCAGTAGGACAAAGACCAAAAGCATGATCCCGCCATAGAGGCGGCGTTGACGGGTCAGCGCAAGATAATGAGCGCGCGTCGCGTCCAAAGGCGCAGCGGAGAGATCGGCCATGTGGGAGGTCCTTGTAAAAAGACCCCGCACCAAAGCGCGGGGCCTAAATCAGATCAAATGATCTCAGTTGGCTTTCGACAGACGTGCGGCGACGATGGATTCATAGGCCGCATGGGTGATCGGCTGAAAACCCAGAGTTTCGCCTGCGGCCATGCCGTAGGTGCAATCTGCATCGGTGTTGATCATGTTTTCGACCAATGCGGTCATGGTCGCCTTGACATCATCCGGCAAGGTTTTGCGCAGCACAACCGGACCCTCAGGGATCGGTTTGGAGCGCCAGATTTCAACCAGATTGTTCATGTCAATCAGACCTGCGTCCACAGCTTTACGGAACGCACCGGAGTTGAACCCGTCTTCCCATGCGCCTTGGCCGTCAGCCCAGGACACGCCAGCGTCGATGTCGCCATTGTTGACCGCAACGATGGTTTGCTCGTGACCGCCGGTGAATTTAACTTCACCAAAATAGTCGCCGGACTCCATGGTGATGCCGTCGCCCGCTTGCGGGATTTCGATCGACGGGATCAGGTAGCCGGAGGTGGAGTTCGGATCACCAAAGCCAAAGGTTTTGCCCTTCATATCCGCCAACGAGGTGATGCCGGACTCTTTGCGTGCGAAACCGATGGAGTGGTAGCCGTAGGTGCCATCCATGTTGATTTTGATCAGCACCGGCTCAACAGCCTCAGGGTCTTGGATGTAAATGCCCGCATAGGACGACGCACCGAGCCAAGCCATGTCGAGCGTACCGCCCAAAAGGCCCTGCATCACGCCGTTGTAGTCAGCCGGAGCAAAAAGTTTGACCGGAACGCCAAGAGCCTCTTCGGCATAGGCGCGCAGGCACTCGTTGGAATTCAAACGGTCTTGGGCGTTTTCGCCACCCAAAAGGCCAATGTTGAATTCTTTGATCTCTTGGGCATGCGCCGTGCCAACAAGGGCGGTGGTCGCAAGAACAGCAGCAAGCAGGTGTTTCATCTGTCTCTCCAGGTTGTATGGCCCGCCCAAGGTTCGGTGAAAGGCGCGCCGGGATGAAAGCGGTTAGATCGCGACTTCGGCATTGCGGATTTCAGCCGCTTCAATGTCGTGGTGATCGCGAATTTCGGTCGATGTGGCGGCCTCGGAAAAATCCGCGCCCGCGCCATAAATGTCGCGCGCCACACCGGTTGTGAGCTGTGCGGGGGTGCCGTCAAACACCATACGCCCGTCGCGCATGCCGATGATGCGGTCGCAATAGCGCCGCGCCGTGTCGAGCGTGTGCAGATTGGCGATGACCATGCGGCCGTCTTCGTCGTGGATGCGTCTCAGTGCTTCCATGACGGTTTGCGCATTCATCGGGTCAAGCGATGCGATCGGTTCATCAGCCAAGATCACTTTCGGATCTTGCATCAAAGCCCGTGCAATCGCGACCCGTTGTTGTTGCCCGCCAGACAGTGCCTCGGCACGTTTCTCGGCATGTTGGGCGATGCCAAGGCGGTCGAGAATGTCGATGGCTTGGTGGATGTCGCTTGCGGGATAGAGGTTGAACATCGTCGCCAAGGTCGAGCGGCGACCCAACGTGCCATGCAGCACGTTCGAAACCACATCCATACGCGGCACAAGGTTGAATTGTTGAAAGATCATCGCGCAGGTCGATTGCCAGTCCCGCTTGGCCTTGCCTGAAAGCTCCAACACATTGCGCCCCTCAAAGGACAGCACGCCCTCGGAAGCCGAGGTCAAACGGTTCATCATCCGCAAAAAGGTCGATTTGCCCGCACCAGAACGGCCAATGATGCCGATCATCATCGAACGGTCCACGCGAAAGCTGACGTTGTCCACGGCAAGGTTGCCCCCAAACCGCTTTGTCAGACCTTTAACTTCGAGCATTCTGATCCCCTCATCTCGTTGCGGGGATAAAGCACAGAGTCTGAAACCGCTTTGTGACGCTCTCGAAAAAGATTTGTGACAGCGGCATTGTCTTCGCCTTTGCTCTCATCGTGCTAAACCTCGCACCCCGCGCAGACGCCATGTGCGCAAAAAACCCGCAGGCTGCCTTGCTCCATGCGATGAGCACAGTATTGTGCGCCCAACGAATAAAGAGATCAGATCACCCCGTGCCCCAACGTCCGTCCCTCCCACACATCGCCCCCAAACGTCTTGCCCTGATCGTGCTGACGCTGTGCCTTGGTGCGGCGGGGGGCACCGGATTTTATCTGGCGCATTTGCCTTTGCCGTGGATGCTTGGACCGATGTTGGTGATTTTTGCCTGCGTGATGGCGGGCGCGCCACTTGAGGCACCAAACGCCTTGCGTCCGATCGTGATCCCGGTGATCGGCGTCATGTTGGGATCAAGTTTCACCCCCGAGACCTTTCACCATCTGGCGCGCTGGGGCCTCTCTTTGGCCGGGCTTGCGGTCTATCTGGCCATGGCTGCGGCGCTTGTGGTGCCGTTTTATATCAAGGTCGGTCGGCTTGATCCGATCACCGCGTTTTTCTCCGCCATGCCCGGTGGCCTCAATGAAATGACCGTGATTGGCGGCGCACTTGGGGGCGATGAAAAGCGGATTATTCTGGCCCATGCCGGACGGATCGTGGTGTCGATTTCGATCATCGCGCTGTGGTTCCGGGTGATTTTAGGCTATGAGGTGCGCGGCGTGTCCTTGGCCTCGGACCCGGCCACCTCAATGACGGTCCTGAGCGCGCTGATCCTGATCGGCTGTGCGGTTTTGGGCGCGTGGATTGGCGGCAAACTCCGCCTGCCTGCGCCCGGACTTTTGGGGCCGCTTCTGTTGTCAGCGGCCGCGCATATCTCCGGGCTGACCCATTCCTCGCCGCCAGCGTTGATCATCGTGGCAGCACAGGTGATCCTTGGCGCGTCGATGGGCGCGCGGTTCAAAGGCGCGGGCGGGCGGCTTGTGGCCGAAACGCTGTTGCTCACCTTCGGTGGCACGCTTTTGATGATGGCACTGTCGCTGGCCGTGGCGATGGTGTTTCACAACCTATTTGGGCAAACCGTGGAACAGGTGCTTTTGGCCTATGCGCCGGGGGGCTTGACCGAAATGTCTTTGGTGGCTTTGGCGATGCACGCAGAGGTCGCCTATATCTCGATCCATCACCTTGTGCGGATCGTGATCATTGTGGCTGTGGCCCCAACACTCTTGACCAAAATCGCAAAACGGATCGGGTATTGATCCCCGATCCATTTTGTTGGTTTCACAAGGTGCGGCTTAGGCGGCCGCGGATTGGCTCAGCCGGGCTTTGACCTCTTCGTACATTTCAAAATCCGGTCCAAAGGCCTTTTCGAGGTTTTTCAAATCTTTCGCAGACAGCGTTTCAATCAGCTCAGAGGATTTGGTTTTGTGACCAAGGGTGCGACGCGTGTCGACGATTTCCCCCGCAGCTTCTGCACCAAAACAGGTGCCCACGATTTTCTCCATCGCCGCATCCATCTCTTCCACCAGCCCGATGTAATCATAGTCGATCAAATCATAGCTGGTCTCTTTGCGTTGAAGCCGCCAATGCCGGTCCAGATCCCGTGCGCCCTCATCCTCGGCCAAAAGCGCGATGAATTGTTTGAGGGTGATCGTGCTGTCCTCATCGCGCCCAAGATAGCGCATCAGGCGACCTTTTTCTTTCTCATTGCCGTCGATCTTATCGGCCCAAGCCGAGACCGTGCGACTGATCGGGTCGCGGATCACGGTGAACTTGAACACATCCGGGTCCGCCAAAGCGTCCATGATCATCTGTTCATTCAAGGCCTTCAAACCGCTCATCACCAGATTGGCGGGCGGGGAATGGACCGAATTAAGCGTTTCCATCACGCCGTTTTCCTCGTCCCCCCGCGCCCGTGCCATTTGTCGGATCAAGGTGGCCATCACCGTCGAACAGGCCGCTTTTGAGGTTTTCATGAACAAAAACTTCGACCCCGGCGGGGTAAAGGCCGATAGATTCGCAGTTTGCAGGAAATGCCGGCGGTGGATGTAATTCGCCATCAGATCGGATGCGGAAACACCGCCCACGTCGACCGGAACGAACAGGTCGCTGGCATGGTCGCGAATGCGGTCACGGCAAGCGCGAACCAGTTTGTTATCGACTTTGAACTCTTTGGCGACTTGACCAAAAGATTTGTCGCCTTTGAGCGCCTCTAGCCCGATCCGCGCCATGAAGGCCGGATCGCCAATCACCAAACCCTGTGCGGGTTCGGCGGGTTTCGCCTTTTCATCTTTGGCGGCACTTTCATCGACCTGCGGTTTGTGACGGGTCATGATCGGCGCTTTGGCCGGGTCAATGTCATGTTTGCGCAACAGCGACGCGAGGAAAGATTTCGGGTGCGGTGCACCGCCCTCCTTTTCGATCAAGCGCATCCGCATCCGGCGGCCATAAAGGTGCACGGAGGTGGTTTTGTCAGTGACATAGGGCGACACATCGACGTCACGTTTCAACATGATCCGGCGATCTTTGAAGGTGAACGGATAGAGCACCTCCTGCGGGAAGGCATATTTTTCCTCACCGGTTTGGTGCAAGAAATGGCTGACCGCATGTGGCCCCCAGACGCCCCACGGCTGTTCAGAGGCATGGACCGGCGTGCCTTCGGCCTTTTTCTGTTCCAGTTCGGCTTGGTATTTCTCGCCATAATAGCTCGGGATCGAAAACTCGTCGGAGGTGAACTCCAACAGCGCCTTCAACGCATCGCTGTCTTTCGGCAGACCCAGCACACCGCCGTTGATGTGTTTTTCGCTTTCCCAGCCAAAATAATGTCCGGTCTCGGTCTCAAATGGGCGCATGCAATAGGCATCGGTGTCGGCCCAGATCACATTGTCGCTTTTTTCCAACATTTTATAGCGGAAGAGATCGGAATGCAGCGCGGGCGAGCCGGTGCGCTCATGTTGCAGGAAATTCGTCTGTGGCAGGAATTCGTTGGCATCGCCAAGCTCGATCCCCTCGGGGACATTTTCAAGCGGGCCATAATGATATAGAATGACCTTATGCCCTGCATCGACAAAGGATTTCAGACAAAGCTGTTCGAGGTAACTCAGCGGACCTTCCATCCACAACGCACCGATCACTGGTAACTGTGCCATTTTTCCCTTCCAGAGCAAAAGACTATCGACTGTGGTGCATATCGCAGAAGCATCCTAAAATACAGTTGAAAACAGAATTGTTTCGAATAGAGAAACAACTGCGGCACCGCCGCACCACTGCAACCCATTTCTACACAAATGCCTCATCTGAGCGCGACACAGGGGGTCGGATCGACACAGACCCAAGACCTTTGGCGGGGCGCGCTTGACTTGGCCGGGGCCATATGAGACCACAAAGGCAAGAAAAGCAGGGCAAAAACGCCTGACGTTTGACGGGCATCTGGCACAGTGACATGGACGCAGTGTCGAATGACTGAGCGCACATGAGTCACGCGCGGCCTATGCGCCGCAGGTACGGGTAGGTTAAGGTTGAACACACTCGCGATTACATGTCTGCGCGACGAGGGGCCATGGCTTCTGGACTGGCTTTCCCATCATAAAGCCGCCGGGTTCACTCATTTCCTCATCGCCTCACATGACTGTACCGATGGCAGTGATCAGATGCTTGATGCCTTGGACGCAGCCGGGATCATCACCCATGTGCCTTTTGTGCCCAAGGGCGAGAAATCGGTGCAATGGCAGGCGATGAAACTCCTGTCCAAACACAAACGCTATCAAAACGCCGATTTGGCACTGTTTTTTGATGTCGATGAATATCTGGTGATGCAAGACGCGGGAACTGTCGCGGAATTGATGCCTGAGACAGCCGACGCAATGCCGTTGCGTTGGCATTTGTTTGGCAACAGCGGCTTTGGCACATGGGATGACGTGCCGGTGCCCGAGCGCTTCACCATGGCCGCCCCCGATGGTATCTCCTTGCCCCTCGCGCATTTTTTCAAGACGCTGCACCGCCCCCAAGTCTTTCGTGACTTGGGCGTGCATCGTCCGAAAAACCGCAAAGACGCCGCGCTTCCCAATTGGGTCTCCGCCAGTGGCGCCGCCCTGCCCGCCTCGTTTTCCGCCGCCCAAGCCCGGATCAACCTGTTCGGTGTGGCGCATGAAAAAGAGCGTGCTTGGCTCAATCATTACTCCGTGCGCTCGATCGAAGAATTCGTGCTGAAATCCGCGCGCGGCCTGCCCAACCATATGCAAAAGCCGATTGGCGCGGGCTATTGGGCGGAACGGAATTTTAACATCACCTCAGACACACGCATCGCCGCCATGCGGCCTGCGGCCCATGCTGTGCGCGCCAAAATGGCCGACTTTGAACCGCTGCATCAGGCCTGTGTTGACGCCCATCGCGCGCGGCTCAAAGCCTTACTGTCGCAGCGCGAGGTGGTGGAACTGATGTGGCAACTGACCCTCATGGGCGGCTCCAACCCGCCCGGCCCAACGCAATTGGCCGCGCATTTGGCGCGTCTCAAAGCCCTGACACCAGAGGCCTGATCCAAGGCATGAGCACCCCCTCCCCCATGACCCACCTCATCACACGCACCCTGACGCATAGCACGCTTGGCCCTGCCACGCTTTTGGCCGCCATTGGGCTTGAGAGCGGCAAGGCGGAATTGTTTTTCAGCCGCAGCACTCAGATGAGCGAGGCGGTGGCGCAGAACCTGTTGCTGGATGCCGAGCTGAAATCCGTCGGCGATGCGCCTTGGATCACCGGAACCGTGCCACCCGAGGGCATCCGTGCCTATTTCCAAGGGACGCTGTGCGAGATCACCCCAATGGCCACAGAGCCTGACCATATGGCCGGGCGCAACGTGGCGTTGGCCACGCGCAATGGCGAGCCTGCGGATGTGGTTCTGGAATGGCTGCGCTACCACGCGGTGCATCAGGGCATGAATGGTGCGGTGATTTTGGACCGTGCTGCTCCGGGCACGGAGGATGGGTTTGCCGAGGCCTTGGCCAAGGGTCTGACCACGCTGAGTGCCGATATGGCGGTGGTTTTGGTGCATTGTGATGTGCCGCTGGGTCATTCTGACCTGCCTTCTGAGACCCACCCCTATGTCACCCCCGGTGCGCCCGGCAAAGACCGGATGGAGGTGCCTGACGCCGATCCATGGAGCGCGCCGTTGGCGGATGTCCTGATCTATGAGATCCTGCGCCATCTGTATTTGCATCAGGCCCGCGCTGTGGCCAATATCGAGGTTTATGACCTGATCCCGCCCGCCCCTGAAGGGTCAGTGTTCGATCTGGCGCAAGAGGCCGAACATGGTGTCGTGCAACTGATCGGCCAGCAATGTTATCCGTGGCGCGTGCGCGACGATGACACCGTGCAGTTTGCCGATCACGTCTGTGTCCAGTTTGATGAGAAAAAGCGGCGGGGGCGGTGGTGTGTGGCCCCGGCCAAACTGCCCGAGGGGGCGGTGTTTCGCCTGGTCCGGGTCGGCGGGGTCGAGCCAACGACGCGCTACGGCTTTTACCGCTACATGGCGCTGCGCCACCTCGCGCCCACCGTGTCGCGGATCGTGCCCAAAGCCTCGCTCATTCATGCGCAGGCCCTCATTGACATGGCCGCCTCGGAATGGGGGCACAAGCCGATTTTGATGCCTGAAGAGAAAGTCGCCAAACCGCCGCGCGGCGACAATTCGGTGGCGATTGTCACCTGTATGAAAAACGAAGGCCCGTTCATTTTGGAATGGATCGCCTATCACCGCGCCATCGGGGTCGAGGGATTTTTGGTCTACACCAATGATTGCACCGATGGCACCGACACGTTTTTAGAGCTGTTACAGGACAAGGGATATGTCCAACACCGTGACAATAAGTTCCACGACACCGGGCTGAAACCACAACACCACGCCTTGCAAAGTGCCGAAAGCGAAGAGGTGGTGATGGGCGCGGATTGGGCGATTTCGATGGATGTGGATGAGTTCATCAACATCAAAGTCGGGGATGGCACGATGAGCGCGCTGTTTGACGTGGTGCCCGATGCCAACCTGATTTCCTGCACTTGGCGACTGTTTGGCAATGCCGATGTGCATGAGTATGAGGATGCCTTTTTATTGGCACAGTTTGACCGCTGCGCACCCGAATTTGCCAACAAACCGCATCAGGCCTGGGGCTTTAAAACCCTGTTTAAAAACGTCGGCCTGTTCAAGAAACTTGGCGTGCACCGGCCCAAGGGGCTTAAACCGCAAATCTGGGACAAAATCCGGTGGTACAATGGCTCGGCCAAGCCGATGCCGAAAAACGAGTTTCGCAATGCGTGGCGTTCCAATGCCTCGACCTATGGCTATGACGTGGTGCAGCTCAACCACTATGCCGTGCGCTCGGCCGAAAGCTTTTTGGTCAAACGCGATCGGGGTCGGGTGAACCATGTGGATCGCGACCAAGGTCTGGCCTATTGGTTCCGCATGAACAACAATTACGAACAAGAAACCTCGATTCAGCGAATGATCCCGCGGGTGCAGGCGGAGTTTGACCGCCTCATGGCCGACCCTGACATCCGCGCCCAGCACGAGGCCTGTGTCAAAGCCCACCGCGAGAAAATCGACGCGTTGCGCGCCACCGAAAACTACGCGGCGTTTTACCAAGAGCTGACCGGCTGGCGGATGGAAAAACTGGCCCGGATGCATCGGCATTTTGGCGCGAATGTCTTTCTCAACGGGCCGCAAACCGTCCCCGACGAAATCGTTGCCAAAGACCCAAGTGAGGATTTCTTTTTCACCGTGGACAAAGGGGAGACGGTGCATTGACCGAGACCGATCAAACCGCCGCGCGCAGGCGGGTTCATTTGCATATTGGCGTCCATTTTGCCGGAACCACCCGGATCGTGGAGAGTCTGCGGCAGAACTCGCAAGGCTTTGCCGAACGCGGCATTCGCACGCCGCCCGCGCGTCTCTATCGGCAGGCGATGACCGGGCTTTTGGAGCGCTTGGACGGCTTGCCGCCGATTGAGACCGAAGAAATCGAACTTTTGGACGACATTCTTCAGGGCAACACGGCCAAAGCCGTGATTATGGCCGATGCCAATTGGGCCTCGCCCCTGGCCGAGGCGCTTCATTCGGATCGGCTGTACCCGGACATCGGCACACGTGTTGCCCCAATTGCCGAGCTGTTTGAAAGCTCCGATCTGCGTCTGAGCATGGCCCTGCGCAACCCGGCGGCTTTCGTGCAAAGCGCGCAGGATTCAGGCAAGGCACGCGGGGCCACGAACGCGTTTTTGCGCAACGTCCAGCCGGAAACCCTGCGCTGGTGTGACACGGTGGATGCGCTGCGCAGCGCCCTGCCCAACGTGCCCTTGACGCTGTGGTGCGAAGAGGACACGCCGCTGATCTGGCCGCGGGTGATGCGTCAGATCGCAGGATTGCCAAAAGACGCGACATTGCGCGGCGGCTTCGCCGCCCTGCGCGATCTGATCCAACCGGAGGGGCTCAAACGGCTTCAGGTGTTTTTGGCCGGACATCCGCCCGAAACCGACGCCCAATATGAGCGCACGGTTTTGGCGTTCTTGGACAAATACGGCAAAGAAGACGCGCTTGATGAGCCCTGTGATTTGCCGGGCTGGGATGCAAACGTGATCGAGACGGTCACACAACACTACGAAGACGACATCGCGGCGCTGTCCGCCCGCAATGACATCACATTCATTGCGCCCGCATCTATGGCGGGGTAGCGGTGGCCTCTGGGCTTAGAGCGCTTTGACGGCAGCAGCGCGGATGGCGCGGATGTTGTCGCCGTAGGGCGCGGGATTGCTCACCGAGCCGCCTTTGAACACCGCAGACCCGGCCACAAGCGCATCTGCGCCCGCCGCCACCATCAGAGGCGCGGTGGTCGGATCAATGCCGCCATCAATCTCGATGTGGATCGGCCGATCGCCAATCATCGCGCGCAGTTTGCGCACTTTTTCAACTTGAGAGTGGATGAATTTCTGTCCGCCAAAACCCGGATTCACCGTCATCACGCACACCAGATCGACCATGTCCAAAAGGTAATCAACCACCTCAACCGGCGTACCGGGATTGAGCGCCAGACCAGCCTTTGCGCCTGCCCCCCGGATGGCTTGCAACGTGCGGTGAATGTGCGGCCCAGCCTCGACATGGGCGGTGATGATGTCAGCGCCCGCCTCGGCGAACGCATCGATATAGGGGTCAACCGGAGAGATCATCAAATGCACGTCCATCACGGTCTTGATATGCGGACGAATCGCTTTGCACATCGCCGGACCAAAGGTCAGGTTCGGGACGAAATGCCCATCCATAACATCGACATGAATCCAATCGGCACCCTCGGCCTCAACCGCTTCGATTTCACGGCCAAAATTGGCGAAATCAGCGGCGAGAATGGAGGGGGCAATTTTCACGGAACGGTCGAAAACAGTGTCGGTCATCAGGGCGATTCCTCAGGGTGGTCTATGCTTGACCGTGCCCTTACCCGGTTTAGGCCGCGCTGTCACCCGAAGAGCGCCATGCTCGCGAATGCAGCAAAACCACGATCGCATCGCGAAATTTTGATGACGTAGCCGAATTTCATGCGGTTCAAAGACGGTCTTGTGTTAGATTTTGGACATGACGACAGCGAAACTGATCCCGATCGAAACCGCGACCAAAGACATTTGGGCCAAGGACATTTTAGCCAAGGGCGAGGAATTTCATTTTTCCCGCTCGGTTCTCGCGCGCACCCGCCCAAAAGCGCTCCACAATCAAGATTTTTACGAGTTGTTTTGGTTGCACAACGGTCGCGCCCGCGTGGTGACCCAAGAGTCCCGTCTTGCGCTGAACGAAGGTGACATCGTATTTTTGGCGCCGGGTCATCCGCACGGGCTGCAAGGGGTCGGCGAGGAAAGCCATATCGTCAATGTCATCTTGCGAAAGCGCCGGATCAAAGATCTCATGCAGCGCTTTCCAGAGGTTGCACAGGTGTTTCCCGGCCCCGGTGCCGCCCCGATTGTGATCCACCGCGACATGCGGCATTTGTCGCGCCTTTCGGCTGCGGCCAAGGCGCTGGACGCCGCCCCACGCACGACGCTCTACCTCGAAGCCTTTCTTTTGCCTTTGATCGCAGAACTGGCCAGTGAAGCGCGGGACCAAAGCGTCGCCCTGCCGGTTTGGCTCAATGAGGCCATGATCGCGGCGGAGAAACCAGAGGTGTTTCGTGATGGCGCTTCCGGGCTGGTGGCGCAATGTGGCAAAGCCCACGCCCATGTCGCGCGCACGATGCAGGCCTCTTTGGGGATGACACCTTCGGACTTCGTCAATGGGCTGCGCATGGATTATGCTGCTCGGCAATTGCGCGGCACGCCGGATTCGCTCTCTGAGATTTCTGAGGAAATCGGCATCCAAAACATGAGCCATTTTCATCGGCTGTTTCGCCTGCGTTTTGGTATGACGCCGCGGCAATATCGGGTGAAACACCAAAAAGGCATTGCTCAGCCCATTTGACCAACTGGTCAATGATTGCCAAATCCCTCCGCACATGCCAGCTTGCGGGTAAGCAAGGACGGAGCTTTCCATGGGCACACCCGAAATGACCAAAGCTGACACCAATGTGGCCACCTCAGGCACGCATCTGCCGCAAATTCATGAACCGCGCAATCCGGGCATGGCACTGGATCTGGATGTGATCCGGGGCGTTCAGGCCAACACGTCGGCGATTGAACGGCGGTGTGCCACCCTGCCCGGTCGGCGCTCTGTCAAAAAAGATCACCAAGCGGCGTGGCTTTTGAAAGCGATCACCATGATCGACCTGACCACCTTGGCGGGCGATGACACGCCCGGACGGGTCAAACGGCTTTGCGCCAAGGCCGCCCACCCGGTGCGCGCGGATATTCTGGACGCGCTTGGCATGGGCCCCGTGACCACCGGCGCGGTTTGTGTCTATCACGAAATGGTCGACACGGCGGTCAAGGCCCTGGAGGGCACCGGCATCCCGGTCGCCGCCGTGTCCACCGGCTTTCCGGCTGGCCTATCGCCCTATCATTTGCGGATCAAAGAGATCGAGGAAAGCGTCAAGGCCGGGGCAAAAGAGATCGACATCGTCATTTCGCGTCGCCATGTTTTGACCGGGAATTGGCAGGCGCTTTATGATGAAATGCGCGAGTTTCGCGCCACCTGTGGCGAGGCCCATGTCAAAGCGATTTTGGCCACCGGCGAGTTGGGGTCGCTGCGCAACGTCGCGCGCGCATCTCAGGTCTGCATGATGGCCGGGGCTGATTTCATCAAAACCTCAACCGGCAAGGAAAGCGTCAACGCCACCCTGCCCGTCTCCCTCGTGATGATCCGCGCGATCCGCGATTACCACGCCCGCACCGGCTACCGCGTCGGCTACAAACCGGCGGGCGGGATTTCCAAGGCCAAAGACGCTTTGGTCTACCTGTCCTTGATCAAAGAAGAGCTGGGCAACCATTGGCTGTCGCCGCATCTGTTCCGCTTTGGTGCCTCCTCGCTTTTGGGCGACATCGAGCGCCAATTGGAGCATCATGTGACCGGCCACTATTCGGCGGGCTACCGCCATGCCATCGGTTAAGCGCCCGCAAGAAGGATCATAAAAATGACCGTAAAAGAGATTTTTGAGACCATGGACTATGGCGCAGCGCCGGAATCGGCAGCCGAGGCTTTGGCCTGGCTTGTGGATGGCGGCGATCGGTTTGGCCATTTCATTGATGGCAAAATGACCGCGCCTGCAACCGCGCCCGGTGAGGTGTTTTTGGCGAAAAACCCGGCGACGGGCGAGGTGCTGGCGCATCTGACCCAAGCCTCTTTGGACGAGGTGGACATGGCCGTGGCGGCCGCCCGCAAGGCCCAAGCCAAATGGGAAAAACGCGGCGGCAAAGCCCGCGCCAAGGTGCTTTATGCCCTCGCGCGTTTGGTGCAAAAACACGCGCGGCTCTTTGCGGTATTGGAAACGCTGGACAACGGCAAACCGATCCGCGAAAGCCGTGACATCGACGTGGCTTTGGTGGCGCGGCATTTCTATTACCATGCGGGCATGGCGCAGGTGATGGATGAGGAAATGCCGGGACGCGAAGCGCTTGGCGTGTGCGGTCAGATCATCCCGTGGAACTTCCCGCTGTTGATGCTGGCGTGGAAAGTCGCACCCGCGATTGCCATGGGCAACACGGTGGTGTTGAAACCGGCTGAATACACCTCGCTCACCGCGCTTTTGTTTGCGCAGATCTGCCAAGAGGCCGGTGTGCCGAAAGGCGTGGTCAATATTGTGACCGGCGACGGGGCCGTGGGCGAAATGATCGTCACGCATCCCGGCATCGACAAAATCGCTTTTACCGGGTCGACCGCCGTCGGACGTCGCATCCGTCAAGTCACCGCCGGATCGGGCAAATCTCTGACCTTGGAGCTGGGCGGAAAATCCCCCTATATCGTCTTTGAAGATGCCGACATCGACAGCGCCATCGAAGGGCTGGTCGACGCGATTTTCTTTAACCAAGGGCAGGTCTGTTGCGCAGGCTCGCGGCTTTTGGTGCAAGAGGGCATTGCCGAGGATTTCCACGCCCGCCTGATCGCACGGATGTCGAAACTGCGCATCGGCAACCCGTTGGACAAATGCATCGACGTCGGTGCCATTGTCGATCCGAAACAGTTGGAGCGGATCGAAACACTGATCGCTCAGGGCGGCATGGAGGGCACGGTCCATCAACCCTGCCCCGCGCCCGAGGGCTGTTATTACCCGCCGACCTTGATCACGGGATTGCACCCCTCAGCCAAGCTGATGCAGGAGGAAATCTTTGGTCCGGTGTTGGTGTCCACGACCTTCCGCACGCCCGAAGAGGCGGTGCAGGTCGCCAACAACACCCGTTTTGGTCTGGCCGCCTCGGTCTGGTCCGAGAACGTCAATCTGGCGCTTGATATTGCGCCCAAACTGGTCGCAGGCGTGGTTTGGGTCAACGGGTCGAACATGTTCGATGCGGCCGCTGGATTTGGCGGTGTGCGCGAAAGCGGGTTTGGCCGCGAGGGCGGTTGGGAGGGCCTGATGGCCTACACCAAACCCAAGGGCAAGCTCAGTGCCGTGAAGCCCGCGATGCCCCATATGAAACCCGACACGGTGGAGGTTCTGGGCCTTGATCGCACCGCAAAACTCTACATCGGTGGCAAACAGGCGCGGCCTGACAGTGGCTATTCGCAAGCGGTCTATGCGCCCAAAGGCACGCTTTTGGGTCATGCCTCGCTGGCCTCGCGCAAAGACATCCGCAACGCGGTCGAAGCGGCACAGGGGGCGAAAGGCTGGACCAAAGCCATGGCGCACAACCGCGCCCAAGTGCTCTATTTCATTGGGGAAAACCTATCCGCGCGGGCGGATGAATTCGCCCAGCGCATTCGCGAGTTGACCAGCACACCTGAGGCAAAAGCCAAAGAGGAAGTGGCGCAGGCCATCGACACATTGTTCACCTTTGCCGCTTGGGCCGACAAGCTCAACGGGGCGGCCAAACCCGTGCCGATGCGCGGCGTGGCCTTGGCGATGAACGAGGCCGTGGGTGTGATTGGGGCGTTTTGTGATGACCGGCCTTTGGGCGGGTTGATCGACGTCATCGCCCCGGCCATCGCCATGGGCAACCGTGTGGTCGCGGTCGCGTCAGAGGCCTATCCACTGGCCGCGACCGATTTTTATCAGGTGCTCGACACTTCGGATGTCCCTGCGGGCGTGGTCAATATTCTCACCGGATCGCATCGCGAGTTGGCGAAACCGATGGCGGGTCACATGGATATTGAGGCGGTGTGGTCGTTTTCCTCTGCGGATATTTCCAAAACGATCGAATTGGAAAGTGCCGGGAACCTCAAACGCACGTGGGTCAACTTTGGTCAAACACGGACCTATGCGGCACGCGATTGGTTGGCACAGGCGACTGACATCAAAACGATTTGGGTGCCTTACGGCGAATAACGCAACATGAAAACGAGACATGAAAAAGGGGCCAGATGGCCCCTTTTTCTTTAGCGTTTCTTGAACCAGCCTTTGACCTTATCGACGGCATTGTCCTTTTTCTCGTCCATTGCATCCCACGCGTCTTCGACATCCTCGACCAGCGGATCAATCGTGCGCTCGCGGAACTGCGCCAGCATCCGCCAGATCAACAACAGCACCACGGCAAGGAACGTCAGGATGATGATGTTGACCCATGGCACGATGGTTGCGTCAGGGCCAGACACCGGCTTGATCCCCATCGCATTGGGGAACAGCGACAAGACCTCGGACCGCCAGCCATAATGGGTCACAGAGACCCATTCCGGGGTGTCCTTATTGGAAATCGCGTCATTGGCTTCGGTGTAAAGGTTCGCCGTGTCGAATTTGAAATAGGGCGGCCAGCCCCAGCCGGTGTCCTCATTGCGATACACAATGGATTTGCCATTCGGGCGCACCGCCTGAATGAATTGCACATCGCGGTTTTGCGTCGTGGTCGAGCCATTGTCCGGCGCTTGCCAGAACATCGAGGTCCAGCCGGAAATATCCTGACGCTCCTCATAGGTGTTCACAATCCGCACGATGTCATGCTGCGGCAGGGTGTAATGTAGAAAGCCCCCCACCAGCAAAACGATCAGAGCGATCAGGGTCCATTTGACGTAGCGCATCGGGGCCGTCCTTACATAAAATTGGTCACGTAGAAGATCACACAAAAGGCAATCAGCGGTAGGATATAGACGAGCAACAAAAGCTTTGGCCGGAACGAGCGTTCATACTCTTTGATCCCCTCCTCCACATAAGCGTCCCTGTCGCCAATGGAACCCTCCTGCGCCCATTCGTCCTCTAATCTTTCGCGGGTCAGCGAGCGGACATAGATGGTCAAAAGGCCGTAAAGCAGGCTCAAAAGCACGAGACCGATCACCAAGAAACGCAGGAAACCAACCATATTTGTCTCTCCTGTCCGAGAACGCGCCAATCCGGCACAGTGCCGTGCAGCCCCTATTCAAGGCTCTGTTTAACGGGCTTCGGGCAAAAGCGCGAGGGGCTTTGATCCTCTGCCGGCAAGGCGCGTGCCGTTACGGTACGTCGTCCTGGGCGGGCAAACGCATCCCCTCCTCGGCCTTAATCCGTTCGATCCGGCGCGCGAGACTGAGCCAAGCCAAAAGCATCAAGGGCCCCCAAACAAGGATGGCAAGCCCGGCGCGGCGGGCCAAAAAGGCGACCACCTGTTGCGGATGCTCTGACAAAACCTGCCAAAGCGGTTTGCCCTCGGCCTGATAGAGCACCGCAAACAGCGCGCCACTTAGCCCAAACAAAAAGAGAGCGCTGAGCAGAACCGACAGCACCAAGCGCCGTTGCGAGCGCGTCCCTTTCGGCGTCACCATAAAAGGAATCGCCAGTGCCGCCGCACCGATCAGCACCACAGGAAGCACCACAGCGACAAAAAAACCGCCACTCTCGCCAAAATGCTCCATCTGTTTCTCCTCCCTCGCAACCTCATGCGCATTGCGCCATGGACCAATCCATAAACCTAACCCGATAGTCCCAAACAAAGAATGGACGCCTGCGGTGCCTGAACCTCATAGCTGACGCCTGCGCCTTATTCTTCCCCCTTGCCCGAAGTCAATGGAGACGCTTAGCTTTATACATAGTTTGTAGGAGGGACCAATCATGTACCGTTTCACGAGAATACTCACAACCACGGCCTTGCTCACCACCATGGCCACCGGCGCTTTTGCCGACGAGGTCACAGACACGCTTGAAAGTGCGCTTAAGGCCTATGGCGACGGCGATGTCACCTATGCGCTCGAAGAGCTCGACTACGCCAAACAATTGCTCAAAGAAATGCAAACCGGCGCGCTGTCCGACTTTTTCCCTGCCGCGCCCGACGGCTGGACCGTAGAGGATGACGCTGACACGGTCGCTGGCTATGCCATGATGGGCGGCGGAACGGCCGCGGCGAAACGGTATTCCAATGCGGCGGGCGAGCGGTTCACCATGACCATTGTGGTCGATAGCCCGATGATCGGGATGATGGGCGGGATGTTGCAAAACGCTGGGGCGATGGGCCTGAAAACCACCCGAGTGGGGCGCGAAAAATTCGTCGATCAGGATGGCACCTTATCGGCGCTGATCGAGGGTCGGGTTTTGGTTCAGGTCGAAGGCGGCGCGCAAGATGTGATCGTTCCGATGCTCGAACAGATTAATTTCCGCGAGCTTGGCAGGTTCGGCTACTAACACTGAGGCCCCCGAGACATTGAGGTGAGGCGGGAGACACCGCCTCACTCTGCCTTACATCTGCGCCCGAATGACCTGAGCGAGACGCGCGATGCCCTCTTCGATTTTCCCCGCAGGCGACATCGAAAAATTCAGCCGCAGCGTGTTGGTGTTTGAGCCATCGGCAAAAAACGCGGCCCCCGGCACGAAAGCCACATTGGAGTTCAACGCCTGTTTCAACAGCTCGGCCCCGTCCATGCCTGTGGGCAAGGTGACCCAGACAAACATCCCACCCGCAGGTTCGGTCCAGGACACACCCTCGGGCATATGTGCCTTGAGTGACGTCAACATCGCCTGAAGCCGTGCGCCGTAAACGCCGCGCAGGGTGTCAACATGGCTGTCAAACACCGCCCGCGCCACTTCGGCGACGGCGATCTGGTTGATCGTCGCAGTTTGCAGATCTGCCGCCTGTTTGGTCAGCACCAATTGCGAAATGACGGGTTTGGCCGCCACGGCCCAGCCGACCCGCAAACCGGGCGCTAGCGTTTTGGAAAAAGAGCCAAGATAGATCGTGCGACAGGCGTTGATGTCGCCGGTCTCTTGGATCTCAAGCGCCAAGATCGGCGGGAGGTCTTCGCCGCAATAGCGCAGCGATTGGTAGGCGGCATCTTCGACAATGGCACATTCCAACGCCTGTGCCTGTGCCAATATCGCCCGGCGATCTTCAACCGAAAGCGTCACCCCGGTGGGGTTGGCAAAATCCGGCGACAGATAGGAAAATTTGACTTTACCGCCGTTTTGCTCAGCTGTCGCGATGACATCTTGCGGCGTGCGATTGTCCGCCGGGTCAAGTCGATCATAGACCGGCTCATACGCGTTAAACGCCCCAAGCGCGCCGAGATAGGTCGGCCAGCCGACCATCACCGTGTCGTCTTTGTCGATGAACACTTTGCCCAGATAATCCAACGCCTGTTGCGATCCAGCGGTGATCAGAATGTTGTCGCGTTCGCACGACACACCCAACCGCGCCATATAGCCCACGATCCAATCGCGCAGCGGTGTGTAGCCCTCAGAGGTGGCGTATTGCAGCGACACCCCCGCCGCATGGACATCCGTGGCCTTGGCCATCGCCGCCGCGAAGGCTTCGCGCGGGAAATAGGCCGGATCAGGGATGCCGCCGGCAAAAGAGATGATATCGGGTTGATCCAAAAGCTTCAAAAGCTCGCGGATTTCCGAGGCTTTCATCCGGGATGTGCGACTGGCGAAAAGCGATGACAGACTCATGAGGGACCTCCATTGCTCTGTATCTCGCTCTCCGTCGCATTTAAGTCAACGCCGCTGACGTGAATAGTGATCCGCATTCGCGCACAGCATAGAGGCGCAGCCGTGCACAACGCAGGCCAAAGTCGCGTTTCACAAAACTGAAACACAAACGTCACGAACACGATACCAAGGCGCGCCACACCGCGTGGGACTGAAAACCCCGAGGGATCTATGATGAAAAAGCACCTGTTGCTGGCGGCCTCCGGCCTTGCGCTCTGCGCCACTGCGGCCAATGCCGAGATGAATTTCAACCGCATCGCGTCTTTTGCGACGCCGAACAATATGGCTGAGGGCGAAGACCACGCCCGCCCCACTTCCGCCGAAATCATCGGCGCCTCCGAGGACGGCATGACGCTTGTCTACACCGACAGCCCGCTCGGCGTGATCGGATTGATCGACATCACCGACCCGAAGAACCCGGTTGCCAAAGGCAATGTCGACATGGGCGGCGAGCCGACCTCCGTGACCGTGATCGGCAACACCGCCTTTGTCGCCGTCAACACCTCTGAAAGCTATGTCAAACCGTCTGGCAAACTGGTCTCCGTGAACATGGCTGACGGCACCATCACCGGCACCTGTGATCTGGGCGGTCAGCCGGATTCAACAGCGCATGATGCCGCTGGCAGCTTTGTTGTCATCGCAATCGAGAACGAGCGTGACGAAGACGCAGGCGATGGCCGCATCGGTCAAATGCCCGCAGGTTGGGTGTCCACAGTCTCCGTGGCGGCTGATCTGGCCGAGTGTGCAACCCTGAAAACCATTGATGTGACGGGTCTCGCCGAAATCGGCGCTGACGATCCCGAGCCCGAATTTGTAGACGTAAACGGGTTGAACGAAACCGTCGTTACGATGCAAGAAAACAACGAAATGGTTGTGATCGACGCCAATGGCGACGTGATCTCTCACTTCCCGGCAGGTGCCGTGGATCTGGTCCGCATTGACACCAAAGACGAGCGCGCCGCGCTTGATTTCACCGGCGAACAAATGGGCCGTTTGCGCGAACCCGATGGGGTCCAGTGGCTCGACGACGATCACTTCATGATCGCCAACGAAGGCGACATGGACGGCGGTTCGCGCTCTGTTACCGTGTTCAAAAAAGACGGCACATTGGTCTGGGAATCAAATTCCGAATTTGAAACGCCGATCATTCAGTCCGGCCATTACCCGGACAAACGCTCCGACGCCAAAGGCGCGGAACCTGAGGGCATGGAAGTCGCCACATTCGGTGATAAAACCTACGCTTTCGTTCTGGCCGAACGTGCCTCCACGATCTCTGTCTATGATGTGACCGATGCGGCCAACCCGGTGTTCAAACAGCTCCTGCCCTCCGGCATCGCGCCCGAAGGCGTGATCGCTATCCCGGCGCGCAACCTGTTTGTGACCGCCAACGAAGCCGATCTGATCGAAGATGGCGGCGTGCGGTCGCATGTCATGGTCTATGAGTACCAGGACGCACCGGCCCAGTACCCGACATTGACCTCTGCGGGGGCCGATGAGTTGATCGGCTGGGGCGCGATCTCCGGCATGGTTGCGGATGAGGACGGCATGATCTACGCCGTCAACGACAGCTTTTATAGCTATCAGCCGACCATTTTCAAAATCGACCCCTCTTCCAAACCGGCGAAAATCGTCGATGCGATCCGGGTGACCCGTGGCAATGGCGATGCAGCACAGAAACTCGACATGGAAGGCATCACTCTGGATGGCAAAGGCGGTTTTTGGGTTGCGTCCGAGGGCCGCACCGACCGCGTGACACCGCATGCGATTTACAACGTGAGCGCCAAGGGCGAGATCAAAAAAGAGATCGGCCTGCCAGCAGAATTGCTGACCTATGAGACTCGTTTTGGCTTTGAAGGCATCACCAAGGTCGGTGACACGCTTTGGATGCCGGTTCAGCGCGAGTGGAAAGATGACGCGAAACACAGCGTCAAACTGGTCGCCTATAATCTTGAGACCGAGGAATGGGGCGCTGTGTCCTATCCGCTGGCAACCCCGGACACAGGTTGGGTTGGCCTGTCCGAGCTGGTCGCGCATGGCGATTATTTCTACGTCATTGAACGCGACAATCAGATCGGCGCGGATGCCAAGATCAAAAAGATCTACCGCATCCCGGCCGCCGAAATGGTGCCCGCGCCGCTTGGCTCTGAACTGCCTGTCGTGTCGAAAGAAGAGGTTCGTGACCTGATCCCGGATCTGAAATCCTTTGGCGGCTATGTGGTGGATAAGGTCGAAGGCCTTGCCATCACCACAGACGGCGAAATGTTCGTGTCCACCGACAATGACGGTGTGGATGACAGCTCGGGTGAGACGTTCTTCTGGTCCATCGGCAAGATGTAAATCATCTCCTGTAAGATACGGAAACGCCCGCCAAATGGCGGGCGTTTTTGTTTGAGGATGTAGACCAAGAAGCCGATTAGACCTCGACGGTCTCCTGTGCATCTTCGATCACCTTGGTCTCCACGGTATTGGGCCCGGCGATTTCAATTTGGCGCGGTTTCAGCGCCTCTGGCACTTCGCGTTGAAGCTCGATGTGCAACATGCCATTCACATGCGACGCGCCCGTCACCTTGACGTGATCGGCAAGTTGGAACCGGCGCTCAAAGGCGCGGGTGGCAATGCCGCGATGCAGATAGGTTTTGGCCTTTTCGTCCTCACCATCGGCTTTGCGCGCGGCAATGATCAACGCATTGTGGCGCTGTTCAATGGTGATGTCTTCGGTTGAAAACCCGGCAACAGCCAGCGAAATACGCCAACCATCATCCGCGGTTTTTTCAATGTTATAAGGCGGGTAGCTTGGCTGAGCGACCTCTTGGGTCAGAACGCGGTCCATCATATCCGCGATTTGGTCAAAGCCAACAGTGGCCCGGTACAGGGGGGCAAGATCAAAGTTACGCATGGGTATCCTCCAGTGAGCGAATCCAAATGTTAAGCCTTCCTTAAGGCCAAAAGGCCGGGACAGGCGAAGGGCCGGACCCTATTTAGGCGTCCGACCCAACAAATTTGGGGATGGAGGAAAGAGGTTTCAAGAGGCGGATCAATGCCCACTCAGTACCCGACGACACCGACCACAAATTCAGTATCTGTCAGCTCGGGCACCGGACCCGCATCGCCTGCATCGGCCTTTTTAAACGTGCTGTGCCCGCTGGAGGCCAGTTTCAACAGGTCGCCCAAAGCACCATCAAGCGAGGTGCCGACCGAAACCTTTTGGCCGTGATATTGCGCCTTGGCGGAGATCACCGACACGATGCGCGGACGCGGGCCCGACATGTCGAAAATCGGTGCCCCGGAGGAGCCAAAATCAACGTCACAAGACGTGACCAAAACACCACCCTGACGCGCCATCACATGACAGCTTGCCTGCAAAGACGGGGTTTCGGCGCGGTCATGGGCGTAGGAGACCACGCCCACAGCCTGGCCTTTTTCAGGGCGTGCGGCGGTCGGAAAAGGTATCACAGAACCGTCGCGCACAGGGCGGTCCAATTCGATCAGAGCAATGTCATTGACCAACCGATCATGACGGTCTCCGGTGGAGATGGAAAAGCTGGGATGAACATAGATGGCACGAGCCGTGCGGTAGGCCTGAGCCGAGCCATTGCGCCAACCCGCCTTAAAGGTCACGTCACTGGGCGCATGGGGTTTGTGCGAATAGATGTCGAACATACAATGCGCCGCCGTCAGCACCAGAGTTTCGGTGATCAAAGAGCCGGTGCAAAAGCTGCGCCCGGCAAAATCGAGACGTCCGACGGCTTCCCATCCGCGACTGTCATCCCCGGTCCGAAAGGCCTTAAGCGCGCTATCGGCCTGTGCCTGCCCCACCGTGAGGAGCAGAAAGACGACTGTCAGTAAATATTTCATTGTAGGTCCCATTCCCTGTTCGCCCCCCAGCGGTAATGGGACTTCAGGGCGGGATTATGGCCGATTCGAGAACAATTTGGGCGGTTTTTGGCCGCCTGTTGCCCAATCGAGCAATTCAACCGTGTGCACCACAGGCACATCCATGCCCGATCCCAACTGTATCATGCAGCCGATATTGCCCGCAGCCACGACATCTGGTGTCTTCTCCGACAGTGTTTTGATTTTCCGGGCTTTCAAATTTTTTGAAATTTCAGGCTGCAAAAGGTTGTAGGTGCCCGCCGATCCGCAACACAAATGGCCATCGCGCGGCTCGACCACCTCGAATCCCACCCGTTTCAAAAGGTCCTTGGGGTAGGCTTTGATCTGTTGGCCGTGTTGCAACGAACAGGCGGCATGATAGGCGACTTTCAGGTCTTGTTTGCCCGCAGGCAGGTCGAGTTGCATCAAAACCTCAGAGACATCTTTGGCCAAAGCGGCGATCTGGGCCGCATCTTCTGCCATGTCTGAGCTGCGAAACATATGGCCGTAGTCTTTCACCGTGGTGCCACAGCCCGAGGTGTTGATCACAATCGCATCCAACCCCTCGCTCGCGATTTCCGCCATCCAAGCGCGGATGTTTTTGGCCGCCGCCCTGTGGCTTTCGGCCTCTTTGCCCATGTGATGGGTCAGCGCCCCACAACAGCCCGCGCCTTTGGCCACGACGACCTCACAGCCGAACCGGGTCAACAGCCGGATCGTGGCATCGTTGATATCGGTATCGAGCGCCTTTTGCGCACAGCCCGTCATCAAAGCCACCCGCATTTTGCGCGCACCGTTCGCGGGAAACACCTGTGCATCATCATTGCGCGACACGGGCGGGATAACCTTTGGTGCCATCTCCAACATCGCTTTCAGGCGCGGGTCGGGCAATAGATGCCGCAACGGTTTGGCAATTTTGGCCCCCAAAAGCGCGACACGAAATCGGTTCGGATAGGGAATGATCCGCGCCAAAGTCCAGCGCAACAGCCGATCCATCAACGGACGTTTGTAGGTTTTTTCCACATGCACCCGCGCGTGATCAATCAAATGCATATAATGCACCCCCGACGGGCAAGTCGTCATACAGGCCAGACAAGACAGGCAGCGATCCAAATGTTTGACCGTGCGCGCATCGGCGGGCCGGTCGTTTTCCAACATATCCTTGATCAGATAAATCCGCCCGCGCGGGCTATCCAACTCATCGCCCAAGACCGCATAGGTCGGACAGGTTGCGGTACAAAATCCGCAATGCACACAGGACCGCAAGATCTCATTGGCGCGCGCAATGCCGGGATCAGAGAGCTGTTCGGGCGTAAAAGTCGTCTGCATCAGCCCATCATCCTTGGGTTAAATTTTTGCTCTGGATCGAATGTTTGACGCAACCCTTGGGACAGCCGCGCCACGATGGTGTTCTCCGGCGGGAACACCCCAAGCCTGCGCTTGGTCTCATCGCTGGCGCGCACCAAACTGGCGTGACCTTGGCCCATCTTGGCCCGCACATCTGTGCCCGCAGGCGTCAACAGCCATAGCCGTCCGCCGCCCCAATCATAGATCACATCCAAAGGCGCGATTGCGGCCACCAAAGCGGGCGCTGTCGAGGGCGTCACCGACAGCCGCCAGACATCGCCGGGCACGCCCACAAACCGCGTCACATCGCGAATCGCGCCCCATGTCGCTTCACTCTGCGCGGCCTCCCACTCTACGGCAGCCTCACCCAGATCAGACAGCCGGGTTTGCAACGCCTCCACCCGGTATCGCACCGCGCCCTCAATCCCTTCAAGCCGTAAAAGCGTGCGCGCAGGCGTGCCATCCGCAGCTTGGCGGAGATGCGCGGCACCCGTAATGTCAAAAGGCGTGCCCAAAGCGCGCGACATCGTGTTGACCGCCTCCGCCTCCGTTTGACCTTCAAAGATCAATGTTGCGGTGGTTTCCGGGATCGGCTGGGTTTTGAGGCTCACTTCGGTCAAAACCCCAAGCGTGCCTTGGCTCCCCGCCATCAGCTTTACCAGATCAAGCCCAGTGACATTTTTCATCACCCGCCCACCGTTCTTGACGATCTCGCCCCGCCCATCGACAAAGCGCACGCCGAGACAGGCATCCCGACAGGCCCCAACGGCGACACGACGCGGACCAGAGGCATTGGATGCGACCATCCCGCCGATGCTGCGCGCGCCTTCGCGACCGAGCAATGGCCCCAAATCAGGCGGCTCAAACGCCACTCTTTGATGCTCTTCTGCAAGCCGTGCGCTCACTGCATCAACGGACATTCCGGCGGAGACCACAAGCGTCAGTGCCCCCGGGTCATAGTCGAACTGTGTCCCGGTCCAGCGCAAGCGATCTCCCTCGGCCAATCCAATCCGGCTTGTGCCGCCGCCCGCGACCACAAACGGCCCTCCCGCGCGGATCACGTCGGCAAGCTGCGCCTCACTGTCACAGGATATGTCTTGTGCCGTGGTCAAAATACTCATTGCCCACCCCTCCGATCCGCACTCGCCGCGAGTGGAAAAACCTTCGCCGGGTTCAAAATCCACGCCGGATCAAACACATCCTTTACCGCCATTTGCGCCTCCAGATCGGCGGGCGCAAATTGATGCGTCATCAGATCGCGCTTCTCAACCCCCACGCCATGTTCACCGGTCAAACAGCCGCCCACATCGACGCAAAGCTTCAAAATCTCCGCGCCCAACGCCTCAGCGCTTTCCAATTGGCCGGGCTCATTGGCGTTGAACAGGATCAGCGGGTGCATATTGCCATCGCCGGCATGAAACACATTGCCGACCATGTGACCTGCGGCGTCCGACAGCTCGCCAATGCGTTTGAGCACCAAGGGCAGCGCGCCCACCGGGATCGTGCCATCTAGACAAATGTAATCGCCCATCTGTCCCATCGCACCAAAGGCGGATTTGCGGCCCAGCCAAATCCGTGCGCTTTCCTCCGGGCCTTGGCTTTCGCGAATCTCAACCGGATTGTGGCGTTTGGCGATGGTGGTGATGCGGGCCAGTTGGTCTGAGATCTCTTGCGGCGACCCTTCAACTTCGATGATCAAAAGCGCCTCGCAATCGGGGTATCCCGCCTTGGCAAAACTTTCTGTGGCGCGAATAATCGGCCGGTCCATGAACTCAATCGCCACCGGGATCAGACCCGATTTGATGATGTCGGCGACACAGGCCCCCGCGACCTCGTTGCTGTCAAATCCGATCAACACAGGCCGCGCGCCTTCGGGTTTGGGCAAAATGCGCAGGGTCGCCTCGGTGACAATCCCAAGTTGTCCTTCAGAGCCGCAAATCACCCCCAAAAGATCAAGCCCGCCCGCATCCATATGCGCGCCACCGATCTCGACCACCTCACCATCGGCCAAAACCAGGGTGACGCCCAAAAGATTGTTCGTGGTCACCCCATATTTGAGGCAATGCGCGCCACCGGAATTCATCGCGATATTGCCAGCAATGGCACAGGCCAATTGGCTTGAGGGATCGGGCGCGTAGAAAAACCCGTCGCTTTCGACCGCCGCCGTCACCGAGAGATTGGTCATCCCGGTTTGCACCCGGATGTAGCGATCGCTGGTGTTGATCTCAATCACCTCGCGCAGCCGCGCCACCCCAAGGATCACACAATCCGCCGTCGGCAAAGCCCCCCCCGCAAGCGACGTTCCTGCGCCCCGCGGCACCACCGGCACGCCCATGTCATGACAAATGCGCAGGATGGCGGCGACCTCTTCGGTCGTGCTGGGCAACACAGCCACCAAAGGCGCGCAACGATAGGCGGTCAGCGCGTCGCATTCATAGGCCCGCACCTCCTCGGGTGCGTCAATCACCGCGTCAGATGGCAGAACCGCGCGAAGGCGCGCCACAAGCTTTGGCTTTTGCGCAAGGAGTTCGGGATTCGGGGTCGGCATCTCCATGGTCGTCTCCTCACTTTCATTGGTAAACTTTTATAACCAATTTATCCACCTGACAAGTCTACAAGCTTTGCGTATTGCTGTGATATGGAACTCATGGATCATCTCAAATTTTTCACGTCCCTCGATGCCCTCGCCGTCGGCTATTTGCTGATGGCGTGGTTCGTGATTGGCCATGTCATCGAACGCCCGTTGGGATCGCGCATCTCGACCTCTGTTTTGGTGGCCAATTACCGAAGACAGTGGATGATTCAGATGATCACCCGCCAGCCGCGCATCTTTGATGCGACGATTTTGGGCACCCTGCGTGAGGGCACATCGTTTTTTGCCTCCGCCTGCCTGATTGCCATCGGTGGCGGCTTGGCGGCGATCTCGAACGCGAAAAAATTGAGTGACGTGGCTCAAAACCTGGCGCTCGATGCGCCTGAAATTATTTGGGAAGTCAAAATTCTGTTGGCCCTGCTGTTTATCACCAGCGCGTTTTTGAAATTCATCTGGTCCAATCGGCTGTTTGGCTATTGCGGCGTGGTCATGGCCTCAGTGCCCAATGATCCAAACGACCCTTTGACGCTGCACCGCGCACAAAAGGCCGGAGATTTGAACATCACAGCGGCGCGCGCCTTTAACGGTGGCTTGCGCGGCATTTATTTCGCGCTTGGCTCGCTTGGATGGCTGCTTGGCCCGGTCGGCTTGCTGATCAGCACAACGCTCACCCTGTTCATCCTGTTGCGCCGCGAATTCGCCTCCACCTCGCGCGAGATTTTACTGCGCGACGAAGGTTGATGCCTTTTCAAAGGCGTGGTCACCTGAGGTAAGCCGAATGGGTGCACGGAGCGCACCAGATCCCGATGCAATAAAGAGTGAATGATGCGGCACATGGCTGCTGAGCTCAGAGTCACCGATGCTGCACTGCGGGTGAATGTCTGCTATTAGCGCGCTTGAACAGAACAGAAAGCAAATCTATTTGAATGCGTATTGGTAGAATATCTCTAACTGTATTTGCAGCGACCATCGTCGCTTTATTCTTGCTAGTGCTGTTTGCGCTTGGCGGCACAAGGGTGATTTCAACGGGTTCATACGGTCCTTTCACAATTGGCGAAGAAAAATCGCAGTCAGTAGCTACTCTCGAGCGTCTTGGCGTGTGGCCTCCAAAGCCACGTCCGTTCCACGATACGCTTCTGGAAGCTCCGGATAGGACTGAACTTCAGCGCAACTTCTCTGAAGATGAAGGCATTGTAGTTTGGTTTGGACAAGCATTTGGGGCGCCGATGCGCCTGGAGTTTTTAGGCGATACCCTAGAAAGGACGTGGCCGACCTTCGAACCCAAAACGTGGTCAAATCCAAACCCCAGATACGACGAAATCAATGCTGCGATGTTGGCTTTTCAAGATCAGATCACCATCGGCATGTCTCGAAGTGATGTTTTTGAGCGGATCGCGGGTAATGAAACGGGTCTGAAGGCATTTGTCTCTACTCACGTGGCTCACGTGGACATCTTCGACGCGCAATCCTACGAGCGAAGGCAGGTCGATCCTTCCTACTCTGATTTCGTGCGCGACAATTCTGGCTGGAGCTTTACCGGGCTTCATCATCTTATTTGGTACAGTAGCTTCGTGGCTCCGCATTACAGTCAGGTCAGTCTCTTCTTTGAGAATGATCGTTTGCAACGAATAGAGCACTTTCACGGGCCAGTGGAGTTGCCGTAATTGACGACCGAAGCGTCAGTAAGAAATCCAAAGCGGTCATTGGTTTTGAAATGACGAACGGCAGTTCAATCCCGAATACCAGATCTTCACACCCCTGCGCGGCGGATGGTGGTGGCTTTGGAGCCTCTGATGCCGCCCAAATTGGTGCCCGCAATCGCCGCGTTGTGCCAAAGGGGCGCGACCTTCGATGTCCGCCTCACCGCCGCCCTTCGCGCAGCCAGGCCCAAACGGTCAGCCCAGCCAGGATCACCAGCCAAAGCCAGCCGGGGAACAGTGGCATCAAGCGGGTGGATTGGGTGACAAAGGCTGCGCGCGGGGTCACTCCGATCCAGCCACGTCCCGCCGCCACACGCCCCTCGGCCACGGTGCGGATCATCGGGAGGCCATCAGAGAGCGCCATGACGCCGCCTTTGGTCGCGGCAATGACCGGGGCCAATATGTTGCCCGTCGCAATGGTTTCCTCAAACTCACGCGGCGCGGCAGGGCCCAAGACCATCACCGCCTCTTGATCCCCCTCGGACAGGCGATAGAGCCCCATCTCGGTGCCTTGATGCTGGGCCATAAACCGCCCCGGGCTGACCTCTTCCATCGGCACGGTCACGGTGGTGCCGTCGGGGGCCTCGATTGTGACCTCATGGTCGCGATCGGTCAGGCTGCGCCGGGTGATGGTCAAACTCGCGCCATCCGAGGTGGCGGTCAGCGCTTCTTCCTCAAGCTCGGGCTCTTTCATCATCCAATGCGCCAAACGCCGCAGCAATTCGAGTTGCGGCCCGCCGCCCTCGATCCCACGGGTCCAAAGCCACGCATGATCGGAGGCCAGCACCGCCACCCGACCCTCACCGACCCGATCCAGCACCAAAAGCGGACGACCCTCGACACCAGACATCACCACTTCGGGCGCATTCGGGCCGGTTTCTGTACCGGGATCAAGGTCGATTTGCCGAAACCAGCGTCCCCATTCGGGCGTGTCCGTGGCAAAGCGCAACCCGCCAAGACCCTCGGTCACCGGATGGCGCGCGCCCATATCGGTCAGGCGCGGTTGATAGCCCTGCTCATAAATCCGCCCCGAGGGGGCAAGCGGAATGATCCGTGCAAGAGGCGAACGATAAAGGCTGTCTGCGCTGGCAAAATCGGGCCCGGCGGCAAATAGAACCGCACCGCCGTCTTCGACATAGCGCGCGATGTTGTCCAGATAGGAGGGCGGAAGGATACCGCGCAATTTGTAACGATCAAAGATGATCAAATCGAAATCATCGACCTTTTCCATGAACAATTCGCGGGTTGGAAAGGCAATGAGCGACAGTTCGGTGACCGGAACCCCGTCTTGTTTGGATGGCGGGCGCAAAATGGTGAAATGGACAAGATCGACAGAGGGGTCCGATTTCAACAGGTTGCGCCATGTGCGTTCGCCATTATGCGGCTCGCCCGAAACCAAAAGCACGCGCAGACGATCCCGCACGCCGTTGATTTGCACCATCGCCGCATTGTTGCGCGTGGTCAGTTCGCCGGGGGCTTCGGGCAGGGTGAATTGGATCACGTTCATCCCGCCGTGGGCCAAGGTCAGCGGCACATCAATGGCACGACCGACGGGGATGGTAAATTCCTGCGCTTCACCGCCATCAATCGACACGATCAGCGGCGTGGTGACACCGATGGAGGCGGGCACGGCACCTTGGTCCTCAACTTTGAGGGTCAGGATGACCTCTTCGTCCAAAATGGCAAAAGACGGCGCGTTTTCAACGATCAGGCGGCGATCCCAATCCTCTGGCGCGCCGGTGAGCAACAGGTGCAATGGCGCGGGAAAGTCCGGGGCCAGATCCACATCATGCAACTGCCCATCCGAGACCATAATCGCCCCGGCCAAACGCCCGCGCGGCTCGTCGGCCATGGCCTCAGACAGAGCTGTCATCAACAGCGTGCCCCGGTTGTCGGGGGCATCTCCTAAGGGCACGATGCGCAGCTCAGTGTTGGGCAAGGCGCTGATGCGCGCGGTGAGGGTCTCGACGGCTTGGGCGGTTTGAGATGTGCGATCCGCGAGGTCTTGCGAGGCGCTTTCATCGACCAGCAAAAGCACGATGTCCGACAGCGGATCGCGCTCCTCTTGCTGCACAGACGGCCCGGCGAGATAGATCAGGATCAACGCCGCAGCTCCTGCACGCAGGGGCCAGCCGCGCAGCCCGCGCAGGGCAGCAAAGCCCACAAGCACCAGCGCAATCCCGGCGAGGATCGCCAGCACGGAGAGCGGCAGATGCGGAGAAAAGATCAGATCGCGGATCATTGGCTCAACCTGTCTAACAAGGCGGGGACATGGACCTGATCGGATTTATAATTGCCGGTCAGCACATACATCACCAGATTGACGCCAAAGCGATAGGCCAACTCGCGCTGACGCTCACCATTGAACCCGCGCCCCACCGGCACCAAAGGCACGCCTGTGTCATCCACAGCCCAAGCGGCCGCCCAATCGCCGCCGCCAATCACCACTGGGGTGACATTGTCGTTGAGATTGCGAAACGGCATACCCTCGGCCTGTTCGGCATTGGCAGAGGCTTCGACCCAAACCGTGCCCTCAGCATAGCGTCCGGGGAATTCGCGCAACAGATAAAAGGTGCGGGTGAGGACATGGTCTTCGGGGATTTGTTCCAGCGCGGGGATGTCGAGCGGACGTGCCAGAGCCTGAAGTTTCAGACCCGTCGGGGTCGCCGCGCCAAACCCCGCGACATCGGCGTCACGCGTGTCAAACAAGATCATGCCGCCCGTGCGCAGATAGGCGTTGAGTTTGGTATAGGCGGCGGCCGTTGGGACGGGTTGATCGGCGGTCACCGGCCAGTAGAGGATCGGAAAGAACCCAAGCGGATCGGTGTCGAGGTTGACCCCCATCGGCGGCGACGGCTCCACCGAAGTGCGGGCATTGAGCACGGCAGACAGACCCACAAGACCCGCCTCAGACAGGCTGTCGAGACGGGCGTCTCCGGTACGAACATAGGCCAGCGCCACCTCAGAACTGGCGGCCAAGGCAAAGGGATCGGACAGGGTGTCAGACGCCTCTTGGGCACGGGGTGCGGAGAGCGGCATCGCGAGCGCCAAGAGCAAAATCGACACCACCCGTGCCCCGAACAAGCGGCCAGAGAGCCAAAGCGAGGCAATCATATCCGCAGCCAAAAGCAACAGAGCCGCCAAAAGGAGCGCGGGCGTCAGCGGCCGTTCGTTTCGGCTCTGACTGCCCGTGACGGGAATGTTTGCGGGCCATTGCGCCGCAATGAGGTGATCCTCAGCCGCCAAAACATTCAGCGCCAAAACGCTATCGCGGGCTTGGTATAGCCCCGCAGGGGTGCCCGCCGACGCCTCAGCCGTGGCAAACACCGCCCCTTCAATCGGCAACATCGCCGCCGCATCCCTCAACTGCCCAAACCCATCCAACCGCTTCAAAACCTGCACCGTTTGTCCCGTCAAATCATCGACCTCGGTCTTGGCCGCCCGCGACGTCACGGCCAACCGATCCAGCATCGACACAAACAGACCCGACAAAGGCAAACTGGACCATTCGGCATTGGCGGTGACATGGAACAACACCACCTGTCCCTGCCCCACCGGCTTGCGCGTCACCAAAGGCGTGCCATCGCCCAAAGTCGCAATCACCCGCGCCGCCAGATCGGGGTCGGGTTGCGCCATGACTTGGGCGGACACTGTGACATCTTTGGGCATGGGAAGGCCGTAAAATGGCGAGGTCTCGGCAAAGGGCCGCAGGGTTTTCGGTTCACCCCATGACATCGCGCCGCCAATCGTGCGCCCGCCCGCGCGCAAACGCACCGGCAAAAGCGGGTCTTCCACGTCGCGCGCCACATCAGAGGCGGCCAGATTTGGCCCGGCAAAGCGCAGCAAAAGCCCGCCCGCATTGACCCAATCCAACAAAGGCGCGGCCTCGCCGTCGGACAGATGAGCAATGTCGGCCAGAATGATCACATCCGGGTTGGCTTGGATCAAGTCGGCCAAGGCGCCTTCGATCACATCGGCTTTGCCATTCAACGCCGCGCGCAGGTAATGCAGTTGCGACAAGAGCTGAAGCCCCTCGCGGCTGTCGCGCACGGTCACAAGGCCAACTTCACGGCGCTTGAGACTGTCGTCAGCCAAACGGATTGCGCCAGCGGACCGCTGGCCTTCGATCTCAAACCGGGTGATGCGATTGCGCAGTTCAGGCGGCAGATCAAACAGGGCGGACACCGCGTCCTCGCCGCTGCCAAATGTCACCTCTTGGCGCGCCAAAACCCGCAGCACGCCCGCCGGGTCCGGCCCATGCACCAACACGGTCACCGCGGCCTCGCCCACCGTCCCGCGCCGCTGAACCAATAGGTCCACGCCGGTTTCATCCACTGTGGTCGGCCCCAACCCATAGAGGGCGCGCGGGGTTTCAAACACCGACACAGACCCCTTAGCGTCCAAGAGATCAAGCACTTCGGCGCGCCCTGCCCGTTCCAACCCGTCGGAGAGCCAAAGCGTTTCATAGCCACCCTGGATCGTACCGAGTGCCGTCAAAAGATCGGCCATCTCGGGGGGGTAGGACGCAGGCGCAAGGCCCGGCAACCGCGCACGCCAATCAGAGGCGGAGAGAAAATCGCAAGGCTGGGCGGATATGGCTGTGGCGGGCAAAATGCAAACAGTGCGGTTGTCCGCCTCAGCCTCTTCGAGCGCTTGCTCCACCCGTCCAATCCGCAGGCTCCAATCGGGAGCTGAGGCCCAGCTTGCGTCCATCACAATCACCAATGGCCCGGTGCCGCCGCGTTCCACACGCGGGTTCAACACCGGCCCGGCAAAGGCCAAAATCAACGCCGCCACCGCCACCATCCGCAACAGCAAAAGCCACCACGGCGTGCGATCCGCCTCAGTCTCGTTATCGGTAAGGCCGAGTAAAAGCGCGACGCCGGGAAAGCGACGGCGGATTGGTGCAGGCGGCACGGCGCGCAGCACGAACCACAGGATCGGCAGGACCAAAAGCCCAAGCAAAATCCAAGGGGCGGTGAAGCCAATTGGGCCTAAAATCCACATCAGCGCGGCCCCTCCAGACCTTCATACAGCCACAAAAGCGCGGGCTGTGCCGGGGTGTTGGTGTGATGGGTGGCAAAACGCCACCCGGCCTGATGCGCCAGATGCGCAAGCTGGGCTTTGCGGTCAGCCAGACGGTCCAGATAACGGTCACGCAGGTCGGAGGCACGCAGGGTTTCGTGGCGCAACCCACCCGCCATCGAGGTGAAAACCGTGCGCCCCTGAAAGGGGAAAGCCTCTTCGGCGGGATCGAGGATTTGGTACATAAGCCCGGTGATGCCGCGATCCGCCGCCGCCCCGATGGCGCGTTCGACCGGCTCGATCGGACCTAAAAAGTCAGACAAAAACACCGCGCGGGATTTGGGCAAAAACGATGTGGCGTCTGGCGCGCCGTACTCTGCGCCCTCAGCCTTTGGATCAGGGCGCAAGCCTTCCGCGATACGCCGCAATTGCAACGCACCGATCCGTGGCGGGGTGCCCAAAGAGGCCAAAGCCACACGTTCGCCGCCTTTCATCAACAAGATCGCCAGCGCCATCGTCAAAAGCCCGGCGCGCTCCTGTTTGCTCGGGTGGTTTTTGTCGGAGGAAAAGCCCATGGCGGCCGACGGATCCGCCCAAAGATGCACCGACTGCGCCGATTGCCATTCTTTTTCACGCACAAAATGACCGTCCGAACGCCCGGAGCGGCGCCAATCAATCGCGCGCCCCGAATCGCCGGGTTCTGCCGGGCGGTATTGCCAAAACTCATCGCCCATCCCGGCCTGACGCCGCCCATGCCCGCCCAACAAGAGCGTGCGCGCAAGCTGTTCGGCCTGCGCCTGAAGCGGAGGCAGGGGACCGGCCAAAGCTTCGGCGCGAGCACGCAGCGATGGCGAGGAGGGAGGCGAAAGACTCACGCGGCGGACCGATTTTCCAAAAGGGTGGCGGCGACCGTATCAATCAGCGAGGCCAAATCTTCGCCCCGCGCACGGGCGGCAAAGGTCAATGCCATCCGGTGACTGAGCACGGGCTTGGCCATGGCGATCACATCGGCGGGGCTGGGCGCGAGACGGCCGTCCAAAAGCGCACGGGCGCGAATGGTCAACATCAAAGCCTGAGCGGCGCGTGGACCCGGCCCCCAAGCGACAGAGGCGTTGATCGCAGGCGTGGCCTCGGCTTCATGCGGACGACAGGCACGGACCAGATCAAGGATCATCTCGACCACCTGTTCGCCCACCGGCATCTTGCGCAACAACGCCTGCGCTTTGATCAATTCTTCAGCGGTGAAAACAGCGTGGGCCTCCGTCTCTGTCGCGCCCGTGGTGGCGATCAAAATGTCGCGCTCGGTGTCGCGGTCCGGGTAGGCCACATCGACTTGCACCAAAAACCGGTCAAGCTGTGCCTCAGGCAGCGGATAGGTGCCCTCTTGTTCCAGCGGGTTTTGCGTGGCGAGGACGTGAAACGGGGCCTCCAAATCATGCGGCTGCCCGGCGATGGTCACGGATTTTTCCTGCATCGCTTGCAACAGCGCCGATTGGGTCCGGGGGCTGGCGCGGTTGATTTCGTCGGCCAAAAGGAGTTGGCAAAACACCGGACCTTCGATGAACCGAAATGCGCGGCTGCCGTCCGTGGCGGTTTCCAACACTTCTGAGCCAAGGATGTCGGCAGGCATCAGGTCCGGGGTGAATTGCACCCGCGCGCCTTTGAGGCCCATCACGGTCGAAAGCGTGTCGACAAGGCGGGTTTTGCCCAGCCCCGGCAGGCCCAACAACAGCGCGTGACCGCCACAAAGCATGGCAGATAACACCAGATCGACCACGGTTTCCTGACCAATGAAACGGCGGGTGATCGAGGTTTTCGCCTCTGACAGCTTTGCCCCCAACGCTTCGATCTCGGCGACAAGATCTTCTGTGACAAGATTTTCGGGCGCAAGGCCCGTGGTGGTGGCGGTCTGGGTCATGGGCTTCACCTCTTAGGACGTTCTGTGTCACTCTTACGCTCGCCATTAGAGCGATCTATGCTGCAAAGCACAAATGACAAAGAGGTCAGAAGGGGGATTTTCGCGTGACTGTCTCAGCCGAAAGCATTGCCGCCGCCGTCAAGGCCGCAAAAACCCATGGTTTGCCACCCGTGGACAAATGGGACCCGCCATTTTGTGGCGATCTGGATATGCGGATCGCGCGGGATGGGACATGGTTCTATCTGGGAACGCCGATTGGGCGGATTGGATTGGTGCGACTGTTTTCAACCGTGTTGAAACGCGAAGGTGACGCCTATTTTTTGGTGACGCCGGTGGAAAAGGTGGGAATCACCGTTGAGGATGTGCCGTTTTTGGCGGTGGATTTCACGGTTTCGGGTCAAGGGACGGATCAGGTTTTGACCTTTCAGACCTCGGTTGGCGATGAGGCGGAGGCTGGCCCGGATCACCCCTTGCGGTTTGCCGACCGAGACGGAGAGCCCGCGCCCTATGTCGAAATCCGGGCGGGGCTTGAAGCGCTGATTGATCGCAAAAGCTTCTTTCGCCTCGTTGACCATGCTGTCACGCAGGAGATTGACGGCACGCCAATGTTTGGGGTCTGGTCCAAGGGCGTGTTTTTCCCGCTCGCGCCTGTGGATGATCTCAGCTGATGCCAAAATTTGCCGCCAACCTGTCATTTCTGTTTAAGGAATATCCGTTTTTGGAACGGTTTGCCGAGGCAAAGGCCTGTGGCTTTGAGGCGGTTGAGGTGTTGTTTCCCTATGATGAACCCGCCTCCGAGGTGGCCAAACGCATGGCCGATCTGAACCTCAAGATGGTGCTGATCAACACGCCGCCGCCGAATTACACCGGCGGCGAGCGCGGATTTGCCGCCGTGCCGGGGCTTGAGGATCGGTTCCGCAAAGATTTCAAACGCGCGCTCAGATATGCACAATTCTTAGGGGCCGAGCACATGCACATCATGGCCGGAAAGGCCAAAGGCTTGGTCGCGCTTGAGACCTTTAAAAAGAACCTCGCCTGGGCGGCAGCCGAAGCTCCGACCATGAGCCTGACGATCGAACCGATCAATCCGGGCGACATGCCGGGGTATTTCTTGGATGATTTCGATCTGGCGATTGAGATTTTGGAGAGCGTCGCGGAACTGAACCTTGGGCTACAATTTGACGCCTATCACGCCCAAATCATCACCGGCGACGCCATGCTCGCCTGGGACAAATACGCCCCTTATGTGCGCCACATCCAAATCGCCGGACCACCTGATCGGCACGAACCCATCAAGGGCCTGGTCGATTATCCGGCGTTTTTCCGCGCCGTGGATGAGAGTGGCTATCGGGGCTGGGTCTCCGCCGAATATATCCCGAAAAAGCGCACCGAAGAGGGTCTGGATTGGTTTCGTCAGGCCAAATAGATCTAAGAGACCTCTGATCCGGGCACACAGCCCTGCCCCGGAGCTTCGACTTCAAGCGTGGAATGGGTGATGGAAAACCGCTCCTTCAACAGGGTTTTCACCTGTGTCAGCACCACATGGCTCTCACCATTGAGCACCACATGCGCCTCAACTGAGCTGCGATGTTCGTCGATCTGCCACAGATGCAGATGATGGACGTCCTCAACGCCGTCGACCTCGCTCATCGCGGCGGCCACGTCGCCCGCCCGCGTGCCATCCGGCGCGCCGAGCATGAGAATGCGAATGACCGGACGGATTTCCAAAAAGGCGTGCCAGAGAATATAAAGCGAAATGGCCACGGTCAGGATTGGGTCAATCAAACGCCAATCGTAAATCAGGATCACCGCCCCGCCAAAAATCACCGCCACCGAGGTGCCGGCATCGGCGAGATTGTGTAAAAACGCGGCGCGAATGTTGAGGCTGTTTTTCGACATGGAATAGGTCAGCGCAGCAGTGATCAGATCAATGACCAGCGCGATCCCGGCGATGATGATGACAATCCAGCCTTCGATCTCCGGCGGGTTCCAAAACCGCGCCACGCCTTCCGAAAAGAGGTAGATAGAGATGACCATGAGCGTGATGTAATTGATCATCGCCGCAACCACTTCGGCGCGGCCATAGCCAAAGGTCATAGCGCCGTCGCGCGGACGCCGCGCCAATTTACGCGCGCCAAAGGCGATGACCAAAGACACCGCGTCTGAGAGATTGTGAATCGCATCGGCAATCAGCGCCATCGAGCCGGAAATCACCCCGCCAATGATTTGGGCCACGGTCAACAACAGATTGACCCCGATGGCCGCCGCCATCCGCGCATCCCCTGCATCGGGGTCGATGTGGTGGTGGTGGTGAGCGTGGGCGGCGTGGCGGTGATGATCATGGGGCATTGGGCGTCCTGTCTGTTTGGGCCAAGCGGACACCCCCAAGGGCGTGCTTGTCAACGGCGAGCTTTGCGCTGAATATGAGCCATTGCTCACATTTTGGAAACTCGCATCCGATGACCGACGCCACACCGCCGCTTTCGCCCCGCAAAACACCGCGACAAGCACGCTCCAAAGCGACAGTTCACGCGATCCTTGAGGCGGCGGCTCGCATTTTGGAAACCCAAGGGGTGGACGCGGTGACCACAAATGCGGTGGCAGATCGCGCGGGCGTATCTGTTGGATCGCTCTATCAATACTTTCCCTCAAAAGAGGCGATTTTTGCCGAGTTGATCCGGCAAATGCGTTCAGAGATGCGCGACGACATCTTTCGGGCCATAGATTTTGTGGCTGATAAGAGCCTTGAGTTTGCCATGGCGCGACTGGTGCGGGCGGTGATCCACCATCATGTGCATCGCGCACTGCGGGCAGACGCCCTTGAACATTTAGAGGCGCAATTGCCACCCGACCCGGACAGTATGGCCATGGCGCGCCAAACCCGCACCCGTTTGGCGCTGTTTTTGGCTCAGCATGACGTGCCGACGCCGGACCAAGCGGCAGGAGATATTCTGCACCTCATCATCGGCATAGCACATCCTGCACTTCACGGCGGGGAGACCAATTTTGACGCCTTGGCACGGCGGATTGATCCGGCGGTTTTGGGGTATTTAGGGGCGAATGTGACATATTCTTAATTCAAAGCCATAAGATGTGTGCAATTTTGCAAAATCTCCTTTTTATGTGCGAATTTACGCAGTTTTCCCCCAATTAGCCCAATCCTCACGCGAAATAACGATGAGGTCGCTAAATTGTGATCTGCATTTTCGCACAATACAATGGATAGAACCTGTATAAATGTTCCCATTTAAACATTCGAAGTCACGGCCTATATCCATTTCATCGAGACGCGCAAAAACACACAGACAGCGCGTCCCCCTAAATGAAACGCTGATAAAGGACTTTAATCATGACCAACTCTATCAAAACTCTCGTTGCCGCTGCTGTTGTTGCCGTTGCTGGTTCTGCCGCTTTCGCTGGCCCGAACTACATCATCCCCGGCCAAGCTCAGTCGCTGACCTCGACCGTCAACCTCGATCTGGTGCGCGCCGATGCCAACAGCACGGTTTACATCTACGACTTCCACAACGGTGAGCGCGGTGCGCTTTTGGGGTCCGAAGCTGTGCACGCAGGTGCAAACACCAACGTGAAAGTGCAATTGTCCCGTCCGGCCACGTCTGATGCGATTGCCGTTCTTTCCAACGACGGCGTCACCGATCTTGACGTTCGCGATGTGAACAACGTTCAATAATCTCGCGCCCAATATAGGGCCTAGATAAAATCAAACCCCCGCCGATGTGAGTCGGCGGGGTTTTTTTGATGTCTCCATGAAATAGAGCTTAATCGCCGAGCTTGGCGTGCACCTCGTCCAAATCGACCTCACCTTTGGGCATTTTATTGCCAGGGTTTTCAAAGTCGTATTGGAACAGCTGGAAATCTTTTTTGTAGATTTCCCACATCAAATGCATCGAGAGATCGTCAAAATAATCCTCGACCGGGTGCAGCCGCTTTGGACCATGGCCCTCAGATTCGTTGAACCGCGGGATCGAGGCCAAATCGACCGTATGCCGGGTCTCGATGTGATCAAGCACATCCTGCATGCCTTCGTTGAATTTCTCGGTAAAGAAAATCTTATCATAGCTGCCGCCATTGACGATGAACGTCGACACATGCCCCGCCATCGCGGACCAGTGAATGTCCGGGTCCATCGGGCGGCGCCAACGGATGGTATCGCGCACAAACAAAAGGAACCGGCGGAACGAGGCGATTTGATCGAACTCGTCTTTGCCATCGTCGCCGCCAACTTCGATGCCGTATTTTTGGATCAGCTGCGGCACAAGGTTGCCACGATAGCGTTTTCCATTGCGCTGAATGCCGCAGACCTTGTCAAAAAATGACGACAGCACGCGGGTGTAGGGATTGCGCACACAGGTGAAGGCGTAGGATTTGTGAGCCTGCACATTGGCTTCGATCAACTGCTGGCTGCCCTCCTGGGCCCATTTGTGCATCCGATCTTTGCTGTCATGGATGTCGCCATCAAAAAACTCGCCATGATCGGAGTAGAACATAATCTGTCCGATGGTCGAACACGCGCATTTGGGGACGACGCGATATACGACACTTTCGCTTTCTGTCATCCAAGTTCCGGGAAAGCCCATATTTTACCACAACTCCTGATATGCCACGCGTCCGTGACCCTTTTCGCTTTAAAAGCAAACTTACCTTGATTATTCAATGATTGGTTACGTTTATATGCGAACAATGCGGCAAAAATGAGGTTACGGTTTCCAAAATGGCACGAATTGCATTCATTCTCCTGTGCCACAAGGACCCTGAGGCCATCATTGACCAGGCGCGTCGCCTGACGCGCACCGGAGATTACATCTCCATTCACTTCGATGCACGCGGCGGAAAAGAGACCTTTGAGGCGATCAAAGACGGCCTGAAAGACAATCCGAACGTCACGTTTGCAACCAAGCGGATCAAATGCGGCTGGGGCGAATGGAGCCTTGTGCAAGCCACGCTTTACGCCCTTGAAGCGGCGGAGGCGGCCTTTCCGCGCGCGACCCATTTTTACATGCTTTCGGGAGACTGCATGTCGGTCAAAACCGCCGAATACATGCATGATTTTCTTGACCGCAATGATATGGACTATATCGAAAGCTTCGATTTCTTTAGCTCCGATTGGATCAAGACCGGCATCAAAGAAGAACGGCTGATTTATCGCCATTTCTTCAATGAACGCACCCAGAAGAAATTGTTTTATCAAAGTTTCTGGTGGCAACGCCGGCTTGGCCTTGAACGCAAAATCCCCGACGATCTCCAGGTTATGATCGGGTCACAGTGGTGGTGTTTGCGTCGTCGCACGGTTGAGTGGATTTTGGATTTCACCAAAAAGCGGAAAGATGTCATGCGATTTTTCCGCACGACCTGGATCCCGGACGAAACCTTTTTCCAAACCCTCGTGCCGCATCTTGTACCGGAAAACGAAATCCAAACCCGCACGCTGACCTTTTTGATGTTCACCGACTACGGCATGCCGGTGGTGTTCTATAATGACCACTATGATTTGCTGATTTCTCAGGACTATCTGTTCGCGCGCAAAATTTCGCCAGAGGCGAAAGAGTTAAAGAAACGATTGGGTGATTTGTTTGCAGCCAAAGGGGTTCAGTTTCAAATCTCAAACGAAGGGCGGTCCCTGTTTGAATTTCTGACTGGACGCGGCCGCGATGGGCGACGTTTTTCACAACGTTTCTGGGAAACCGAAAGCTCGCTGGGCCGTGACCGCGAACTTTTGATGATTGTTTGCAAAAAATGGCACGTCGCCAAACGGCTCGTCTCGCAGATCAAGGCAAAGACGGATATTCCCTGCCTCGAATATCTGTTCAGCGAAGAAAACACGCCGCTGCCGGATTTGGGTGGCATTGAGAAGAGTTTGGAAAAACGCACCCGGCACAGGCGCGCGTGGGTGCGGATGCTTTTGGATTATTTCGAAACCGACCGTATGGTCGTCTGTATTGATCCCGCCGGTCTCGACCTCATTCGCGATTTTTATAACGACCGATCTGGCACGCGGCTGTTGGAAATCGAATGTGAGTTTAGTGACGAATATCTGACCGGCCATGCCAAACGCACCGGGCTTGCGGGCGATCAGACGCCCGAGGACGCTTTGGAGCGGCTGTTGCCGACGATCCGCGCCGACATCAACCACGAAGGCGACCGCATTCGTGACGCGGAATTCGAGAATTACGGTCGGATTTCCCAATCCAAACCCCCAGAGGAAAACGCCCGGCCGCTTGCACGTTTCCTCGACATCTCCGAAGATGATGCGCGCGAGATCGTCTCGATGCATTATCTATTTTCCGACTGAGGAAGACCCCCATGCCCTACGCTTATGACGACCAGAATATTTTCGCCAAAATCCTGCGCAAAGAAATCCCGGTCAGCCCGATTTTTGAAAGCGACCATACGCTGGCGTTCCCCGATATTTCACCGCAAAAAGCGACGCATGTGTTGGTGATCCCCAAAGGGCCGTATCGGTGCTTTGATCATTTTGTACAGGCGGCCTCAGACGCGGAGCAGCTTGATTTTTTCAAATCGGTGGCGCAAATCGCCAAACAGCTTGGTGTGTCAGAGGCTTTTGGTGGCAATGGCTATCGGTTGATCACCAACTCCGGCGCAGATTCGCATCAGGAAGTGCCGCATTTTCACATCCACCTTTTGGGCGGCGAACCCATCGGCCCACTGACCAGCCGCTGATCCCACTTGGTGCCAAAACGACAAAGCCTCGCAATTGCGGGGCTTTTTGTATTTTATTGTGATCCCGCTTATCTGCCAGACGTCAGTTCCACGAACACATCCTCAAGATCGGGTTCCATCGTGCGCACATCTTCGATCACAATCCCCGCCGCTTTCACCGCATCCAAAATGGCATTGGCCGAGGTTTTGCCGCGTGAATAATCAAACACAAACGTGCCGTCCTTTTTGCGCTCCATCCGCACCCCTTCTGGCAGGTCAAACTGCGCTGGCGCCTCGCCTTTCGGTTCGATCAAAAGCGTCTTGGCATCCATCAGCCCCAACAGGTTTTTGGTCGTGTCGCGTTTGATCAATTCCCCGTGGTTGATGATGGCGATTTCGTCACACATTTCCTGTGCTTCTTCGAGGTAATGCGTGGTTAAAATGATGGTCATGCCACGCTCCTCATTGAGGCGACGCACATTGGTCCAAAGCATCTGACGCAGCTCAATATCCACACCTGCGGTCGGTTCGTCCAACACCAGAATTTGCGGATTGTGCACCAAAGCTTTGCCCAGCAAAAGCCGCCGACGCATCCCCCCTGACAGCGTGCGCGCATAGGCGTCCGCCTTGTCTGTTAAGCCAATTAAATCAAGGATTTCATCCGAACGCCGGTCTTTTTTCGGCACGCCATATAACCCGGCCTGAACCTCCAATGCACCGCGCGGAGTGAAGAACGGATCAAGGTTCAACTCCTGCGGCATCACGCCGATGGCTGCGCGCGATTGCCGTGGATTCACATCCTGATCAAAGCCCCAGATTTTGACCTTGCCCGAGGATTTGATCACCAGTCCGGCGAGGATATTGATCATCGTCGATTTGCCCGCACCATTCGGCCCCAAAAGGCCAAAAATAGAGCCGCGCGGGATGGTCAAATCAATGCCCTTGAGCGCCTCTTTTGGCGCTTGGCCCTTGCTGCCCTTATAGGTCTTACGCAGAGCCTCGATCTCAATCGCATCGGTCATGGTCTCTCTCCCTCTTTGGCATGTCAGCTTTGGCGGATGCCTCTTGTCCGTGCCGCACGGATCGTTATCATGCAGACCTGACTTAGGCGGTTGGACGCGCTTCGGCAACAGCAAGGCGGTGCAGACCCCATGATTGACGCCGCACATCCCCGCACAGGTCGCATGAGACACAGCAAAGCAGTCATAAAGGGACAGACAAACATGGCGATCCAAGCCCCAGAAACCGAAGTGGTCTCCACCTGGAAAGTGGCCTGTGATGGCAGCGAAGGTGCCTTGGGTCATCCGCGCGTCTGGCTGGTAATCCCCCATGACACCGGCTATGTCGAATGCGGCTATTGCGACAAAAAATTCATTCATGAGAGCGCCAAACTCAAAGACGCTTGATGGGCGTCTTAGCTTCTGAATGTTTGCGATATCTTAAAGTCTTGCACCTAGCCTCTTCATAGTTTTGATGTGAAAGGCGTTTCTGGTGCTGACTGTGAAACAAATCTCTTTGGTCCGTAACGACTTCCGGCGCCTCGCGTCGGTGCGGCCTGAGATGTTCAAACGCTTTTATGATCGGCTTTTCGAAATCGCGCCTGACACGCGCGATCGATATTCGGCGGACCTGACCGAGGAAGCCATTCGTGTGAATGGTCTTCTCGAAATTGCCTTTCTCTCCCTTGATCATCCACAGGCGATGTTTGCCACATTGCACACCTTGGGCCGGGATTTTTCCGGCTTTGGGATCTGGGAGAAAAAATCGGACCTGGTCGTCGAGTTGCTCGTTGAATTGTTCACTGAATTCGGAGGCGAGGACTGGGGAGAGGAGCTTGAATTGGCATGGCATAGCGTCCTGATCTTTATTGCCCAAGGCATGAAAGAAGGGGTCACCTCCAACGGGGCAGCCGCCTGATTTGGCATAACCGCGCGCGATCTTCCGTAGAACGGCCTCCCAAAGGCATAAAGACACGTATCCGGGTTGCAGCCCCTCACGCTTTCCGTGCTATCAAGGCGCGGGATTTGCGATCAGAGGACACGCGTCATGACATTCGGTAAAGGCAGCCATCTTCACCTCATTGACGGCTCTGCCTTCATATTCAGAGCCTATCACGCGTTGCCACCGCTGACGCGCAAATCCGATGGGCTTCCCGTCGGAGCCGTCGCCGGGTTCTGCAATATGCTTTACCGCTATATCGAGGCCAACACTGGCAGTGATGCGCCCACCCATGCCGCTGTTATCTTTGACTATTCCGGAAAAACCTTCCGCAACGATCTGTACCCGGCCTATAAGGCCAACCGCCCGCCTGCCCCCGAAGAACTGGTGCCGCAATTCCCACTGACCCGCGAGGCCACCCGCGCGTTTAACGTGTCTTGTATCGAAATCGAGGGCTTTGAAGCCGACGACATCATCGGCACCCTGTCTTGTCAGGCGCGCGAGGCGGGCGCGCGAGTCACGATCATTTCGTCAGATAAGGATCTGATGCAATTGGTCGGCGGTGGGGTTGAGATGCTCGACCCGATGAAAAACAAACGCATTGACCGTGAAGGCGTCGAAGAGAAATTCGGCGTCGGTCCCGAGCGGGTTGTCGATGTGCAGGCACTGGCCGGGGATTCGGTCGACAACGTGCCCGGCGCGCCGGGAATCGGGATCAAAACGGCTGCTCTTTTGATCAATGAATATGGCGACCTTGAAACGCTTTTGGCGCGGGCGGAAGAGATCAAACAACCCAAACGACGTCAGGCCTTGATCGACAATGTTGACCAAATCCGTGTCTCGCGCGACTTGGTCAAACTCGATTGCGACATGGAGTTGGATTTCTCCCTCGACAGTCTCGAAGTCCAAGAGCCCAAGCTTGACGATCTGGTCGCCTTTCTCGTCCAAATGGAGTTCCGCACCATTGTCAAACGCGTGACCGAACGCTTTGGCGTCGATGCCCCGGCGATCCCGGATGCCCCAAATTCCAGCGCCAGTTCAGAGGCCCCAGCCACGCCAAAAGCCCTGCCGTTTGACACCGAAGACTATGAAAAAGTCTCAAGCATGGGGGCGCTTGAGCGTTGGATCGACGCGATTTATGCCCGTGGTTATGTTGCGGTCGACACGGAAACCACCAGCCTGGATGAAATGCAAGCCGAGCTTGTCGGCATCTCACTGTGCGTCGAACCAGGCACGGCCTGTTACATCCCCCTGGGTCATACGATTGGCGAAGATGACCTGTTTGGCGGCTCGAATCTTGTCGATGGGCAATTGTCCAAATCTATGGTTCTGGACGCATTAAAGCCGGTTCTGGAGGACGACAGCATCCTCAAAATCGGCCAAAACATGAAATATGATGCCAAGATTTTCGCGCGCAACGGCGTGACCGTCACGCCCTATGATGACACCATGTTGATGTCCTATGCGCTGCACGCCGGGCTGCACAATCACGGCATGGATGCCCTCTCCGAGCGCTATCTCGACCACGTCCCGATCCCCACCAAAGAGCTTTTGGGCAGCGGCAAATCCATGATCACCTTTGACAAGGTCGAGATCAACAAAGCCGTCGCCTATGCCGCCGAAGATGCCGATGTCACCCTGCGCCTGTGGCAGGTGTTCAAATCGAAGCTCCACGCCGAACAGGTCACCACCGTCTACGAGACCTTAGAGCGCCCGCTGTCGCCGGTTTTGGCGCGGATGGAAATGGCCGGAGTGATGGTCGATCGCGATGTGCTCTCGCGCATGTCCAACGCGTTCGCGCAAAAAATGGCCGGGCTTGAGGCCGAAATTCACGAGCTGGCAGGTGAAAATTTCAACGTCGGTTCGCCCAAACAGTTGGGCGAAATCCTATTTGATAAAATGTCCCTGCCGGGCGGGAAAAAGGGCAAAACCGGAGCCTATGCCACGGGTGTGGACATCCTCGAAGACCTCGCATCCGAAGGCCATGACCTGCCCGCCCGCGTACTCGATTGGCGGCAATTGTCCAAGTTGAAATCAACCTACACCGACGCATTGCAACGGTTCATCAACCCCGAAACCGGCCGTGTTCACACCTCTTATGTACAAACCGGCGCGGTCACCGGGCGCTTGTCCTCGACGGATCCGAACCTGCAAAACATCCCGGTGCGATCTGACGAAGGCCGCCGTATCCGCGAGGCCTTTATTGCCCCAAAAGGTCGCAAACTGATCTCGCTCGATTACTCTCAGATTGAATTGCGCATTCTCGCCCATGTTGCCGGGATCGACAGTTTGAAACAGGCGTTTCGCGACGGGTTGGACATTCACGCCATGACCGCAAGCGAGATGTTCGGCGTGCCGATTGAGGGCATGGACCCAATGGTCCGCCGCCAAGCCAAAGCGATCAATTTCGGCGTGATTTATGGCATTTCGGGCTTTGGACTTGCACGAAACCTGCGCATTCCGCGCAGTGAAGCACAGGGCTTTATTGACCGATATTTCGAACGCTTCCCCGGCATTCGCGCCTATATGGACGATACCGTGGCCTTTGCCAAAGACCACCTCTATGTCCAAACCCTGTTTGGGCGCAAAATCCACACGCCCGAAATTGCCACCAAAGGACCGCAAGCCGGGTTTGCCAAACGCGCCGCGATCAACGCTCCGATCCAAGGTGCCGCCGCCGACATCATTCGCCGTGCCATGGTGCGGATGCCTGATGCGATCCGCAATCTGCCCGCCACGATGTTATTGCAGGTCCACGATGAATTGATTTTCGAGGTCGACGAAGAGGCCTGTGATCAGGTGATCGAGGTGGTCAAAGACGTGATGGAAAATGCCGCCGGACCGGCCGTCAAACTCGATGTCCCAATTGAGGTGGATGCCGGTATTGGCAACAATTGGGCCGAAGCGCACTGATCTTCATTGCAGCTCAAATCCTCATAAAAACGGCGCGCGAGGCTCCCCGCGCGCCGTTTTGATACGAAGTGACGCTTTAGATCAGCCCCTCGTTTTGAAACAAGGCCTTGAGGTCCGCCTCCGGGCGCGGGCCAATGTGCGAAATCACTTCGGCGGCAGCCACACAGCCCATCCGGCCACAGGTTGCAAGGCTTTGTCCGGTGGCGTAGCCATAAAGAAAGCCCGCCGCAAATTGGTCACCCGCCCCGGTGGTATCCACGGGTTGCACGCGTTTGACCGGGACCACAGCCTCTTCATCGCCCCGCACCAGCACCACGTCAGAGCCGCCACGCGAACAGACCACAAGGCCACATTCCGCGGCGGCCAGCTCCAAAGCCGCAGACAGGTCGGTTTGGTACAGGCTTTCCCATTCGTGTTCGTTGCCGATGACGAAATCCATCTCTTTGACAAAGGTGCGGAAATCGGCACGGTGGCGGTCAACGCAGAACGGGTCAGACAATGAAATCCCAACCTTGCCGCCCGCCGCCTTGGTCAGTTTGGCGGCTTGGTCAAAGGCGTATTTGCCCTTGGGTTTGTCGTAGAGGTAGCCCTCAAGAAACATGATATCTGTATCGCCTGCGGCGGCTTCGGTCACATCGGCCTCAGAAATTTCAGAAGAAATCCCCAAATAAGTGTTCATCGAGCGTTCGCCATCGGGGGAAACGAAGATCATCGACCGTGAGGTCGGCAATTCGCCACCCGGCACAGGCGCATTCACAAAGGCGGTGCCATCGGCCACCATTTCGGAGGCATAAAACCGCCCCAAAGCGTCATCATGCACGCGCCCGATAAATCCGGTTTTCAGACCCAACATCCCCAGCCCCGCCAGAGTGTTGGCGACCGAGCCGCCCGGCGTTTGGACCCGGTTTTCCATGGAGCCATAGAGCATCTCGCCGCGCTCACGTTCGACAAGCTGCATGATGCCTTTTTCGATTCCCATAAGCTCAAGGAAACTGTCATCGGCCTGGCTGATCACATCGACGATGGCGTTGCCGATGCCGACAACCTGATAGGTTTTAGTCAAAATTCTTCTCCTCGAAGGCACAGAGATCTCGTATCAAGCAAGTGCTGCACAAAGGTTTACGCGCTTTGCAGGTGTAGCGACCGTGCAGGATCATCCAGTGATGCGCATGTTGTTGGAATTCGGCGGGTATATGGTCTTCGATGGCGCGTTCGACCGCGACGACATCTTTGCCAACGGCCACGCCTGAACGATTGCCAAACCGGAAAATATGGGTGTCGACGGCTTGGGTCGGCACATGCCACCACATGTTCAACACCACATTGGCGGTCTTGCGGCCCACGCCCGGCAGGCTTTCAAGAGCGGCGCGCGACGAGGGCACGACACCCCCATACTCATCGACCAAGATTTGGCTCAATTTGATGACGTTTTTGGCCTTATTGCGATAAAGGCCAATGGTTTTGATATGCTCGATCAGCCCCTCTTCGCCCAAATCGAGCATCTTTTGCGGCGTGTCGGCAATTTGGAACAAGGCATGCGTGGCCTTGTTGACACCCTTATCGGTCGCCTGCGCCGACAGCGCCACGGCCACCACCAATGTATAGGCATTGACGTGATCAAGTTCGCCTTTCGGCTCGGCTTCGGCCGCCTGAAAACGGGTAAAGATCTCTTTGATCGTGTGATAATCAAGCTGTTTCATGGGCATTCTAATGCCTTGTCGTGCCGCGCGGAGCAAGCCGTAGCTGACATCCGTGCGATTTTCTTAAAATCAGACAAAAATCTGCGCAATTTAGAGCCTTTGGCATGGCTCAGGATTAATCGCCCCTTCAAGCTTTGCTGAAAAACTTGCCCTAACTTGGCTATTTGCAGGATCACACATATGAACGCTTTCGCGGATATGAGCCCTTTTGCGGGAATGGGGATGACCGACGCGGAGCTTTTGTCCGATGAGGCCCCGATGCCAGATCACACAGCACAGAGCAGCCGCAAATGGCTTTCGGGGTTTGGCCCCGGTGTGATGATTGAAACCGCCGAAGGCCCACAGCCCGTCGAATGGCTGCGCTCCGGCGACCTGCTGTTGACGCGTGATCAAGGCTATCAACCGCTCCTTTGGGCGGGGAGAAGTGCCCTGAACGAGACCAATGTCACCAATCCTGTGCGCATTTTTGCGGGCGCTCTAGGTGAACGCACCCCGGAACGCGATCTGATCCTGTCGCCGGATCATCATATTTTATTGAGCGCACCACAGATCGAAGTGTACTTTGCCGAATCCGAAGTGTTTGTCCCCGTTTCAGACGTCGCCACCGAGGCGGAGATCGCGTTTGCCATCCCCAATCCCCAATATGCCTATTGCCATCTTCTCATGAAAGAGCACGAGGTCCTTTTGGCCGAGGGAATTTGGATCGAAAGCCTGTTCCCGGATGAGGACACCCTGTCCATGCTCCCCCCCAAATCCGCCGATCACGTTCGGGCAATGCTTGGGCCAAATCATCACAGCATCGTCTCAGCCCGCCTGATGCTACATCGGGGGGAGGCTTTGGTGTTAGAACCTCGCTCCGTGATCGCCGCGCGACGCATGGCCGCCTAAGGGGTCGGATGCGGTGCAGTTTTGACAAGTTTCGGGTCGGCAGAGGGCCACAAAGCGACTAGGCTCTGAGCGATTGCATCAGCCCCCGGATACCGCCCGTGACCCACGCACCATCGCCCCTTGAGGATCAATACCACTACAACGTGATCCGTCGCGCCATTGACCTGTTGGATCAAGCCCCCTTGCCCTTGCCATTGGACGCGCTGGCGCAGGATTTGGGCATGAGCCCGCACCATGCGCAAAAAATCTTTTCACAATGGGCCGGTGTGTCGCCAAAACGGTTTCAGCAATATCTGACCTTGGGCCATGCCAAGGCAATGATCGCGCAAAATCATACGATGGTTGAGGTGGCCGATGGGGCCGGGCTTTCGAGCACGGGCCGCCTGCACGACCTCTTTATGCGCTGGGACGCGATGACACCGGGAGATTTTGCCCGCAAAGGTGCGGGGCTGTCCCTCACCTATGGATGGTTCGCGACGCCCTTTGGCGAGGCCTTGGCCATGGCCACCGAACGCGGCCTTTGCGCCCTCGCCTTTATCTCTGAGACCACGCGAGAGGCGGCCTTTGCCGATCTGTCCGGGCGCTGGCCCGCCGCAACCTATCATGAAGACGCCGACACAGTGCGCCCCTATATCACCGCTGCCATCGGCGGTGGCGATTTAAAACTGCACCTCATCGGTGCGCCATTTCAGATCAAAGTCTGGGAGGCGCTTTTGTCGATCCCTTCGGGTCAGGTCACCACCTATTCCGACATCGCTGCGGCCATTGGTGCGCCCAAAGCCGTGCGGGCGGTCGGCACTGCCGTCGGACGCAATCCGGTGAGCTGGCTGATCCCTTGCCACCGCGTTCTGCGTAAAACCGGGGCTTTGGGCGGCTATCACTGGGGTTTGCCGGTCAAACGCGCCCTTTTGGCCTATGAAAGCCTGCAAGCCGACAGCGAAACACACACACCGCCTAAGCAGAAACCCGCCACAATTGCGTGATACGCGAAAATCCACCGTGTTTCTGGCGCAATAGAGCGGTAAAACCAGCACAAGAGCAGTCTTTAACACGAGGATACGATATGAAATCCCCTCTTTTCGTTGCCATTCCGTTGATCGCCACCTTTGGCCTCACTGCATGTATGGACACTTACGGCGCACCGACCACAAATTCCAAAACCAACCAAGGGGCCGCCATCGGCGCCGCGATGGGCGGTATTTTGGGCGCAACATCCAAAGACGACAAACTGGTGAAAGCCGCTGTCGGCGCGGTGATCGGCGGGGCCATTGGCGGCGCTATCGGTCAGCAATTGGACAAACAGGCCGCTGATTTGCGTCAGGACCTCGGCAATGACGACGTAAAAATCGTCAACACCGGCTCGCAGTTGATTGTGACCATGCCGCAGGACATTCTGTTTGCCACGGACAGCTCGGTTGTGATGCCGTCGCTGCAAAGCGATCTGAGCAAGCTGGCCTATAACCTTCAGGACTATCCGAACACCACGGTTCAGGTGATCGGCCACACAGACAACACGGGCTCAGCGACCTACAACCAAGCTTTGTCGACCCGCCGCGCCTCTGCTGTGGCGACGATCCTGACCGCCAATGGTGTGGCTCCGGGCCGGGTTCAGGCCTATGGCCGTGGCGAAGATGCGCCAGTGACCACCAACCTGACACCAGAAGGTCGCGCGCAAAACCGTCGCGTGGAAATCGTCATCACGCCGATGACCTGATCGCACCAAAAGGTGAAAGATGTGAGAGGCCGGGGTCAATCCCGGCCTTTTTTCTCGCCTGCATGTCTGTGTTTCTCATGGCACCTCCGCCCGTCTGGTCATATGATTTGACCAATCCAATGGGAGGGCCCCATGCCATTTCAAAAAATCAACGCCGAAAAACTGGCGCATTCGGTGATGAAGCAAATTGAACTGCTGATCCTACGCGGCATTTTGCGGCCGGGCGAACGGTTGCCATCCGAGCGCGATTTGGCGGAGCGTCTGGGCGTGTCCCGCCCCTCTGTGCGCGAAGCCCTTGCAGAGCTTTCTGACAAGGGGCTGTTGACCACAAAAGCGGGCGCGGGCGTGTTTGTGGCAGATGTCTTGGGATCGGCCTTCTCCCCCGCCTTGGTCAAACTCTTTGCCAGCCACGATGAGGCGGTGTTCGACTATATCTCCTTTCGCCGTGACATGGAGGGCTTGGCCGCCGAACGCGCCACGCGCTTTGCCTCGGACACCGATCTGAGTGTCATAAACGCCATCTTTGAAAAAATGGAAGCGGCGCATCCGAAGCGCAATCCAACCGATGAAGCGCGCCTTGATGCGGAGTTTCACCTCGCGATCATTGAGGCCAGCCACAATGTCATTATGCTGCATATGATGCGGTCGATGTTCGATCTTCTGCGCGAGGGCGTGTTTTACAACCGCTCGGTGATCTTCAAACAACGCACGAACCGTGCCCTGTTATTGGATCAACACCGCGCCATCAATGACGCGCTTCAGGCGCGCGACCCGGACGCCGCCCGCGCCGCGGTGACACGGCATTTGGATTATGTCGAAACGGCCCTGAGTGATCAGCAGAAATTCGAGCGCAACGAAGACATTGCCCGGCTCCGCTTTGAGCATGAACAATCGCGTGGGTGAGCCGCTTTCATTGCAGCCAAATACTCAAAACAAAACCCCCGCCAAAGCGGGGGTTTTTTGATCGGGGTCTGACGGGTCAGGTCAGGAAAAGATCAGTGCAGTTTTTCGCCGACATCATTGATCGACGCTTCGATCAACGCGTTGGCATCCGCAGCCGTCATCTGTTTGGTGATGATGTCAGAGGCCGCGCCAATCGCCACGGTGATGGCCGAATTGCGGACGTCACGGATGGCCGAAGCTTCGGCGGCTGCAATCTGTTCTTCGGCGGCGGCAAGACGACGTTGGATCGAGGCTTTGATGTCCTCTTTCGCTTTGTCAGCGGCCAATTCCGCGTCTTTTTTAGCCTGAGCGACGATGGCGTCAGCTTGGTCTTGTACTTCGCGCTGTTTGCGCTCGTAGGAGGCCAAAATCGACTGCGCTTCGTCACGCAGGGCGCGGGCTTCATCCAGATCGGATTTGATGCCAGCCGCACGGTCGTCAAGCATTTTGCCCAACAGTGCCGGAACCTTTTTCCAAACCAAGATGGCGACAAACACCAGAAAGCCCAAAAGAACGATCAAGTTGGTGTTGGTCAGCGTCCAAAAATGACCCGAAAACGGGTTTTGGGATGCAGCCAAGGCCGGGGTCGCGGTGACCGATGCGATGAGAAGAGAAAGTTTTTTCATATCCTTACCCTTTCATACGCGCGGTGACAGCGGCGGTGATGCTGCGCGCATCTGCGGTTGACCCGAGAGCGGCGACGATTTCTTTGGCGGTGTCTTTGGCCACAGCTTTGACACTGTCCATCGCACCATCGCGGATTTCGGTGATGGCTTTCTCAGATTCGGCCGCTTTGGCCGCGATCTGTGCATCGGCTTTGGCCAGCGCTGTGTCGAGTTCGGCCTGAATGGCGGCGCGGGTCTCGTTGGAGATGCGTTGCGCTTCAGACTTCGCCTCAGCGAGAGCCGCGTTATAGGCTGCTTCTGCCTCTTTGGCCTTGAGCTTAAGCTCTTCGGCGGCAGAAATATCATTCATGATCGTGCCGGACCGTTCCGCAAGCACCGTAGAGATGCGCGGCAGGGCGATTTTCGAGAGCACGAAATAGATCACGACGAGCGTGACCAGAAGCCAGAAAATTTGGTTGGGGAATGTCGCGAAGTCGAGCTGCGGCATGCCTGCCTCAGCGGTCGCCAACTCTGCCCCGTGCGTCTCTGTTGCCATCTTATCCTCCTGGCTCTGACCTAAATCTCCGAACCTGTGCCGGAGAGACCCCTAGTTTACGCGAGGGTGGATCGGAAAACCGACCCACCCTGCCGTAAGGATAGAGTGTTCGATCAGACGGCGAACATAAGCAGAAGAGCGACGAGGAACGAGAAGATCCCCAGAGCTTCTGCAAAGGCCATGCCGATGAAGAGGGTCGCAGTTTGCGATGCAGCTGCGGACGGGTTACGAAGAGCGCCGGACAGGTAGTTGCCAGCCACGTTACCCACACCGATGGCTGCGCCACCCATGCCGATTGCTGTGAGGCCTACACCGATGTATTTGCCGAGTTCTGCGATATTGCCTTCCATGGGGGTATCTCCTTACGTTGGAATTGGCTGAAAAAGTGAGTTCTAAACCTGACCGGACTTAGTGAACCGGGTGAAGTGCGTCTTTGAGATACACACAGGTCAGAATGGTGAACACGTAGGCCTGAATAAAGGCCACGAGAATTTCGAGACCGTACATCGCGGTGATCGCAAGGATCGAAACCGGCGAGATAGCGGCAATGGCGGCGAAGCCCGCGAACACTTTGATCACGGCGTGGCCGGCCATCATGTTACCAGCCAAACGAATGGAGTGGCTGACGGGACGCACGAAGTAGGAGATCAGCTCGATCACCGCAAGAAGCGGGCGCACGGCGAGCGGCGCAGAGGAGATCCAGAACAAAGCGAGGAATTTGGAGCCGTTCTTCACGAAACCCAAGATGGTGACGAAAGAGAACACCAGAAGTGCCAGAACACCGGTCACAGCGATATGCGACGTCGTGGTGAAGGAGAGCGGCAACAGACCAAGGATATTGGCGAAGACGATGAATGAGAACAGCGTCATGATATATGGGAAGTAGCGGATTGCGTCTTTGCCAGCCACGTCTTCGACCATCTTATAGACGAAACCGTACATCAGCTCGGCAATGGACTGACCTTTGGAGGGCACCATAGCGCGGCCACGGGAGCCAACGACCAAAAGGAGCACGATCGCCAGAACGGTGATCGCCATCCAAAGCGTGACGTTGGTCACAGTGTACCAATGGATCGTGCCGTCGCCAAACAGAGACACCGGCTTAAACTGGTCCATCGGGTGGAAAGCCAAGCTGCTCTCGGAACCATGCGCTTCAGTTGCCACGTTCAATCCCTCTCATCACGTGCGGCGTTAGCCGCGTTATCATTCTTGGCGGCATCTGCCACCTGCCCAGCTTCGATTTCCTTGGCGGTTCGCATCATCGTTTTGACGCCCGCAGCAAGACCGAAGCCTATGAACAGTACGAGGAACAAGGGCGTTGTGCCCAAGAGCTTATCCAAGCCCCACCCCATACCAAAGCCGATCAAAAGACCGGCCACCAATTCTACCACCATCCGCCAGGCCATATTGGCCTGAGAAAAGTGTTCTTCACCGCGGGAGGCTTTGGGCGTCAGCGCCCCTTTTGCCTTTTCGATCCGATCTTCCAAAGCGCGCAGGCGCTCAGGATCATGCGGGTCGGTCATGGCAAAAAGCCCCTTTGGTTGCTTGGCGGCAAGCTATGCGGGGGGGCAGTCAGAGTCAACACGGGAATACCCCATTTTGAAATGGGTTAATCTACTGTTTTTATTCACAATTCAATCCAAACCAAAGACCCGGTGCCGCATGTCTTTGCCCCTGTTAGCGCTCGCCGCTCGCGTTTTCGTTATTCAACCAAATGGTTGACCAAAGCGCCGCTTGGCCCTAACGGATTTGACATGTCGCATGATCTTGATCTCATTTTCGCCGCCCTGTCTGACCCGACCCGTCGGGCGATCCTTGAAATGTTGCTTGAGGACGATATGGCGGTGACCGATGTGGCCGAACCGTTTGAGATGTCTTTGGCGGCGATTTCCAAACATCTTGGCATCCTCACCCGTGCCGGATTGATCGTCCAGGAAAAGCGCGGGCGGGTGAAATGGTGCAAACTCGACCCGGCCGCCATCCGTGCCTCATCGGTGTGGATGCAGGGCTTTGGGCAGTTTGTGGAACTGGATCTTGATGGGTTGGAACGGTTTTTGGCGCAGGAACTGGCACAAGACTAGGCCCCCCTATGCCCATTCTTGGCTCCAGTCATAAAGCTGTCCCACAATCTCCGCCAACGCGCGCCCTTTGTCGGTCAGAGAATAGCCGACCCGCCGACGGGCGTCTTGTTTGGCGACCCGCGACACCAATCCATCGTCTTCAAACGCCCGCAACTGTGCCTTTAAAACCTTCCGACTGATGCCATCGAGGGCGCGGGTCAGTTCGAGGAAATGCAACTCTCCCCCCAGCAAACAATGTAGCACAGATGGGCCGTGCTTGCCGCCCAATAGCCGCAACGTCTCCCCCACAGGGCAAGCGCCCGTCTCTGGGACAGTCCACGGACGGTTTTGGGGCGGCCTCATATGCTGCATCTGGTCCTCCGGTTACAAAAAAGTGCCCAATTGCGGCCCTCTGGCGGCGATGTCATCACCGATCACACCCTGATCCTATCCGAGACACGCGCCATGACCCAAACATTTGTCGACACCATCCCCATGCTGCCCTTTGGCATGCTCAATGCCTTTCTGATCAGCCGGGGGGACCGCGCCATTTTGGTGGACACGGGTCTGCCCAATTCGGAGCGAAAAATCGAAAAGGCTTTGACTGCAAGGGGCTTGGATTGGTCAAATCTCACCCTCATCCTTCTCACCCATGCGCATATTGATCATGCCGGTTCCGCCGCCCGCGTGCAGACAATCAGCGCCGCACCGCTGCTCGCGCATCACGAAGAGCTGCCCTATTGTCAGGGCCAACCGCCGCTGCTCAAACCCACCGGCCCGTTTGGCCGGGTGTTTTACAGAACAGGGGCGATCCAACGGCCGTTTGAGGCCGTGACGCCCGATGTGATCATGACCACGGACGGGTTTGATCTTTCAGGCTTTGGGTTTGCGGCGCAAGTGCTCCACACGCCCGGCCATACGCCGGGGTCCGTGTCAGTCGTTTTGCAGGACGGCCGCGTCATCGCCGGGGATCTGGCGGCATCCGGGATTTTGCTGGGCGGCATCGCGTGCCGCGCTCGCCCGAAATCGCCGCCATTCGAAGAGGAGCCCCTGCGCGTCGTCGCATCCTTGCAACGTCTTTTGTCTCTTGGCGGGCGTGAGTTTTTTCTGGGGCACGGCGGCCCGCTTTCGGCCAAAGCCGTTCAGCGCCACAGTGACGCCCTTCGACACAGGTTTACGCCTCGTGTTTGAGCAACAAATAGAGCGCCAAAATCGTCAAGCCGATGCCCCCGAACACCAACATCGGCGGCACACCATGGCCCAACAGAATCTCCCAAATGATCACCCATGAGGGCACGAGATAGGTGTAGGCCATGACTTTCGCCGCGGCCAAACGCACAGAGGCAAAGGCCAAAAGCGAGGCGGTGATGGTGGTGGCCACAACGGCGAGATAGGCCAAGGTGATCCAGACGATTGAGGGCAAGGCGGCCCAATCGGTGGCCAAAATATCGCGCCAGCCGAACGCCAAGATCACGATGGAGGCGGCGGAAAGAATAAAGAAGGTAAAGACAAAGGTGCGCTCCCCCCGATGCAAACGTGGCACCAAGGGCGTGTAGATCGCATGAGCGACAACACCGATGAAATACAGCGCCTCCCCTTTGCCGATTTGAAACGCCAAAAGCGCATTGATATCCGCCCGAAAAATCACCCAAAGCGCGCCCGCCGCACCAGTGGCCAATGCCACGGCAATGCGGCGCGTGGTGATTTGGCGCATGATCAAATAGCCAAAGAACGCGGCCAAAACCGGAGTTAGGGTAAAGACGGCGGAGGCGGAGACCGGTGTGGCCGTTTGCAACCCGACAAACATCATCACGAAATACAGCGCGAAAATCCCGCCGAGGATGGCGTAGCGCCATGGCTGTTTGAAAGACGCGCGCGGAATGCCTCCGGTCACGAGCGCCAAAACACCCACGATCAGTGCGGCCAGAACGAAACGCACCCCATTGATCGCAAGCGGGGTGATTTCATTGGCGGACATAGAGCCAAGCGAAAAGGACCCGGCAACCAGAAACGAAAAGGTGAGCATCGCAAGATGCCCGTTGCGCCGATCATGGGCAGAGGCTTTGTGTGGCACGCGTGTCTCCGTATAAGGCCGGTCGCAACTCGACCGGACCCACGCCCCTTATCGAAATGACGCGCGCGCGTCCATTGCCCGCGCGCACAGGGGACGTGACCTATGCCGTCATCCTTGCAGTCCGCTTGCGGAGGCAACCTCCGTCTCCTTCGCATAGGCTTTCAGAAACGTCAGAAACGCCTGCACTTTGGCGGTACGGTGCAAATCAACATGGGTCACCAGCCAGCCTTGGCTCTCCAATTCCGGCGTAGGCGGCATCAACTGCACCAATCCAGGCGTGCGCCCAGCCCGCCATGTCGGCATAAACCCGGCACCCGCCCCCGCGATGACGGCCTCGGCCAAGGCTTCGCCATCCGAGGTGCGAAACACCACCCGATCATCCGAGACATGCGCATTCATCCACACCATGAACGGTGCCCGCGAGGCTTTGTTGTCAAGCGCAACAAAGCGCAACTTGGTCGTTAGATCGGCGTCATCGGGTCGGCCATAGCGCTCAAGATATGTCTCATGGGCATAGAGGCCGAAGGCTTGGCTGTAAAATTTCTGCACCACATTGTCGGGTTCTTGCGGCGGCAAGCCCGCGCGGATGGCGACATGTGCCTCGCCATATTCCAGCCGCAGCACCCGTTCATCCATCACATAGCGCACATAGAGATCTTGGTGTTGATACTGAAATTCGGCAATGGCCGGTGCCATAAGTTGTGCCACACCGGGCAAGGAGGTGATCACCAATTCCCCCTCGACCTTTTCGCCCCGACCCTTGATGCGCGAGACGAGCTGTGAAAACTGATCGTCAGTGGTCTGAGCGATTTTCAACAGATCAAGCCCGGCCTCGGTCGAGGTGTAGCCGCGCGCGTGGCGTTGAAACAGCTTGACCCCAAGCCGCGATTCCAAAGAATCGATATGGCGGATGACGGTGGCATGATGCACGCCAAGCGCCTGAGCTGCGCCTGAGACGGTGCCCATTTTGGCGACTTGAAAGGCCGTGCGAAATTCATCCCAGTTTTCAACAGACATCAACAACCTCATGTGCAGCAAGGAACGTTTCCTGCCACACTCACGCTGTCCGTTCAAAATTGCAAGGGCATTCCTTTATTTCCGCAAATGCGCCCAACGCTGCGCCTGAGCGGGCAAATCAGCCTGCCATTCCTGCGCCAGAGCCCGCCGCTCGACCGACAAAAGCGCTTCAAGCGTCGAAATGCGCTCGACACGCTCATCGTCTTTCGCGCGCATGTGGTCCTGAAACCGATGCGAATGAAGGATGGTTGGGCGGGCATCAAGCGGCTCCCACGCATCCAAAACCGTCACCCGGCGCAGGTTGAATTCGGGCGGCAACACATAAAACCGCAGATCGCTTTCCCACAACAGATCCTTGAGAATGATCTGATCGCGCTCAATCGCATCATCGGCGAAAAACCGATCGGCCCATTCGGCCAGAAAGGCCCACATCGGTTCGGAGCGCCGATAGAGGAACACGCCCGAATTGTGCTGAGGAAAGGCATAGGGCGTGTGGTGATCGCGCCCCTCTTGGATCAAAGCCCAATCGCGGCGCACATCATGAGCAAGTGCGCATTCAAACCGGTCCAGCACCGCAAAGAGATCGCCCAAGGGGGCGAGAAAAAGCGTATCACAATCGACATAAAGCGTGCGTTGAAATCGGGTAGCGGACATGGCGCGAAGTTTCTCGCGCGGGTGCATGTCAGGACAGGCGGTGACACGATCAAACAGATCCCGCGGTAGATTTTCTGGCAGATCGGTGACCAGATCAATGGCCACATCGGGGTCCTGAGCGCGCAAGGAGCGCGCGGATTGGATCGCCAAATCGACATAATCGGCCCCACCCGCCACATAAAGCACGCCGGTGTCACAGGCGTCTTGCGCGCGGACTGTCATCTGTGCGTCCTTCATCTGGTCTCTCCCCCTGAGCCTGAGTTAGATAGTAGAGTGATCTTGCCAATCGACCAGCGCGTTTTGCATGGGTCGGGTGCCTCATTGTCTTGACTCTGTGTACGCAGGCGCGTATTGGCCGGATCAAATTCCCCGGAAGTTGTGTCTTCCGGTCCTCAGGCCGAGTGCCAGGATCGCCCCCCGTCAGCGTTATACGCCCACGGGGGCGGAACCGCATTTGGACTTTGCAATTCGCCGCTCTGTTCCCAAATAGAGCATATCGTCAACGGCTCTTGCCAGACACCAATGGCTCTTGCCAGACACCAACGGCCCCTGCCCCTGTGAAGCGCCACAGCTCTTCACGTTCGGCACATCAAAGGAGAACGGCCCATGTTTGAAAATCTGTCCGAACGCCTCTCTGGCGTCTTCGACAAGCTCACCAAACAGGGTGCTTTGTCCGAAGACGATGTCAAAACCGCCCTGCGCGAAGTGCGCGTCGCGTTGCTTGAGGCTGACGTCTCGCTTCCCGTCGCGCGTGATTTCGTCAAAGCGGTTGAAGCCAAGGCCACTGGCCAAGCGGTCACCAAATCCGTCACGCCCGGCCAACAGGTCGTCAAAATCGTCCATGACGAATTGATCGCGGTTCTGGCCGGAGATGGTGCCGAAATCGGTCAGCTCAAAGTCGACAATCCGCCCGCCGCGATCTTGATGGTCGGTTTGCAGGGCGGTGGTAAAACCACAACCACCGCGAAACTTGCCAAGCGTTTGAAAGACAAACAAGGCAAGCGTGTGTTGATGGCCTCGCTTGACGTCTACCGTCCCGCCGCTATGGACCAGCTCAAAGTCTTGGGCGATCAGATCGGCGTCGACACGCTGCCGATCGTGCCGGGACAAAAGCCCGCCGACATCGCCAAACGCGCCAAACAACAGGCGCTGATGGGCGGCTATGACGTCTATATGCTCGACACCGCTGGCCGTTTGTCCATCGACGATGCGTTGATGGCCGAGGTCGAAGAGGTCAAAGCCATCACCGCCCCGCGTGAAACGCTTTTGGTGGTGGACGGTCTGACCGGTCAGGATGCGGTCCACACCGCCGAGAACTTTGATGGCCGCATCGGCATTTCTGGCGTCGTGTTGACCCGGATGGATGGGGACGGTCGCGGTGGTGCGGCGCTCTCCATGCGCGCGGTCACCGGCAAGCCGATCAAATTCGTCGGTCTTGGCGAAAAGATGGACGCGATTGAGGAATTCCACCCGGACCGTGTGGCCGGGCGCATCCTTGGCATGGGCGACATTGTTGCTCTGGTCGAAAAGGCACAGGAAACCATCGAGGCTGACCAAGCCCAGCGGATGATGAAGCGCTTCCAAAAGGGTCAGTTCAATATGAACGACCTGAAGATGCAGCTTGAACAGATGCAAAAAATGGGCGGCATGGAAGGGATCATGGGAATGATGCCGGGCATGGGCAAAATGGCCAAGCAAGTCCAACAAGCCGGATTTGATGACAGTATCATCAAACGTCAGATCGCCCTCGTGCAATCCATGACCAAAAAAGAACGCGCCAACCCGGCGCTCTTGCAGGCCTCGCGCAAAAAGCGGATCGCCAAAGGCGCGGGTCTTGAAGTGTCTGAGCTCAACAAACTTTTGAAAATGCACCGTCAAATGGCGGACATGATGAAAAAGATGGGTAAAATGGGCAAGGGCGGCATGCTCAAACAGGCGGTTAAAGGCATGTTTGGCAAGGGCGGCCCCGAGGGTCTTGAGGATATGGATCCGGCGAAAATGGCCGAAGCCACCAAGGCGCTTTCAGGCGCAATGCCAAAGGGCATGTCTGGTCTTCCGGGCGGCCTACCGGGGCTTGGCGGCGGCATGGGCCTGCCCTCCAATCTCTCAGGCTTGGGCAAAAAGAAATAATCATGACGCTCGCCCCCAGCATAGACTCCCAGCGCCTGCGGTTGCGCGGCCATGTTGCCAGTGATTTCGATCACTTCGCCGACATGTTCGCCTCCGAGCGCTCGACGTTTATGCACGGGCCGCTGACCCGCCGTCAGGCGTGGTTCGCGTTTTGTGGCGACATCGCGCAATGGGATCTGTTTGGTCACGGCGCATGGGGCATTGAGCGGTTGAAGGACGGCGTTTTCGTGGGCCAAGTCGCGCTGAACAAACCGCCGCATTTCCCCGAACTTGAACTCGGCTGGTTCATGATGGAAGGGTTTGAGGGCCACGGTTACGCCTTTGAAGCCGCCGAAATGGCCCGTTCCTATGCCTATGTCGAATTGGGCCACGACACGTTGGTGTCCTATATCGACGCGGGCAATCTGCGGTCCATTGCGCTGGCCGAACGGCTGGGCGCAACCTTGGACACCTCTGCCGACACACCCGATCAAGAGGACTGCCTTGTCTATCGCCACCCCTCCCCTGAGGCGTTGCAAGACGGCGGAATGGAGGCCTACGCATGAGCAATGACGTCACCCGCGCTCAGGAGCTCCTCAAAGAGCATCGCGAAAGCATCGACCGGTTAGATGCGATCCTTGTCTACACATTGGGCGAGCGGTTCAAACACACACAGGCAGTCGGGCGGCTCAAAGCCGCACACGACCTGCCGCCTTCTGATCCCGATCGGGAGGCCAAACAAATTGCCCGGCTCGAAGATTTGGCCAAACGTGCCGATCTTGACCCGGAATTCGCAAAGGAATTCCTGAAATTCATCATTCAGGAAGTCATTCACCATCACGAAAAACACCAAGATTGCTGAGCGTTTTCAAACACGTCTCAGCTCAATAGCTCAATCAGGAGATTACACCATGGCTATGAAAATTCGTCTCGCCCGCGGCGGTTCCAAAAAGCGCCCTCACTATTCCATCGTTGCATCCGACGCGCGTATGCCGCGTGATGGCCGCTTTATCGAAAAGCTGGGCACCTACAACCCGCTCTTGCCGAAAGACTCCGAAGATCGCGTCAAAATGGACCTCGATCGCGTGAAATATTGGCTCGGCCAAGGCGCACAGCCGACCGACCGTTTGGCTCGTATGCTCGAAGCTGCTGGCGTTCTTGAGAAAAAAGTCCGCGCCAACCCGAACAAAGCCAAGCCGGGCAAAAAAGCCGTTGAGCGCGCTGAAGAGAAAGCTGCAAAAGTGGCTGCTGCCGCTGAAGCTGCTGCCGCTCCGGCCGAAGCTGCTGCTGAGGAATAAGCCCTGAACCGCTGCGGCCTGTCCGCATCGGTATCGGGTTGGGGCACAGGTTTTTGACCTGAACCCAGCTGTTCTGCGCCGGGTCTGCCGTTTGGTAGGCCCGGCGTTTCCCCTTTTGGCGGATTTTCTGACACGAAAGACCTGCCCTTACTGCTGCCTCACGCGGTATAAGGCGGGTGGATGCGACACAGGATCGGACACATGACGACATCTCACATCGGCCAGTTTTCACAAGCATTTCGAAACGATCTGCATGCGCTGTTGCGCTGGCGTCGGGACGTACGTCGGTTTCGCACCGATCCGGTGGATGAGGCGGTGTTGGCCAAATGTTTGGATGCCTTTTCCTTGGCACCGTCTGTTGGGTTGTCGCAGCCTTGGCGGATTGTGCGGCTGAACTCAGAGACCGCGCGCCAAGTTGCACTCGAAAATTTTGAGGCTGCGAATGCCGAGGCTTTGGCCGGGTACCATGGCGAAACGGCCAAGCATTACGCGGGTCTGAAACTGACCGGAATGCGCGAAGCCCCGGTGCAAATCGCGGTGTTTTGCGACGAGGCGACGACGGAGGGCAAAGGCTTGGGCGTGGCCACCATGCCCGAAATGCTGCGCTACTCGGTGGTCTCCGCGATCATGCAATTTTGGCTGATGCTACGCGCCGAAGGCATTGGATTGGGCTGGGTGTCGATCCTTGACCCAAAGGCGCTCTGCCGCGACCTTGAAGTGGCAGACACCTGGGCTCTGGTCGGCTATCTTTGCATCGGGCACCCCGAAGAAGACACGGAACAACCGGAATTGGAACGCCTGGGGTGGGAACAACGTCACCCTTGCCCGGACATTCTGAACCGTTAATCTAAATACCGGAAAGGCCTGTCGAGAGTTGGATATGACGGATACAAAAATCATCGTTGGCGCTATTGCAGGCGCATTTGGCGTGTTTGGCGAAGTGCGGATCAAAAGTTTCTGCGCTGATCCCGAAGCGATTGGCGATTACTCGCCCCTGACCTCAGAGGACGGCAAAACCACCTATCATCTCACCCTCACCCGCGCGATCAAAAACGGCTTTGCCGCCGAGCTCGAAGGTGTGAGCACCAAGGAAGATGCCGACGCGCTCAAGGGCGTGGTGCTGTATGCCGAGCGGAGTGTTTTGCCGTCCCTGCCGGATGATGAATATTACCACGCCGATTTGATCGGGTTGACGGTGCTCGACACCGGCGGCGCGGTATTGGGCACGGTGACCAACGTGCTCAACCACGGTGCGGGTGATTTGTTGGAAGTCTCAGGGCCTGCGTTGAAAGCCTCGGTGTTGATGCCGTTCACGATGGCGGTTGTGCCGACGGTGGATTTGGCTTCGGGCCGGATCATCGCGGACCCGCCGGAGGGGCTGTTTGAGTGAGCCGACGGATTCTCATCCATGCCGGGTTTCATAAAACCGGCACAACGACGCTCCAAGACACTTTGTTTCGCAATGCGGCGACCTTGCTGCCGCATGCCGAGGTTTACCTGCAAGAGGGTGTGCTTTTGACGCCTCTTCGGCGCGCGGTGCTTGGGTTTTCGGGCAATCGGTGTAAGGCTACCAAGGCCGAGATCACCGCCCGCGCCATTGATTTTTTTTCGCTGTTGGACCTTTCCGATCCACGCCCCGTTTTGATCAGCAGTGAAAGCCTTGCCGGGCATTTTCCCGGCTCGTCCGGCGTGTCCAAATACGGACCCGCGCCGATCGCGATCGCATTGATCCGCGACGCTTGGGTCACTGTGACGGGATCGGCGGCGGGGTTCGAGGTCTATTATTCCACCCGCCGCACCGGCTGGTTGGCGTCTTGCCATTGGCAGAGGCTCAAGGCCAATCGCTGTACGTTGAGCCTCACTGAATTTGAGGCAAAATATCCAGAGGCCGCCGATCTGGACCGCATCCTTGAGGACATTCGCGGGCGTTTGGGCGCAGAAGCGGTCTTTACCGCCGCGATTGAAGACATTGACCATCCGGTCGATCCGATTTTGGCGCTGCTGGGTCTGAGTGAGCTAAAGCCCTTGCTCACCCTGCCCCGCAATGCCAACACCTTTCCCGGCGGTGACGCCCGCGACCGTCTTTTGGCGCTCAACCGCTCTAACACATGGGGGGCAGCCTATCAAAAGGCCCGTGAGGCGATCGTCAATCCAACCACAACGGAGACGCCGGATCAGCTTTGACTTTTCCTTTCGCTTTCGGCGCGTCTATATGGCGGTATGTCTGACGAATCCAACCCCACCGCCCCAAAGCCAATGAAATCCCATGGCCGCCTCGCCGTGCGTCCCACCGTGGCGCCGCGCGAGTTGATGACCAACACGCCGGACTTGATGGGCGTCTGGAAGGCGAAAATCATCACGCTGTTTCCCGAAGCCTTTCCGGGGGTTTTAGGCGAGAGTCTGACCGGCAAGGCATTGCAAGAGGGCATGTGGCAGTTGGAACAGGTGCACCTGCGCGAGTTCGGCGAGGGCAAGCACCGCAATGTCGATGACACACCCGCGGGGGGCGGTGCCGGGATGGTGATCCGGGCCGATGTGATGGGACGGGCGATTGATTTTGCCATGAATGGCACGCCACCCAACCGTGAAGAGTGGCCGTTGGTGTATCTGTCGCCACGCGGCAAACGGTTTGATCAGGCGACGGCGAAACGATGGTCCAAGGCACGCGGGATCACGATGATCTGTGGCCGGTTTGAGGGCGTCGATGACCGGGTGCTGTTCCACTATGGCATCGAAGAAGTTTCCCTTGGCGATTTCGTCCTCACTGGCGGCGAGATTGCCGCCCAAGCGATGATCGACGCCACGGTGCGGCTTTTGCCCGGTGTTTTGGGCAATGCCGAGAGCATCGAGGAAGAGAGCCATTCCAACGGGCTTTTGGAGCACCCACAATTCACCAAACCCGCCGAGTGGCGCGGCATGCCGATCCCAGAGGTATTGATGTCCGGTCATCACGGCAAGATCGCGGAATGGCGGCAAAAGATGTCCGAAAAAATCACCCGCGAGCGCAGACCGGATATGTGGGCGGCCTATGAGCACGCCTCTGAGGACAAGGCCAAAGGCTGACCCCATCCTCACAGGCTCCACTTATTTTTGCGCAACGCTTTTGCGAGCGATGAACTCTTGTTTCATCTGGTAGCCCAGCAAGGCGGGATAACCGATGGCATTGACGAACAAGATGCCGACCTTGTTCAGAACAGCAAAGGCGAGCGCGTCCATGATCCAGCCCAACGGCTGCGCTGTGACCCCGAGCCATGTCGGCAGATGGGCGAAACTGTCAAACAGCCACTGCCCCGTGACCGCGTGCAGCGCCAATCCAATCCAAAACCCCGCACAATAGGGACAACGCCATTGCTCATAGAGCGTTTGTAAAGCCAGAGGCAGAGCTTTCAGCAGGCGATTAAACCACGCCCCCCAATGCGGAAGATGCTCATAAATCAGCAGGTGAATGGACAGGCCGAGGATGAGGTTTTGATAGGTCACATGTATTTCCTTTCATTTGATAGTTTGGCTAACTTACCTTAAGGAGCATGACGTGACGGTTCGCGAGCCTCCACACCGCACCCGAAGCGGATCAACCCAAGCCCAAAGCTCCCAGCTCGTCTTTCACGAGATCCGCAATATGGTCATAAAGCGTGAGGCCGCGGGCCAGCTTCACCTGCCCTTCTGCGGTCAGGATAATGTGTTGGGCGCGCGCATCAATTTTGCATTGAAACCGCTCCAAAAGCCCGCGCTCTTCTAATTTACCGATCATAGCGCTGGCGGAGGCTTTGGTCACACCCAGTGTTTCAACAATGTCTTGAAGATGCTGACCATGATGATCCTCATACCGCTGCAAATCCGCTTGCTCCTGAACCGCAGACAGGTATTCAAATTCACTGTGGGTCAGTTCCATAGCTTTCGCCGCCTTTTGCCATTCCCGATGGGCAATGCGGTGCAGGATGTGCAGGGTCGCCTTTGGAGCTTTCATCGTCAGTCCCGTCATAGCATGATGGATTTGGTTCGCCTAACTAACTAACTCTCTTTTCTCATACTGACAAGACCAGATCTCTTGCAAAACATACGGCACTGGCCTACACACCGCTCGTCTGGCATCGGAATCGGTGCGCGGACCTTTGTGCTATTTTCCTGATGTCTTCTTCGGCATCCTCAGAGGCAGAGTACAAAGTGACAAGCAAAGACGACCTGAACCCTCCAGCGGGCGCATCTGCGAACCCGATAGAAGACATGGAGCTCTGGGGACGCGCAAACCTTCACGGGCCAAAACCGTGAGCATCATTGGAGTAAAGCGATGAATCTTATCGCCCAACTGGAAGCCGAGCAGATTGCTGCCCTCGGCAAGACCATCCCGGATTTTAAAGCCGGTGACACCATCCGCGTCGGTTACAAAGTGACCGAGGGTACGCGTACCCGTGTGCAGAACTACGAAGGCGTCTGCATCTCCCGCAAAAACGGCAAGGGCATCGCTGGCTCTTTCACCGTTCGCAAAATTTCCTTTGGCGAAGGCGTGGAACGTGTGTTCCCGCTGTTCTCGACCAACATCGACTCCATCGAAGTTGTCCGTCGTGGCCGTGTGCGTCGCGCCAAACTGTACTACCTCCGTGAGCGTCGTGGTAAATCCGCACGTATCGCCGAAGTCACCAATTACAAGCCGCTCTCCGGCGCAGACGCGTAAGGACCTGACCGATGAAAAAAGATACACACCCCGAATACCACTTCATCGACGTCAAAATGACCGACGGCACGATCCTTCAGATGCGCTCCACCTGGGGCAACGAAGGCGATCAGCTCGCCCTCGACATCGACCCGACCGTGCACCCGGCATGGACCGGCGGCAACTCGCGCCTTATGGATGCTGGCGGCCGCGTGTCGAAGTTCAAAAACAAATACGCTGGCCTCGGCTTCTAAGCCACTCACGCCCGTTGAACATAGAAAGACCCGCCAGTTGTTTGGCGGGTCTTTTTTGTTTGTCATGTAAGGCTTGTTTGGATCACTGCCCCAAAAGCGGCGTGATGATCCGCACGGCAGCACGACGGTTCGCACGCTCGGCTGAAACGGTCGGCACTTTGAGGTAGCGTTCGCCATAGCCCTGAACGACCATATTTTCTGGCGGCACACCAAAATACTCGGTCAATGCCAAGGCAAGGCTTTCGGCCCGCTGATCTGACAGCACCAGATTACGTGTCGCTTTGCCAACGGCATCGGTATGTCCCTCGACCAAAAACACCTCCTGCGGGTTGTCCGTGACCGCGCGCTTCATTGCCCGTCCCAAAGCCGCCAGTTCCTCCGCCTCTGATGGAGAAATCGCCGCAGATCCGGTTTCAAAATTCACGCTGGTCAGCGCAATTTCTGGTGCCAGTTCGCGCACCGCCCGGATTGTGCGAATTTGGTTGAGAGAGAACCGACGCGTCATCGCCTCTGATTGAGCTTGGCTGGCGGCCAAGGCCGCGCGCAGGGCCGCCTCGTCATCGGCGTAATTCACCCCGGCTTTTGGCGCATCAGGCAAGGCGGTTACATCCACCGCGTCGATCTCTTGCATGTCATCAAACAACACAACCCGCGTGCCATCGGCAAACACCCGATCACGTCGCAACACACGACCATCGGCGGCGCGGATCGTGATGACCTGCGTGCCATCGGCGCGCGACATGGTGCTCCGCGTTGAACCGTCAGAGAAGCGCTCTGTGGTCACTTCTGAGCCGGGTTGACGCAAAAGCGCATCGTCATTTTTCAACACGCGAAGCGCGCCATCCCGTTCAACCACCACGCGATCGCCGGTCGATTCGACCACTTTGTCGTCCCCTTTCAACACTTGGCTGATGACCGCGACGCCCACGGCACCGACAAGGAACTTTTCGAGGTTGGACAAGCCACCGCCGTCTTTTGCGCTCACGTCAGGTTTGGCGAACTCTTCGTTTGAGGCCCGCGTGGTCGCTTCGGTCAGTGTTTCGGTTTGGACCTCCACCTCTTGCTGTGCGCCCTCCTCCGTTCCCGCCGCAACGGGCGTGGTCTCTTCCATCGCAGCGGCGGCTGTGGCCTCCTCTTCGGCTTCGACCTTCAGGTCCTCTTCGGTCATTTCAACCGCCGTGGATTCCGTCTCTGCCGAGGCCGCTTCCATCGGCGCATCTTCATTGGCACCGGTTTCCGTTGCCACATCTGTTGGCGCCTCTGTGGCAACCGCCTCTGGGGCGGCCCCTTCATCCATTGCGGCCTCGGGGCGCGGAGTGGGGCTGGCCTCCGGCGCAGGTGTGTCGGCGGTGGACGTATCCGGTGTGGTTTCGGATGTCGTCATCCCTTCCGTCATCGCCTCAGGCATCTGCTCAGGCATCTGCTCAGGCTCAGGCTCAGGCGCTGCGACCTCCCCCATATCAGCAGGCGCGGTCTCCTGCGTGGGCATCTCTTTCGCCAATTCCTCGCGCAACACCTCTTCTTCGACAACGTCCTGATGCACCACATCGGCCACCGCCTCATCGCCGACGCTGGTCTCAGGTGCGCGTTCGGGGTCAACCGCCACGTCCGGCGCAGCCTCCGCGACCGGCTCTGCCTCGTCGGTCAACGGGTCGGCGCTGCCCATCGGCGGCTTGAAAAGCGATAGCGCCTCTTTGAGGCTCACTTCGGAGCCATCGGCCAAGATCACCTGCCCGTTTTCAGTCACACAGGCCGCCTCAGCCGGCGGCTCGGCCCCGCACATCTCAATCCCCAACCGTGTGGCAAGATCTATCTGCGCTTGCATGTCCTGGGCCGACATCGGCGTCATCCCCAATCCAGCCAGGGCCACCCCTGTCGCCGCCGTCCCTAGAATAAATCTTCTCATTGACGTCCTCCCTCACGCATGTGGCTCAAACCTATGGCATCGCTCAAAAAGCATGCCCTCTTCATAAGAAACGTGCTTGAGCAGAGCGGCAACATATAAAGGGTGTTCTCAATTCATAGGCGAAATCGCGCTTGCAAGCGGCAGGCAAAGAACGGCATACCGAGAGGAACTTATCGTGAGCGCGCAGCCGAAAAAGCGCGCCGGAGTGGAATGAGGATTCGGGACGTGGCACATATTATCATCGTCGGGAATGAAAAGGGGGGAGCCGGGAAATCGACCGTGTCCATGCATGTGGCAACGGCTTTGTCCCGTCTGGGCCTACAAGTGGGGGCGCTGGATTTGGACTTGCGCCAAAAAACCTTCGCCCGATATTTGGAAAATCGCCTGTCCTATTGCCTGCGCGAAGGGATTGACCTGCCGACGCCCGAATATCGCGACCTGCCACAAATCGAGGCCGCGGATTTGGCCGAGGGTGAGAACATCTATGATCGTCGCCTGTCCATGGCCGTGACCGGGCTTGAGGAAACCTGTGATTTCATCCTGATCGACTGTCCCGGCTCGCACACCCGCCTGTCGCAGGTGGCGCATTCACTGGCCGATACGTTGATCACGCCGATGAATGACAGTTTCATCGACTTTGACCTTTTGGCGCGGGTCGATCCCGACACCAACAAAATTCTCGGCCCGTCCGTCTATTCCGAAATGGTGTGGAACGCCCGGCAATTGCGGGCGCAGGCCGGGTTGAAACCGATCGAATGGGTGGTCTTGCGCAACCGTTTGGGCGCGCAACAAATGCACAACAAGAAAAAGATCGGTGACGCGATGGAGGAACTGGCCAAACGGATCGGGTTCCGTGTTGCACCGGGTTTCTCCGAGCGGGTGATTTACCGCGAGCTGTTTCCACGCGGTCTGACGCTTTTGGATTTGAAAGACATCGGCGTGAAATCGGCGCTCAACATTTCAAATGTCGCCGCCCGCCAAGAGCTACGCGACTTGATGAAAGAACTGAAGCTGCCCAATGTTGACGTCGATTTTTGATCCGGTTTGAACCGGAAGAGCGACGCTCAGTTCAACTGGACCACATTCACATTCTCAACACTCAAGCCCTTTTGGGCCAGTTGATCGGCAAGGTTTTCGGGGCTCGCCCCATCGCTTTGCGGCACACGGATGGTTTTGGGGTTCAATTTGATCTGTTTCGGGCGCGCGTGCCATAGCTGACGCGGATCATATTTGACGTACCAAGGCTGGCTCGGGCTGCCATAGGCATCATAGCGACCATTACTTGCGGCGGCGCTTGCGGCGGCATGGCCCGACTGACCCGAAAGCTGATCGGTCAAAGACATATAAGACGCGGCGGCCACGCTGGTTGAAGACAGGTGTGACATATCCCCGGTCTGCGCCGCGTGGCGCAACCCGTCTGATTTAAAGACGATGAAGCCAATCGCCAGCGCCGAAAATAAAACCGCTTGAAGAACCAATTTATACATAAAACGCCCGTGAAAAATACCTGAATAAAATTAATACGTTAGGCCATGTGATCGAGACGACGCAGGAACGCATCGCCTTTTTTCTTGCCCGCAGGCGCAATATGGCGTTCGCCGGGGATCACATAGCTCGCGCGCTCCTCAACCAACGTGCTCCGGGTTGGGTGCTGGGCTTTGGTCTCACGGTGGCGTTGGATCATAAGGGCTGCGACCGCAAAGATCATCAGGCCAAAACCAATCGCCATCATCGTCACTTGGTCAGCGGCATCCATCCCCGCCATCCAGCGTGTCAGTGCCTCTTTTACTTTCAGTGCATAGTTGAGTGCATAGTCGACTGCATAGTCCATGGTCTGGGCCTCCATCGCCTGTCATGCCCTCACAATGCTGGCGCAAAACGGCAAAAATCGGGCGAGGACATGGTGAAAGCAGTGGGAATTTAAGGTAATGACAGGGCGTATCGCTCTACGGCGGTTTACCCCAAGCGATTGACCCACAGCCTGTGTGCCGTCTCCTCTGGCGTGGCCTCGCCCAATGTCTCAAGCGCCAAAGCGGCAGTGGACAAAACAATCGCCTCAGAAAACGGATCATCGAGACGCCCGTGCCACAAATCAGACAGGCGTGACACATCCGTCTCACCGTCATTCAACCGGCGCGCCTCTTCCCCGGCAGGCGGGAAAAGCGCCTCCCAACTCTGCCCGTTGCGCAAGCCAAAGGCCTGAATGTCCTTTGACGGGTTGCGTTCAAATTCGCCGCCACCGCCTTTGATCACCGTCATCGCGGGCAGGCCCAAAAGGGCGGAGGCATCGGCCTGAAGCTCGCGGTAGGGCGGGTGAAACACACCTTGGACCGAGGCCCGCGCACCGCCCGGGTTGAGCATCCGCGCCACCGTATTGAGACAAGACCGCAGGCCAAAATCGGCGCGCAATTGCAACAGGCGCAACAACTCAGGCGAAAAATGTTCCAACGGCAGATAGGCGATACCCGCGCGCTCCATCGCGTCGCGCGCAACACGCGGACTGTCGCATATCTCAATCCCGGCAAACGGCAGGCCCTCGCGGATCAAATGGCCGTTTTCGCCCAGCCCGTTCCAGCCATGCATCAAAACCTTATACCCGCCCAAAGCGACCAGCCGCGCCGAAAGCAAAAACCACGGCAGGCCGCGCGTGCGTCCGGCGGCATAGGACGGCCAGTCCAAATCCGGCGTCGGCACGGCGGTCAACCCGGCGCGCAAGGCGGCGGTGAACCCGGCGATCTCGCTAGGCACCTCGCCTTTCATCCGCATCAACATCAGCATCGCGCCGACACTTTCGGGCGCTGCCTCGCCACGCAACACCCGCAACAGCGCCTCTTGCGCCTCCTCAAAGGTCAAAGATCGGGATCGGCCGGGGCCACGGCCCAGAATTCGGACAAATTCAGCAATGCTCATCGGGGGTCACTCAGCCGCTTCTTTGGTTTGGGCCTTGGCGATGAGGGCGGAAATTTCCGGGCGACAGGAGCCACAGTTCGTGCCCGCATCCAATGCCGCGCCAATCGCCTCCACGCTCATCAACCCGCGCGTTTCAATTGCCGCCAAGATAGTGTTGATCCCGACATTAAAACAAGAGCAGAGCACAGGGCCGGGGTCCGGTTGATTGGCAGGCGACTTGCCCGCCAACACACCCGGCACCTCTTGGCCCGGTAGAGCCGCCAAATAGTCCCGCATCACCGCCACCGGCGTGCGTGAGATGAACAGGGCGGCGACCAAGGCACCGTTGACATGAAACGCCACCCGCGCCGTGCCCTTGGCCGGGTCCAACATGGTTTGGACATCGGCATCCGGCAGACCAAAGAGTGCGCGCGCCTCTTCGACCCAATCGTCGGGTGCGGTCATCCCGGCCAATTCCACCCGGTATCCGGCATAGGTTTTGGCCAAGGCCCAATAGTCGTATTTCGGTTTGATCGGCATCTGAGAGATGGCAAAGCCGTACCATTTGGCGGCAAAGGGCGTGACCGAGACCACAGCGCCTTTGCTTTCGGGTTGGCCGGAAATCGGATCGGTGACCGAAGGCACCAAGGCGTCAATCCGCGCCGAGGGGGCGTTTTCCCCGGTCCAGTGCATCGGCACAAAGACCTCGCCTTTGGGCGTGCGATCCGTGATCATCGCGCGCACAATGGCGGTGCCATTCGGGGTTTTGAGCGCGACCAAAGCGGTCGGACCAATGCCTTGTGCGCTCGCATCCTCCGGGTGAATTTCCACGAAAGGTTCGGCTAAATGCGCCGACAGGCGCGGGGAGCGCGCGGTGCGGGTCATCGTGTGCCACTGGTCGCGAATGCGCCCGGTGTTCAGGCGAAACGGATAGCGTTTTTCGGTTTTGGCCACCGGCGGCTTCCATGTGACGGGCAGCATCCGCCCCTTGCCATCCGGGGTGAAAAACGCACCATCGGCAAAGAAACGGCCGCCCTGTTTGCCGTTTGAGACCGGCCAACGGGTGGGCGCAAGATCGGCATATTCGGTATTTGAGAGGTCCGAGAGGCCGGAGATGTCAAAATCGCGACCAAATCCGCCCGCTATGCCAGACAGTGCGGCGTATTCACGGAAAATCTCCGCCGGATTCTCGTATTCAAACGCGGCTTTGAACCCCATGCGTCGTCCGACCTCGGCGAGTTGCTCCCAATCTGGGCGGGCCAATCCCGGCGCGGGCAAAACCGCACGTTGGCGCGACATCATCCGGTCCGAATTGGTCACTGTGCCGTCTTTTTCGCCCCATCCTGTGGCGGGCAAAAGCACATGCGCCAACCGCGCGGTGTCAGTGGCATCGGTGATATCAGAGACGACGACAAAATCGCATCCGGCAATGGCATCGCGCACTTTATCCGCGTCTGGCATGGAGACGGCTGGGTTGGTGTGAATGATCCAGAGCGCCTTGATCTTGCCCTTGCCCACGGCCTTGAACATATCAACCGCTTTCAGCCCCGCCGCCTCAGGCATGGCAGGGGCGGACCAAAAGTCTTTGACCGCATTGCGGTGATCGGCATTTTCCAGATCGAGGTGACAGGCCAGCATATTGGCCAGTCCGCCGACCTCGCGCCCGCCCATGGCGTTGGGTTGGCCAGTGACAGAAAACGGCCCCATCCCCGGCTTGCCGATCCGCCCGGTGGCGAGGTGACAATTGGTGATGGCATTGACTTTATCGGTGCCCGACGAGGATTGATTGACGCCCTGGGAAAAAATCGTGACGACCTTTTCACTGCCGCACCACAGATCGAAGAACGCCGTTAAAACCTCCTCCGAGAGGCCGGTGATGGACAGATCACCGGCGCTCGCACTCGCAAGAGACGTGTCGAGACCCGAGACATGTTTGGCAAAGTCGTGATCAATCAGACCGCGCTTTTCGATCTCGGCCAACAGCCCGTTGAACAGCGCCACATCCGAACCAAGCGCCAGCGGCAGGTGCAAATCCGCCAGATCGCAAGACGCGGTGCGACGCGGGTCGATGACCACAAGTTTTTGGTCTGGGCGGGCTTTGCGGGTGGCGAGAATGCGTTGGTAAAGCACAGGGTGACACCAGGCGAGGTTCGATCCGGTGAGCACGATCACATCGGCCTCGTCCAAATCCTCATAGGTTCCGGGTACGGTATCGGTGCCAAAGGCGCGTTTGTGCCCAGCCACGGTCGAGGCCATGCAGAGCCGCGAATTGGTGTCGATATTGGCCGAACCGATGAAGCCTTTCATCAATTTATTGGCGACGTAGTAATCCTCGGTCAGCAATTGACCGGAGACATAGAACGCCACGGCGTCAGGGCCGTGTTTGGCAATGGTGTCTTGGAATGTGGTCGCGACCAAATCCAGCGCGTTGTCCCAATCACTGTCATGACCATGCACGCGCGGGACCAAAAGGCGGTCGTCGAGTGAGACGGTTTCGCCCAATGCCGAGCCTTTGGAACAAAGCCGACCGAAATTGGCCGGGTGATCGGGGTCGCCCCGGACCTCCATCGCGCCTTGATCATCGACGCCCAAAAGGACGCCACACCCGACCCCGCAATAGGGGCAGGTCGAACGCATTGAGCAAGCAGATTTGGGACGTTTCATGCCAGGATCTCCATCAAAACGGGTGCATCAACCGGCGCGGACGCAGCGAATTCAGGGTTGGGCGCGTCCTGATAGGCCGCGCCAAAAATCAATGTGTCGCGCAGCGCAGAGATGTCTGCGCCGTCGCGGATCAGGTTGAAAAACCAGCCGCCATCCTGGGTGTCGCCATAGATCACCGCGCCAATCAAGCGGTTGTTTTCAATCACCAAACGCTTGTAAACACCCGTTCTCGGATCAGAGAATGTGATACTGTCGCGGCCCTCACCCTCGTTGAAATCCCCGGCAGAAAACAGATCACATCCGGTGACTTTCAACTTGGTGGAGACGTCTTTGTTGACGAAACATCCGGGCAGATCGCGCAGGGTTTGGGCCAGGACCTTGGCCTGATCAAACAACGGCGCAACAAGGCCAAAGACCGCGCCACGGTGCTCGACACATTCGCCCAGCGCATAGATGGACGGATCGGAGGTGAGGAGGTGATCGTCAACGCAAATCCCCTGCCCCACCGTCAGCCCGGCGGCGCGGGCAAGACCCACAGAGGGCACAATCCCCACGGCCATCACCACCAGATCACAGGCCAATTCAGTGCCACTGGCCAAACGCAACGCGCAGGCCTGACCTTTGTCATCGGCCAGAATCTCTTGCGACTGGGCATTGCATAGGACGGTGATGCCACGCGCCTCAAGCGCCTGTTGCAACAGATCGGCAGCGGGCACATCGAGTTGGCGGTTCATCAGATGCCCCGCTCGGTGCACCACGGTGACCGCAACCCCACGCGCCGCCATCCCTGCCGCCGCCTCAAGCCCCAAAAGCCCGCCGCCGATCACCACGGCCTTGGACCCCGCGCCCAAACCGATCATCCGGTCGGTGTCTTCGACATCGCGATAAGCGATCACCCCCGCAAGATCACGCCCCGGCAAAGGTGGGATATAGGGGGCCGAACCGGTGGCGATGACCAAGCGATCATAGGGCACAGCCCCCTGCACACCGATCACCCGCTTGCGATCGCGGTCAATCGCGGTGACCCGTTCGCCAAAGCGACAGCTCACGTTATGGCGAGCATACCATGCCTCATCATGGGTGACGATTTCGGCATAGCTCATTTCTCCGGCCAAGACGGGCGAGAGCATCAGGCGATTATACGTGCCGCGCGGCTCGGCATTGAACAGGGTGACCTCGAAGGCCTCGGGGGCGTCTTCGAACAGATGCTCCAACATCCGCCCAGACGCCATCCCGGCCCCGATGATGACAAGCCGCTCCGGCATCAGTCCGCATCCCCAACGAGAAAAAGGCTCAGATCATCCATCGGCTCACTCCGCAGCGACGGATTTTGAGGTCGGTTGAGGCTTTGGCTTGGCGCCATGTTCATATTCTTCCAAGAAATCGAGCACCTCTTGGCGGTAATGGTAGTAATCCGGGTGCTCCAACAGCGCCTTGCGGGTGCGCGGACGTGGCAGTTTAACATCCGTGATTTTGCCGATGGTCGCCTGTGGGCCGTTGGTCATCATCACCACCCGGTCGGAGAGCAAAATCGCCTCATCAACGTCATGAGTGACACAGATCGCAGTGACTTTCGTGCGCTCCCAAACCTCCATCAACACCTCCTGCAACTCCCAGCGCGTGAGGCTGTCGAGCATGCCAAAGGGTTCATCCAACAACAGAAGTTTCGGTGAGAGGGCAAAGGCGCGGGCGATGCCGACGCGTTGCTTCATGCCGTTCGACATCGAGGACGCTTCTTTGTCCATCGCGTCTGCCAAGCCGACCCGTTCAAGGTAATATTCGATCACGTCCTGACGCTCGGCTTGCGAGGCTTTCGGATAGACCTTATCCACCCCGATGGCGACGTTTTCCTTGGCGGTGAGCCAAGGGAACAGGTTCGGAGATTGAAACACCACGGCGCGTTCCGGGTCTGCGCCGCGGACCTCATAGCCGTCGAGTTTGATCACGCCTTTGGAGATGTCATTGAGCCCCGCCGCCATGGTCAGGACCGTGGACTTACCGCATCCCGAATGACCGATGATCGAAATGAACTCGCCCCGGTTCACTTTCAGGTCGAAATTTTCAACCACGGTCAGCGGACCTTTGGGGGTCGGATAGATTTTGTGGATTTGCGAGAAATCCAGAAAGCGGTCTTCGATCATCCCTTCTTGTGCCTTGGCGACGGCGGCGGGCACGGAATGGATCGGCGTCACATTGGGCAGAACCTTGGTGCCCTCGGCTTTGCTTTCGATCCCGACATCCATCAGGTATTTGGTCACATCGACGCGCAGCTTTTTAAAGCCATCGTCATTGTTCATCGCGATGCGGTCGCGCGGGCGCGGGATGGTGACCGGGAACTCATCGCCCAGCGTTCCATCGGGATTGAGCGCGATGATCCGGTCGGCCAAAAGAATGGCCTCATCGACATCATTGGTGATCAGCACACAGGTCTTTTTGTCCGCCTCCCAGATGTGTTCGATCTCATCGGCCAGATTGGCGCGGGTCAGGGCGTCAAGCGCCGACAGCGGCTCATCGAGCAACAGAACTTCGGGGTTCATCGCCAAAGCGCGGGCAACGTTGACGCGTTGGCGCATACCGCCCGACAATTCGGCAGGGCGACGCGCAGCGGCGTGCGACAGGCCCACCATACCGACATAGTGATCGACCTTGGCCTCTTTTTCGGCATTGGACAGACCCGGAAAAATCGTATCCACCGCCAAGCGCACATTGCCGCTGACCGTCAGCCACGGCATCAAAGAGTAGCTTTGAAAGATCAAGCCGCGCTCTGGCCCCGGCCCGGTGATCGGTTTGCCCTTAAACGACACCCTGCCCTCAGACGGCGTCTCAAGCCCCGCCATCAGGTTGATCAACGTGGTCTTGCCCGACCCGGAAAAGCCCAAGAGCACAAGGAACTCGCCCTCTTTCACCTCAAGATTGATATGTTTCAACACCTCGGCGCGGTGCAGGCCCTGGCCGAAGCCCTTGGAGACATTGTCGAATGTGAGAATGCTCATATCGGTCACCGGTTGTTCGAGAAGGTGAAAAGGGATTGCAGCGCGAACATCACCCGATCCAACAGAAAGCCGATGATGCCGATGGTGAGCACCGCGACGATGATTTTGGCCAGAGATTGCGAGGAGCCGTTTTGGAACTCATCCCAGACGAATTTGCCAAGACCGGGGTTCTGCGCCAGCATTTCAGCGGCGATCAACACCATCCAGCCGACGCCGAGCGAGAGACGCAGACCCGTGAAGATCAACGGCAAAGCCGAGGGCAGCACCAGTTTGGTGACTTTCGAATAGGTGTTCATTTTGAGCACTTTGGAGACGGAAATCAGATCTTTGTCGATGGAGGCGACCCCCAACGATGTGTTGATCAACGTCGGCCAAAGCGAGCACAACGTCACCGTGATGGCGGAGACGAGGAAGGATTTCGCGAACATTCCGTCATTGTTGGTGTAGAGCGCCGAGACGATCATGGTCACAATCGGCAGCCATGCGAGCGGCGACACAGGTTTGAAAATCTGCACCAAAGGGTTGATCGCAGCATTGGCATAGGGCGACAGGCCCGCAAAAATCCCCAAAGGAATGGCGATGGCCGAGCCGATCAAAAAGCCGAAAAATACGGTTTTGATCGAGGTCCAGATTTGCGTGTAATAGGACGGCGAGCCGGTGTAGGCGATGTCTTTGACCTCGTCGGCCTTGCCCTGTTCGATCAAACGCGCATTGCGTTTTTCTACGCGCTCTTCAAACGCGGCCTTCTTTTCGGCCTTGGCCATCGCGTCGTAATGCAGGTTCACGGCCTCTTCCCAAACGGCCGAGGGGCCGGGGATTGCGCCCAAGGAGGTCTGCACTTTCGGGGCCAATGTGCCCCAGAGCATCAAGAAACACAGGATTGCCAAAACCGGCACCCCCAAGAGTTTCCAAATCTCTTTGACCTGTGCCTTCGGGTTGTCGCCCGCAATGGCTTTCAACACCGGGGTCATCCAACTCAGGCCCAAGACCTGAAACCACGTGTCGGCTTTGTTGATGCGGGTGAACAGTTTCGCACGGCGGGCCGCTTTGGCCTGTGCGTCCAGAGCGTGCGGATCTATGGCGGTCATTGCAGGGTCCTCGCGGGAAAATCAGGGTCGGAAAAATGGGCGCACCCGTAAGCGCGCCCCAGTGGAGGTATGGTTTAGCCTTTGACGTCGGTGCCGACGACGATTTGCTCGCCTTTCAGACCGATCGGCAGGCTTTCGAGATAGGCGTTCGGCGCGCGGCCATCATAGCCGATACCGTCGATGACATCTTCGGCTGGGGTCGGCGCTTTGTAACCATCGCTGCCCCATGGGAAGTCGGCTTCATCGGCCAAACCTTCTTCGACCAAAAGCTTTGCAGCTTCGAGATAGATTTCCGGTTTGTAGACGGATTTGGCGACCTCATCGTACCAGCTATCGGATTTGGGTTCAGCGATTTGACCCCAACGACGCATCTGGGTCAGATACCACACGGCGTCCGAATAGAACGGGTATGTCGCATTATAGCGGAAGAACACGTTGAAATCAGGAACCGAGCGCTTGTCGCCCTTCTCATATTCAAATGTGCCCGTCATCGACGCCGCAATCACCTCTTCGTCCGCGCCGACATAATCTGGGCGTGACAAGATTTTCACGGCCTCTTCACGGTTGGCGTTGTCGTTTTCGTCCAACCACATCGCTGCACGGATCAGCGCTTTGACAACGGCTTTGGTGGTGTTCGGGTTCTCTTCGGCGAATTCTGCGGTGATGCCAAAGACCTTTTCCGGGTTATTTTTCCACAGCTCGTAATCGGTCACAACCGGCACGCCGATGCCTTTGAACACGGCCTGTTGATTCCACGGTTCACCAACGCAATAGCCGTTGATGGTGCCCGCTTCCAAGGTGGAGGGCATCTGCGGCGGTGGCGTCACGGAGAGGAACACATCGGCCCCGATTTGACCGGTGATGTTCTCGGGCGAATAGTATCCTGGGTTCAAACCGCCCGCCGCCAACCAATAGCGCAGCTCGTAGTTGTGGGTGGACACCGGGAACACCATGCCCATGTTGAAGGGCTTGCCTTCGGATTTGTATTTCTCAACAACCGGGGCCAGAGCGGTGGCCGAAATCGGGTGAACCGGCTTGCCATCTGCGCCGGTCGGAATGTTCGGCTTCATCTCGGCCCACACATCGTTCGACACAGTGATGCCGTTGCCGTTCAAGTCCATCGAGAAGGGTGTGATGATATGCGCTTCGGTGCCATAGCCGATGGTCGCGGCCAAAGGTTGCCCCGCCAACATATGCGCGCCGTCCAATGTACCGTCGATCACACCGTCCAAAAGCACCTTCCAGTTGGCTTGGGCTTCCAGCGTCACAAACAGACCTTCGTCATCGAAAAAGCCCTGTTCATAGGCCACGGCCAAAGGAGCCATATCGGTCAGCTTGATAAAGCCAAAGGTCAGTTGGTCTTTTTCGAGATCGAGCATCTCAGCCCAGCCGGGAGTGGCGAGCGCCGTGGTGGCCGCGAGGCCGAGGAGTAGGTTTTTCATTTTTGTGTCCCTTAGTCAGTGCGTGCCCTGTTGGAGGCAAAAAAGAAAAAAGCCGCCGACAAATCGCCCGGGAGGAGGGGGGCGTTTGTCGAGCGGCTTTGCTCAGTCATCCCAATCATCGGGATGGAAATTTCGTATCGTGGCATCGTTGCCTTCGATGTCTTATTTATGCGTGGAATCACGCTGCAGATGCAAAAGGCGTTCGGTTGTGCGGACCAAAAAATGCTGCAACCGCACGATTTTGCCCATTATTTGCGCATCAATCGGCCTTTGGATCAAAAACACGCCCATCAAAGAACCGATTTTGACCAAGGATCAAGTGCCCCGCGCCGGAGGCCACGGCCATGGGCGCATCCAATCCACCCTCGACCTTTGAGGAGGCCCCCGGCAAATCCGCCGTCGTCCCTGCAAGCGCCTGACGGTGAAGATCGGAGCGGAACACCCCGGCGGCCACGTTGCGCGCCATCACCTGATCCAACCCCATCCGGGCGGCCAACTGCATGCCGATCCATTCGGCCTGCGACCGCCATGGAAAAGTCGCAGCCCCTTTGAAAAACTCGACGAACCCGTCGACAAAACGCTCTTCGCCCGCAGGTCCGATCACCAAACGACCGCTCAAGGCGCGCTCCAACATCTCAGAGGGCAGATCCAGATACTCGGAGCGGCTCAAAAGTTCGGAGGTCAACATCCGGCTGTCCGGCTCACCCAACCACCGACCTGCACGCCACACGGCCCGGATCAACCGGCCCATCAATGCGCTTTCCTGTTCGGCCCAATCCGAGCGCACTGCCAAAACCTTTTCCGGCGCACAGGACCAGATCGCCGACCCCGGCAACAAAAGCTGCCCGACGCCATTTTCCACCGCTTGCGACCCCCAAGGTTCACCAACACAAAAGGCGTCAATGTCGCCCGCCTCCATCGCATCCGCCATCAAAGGCGGCGGCACGGTGCGGATGTCGACCGATTGCGGCGCAGGCAGGCCCAGCGCCGAAAGCCAGTAATATAAGAGTTCAGCATGCATCGAAAACGGGAACGGCACACCAATCCGCAACCGCCCCTTGGCCGCCTTGATCAAAGCAGTGCCCGCCTTATAGGCGTCGGTGAAGCCGAAATCATGACCCTGATCACGCAAACGCGCGGCCAAGGTATTCGAGACACCAATGACATTGCCATTCACCGACAGCACAGAGACAGCCGACAGTTTCGCTCCTGCCCCACCCAGCCCCAGCGCTGTGGCCACTGGAATGGGCGACAACATATGCGCCGCCTCGACTTGGCCAAAAGACAACATATCACGCAGAGAGGCCCATGAGGGCGCGGGTTTGAGGGCAAGGTTGATGCCCTCTTCGGCGGCAAATCCCATTTCCTGCGCCACAATCAAGGGCGCTGCATCGACCAGCGGAATGAACCCGACCGAAACTGTCACCGCCCTCATGCCAAAAGCCCCGCCGCCGTCACCAAAGCCTGCGCCACATCGGCCACCCGGCGGCCTTGGTCCATCGCGGTTTTGCGCAAAAGCGCATAGGCTTCATCTTCGCCGATGCCTTTCGCGCGCATCAACATGCCCTTGGCGCGGTCAATGACTTTGCGTTCTTCGAGGGCCTTTTTGGTTTCGGCCAATTCCGTGCGCATCCGCTGAAACATGCGAAAGCGGGCGATGGCGGCGTCCATGATCGGTTTGACCCGCTTCGCGTGCAACCCGTCAACGATATAAGCCGAGACCCCCGCTTCAATCGCGGCACCAGACAGGCCCTCATCCGAGCGATCCACAAACATCGCCACCGGGCGATCCAGAGGACCGGAGGCCAAGGTCAGCTCTTCCATCGTGTCACGAGACGGGTTTTCGATGTCGATCAGCACGATATCCGGGTTGCGTGCCTGAATTTGGCGCGCCAGCCCGGTGACTTCGGCGATGACGAAAATGTCGAAGTCGCCCGCTTGGCGCAGGCTGTCCACGATCAGCTGCGCGCGGGTACGGTCGGTTTCGACGACGATGATGGATAGGGGGGCGCTCATGGCCTCAGATCGCGGCGATCTGCCCATAAAGTAAACGATTCCCGCGCGGCGCAGGCAACGCCACCTGACAATATGTCAAAAATTAAGCTTATGCGCCCATTTTTTAATCGACACGCAACTTTGCATGGCACCACTCCAACAGCACCGAAAGATCGGGCGCAAGCGGTTCGGCGATCTCCCCGGCAAAGGTGTCAAAGCCATGGAGGTTTTTCTCATTGACCCCAAGGATCACCGGAACGCCGCGATGCAGCGCCTCAGCGATCAGCGCGCGAAAGCCCCGGCCCGCCACTTCCTGTTTGCCGAATTTATTGATCACAACCAGCTCCGCCCCCGCCTCCAAGGCCCGTTCAGCCTGAGCCACGGCCAATTCAAGCCCCTCTGCGTCCAAACGACAGCCTTGCGACATCTCACCCAAGGCCTGCGTGATCGACCGGCACTCGCCCGAGGGCAGCAGTTTCAATTCCATATGGCATTTGCGCGCGCCGGGACGTTCGCGGTTGAGTTGCACCGCGCCCGCAAGGTGGCGACCCTCGGAGATCAGCCGCTCGGCCAAGGCACATAACACCGCATCGGTCTCGCCGCGCCCCGCCATCATCACATATCCCAACATCGGCCGGTCCTTGATCTGTCTGGCCCTTGCAGTCCGCGAGCCTTGATTGGATGGTATCTGGACATACAGACGGAACGCCAGAGAGGAAAGCACACAGTGGCACCAACAATGACGCAGATCGCCGGGGTGATCCTTGCCGGGGGGCAAGCGACCCGAATGGGCGGGCAAGACAAGGGCATGATGCAACTCGCAGGGGTGCCTTTGATTGATCGGGTGATCGCGCGGCTGAAACCGCAATGCACCATGCTCGCGATCAGCGCCAATGGCGATCTGGGCCGCTTTGCCGATTTTGGCTATCCTGTGTTCTCCGATGGCACTGAGGACTCGCAGGGGCCTCTGGCGGGGGTTTTGGCCGGGTTGGACTGGGCCGCGCGCACGGGCTTTGAGGCGATTGTCACCGTGGCCACCGACACACCGTTTTTCCCCCCCGACCTTGTGGCGCGTCTGCACGCGGGCTCATCGCCCGAAGGCTTTGGCATGGCCGTGACCGAGGCGGAGGAGCGGCGATTTTGGCATCCCACCTTCGCGCTTTGGCCCGTGGCGCTGCGCGATGATCTTCGGGCCGCGTTGCGGCACAATCAACGACGGATGCGGCAGTTTGCCGAGAGCAAAGACGTGGTGCCGGTGGTGTTTGAAAACTCTGCGGCGCAGGACGTGTTTTTCAACATCAATACGCCCGAAGACCTCGCCCGTGCCGAAGTGATGCTGGCGTCTTAAAGCGGGGTTTTGCCGCGACGGATCAGATAGCTCTGCACGCCATCCTCATCCGACATCGACACAAATTCATGCCCCGCCTCGGCGCAAAAATGCGGCACGTCGATCACCGCCGCCGGATCAGAGGCGCGCAGCCGCAACACGTCGCCCGGTGCCATCGCCAAAAGCCGCTTGCGGGCTTTGAGCACGGGCAACGGGCACAACAGGTCAATAGCATCGAGGTCTTGATCAAAGGCTTGGCTGATGGCATGGGTCATAAGAGAGGCTTACTGATCGTTCGTGCCCCTGTCCAGACGTCTCAATGCATCGCTACTGCGCCACGGCCGCCGAAAGATAAATCTCATCCAGCCGCGCCCGCAAATACTCCGCCGCGCGAATGGGCGCGTAATGCGGAGCACCTGTGCCGGGCAGCGGGGTGATCAAACTGTCGGGGTTTGGATCAAGATAAAAGGCCGCCAGACGGCGCGGCGCGGCGGGCGGTAAAATCCGATGCGGCGCGGAGCGATATTGATCATTGGACCACCGCATCAGGCAATCCCCGACCAACACCAACAAACTGTCCGGCACGTCCGGCACATCGACCCATTTGCCCGCCTTATCCTGAACCTGAATCCCGGCGGAACCATCGGTCAGCACCATTGTCAGCGCGCCGTAATCATGCTGCGCCGGACCACCTACGGCGTCTTCGGCGGCGATGTCCCACGGATTGGCCGGGTAATGTGACAGCCGCAACGTGGCCATCGGCTCGGTGAAATGTGGTTGGAAAAAATCGGCGTGAAGATCAAGATCACGTTCGACCGCGCGCATCAAAAGCCGACCAAGCGCCAACATTTCCTTATAATAATCCAGCACCACATCGCGAAACATATCAATTGCGGGCCACGCGTTTGGGGCGCGAAACGGCTCATGTGCCAGCACGCGCGGATCATTGGGTTGAAGGTCCAGGCCAATGCTAAAGCTCTCTTTGTACAGCGGCATGTCCGGGCGATCCGCCATGACTTCGACACCATATCCCGCCCAGCCGCGATTGGTGTTGGAATGGCGGATATCGAGGGGCGCTTTGTCCCGCGTTGGCAGGTCAAAAAACGTATCAGCCACCTCCCCCACATCCTTCAAAAGCCCGCGTGGGATACCGTGATGCGTGAGGAAAAAAAGGCCACTGTCGCGGCAGGCCTCCCCCAATTTTGCCGTAAACTCGCCCGCATCTTGCCCCGACGAAAATGCCCGGAAATCCAAGACTGAAAACATATCTCTCTCTTTCAAAATAAGGCCTGCATCCTCCTCCCCAGGACGATCTACAGGCGGATCGCTTCGGTTGAGATCAGGATAGGCTGCGGTGAGCCGGGCGAAGACCACAACCTATAGGGGAAATCAGCCGTCGAGGGCTTTTGGTCAATCCAAGGGCGTTTTTGGGGTCAGCGGGTCAAAATTCGGGCGGATGTGATCCGGGCCAGAGGGCCGCAACAGAGGCTGCGACCTAATGAGTCCCGCGCAAAACCAGATGCGTGTCGATATAGGCCACGTCGCTTGGCTTTTCGGGGTCGGCCAGACGTGCGGTGAGCAAGTCGACCACTTTATCGGCGTAAATGTCGATCGGATTGCACACTGTTGTCAGATTGATCCCCGGCCAGCGCGCCATGGAAATATCATCAAATCCGACGATGGACAGATCATTCGGAACGTCGATCCCACGCGCCCGTGCCGCGCCCAGCGCACCGATGGCCATGGCATCATTGGCACAGAGCAACGCATCGAGGCGGGCATGCGCAAACAGGTGCTCAGCCGCGGCAAACCCGCTCTCGACAGTGAAATCCCCGACCTCAATGGCGACAGGTGCCAACCCGACGGTGGCCAAAGCGCGCATCATGCCATCTTGGCGCGCGCTTGAAGAGCTATAGCCCGCAGGCCCGGCGATATAGCCAAACCGCGCACGACCACGGTCCAACAGAAGCTGGGCGGCGACATGGCTGCCGTCGGCATTGCGACAGCACACATTGTCGATTTGCGGATGAGTGAGAATGCGCCCCGACGAGATCACCGGGATGTGCAGCTTGGCGCATTCTCTGGCGATGGCGGGGTCCATTGAGCCGGAGCGCAGGATCAGCGCATCCAACGGATAGCGCAGCACCTCGCCCATCGCCTCTTTGACCGACAAAAGCCCACCGCCATCAATCAGGATCGGCCATTTTTGAATCGCGTTCAGCGCGCCGACAAGGCGGGTGACCACTTCGGTGTCATAGGCGTTGCGCATGTCGCCAACGAAAATCGCAACCAGATGCGAGCGCCCGCCCTGAAGCCCCGCCGCCAAGGCATTTGGCCGGTAGCCCAGTTTGAGAGCGGCGTCGCGCACGCGCTCACGTTTTGCCTCGTCCAGATACGCGCCTTCGGTAAAAGCACGCGAGACCGCAGAACGCGACACGCCCGCGGCCTCGGCCACGTCTTGGGCTGTCACACGGCGGTGACGCTTGGGTGATATGCGCTTGTCCTGTTCCACGCGCTTTGTCTCGGGCTTTGGGTCATATTTTGTCAAGAATGATAAAAATCTTTCACATTCCCATTACATCCGCCGGGTATCTGAACACGTGTGCACAGGACGTGCAGGCACTGATGGACATTCGTGATGAACATCAGGGGCCTGAACGTGTCTTGCGCGTTTCTCCCGTGAGGGAGGACGGACCTTTTCTGCGCGGGCGCCCGACAGGGTGCGGTGCGTTTCAAACAGACACCGGAGATGTGACATGAACATCAAGACAACGTCGAAATTCCTGGGGGCCGCAACCGCGTTCACCCTTTTGGGCTCTGCCGCTTTTGCCGAAACCGACATCACGTGGTGGCACGCGATGGGTGGCGATCTTGGCGAAACCGTAAATGAAATTGCGGCTGGCTTTAACGCCTCGCAAGATGAGTACAAAATCACCCCCGTGTTCAAAGGCTCTTACGAAGAGACCCTGACCTCGGGCATCGCCGCGTTCCGTGCAGGCGAACAGCCGAACATCCTTCAGGTGTTTGATGCCGGGTCCGCCACCGTGATCGGAGCCAAAGGCGCGACTGTTCCGGTTCAAGACCTGTTGTCTGACAATGGTGTGGACTTCAACATCGAAGACTACATCTCTGGTGTGCGTTACTTCTATGCTGATAATGCCGGCAAAATGATCGGCATGCCGTTCAACTCCTCCTCGCCGATCATGTATTTCAACGAACAGGCGCTCGAAGCGGCTGGCGTTGACGCCCCTGTAACCTATGAAGAGTTCGAAACTGTCACCGCCCCCGCGCTGAAAGCCGCCGGTTACGTGCCGCTCGTGCAATCGCACCTGCCTTGGGAATTTGCCGAGAACTTCTTTAGCCGTCACAACCTGCCGTTTGCCACGAATGACAACGGTTACGATGGCGCCGAAGGCACGAAAATCCTCGTCAACACCGACGAATTCAAAATGCATTGGACTCATGTCAAGCAGTGGCTCGACGATGGCTATTTTGGCTTTTACGGCACCGGCTGGAACGACAACCAAGCGCAGTTCGAACAGGGCAAAGTTGGCCTTTGGATCGGCTCTTCTGGCTCCTTCGGTGGTCTGATGAAAAAAGACCTGCCGTTTGACTTCTCCGCCACCAACCTGCCGTTCTGGTCCTCCATCACCGAAGAGGGTTACCAGACCTTTATCGGCGGCGCGTCGCTTTTTGCCATGTCCGGCAAATCGGCAGAGGAAAACAAAGCCACGGCTGAGTTCTTCCGGTATCTGACCTCGCCTGAAGTTCAGTACATGTGGCACCGTGAAACCGGCTATGTGCCGATCACCAACGCCGCGTATGAAATGGCGAAAGAAGACGGCCATTATGACCGTTTCCCGGCTGCTGAAACTGGCATCAAACAATTGATGCTGACCTCCGGTGAAAACACCAAAGGCTACCGCATGGGCTTCTACGTTCAGATCCGTGACGTTGAGAACCGCGAATTCAGCCGCATCTTGTCGGGTGAGACCACGGTCGATGACGCTCTGGCGACGATCGAAAAAGAAGGCAACGAACTTCTGGCTCGTTTCGCAAAAACCCAAGGCTAAGCCGATCCTTTGGCACCACACTGACGGCCGCACCCGCTGCGGCCGTCAGGCTTTCTCATAGAGGCCCTCCCCCATGAAACGCGCTGGTTTCTCCACCAAATGGTTGCCGATCCTGTTGCTTTTGCCGCAATTGTTGATCATCGCGATCTTCTTCTATTGGCCGGCGTTGCACGCCGTGACCTCTTCGTTCTATCTGCAAGACCCCTTTGGCTTTGGTCAGACCTTTGTGGGGCTTGAGAATTACACCCACCTCGCCAGTTCCGTCGAATACCTCAAAGTGGCGAAATTCACTGTCCTCTTCACGGTGTTGGTGACGTTTTTCTCGCTCGCTATGGCGCTGTTGTTTGCGGTCAAGGCCGACAAGATTCTGCGCGGCGCCAAGACCTATCGCACGTTGTTGATGTGGGTCTATGCGGTCGCCCCGCCCGTCGCCGGGTTCATCGGGCTTTTGATGTTCAACCAAACCTGGGGGCCGCTGTCGGATTTGTTCAAATTCTTTGGCTGGGACTTCACACTTGGCGTCAATTATTTTGACACCGCCTTTGCCATGGTCGTGGTCTCTGTGTGGAAACAAGTGCCGGTCAATTTCATCTTTTTCCTCTCCGGCCTGCAATCCATCCCGCGTGCGGTGCGCGAGGCCGCGCTTTTGGACAACCGCTCTGGCACGCGTCGATTTTGGGACATCACCTTTCCTCTGCTCGCGCCCACCGGGTTTTTCCTACTGATCACCAACATCACCTATTCGCTGTTCGACACGTTCGGCGTGATCGACACGCTCAACAAAGGGGAGCCGGGCAACAACCCGATGACGCTGGTGTACAAGGTTTTTGTCGATGGTTTCCGTGGCAATGATCTTGGCGGCTCCTCGGCGCAATCCGTGATCCTGATGATCCTCGTCCTTGCCCTCACCGTCTTTCAGTTCCGTCTGATTGAGCGGCGCATTCATTACACTTGAGGACCTGACATGACTGACATTTCCGCCCATACCCCTCATCCGGCCCACGCCATTGCCCAGACGCGCAAGCGCACTTGGTTCAAACTTGAGACCGTGGTTGACCACGCGATCTTGATCTTTGGCTCGCTCTTGATGCTCGCACCGCTGTTGATCATGTTGCAAACGGTGACGACGCCGGACCTTGAGACGATGAAACTTGGGCCCACGTTCACCATCGGCACCGAGCTTGATGACAACTTTCGCAAAGCGATGTTCGAGGCCTCTGGCTTTTCCGGTCAAAACACCGGGATGAACATGCTGAAAAACTCGATGATCCTCGGTCTTGGCTTTGCCTTGGGCAAGATCGTGATCGGGATGATGGCCGCCTATGCGATCGTCTATTTCCGCCTACGCTTTGCCACGCTGGCGTTTTGGTTGATCTTCACCACGCTTTTGTTGCCCTTGGAGGTCCGCATCCTGCCGTCCTACGAGATCGTGCAACAGCTCGGCATGATGAACACCTACCAAGGCCTGATCATCCCGCTGATTGCCTCCGCCACGGCGACGTTTTTCTTTCGCCAGTTCTTTCGCTCCGTGCCCGAAGAGTTGATCGAAGCGGCGCGAATTGATGGCGCGGGACCGATCAAATTCTTCATCGACATCCTTGTGCCGCTGTCGCAAACCATGATCGCGGCAATGTTCATCATCATGTTTGTCTACGGCTGGAACCAATATCTTTGGCCCACCATGATCACCACGGATGAGAACATGTACACCCTCGTGCGCGGCATCAAACAGATCGTGCAGACGCTCGAAGGCAATAACATCCCCGAATATGGCCGGGCCAATATGTTGGCACTGATCGCCATTTTACCGCCCGTGCTCGTCGTCATTTTCTTCCAGAGCTGGTTCGTCAAGGGCCTCACCGAATCCGATAAATAAGGACCACAACAATGGCTCAGGTTAGCTTGGACTCAGTCCGCAAAATCTACCCCAACGGCGCAGAGGCCGTGACCCCTTCCTCCTTCCATATTGAAGATGGCGAATTCGTTGTCCTCGTTGGCCCGTCGGGCTGTGGCAAATCCACATTGTTGCGGATGATCGCAGGGCTTGAGGACATCACCGAAGGGACGCTTTCTATCGGGGAGCGCATCGTCAACGACGTCGACCCGGCGGATCGCGACATCGCCATGGTGTTTCAAAACTATGCGCTTTATCCGCATATGAGCGTGCGCAAAAACATCGCCTATGGCCTGAAAAACCGCAAAACGCCGAAAGACGTGATTGACGCAAAAGTGGCCGAAGCCGCCGCGATGCTCAACCTCAATGACTACCTTGATCGCAAACCCAGCCAACTGTCGGGGGGGCAACGTCAACGTGTCGCCATGGGCCGCGCCATCGTGCGCGATCCGGCGCTGTTCCTGTTTGACGAACCGCTGTCCAATCTGGACGCGAAGCTGCGCAATCAGATGCGGATCGAAATCAAAGCGCTGCAACGTCGTCTTGGCGTCACCTCCGTCTATGTCACCCATGATCAAGTCGAAGCCATGACCATGGCCGACCGCATCATCGTGCTGAACAACGGCATGATCGAACAGATCGGCACGCCCTCCGAGATTTATCATAACCCGGCCTCGACCTTTGTCGCCTCTTTCATGGGCGCACCGCCGATGAACCTCGTGGCGGGCGAATTGTCAGAGGGCATCCTGTCTTTTGCCGGGCTTGACGTGCCGATGGCCGTGGATCATCGCGGCCCGGTCACGCTTGGCCTGCGGCCTGAGGATTTGTTCATCGACGCCAAAGGTCCGATTGCGATGGAGGTCGATCTGGTCGAAGAATTGGGCGCGCATCGCTTGCTACATGGGCGCGTCGACGGGCAACAGCTGACCGTGCATCTGGCCAAAGAGATCGCCGCCAAATCCGGCCCGCTGCGTCTGTCTTGCGATCCCTCGCATCTGTGCCTGTTTCACCCGGACACAGGCAAGCGGATGGATGTTCCTCACAAAGGGGCATCTCAGGCACGATCCAATAAAACGGTGGAGAGTGAGGCGTGATCTCTCTTCTGGATCGCCTCCCGCCCGTCACATCTGAGCAACGCGATGCGCTTTTGGCCGCGCCGCGCACGGCCGAGGCGCACCGCGCGCTGATGGCCGATGTCATGGCGATGAACGCGGTGCAATTGGGCGGTCAAACGGACCGCACCACCCTGCCCGCCAAGATCACGGTTGCGGCATGGAATGTCGAACGTTGCCTGTTCCCCGCCGACACTGCCGCGCATCTGGGGGTGCTCGCCCCCGATGTCGTCCTGCTCTCCGAGGTCGATCACGGCATGGCCCGCACCGGGCAGCGCCACACCACGGCGGAAATGGCCGAAGCGCTTGGCATGGCCTACGCTTTTGGTGTCGAGTTTCACGAATTGGATTTGGGCGGCGCGACCGAGCGGGCCTATTGCACCGATGATTTCAACGCACTCGGTTGGCATGGCAATGCGATCCTGTCCTCTGTGCCGTTTGAGGCGGTGACGTTGATCCGGCTCGATGATCACGGCCATTGGTTCAGCACCGACAGTGGGGCCGACCCGGATCAGCCGCGCCTTGGCGGGCGGATGGCACTGGCCGCGATTGTCCCGACCGAGCGGGGGCCGATTTGCGTGGTCTCGACCCATTTGGAAAGCAACGCGGGCCCTGCGCACCGGCACGCACAATTTGAGATTTTGCTCAACGCGGTGGATGGCTTTGCGCCCAATATACCTGTGCTCATCGGCGGCGATCTCAACACCGGCAATCACATGCCGCCTGAGTTTGATTGGCGCAAAGAGACGCTGTTCGCGCTGGGGCGCGATCATGGCTATAACTGGGACTTCACCGCCGAGGGCATGACCACCCGCCCCTCCCTGATCACGCCGCACCCCGAGCGGGTGATGAAGCTCGATTGGTTGGCGGGTCGCGACCTGATGGCGCAGGACAAGGGGATTCTGAGTTCTCTCGACGCCACGGGTCGGCCTCTGGCGGATCATGACTGTGCTTGGTGCCGTATCGCCATTTAGCCTAGTTTTTATGCGATTTAAGAACAATTAAGGCGGGGCGGCACGCGTCTTTCCGTCTTAATTATGCCGTAAAAACAGGCACCAGAACTGCCGCGTTCCATTCAGCAGGATGAAACTGTCGAAGATTTTTCTCCGAAATCGCTATTTTTGCAAATCCACCGCTGCGCCACACTTACAAAATGCAAATTAATAGATTCATTTTGCTATTTTATATCAATTACTAGAAATCTATTGCTCAACAGGCGCAACAGGTGTCACTTTTTCCTCAAATCACTGCTACGCCCCGCATCAGCGTCGGCCCCAGTGAACCGTGAAGATCATGCGAGGAACTTTTGACGATGGCCCACCCTGCGGCAACTCCGACACATCCGGCGACACAGGTCGCCTTTGACCGCGATGCCAAAGAGGATTTGATCATTCAAATCCGCGACAGTGTCATCGGCGAAGGTCAATCCATCCCCGGCCCCTATGGTCCGCGCCCCTTGGTCTATGCCGATTTCATCGCCTCCGGGCGGTCGCTGGAGATGATTGAAACAGCCATCACAGACATCGCTCTGCCGGTTTACGGCAACACCCACACCGAGACCTCCTACACCGGGCGCGAAACCACGGCCCTGCGCGAAGAGGCCCGCGGCATCATCGCCGAGGCGCTTGGCGCGACCCAGGATCACGTGGTGATTTTCACCGGCAATGGCGCGACTGCGGCGGTGGATCGGTTGGTACGCGGGATGGATCTTGAGGCCAAGGTCCGCGCGGGCGAGGCTCCGGTGGTCTTTGTCGGCCCCTATGAGCACCACTCAAACGATCTGCCGTGGCGCGAAACCGGCGCAGTGATGGAGCGGATCCGCCTTGATGCGTTGGGCCAAATTGACCTCATCCATCTGGCGGAACGCCTGAAAGCCCACCCAGAAGACACGCTCAAAATCGGCGCCTTTTCCGCCGCCTCCAATGTCACCGGCGTGCGCTCCGATCTCAAAGCCATCGCGACCTTGCTCCACCAACATGGCGCGCGTTTCGTTTGTGATTTCGCCGCTGCGGCCCCCTATGTCGAGATGTCTTTGACCCTTGACGCCACGGACCCGGATGCGCGGATCGACGCGATTTTCTATTCCTCACATAAATTCATCGGCGGCCCCGGCGCGTCCGGCGTGTTGGTGGCAGAGAAGGCGCTGTTCACCTCCGATCGACCCGGTGTCACCGGCGGTGGCACGGTGAGCTATGTCACCTCAGACCACCACACCTATGTGCGCGACATCGAACGGCGCGAAGAGGCAGGCACGCCCGGCATCGTCGGCGACATCCGCGCAGGCGCTGTCATGGCGTTGAAAGAAGCGGTGGGGTCGGCAGAGATCGAACGGCGTGAACGCGCGATGATGAGCGAAGCGTTTGTCCGCCTCTCCGCCGCTCCCGGTCTGAGCCTTCTTGGGCCGTTGGATGCGGATCGGCTTGGGGTGTTGTCCTTCAATATCTCCTGCGAAGGGCGCATGTTGCACTACGGTTATGTTGTCGCTCTGCTCAACGATCTGTTTGGCATTCAGGCACGGGGGGGCTGCTCTTGTGCTGGCCCTTATGGTCACGAATTGCTGCATATCCCGCAAGAGACCGCCACCGCCTATGAGGCCGCGATTTCGCAAGGCAAAAGCCTGATGCGGCCCGGCTGGGTGCGACTGGGGTTCAACTACTTCTTTGACGCCAAGACGGTAGATTACATCATATCTTCGATTTTGTTTATATGTAACAATGGATTGCGCTTCCTTTCGGACTATGATGTGGATGTGGCGCACGGGCTGTGGCGGCACAAAAACGGCGCCCCCGACGCCCCCGCCACACTCAAAGAGTTCTGGAGGATCGAACGCCAAGCCAAACAGAAAACCTTTGCGCATCGGGATATGTTTCTCACGGTTGCCGACGAGCTTGCCGCTGTGCGGGCGCGTCCCGCATTGAAACACAGCCCCCTCTTTGAGCCGAATTGCGAAGCTCTGCGCGGGTTTTGGATGCCACAGGATGTGATGCCTCACCCGCCCGTTTGACCGCCAAAGACGCCCGTGTGGCGCGCCGATATAAATTGACAACAGGAGACCGACATGACCGACGCCCCCGAAATCACCCTGGAACAACTGTCCGGCGCTTACGCGATGCGCGCGAAATTCTACATGCATATGTTTGATGTGCTGCGCGACGCGTACGGGGCTGAAAAGACCATCGAATTGATGGGCGAAGCCACCTACCGCCTTGGCGCCGAAATGGGGCAAAAGCTCAAATCGCATGGTCCGGCCAATATCGAAGCGCTGACCGAACAGTTTCTGGCTGGCATCCCCTGCCGCGACCACCTGTTTGCGCCTGAGCTGCGCAAATGCGATGCGGAAGGCATGGAGATTCAGTTTCACCGCTGCCCCCTCAAGGACAACTGGGAAGCCGCCGGGCGCGAGGGCGAAGAGCTTGAAATGCTCTGCCGTGCGGCGGGCGCGATTGACGCAGGTATGTTTGGCGCGGCAGGGTTCACCTTTAAGGGCGAAACCTGGAAGCCGGGCAAAACCGGCTGTTGCCGCCTGATCGTCGAACCCGGCCCTGTCGCGGCAGAGTAAGCCAACTCAGTTTACCACCTCAGACCCGGATCAACCGGGCTCTACCACACTCAAACACCACCTTCGACCAACAGAGGAACTCACCATGAAACTCACCCGCAGAACGGCTCTTTTGCTTGCTGCTGCCACCGCGTTGACCCCGGTCGCAGCCTTTGCCCAAGACAGTGTTAAACTTGGCTACCAACTGCCACTCACCGGCAACACCGCCCAATACGGTCAGGATTTCAAAGATGCGGCAGAGATCGCATTGACCAAATTCAACGCCTCGGGCGCATTGCCTGTTCCGGTCGAAATCATCTACGAAGACTCGCGCTCGGATGCCAAAGAAGGCGTGACCATCGCGCGCAAATTTGTCGATGATGACGAGATCGTCGGCGTTTTGGGCGATTTCACCTCGACCGTCTCCATGGCCGCCGCTCAGGTCTATAAAAAGGCCGGAATGGTGCAATTGTCGCAAACCGCGTCGCACCCGGATTTTGCCAAAATCTCCAAATGGCAGTTCCGCAACATCACCACCCAAGACCAAGAAGGTGCCGTGAACGCCCAGTGGATGATGGACAAAGGCATCAAAAAAGTCGCGGTGATCGCCGAGCAGACCGATTGGGGTCAATCCGTGGTCAAAGGCTTTGTCGAGCCGTTTGAAGCCGCCGGTGGCGAAGTGGTTTACACCGAATTCTTCAACCGCGGTCTGGCCGATTTCCGCTCCATCATCACCAAGCTCGAAGATCAAGCGCCTGATGCGGTCTACACCGGGTTCTTCTATGAAGATGGCGCGCAGTTCCTCAAACAAATGGCACAGCTTGACGCCGAAATCCCGGTCTATTCGACCTCGGCGGCCTACAATGACCAGCTGATCGAATTGGCTGGCGACGCTGCCGAAGGGCTATTGTTGACTGCGACCTTCTTGCCGACGCGAATGGATGCGAATGTTCAGGACTTCGTCACCGAATGGGACAAAACCCATGATCACGCCCCGGGTCAGTTCCCGGCACAGGCCTATGACGCGGTGAACATCATGTTGGCCGCCGTGGTCAAAGCCTACCCGGATCTCACCCGCGACAGCCTGCGTGACGCTGTGGCCGAAACAAGTGATTTCCCGGGCGTCACTGGCAACACCTCATTCGATGAAAACGGCGAACCGCTGAAGGAGCTGACCAAGGCTTCTGTGGTGGACGGCGTGTTTGTCGAAGTCGAATAAACCCTTCTCCCCGTCCGCGCGGCCTCCGGGCTGACCGGGCGGGGACCATACCAAAAAGGGGGACGACGTGCTCGATCCTTATATCCTGCAACAATTGGCCATCGGTCTGTCCTTGGGCATGATCTACGCGCTCATGGCCATTGGATTTACGCTGATCTTTGGCGTTTTGAATGTGGTCAACTTCGCCCATGGCGAAGTCTACACCATTGGCGCTTTCGCCGGGCTTATGGCAATTTCGGCCTTTGGGCCGCCGCTTTTGGTGGTGCTGTTTATCGCGCTCGCCGCCGGTGCTTTGGCCGGGTTTGGCCTTGAACGTTTGGCGTTTCGCCCGTTCCGCCGTTTCTCGGATGAGGCCTCGTTGAAATCACGCGCCATGCGGGAGGCCACGCTGATGTCTTCGCTCGCCATGTCGATCATCGCCCGCGAAGCGATGGAGATGATCTTTGGCTCGCAATTCCAAACCGTTGATCTGGCCTATCTGATCAACAAACCGATCCACATCGGCCCGATCACCATCGTCAACGGCGACCTGATCATCTTGGGCGTCACCTTGTTGATGCTCGGCGGCTTGCAATGGTTGCTGAAGAAAAGCCCCATCGGCCTGTCGATCCGCGCCGTATCCAACAACGCGCTGGGGGCAAAATATTGCGGCATCAACACCGACCGCACCATCATCATCACCTTTGTCATCGGCTCCGCCATGGGCGCGCTCGCGGGCATTTTGGTGGGCCTGTATTACGGCGCAATCTTCCCCTCAATGGGCTTTACGCCAGGGATCAAGGCCTTTGTCGCCATGGTCATGGGCGGACTGTCCTCCGTGCCGGGCGCGGTGATCTCTGCGATCATTTTGGGCTTGTCCGAGAGCCTTTCGACAAGCTTCATGCCCTCCGTTTGGTCTGACATGGTGGCCTATGCCTTCCTGCTTCTGACCCTGATCTTTTTCCCGCAAGGCCTTTTTGGCGCAAGGAGGGAACGTGTCTAAATCGCTCCTCATCAAACTCGGCCTGCTCGTTTTGGCCTTTGCCCTGATCCCGGCGCTGCTCGTCGGTTTTGACAAAGGCTACTACTATCAGATCGCCACCATCGCCGCGATTTTCATGTTGCTCGCGGCCTCGCTTCACCTCGTCACCGGGGTGGCTGGATTGCTGCACTTGGGTCACGCCGCACTGTACGGTGTTGGCGCCTATGTGGCAGCGATTTTGGGGGCCAATCATGGCATTGGCTTCACCCTTGGCCTGCCGCTGGCTGGCCTTTCTGCGGCCGCCATCGCGTTTTTGGTCGCCCTGCCCACCATGCGCCTGATGTCGATCTATTTCGCCGTCGCTACACTGGGCATTGGTCAGATGCTTTATCTGGTGTTCCTCAACTGGGTGGGTCTGACCAACGGGCCGAATGGTGTGATGTTGTTCTCTGGCATCAACCTGTTTGGTCTCGAGATCGACAGTGATCTGGGCATTTACTATGTCGTCGCGGGGGTGGTTGCGATCTCTATCCTTGTGCTCAATCGTCTCAGCCATTCCTACTATGGCAATGCGTTGCGTTCCTTGCGCGAAGACGATCAATGCGCCTCGGCCATGGGCATCAATGTCACCGTGATGAAAATCCAAGCCTTTGTGATCTCTGCCTTTTTTGCTGGCATCGCGGGTGCGCTCTGGGCCTACACCACGGGTTATATCTCGCCCAATGACTTCCACTTTTCGCAATCCATCCTGATCCTGACCATGGTTGTGGTTGGCGGTTTGGGCAGTCTTCCGGGGGTTTTGATCGGCGCGTTGTTGTTGATCCTTCTGCCTGAAGCGCTGCGCTCGGTCGGGGATATTCGCAACATCATCGTCGGTGTGTTGATGTTCTCCGCCATCTTGTTTTTGCCCAAAGGTCTGTTTGGCGAAGTCTCCGCCCTCAACTTTGCCCGCCGTGTCCTTGGCCAAGGCTGGGCCGCCAAAAAAGGCGAGAAAGGCATCGGCTGGAAATGACGGCTATTCTAGAACTCGACCATCTGACCCGCGCCTTTGGTGGCCTCAAAGCGGTTGATGATGTCACCACACAGGTCAACCAAGGCGAATTGTTTGGCCTGATCGGACCGAATGGTGCCGGGAAAACCACGCTGTTCAACCTGATCTCCGGCTTCACCCCGCCTTCCTCTGGCGAAGTGCGGTTTAAAGGCGAGGTCATCACCGGATTGTCGGCGCATAAAATCGCCCACAAAGGCATGTCGCGCACCTTTCAAAACCTGCGGGTGTTTCCGAACATGACCGTGTTCGACAACATCTCTGTCGGGGCCCTTGGGATGATTGGCGTCGGTCCGATGTCGTCACTGTTTGGCGGCAAGGCCCGGGCGAAAGAGATCTCTGAGCGCAGCTATGAGATGTTGGACCGCGTCGGTTTGGCCGATCATGCCGACGACCTCGCCGCCAACCTCAGCTACGGCAAGCGCAAATATCTTGAGATCGCGCGCGCTTTGGCGATGAAACCGGACCTGTTGATCTTGGACGAACCGGCCGCAGGCATGAACGATTCCGAGACCACGGAACTGGCACAATTCATCACCGGGCTGAACAAAGAGGGGCTGACCATCATGTTGGTCGAACACGACATGGGGCTGGTCATGGGCATTTGCGAACGGCTTGTGGTGCTCGCCTCAGGTCAGAAAATCGCCGATGACGTGCCTGCCGTGGTCCGCCAAGACCCCGGCGTGTTAGAGGCCTACCTTGGGGGAGATGAGGAATGAGCACCATTCTTGAGATCAAAAACCTGTCGCTCAAAATCGGCATTCAGGACATTTTGCACGACATTTCGGTCAATGTGCCGGAGCAAGGCATCGTGTCTGTGCTGGGCGCAAACGGGGTGGGCAAAACCTCCCTGATGCGCTGTATCTCCGGGATTTATCACGCCACGGGCGGGGAAATCCTTTTGGACGGTGAAGACATTTCCAAGCTCAAAAGCCATGAAATTGTGGATCGCGGCATCATGCAGGCCCCGGAAGGCCGTCAGATTTTTTCCAACATGACCGTGTTGGAAAACCTTGTGATCGGGGCTGGACCACTGGGGCGGCAGGAGTTGGACCATGTCCTGGCCCTGTTCCCGCGTCTCGAAGAGCGGCTGAAACAACAGGCCGGGTCGATGTCGGGTGGCGAACAGCAAATGCTCTGCATCGGCCGGGCATTGATGCGCAAACCCAAAGTGTTGCTCTTGGACGAACCTTCGCTGGGCCTCGCTCCGCGTTTGGTGGGGTTCATCTGCGAGCTGGTGTCAAAAATCCGCGCTGAGGGCTATGCTGTGCTGTTGGTCGAGCAAAACGTCAAAGCCGCGCTGCGGATTTCGGACACGGCCTCGGTGATCGAACACGGCAAGATCGTGATCGAAGGCGAGGCGTCTGCTTTGGCCAATGATCCGCGTGTGGCGGAGGCCTATTTGGGCGGCCACGTCCATGAGACCGCTTAAACATCCGACATATCGGCAGGGGCATCCTTTGCCCCTGCCCCAACCGTCCAGATCACAGGTATTTGGTCGGAACGGCGGTGGTGAATTTCAACTCCTCCATCGAGATCGACGAGTTCACCGTCGAAAATTCCACCTCTTCGATCATCCGCTGATAGACCACGTCATAGGTGGCAATATCGGGCACCACGACCTTCATAATGTAATCCGTCGCCCCGGTCAGACGATAGGCCTCGACCACTTCCGGGATGTCTTCGATCAGCGCGCGAAATTGCGTGAACCATTCCATCGCATGACGCGGAGCGGTCACGCCGATGAAAATCGTCATCGGCACATTGGCCAGTTTTTGATCAACCAAAGCGACGCGACCCCGGATCAACCCCGCCGCTTCCATGCGTTTGATGCGCCGCCAAATCGGCGTCGGGCTCAGCCCCACCCGGTCCGCCACCTCAGCAATCGGCAGATCGCTGTCCACCTGCAAAATGTCGAGAATGCGTTGATCAATCTCATCAAAACTTGTGTCGCTCATGTCGCCTCGCTGCTTTTGCCTCTGAGTACAGACCCACGTTTCCGCAAACCATAGAAATCTATTCGCCAAAACGTCCATTCCGTAGAATTTACCCATCACACCACCGAAAGACCCGAAATGCAAAGCCCCGTTTCCTTCCCGCCCTCGCTTTGGGCCGACACCGCCCCCAAACGTCCGCCCAATGCGCCCCTGACGGGACCAATCGAAACCGACACGGTCGTGATCGGCGGCGGCTTTTCCGGCTTGTCTGCCGCGCTGCACCTGGCCAAGGCCGGGCGCGATGTTGTGGTGCTCGAAGGTCAGGCTGTGGGCTGGGGCGCATCTGGGCGCAACAACGGCCAGGTGATCCCGACGCTGACCGCCGCCGAGCCCGATATGTGGGTGGCCCGCTTTGGCGAGACCGGGCGCAAATTTGCCGAACTCATCGGCGCATCGGCGGGGATGTTGTTTGACAAAATCCGCGAGGAAGGCATCAGCGCCGAGGCCGAGCAAACCGGCTGGTTCCAACCGGCGCACTCCCCCGGACGCACCAAGCTGAGCCAAAAACGGGTGGAGGCTTGGACGCGATTTGGGCTTGAGGTCGAATACCTTGACCACGCCGCCACCAGCGCATTGATGGGCACGGATCATTGGCATGGCGGGATGCTGGCCCCTTCGGGCGGGCATATCAACCCGTTGGCTTTGGCGCGCGGATTGGCCGGGGCGGTTGAGCGCCATGGTGGTAAAATTTTTGAACAAACCCGCGTGGAGAGCTATGCTCATACCGGGTCCGAGTGGGTCGTCAAAACCACCCAAGGCACGGTGAAAGCCCGCGCGCTGATCCTTGCCACCAATGCCTACACCGGCGAATTGACCCCCGGACTGGCCCGACGGTTGGCACGGTCCATCGTCCCGGTGCATTCGTGGCAAATGTCCACAGAACCGCTTTCCGACAATTTGCGCGCCACGCTTTTGCCGGGGCGTCAGGCGGTGTCTGACACGCGTGGTGATTTGCGTTTTTTCCGCTATGATGCGCGCAATCGGTTGATCACCGGCGGGGCGATCCTTGGCGGCGGCGACGTTCAGGCCCGGATCGCGCAAAAGGTTGCGGCCAATCTGGCCGACAGTTTCCCGCAACTTTCGCCGCCGAAAATGACCCATGTCTGGTCCGGTTATCTGTCGATGAATTGGGACCGCTTTCCACGGGTGCACAAACTGGGTCCGAATGGGTGGACGTGGATGGGATGCAACGGGCGCGGTGTGGCGCTTGGCAATGCATTGGGGCGCGAAATTGCCCGCGCTGTGGATGGCGAGGATGAGCGCGGGCTGGCCCTGCCCGTCACCGAACCGCATCCACTGCCGTTTCATGCCATTGGTCGCCGGGTTGCGCCGCTCTATCTGACATGGTTGCAACGCAAAGACCGTCAGGAGCCAAAACTATGAGCAAAGGTGACGCTATGAAAGACCTCCCCATCCTCGACCGCCGCCGCATTGAGGCGATGATCCTCAAACATGTGCTCGACGTGATCACCGAACGCGCGGGCCGCGCCGAAGCGGAAGCCGTGATTGGCGAAACCTGTTCGCGTTCGGCGATTGAACAGGGCAAAGCCTTGGCCGAAGATCTGGGTCATGCGCCGAACCTGTCGGATTTTGCCGATATTTTGCCAAACTGGACCAAAGAAGACGCGCTTGAGATGGATGTCCTGGTGACCGAGCCGGACCAGATGGCCTTTAACGTCACGCGCTGTCGCTATGCGGAAATGTATCAGGAGATGGGCGTGGGCGACATCGGGCATCTGTTGTCCTGCAATCGCGATGGCGATTTTTGCGTCGGCTACAATCCAGAGATCGAATTGACACGGACACAGACGATCATGAAAGGCGCGAGCCATTGTGATTTTCGATATAAAATGACGAAAGGATAAAACATGGCGATTGAAAATTGGGTGGCGCGTGAGATTGAGGATTTGATCGCATTTCGCCATGATCTGCATGAAAACCCCGAGCTTTTGTACGAGGTTCATCGCACCGCCGCAAAGGTTGCCGAGGCCCTGCGTGCGGCCGGCGTGGATGAGGTGGTCGAGGGTCTGGGTCAGACCGGCGTGGTCGGTGTGATCCACGGCAAAACCAACATATCCGGGCGGATGATCGGTCTACGCGCCGATATGGATGCGCTGCCGATTTTGGAGGACACCGGGCTGGCCTATGCCTCGAAAGTGCCCGGAAAAATGCACGCCTGCGGTCATGATGGCCATTCAACCATGTTGCTGGGCGCGGCGAAACATTTGGCCGAGACACGGGCATTTGATGGCACGGTGATCGTGATTTTCCAACCCGCCGAAGAGGGCGGCGCGGGCGCGCAGGCGATGATCGAAGACGGGTTGTTTGACCGCTGGCCCTGCGATGAGGTCTACGGCATGCACAATATGCCGGGGTTGGATGTGGGAAAATTCACCACCGCACCAGGCCCGAATATGGCCGCCGTGGACATCCTGACCATTACCATCACCGGCAAAGGCGGGCACGCCGCCGAGCCGCACACCGGCATTGATCCGTTTCCCGCACTCGCCGGGATCATTCAGGCGGTTCACGGCATGAGTGCGCGCTCGGTCGATCCGTTTGACGCCCATGTCGTGTCGCTCTGTGCGATTGAGGGGGGCCATGCGCATAACGTTATTCCGCAAGAGATCACCATCAAAGGCACCGTGCGCACGATGAATGAGACGCTGCGTGATCATGTCGAACAGCGCATGAACGAGATTGTGTCCAATATCGCTGCCGGGCATGGCTGTGTCGGCACACTGGACTATAAACGCAGCTATCCGGTGCTGGTGAACCATGCGCAAGAGACCGAATTTGCCGCCGAAGCCGCCCGCGCGGTGGCTGGTGCGGAGAATGTGTTACTTGATATGACGCCCACATTGGGGGGCGAAGATTTCGCCTTTATGCTCAACAAAGTGCCGGGCTGTATGATCAATATCGGCAATGGCCCTTCGGCCAACCTGCATCACCCGGCCTATAATTTTAACGACGATGTGATTGGCTGGGGCAGCTCTTATTGGGTCACTTTGGTGCGGCAACGTCTGTCCGCCTAACTGCAACCTGCGGCGGCTCTGACGGGTCGCCGCGCTTAACTGCGCCCGGCGAGTTGCGACATTTGCGGTGACAGGAACGCATCCATAAAATAGTCGTAAAATAGCCGCACAGGCTCGCTCATGTCCTGCGTGCGACGCCACGCCAAACCCACATCCATCGACGGGATTTCGCGGTCGGTGGCGACCGTGCCGATCCGACGTCCCTCCAAAGACCATGGCCGATAGACCATATCCGAAAGAATGGTGATGCCCTGACCGTTGGCCACCATAGAACGCACCGCCTCGGTCGATGAGGTGCGCAGTTTGATGTTGGGTGTCAGCCCGGTCGGCCCCCAATATTTCATCGAGGTGTTGGCCGCCTCATCGACGGTCAACATGATGTAATCCTCTTTCGCGATGTCTTCGAATGTGGCGCGGCCCTGTTGGTGCAACGGATGGTTTTGCGGCACCCAAAGACGGCGATGCGAGCGCAGCAGGGTTTCGGTCTCAAGTTCAGGATTGGCGGTGTTCGAGGTCAGCAAAACCGCCATGTCAAAGCGATTGGTCATCAACCCCTCTTCGATGCTCTCCCGGTTCAGCTCGCTGATGCGAATGTCGAGTTTCGGAAACCGGTGGGTCAGACGGTCCAGATGAAACGGCAGGAAATACCCGATCACCGTATAGGTCGCGGCAATGTTGATGGTGCCTTCGATCTCGGAGCGCCCTTGGCCGATGTTGCGCGCTATATCGACCTTTTCCAACACGTCACGCGCCGCCCCAACAAGTTCACGTCCCGACCCGGTCGGCTCCATCCCATGTGCCGTGCGCACAAACAGAATGGTGTCCATTTCCTGTTCCAACTCGCGGATCGCCGTGGTGATCGAGGATTGTGAAATCGACAACTCGCTGGCGGCACGGCTGACCTGACCCAATTCGGCGGTGGCGAGGAAATATTTCAATTGGCGCAGATTCATCAGGACCGACCTCTTCGGATTTTCCGAACACCTTGGCGCGGTGCTTTGATGTCAGTGTAGAGGATGTGCAGTAAATTCGGAAATTCAATTTTCAAATTTAGTATTATCTAAAAAATAGAATGATTGGCGTCTGAGTCGTTTTGAAATTGCCCATTTTTGCCCAAATTTGCGTAAAATCTGATCTGGATTGAAATTTCATATTTGGAAAATTCGATAATACAGTAGTTGAATTCTGAATTTTACAAACAGGCACAATCTGGAAAATGCTGGTTCCACAGAGAACAAGGACCAGTCATGCAGAAGATCATCGATTTAAATTGCGACATGGGTGAGGGCTTTGGCCATTGGGTCTTGGGCGAAGCGCCTGACGAAGATCTGATGGCGCTGATCTCTTCGGCCAACATCGCCGCAGGGTTTCACGCCGGTGATCCCAACTCCATGGATCGGGTGATCAAATTGGCCCAGGTCTACGGCGTCGGGCTTGGCGCGCATCCCGGCTATCGCGACCTTCAGGGCTTTGGCCGCCGTTTCATCCAGACCACCCACGAAGAATTGGTCAACGACATCATCTATCAGGTCGGCGCGGTGCGCGAATTTGGCCGCCGTCACGGCATCCGGCTTCAGCACGTCAAACCCCACGGTGCGCTGTACATGGAGGCCGCCCGCAACGAAGAGCTGTCACTGCACATGATCGAAAGCCTTGGCGCGATCAGCGGCGATCTATTGATCTATTGCATGGGCGTGTCCAAAACCTATGAGGTCGCCAAACGGTTGGGTCATCCGGTGGTGCGTGAATTCTATGCCGACCGCGACTATGGCACTGATGGCGCGATTGTTTTCACCCGCCGCGTCGGCCGACCCGACCCGGACGCGATTGCGCAAAAATGTCTGCGCGCCTGTCTTGAGGGCAAAGTGAGCACGGTTGAGGGCAAAGATATCGACATCGCGTTCGAGTCGATTTGTTTTCACTCCGACACGCCGGGCGCTCTGGACATCGGACGCGCGATCCGCGCCACTCTGACCGAAAACGGCATCCATATTGCACCGGCCTCCGCCGTGCTTGAAACCGCCTAAGCCAACAGAGCTAAACCAACAGGAAACGACCATGAGCAACATTCAATCCCCCCTCCCCGGCACATTTTATCACAAGCCCTCCCCTGAGGAGCCGGTGTTCAAATCCCCCGGCGATGCGGTGGCCATTGGCGACACCATCGGTCTGGTCGAAGTGATGAAAACCTTTATCGCTGTAACCTCCGAAGTTGAGGGTACTTTTGTCAAATACATGATCGAGGACGCCGCCCCGGTGACCGCCGGTGCTGTGCTTGCGGAGCTTGAGTGATCTGATGGCTATTGAACGTCTTTTCATTGCCAACCGGGGCGAAATTGCCGTGCGGATCGTGCGTGCAGCACAGGCCCTTGGCATCCACGCGATCCAAGCCCATTCCGAAGCTGACACCGATATGTTGGCGGTGAAACTGGCCGACGAGGCTGTTTGCATCGGCCCTGCGCCCTCAAAGGACAGCTATCTAAACATTGAGGCTGTGCTGAAAGCCGCCAAGGACACGGGCGCGGATGCGATCCATCCGGGCTACGGCTTTTTGTCCGAAAGCCCGCGCTTTGCCCGCGCTGTCGAAGAGGCCGGGTTGATTTTCGTCGGGCCGACGGCGGACACGATTGAACGCATGGGCGATAAGGTCGCCGCACGTCAGGCCGCTTTGGCCGCTGGTGTGCCGGTGGTGCCCGGCTCCGAGGGGCGGATTGACGTCGAAGACGCGCTGAACGTGGCCAATGAGATCGGCTACCCGGTGATGATCAAAGCCGCAGCCGGCGGTGGTGGGCGCGGCATTCGCATCGCGTCGAATGAGGCAGAACTCAGAACCCTCGCCCCACAAGCCAAGGCCGAAGCCGAAGCCGCCTTTGGCGATGGTGGTCTCTATATCGAACGCGCCATCCTGTCGCCGCGCCATATCGAGGTGCAAATCTTGGGTGATGGCGACACCGCCGTGCATTGTTTTGAACGCGAATGTTCGCTGCAACGCCGCCGTCAAAAGGTCTGGGAAGAAGCCGGGGCCGCCTGTTTGGATGAACCGACCCGTGCAGCACTTTGTGCCTCTGCCGTGGCGCTGGCCAAGGCGGTCAACTATCGCGGCGCAGGGACGCTTGAGTACCTTTATGATGAGGCCACCAACGCGTTTTACTTCATCGAAATGAACACCCGCATTCAGGTCGAACATCCGGTCACCGAAATGCTCACCGGCGTCGATCTTGTGGCGGAAATGATCAATGTGTGCGGCGGAGCCAAACTGTCGATGACCCAAGATCAGATCACCCGTTCAGGTCATGCCATCGAGGTGCGCATCTGTGCCGAAGATCCGTTCATGCAATTCATGCCATGGCCCGGCGTGGTGTCGAAACTGGTCGAGCCCAAGGGCGACGGCGTGCGGTTTGATCACTTCCTCTCCGAAGGCTACCAAATCCCGCCGTTCTATGACTCGCTGTTGGGCAAGGTGATTGTCCATGCCCCGACCCGCGATGAGGCGATTGATAAATTGGTCATCGCCCTCACCGAATTGGAGATCGGCGGAACGAAAACCACGGTGCCGCTGCACCTTGCGCTGGCCGCTGACCCGGAGGTGCGCAAAGGCGCGTTTCACACCCAATGGCTGGAACCGTGGCTGGCCGCTGGACATTTGAACGCAACCAAAGGAGACGCCGCATGAAAACGCGTTACAGCTATGGCGGGGACGAACATATCTATGTCGAAATCGACGATGAAATGTCTCTGGATGCCTTCTTTATCTGCCTGTCCTTGAGCAAACTGGTGCGCGCCGCGAATATCCCCGGCGTGACCGAGATTTGCCCGGCGAACGCCTCCTTTGAGGTGCGCTTTGACCCCGATGTCATCGCCCCTGACGACATCATGGCCAAGATCAAGGAATTGGAACACGAGGCAAAGGCGCAAGAAAAACGCCTTGAGACCCGGATCATCGAAATTCCGGTGTTTTATGAAGACCCGTGGACCCATGAAACCCTGATGCGGTTCCGCGAACGCCACCAAGACCCGAGCGGGTCGGATTTGGAATATGCCGCCAAGATCAACGGCTATGACAGTGTCGCCGCTTTTATCGAGGCGCATCATTCCCAACCTTGGTTCGTCTCTATGGTGGGTTTCGTGTCGGGCCTGCCGTTTCTCTACCAACTGGTCGAGCGCGACAAACAGCTTGAGGTGCCAAAATACCTACGGCCTCGAACCGATACGCCGAAACTGACCGTGGGCTATGGCGGCTGTTTTTCCTGTATCTATTCGGTGCGCGGTGCCGGTGGCTATCAGATGTTCGGGATCACCCCGATGCCGATCTATGACCCAGAACAAAAGATCAGCTACCTCAAAGAGTTCATGGTGTTTTTCCGCCCCGGCGACATCGTCAAATGGAAACCGATTGATCGCGCGGACTATGACCGGATCGTCAAAGAGGTCGAGGCGGGCACCTATGCGCCGCGCATTGCCGAGGTCAAATTTGATCTCGACGCTTTCAACGCCGACATGACCGGCGTCAACGCCAAGCTGATGGAGGCCCTCAATGACGCTTGAGATCATCAAACCGGGACTGGCAACCAGTGTTCAGGACCTTGGCCGCCCCGGCTACTTTCACCTTGGCATTCCCGAAGGCGGCGCGATGGATCGCTTGGCGTTGCGGGCGGCCAACCTATTGGTTGGCAATGACGAGGGCGCAGCCGGATTGGAAGCCGTGTTCATGGGGCCGGAGATCAAATTTGGAGCCGAAATGAGCGTCGCCGTCACCGGCGCGGACATCCCGATGATGCTTGACGGGGACCCGCGCGAGACATGGACGTCGTTCACCGTCAAACCCGGCCAAACCCTATCCTTTGGCTTTCTCAAAGCGGGTGCGCGGATTTACATCGCTGTCTCTGGCGGCATCGCGACTGAGCCTGCGCTTGGGTCACGCTCCACCTATCCCATCGGGGCCTTGGGTGGCTTCGAAGGGCGCGCCGTGGCCGCCGGGGATGTGATCCCGGTTGGACCTGGCGCGGTGGTGGCGGAGGGGCGCTCTGTTCCCCTGGCGCTCCGCCGCCGCCCCGGCACCCCCGCCGAGTTGCGGGTGTTGACCGGGCTTTATTGGCACCGTCTGACCGAGAAAAGCCAAAAGGCGTTTTTCGATGATGCTTGGGTGGTTGCGCCCGAGGCCGACCGCATGGGCTATCGGTTCCGTGGTGGCACTCCGATGGAATTTGTCGATCGTCCACAACCCTTTGGCGCAGGCTCCGATCCGTCAAACATCGTGGATGGGTGCTATTCATATGGCTCGATTCAGGTGCCCGGCGGCTTGGAACCCATCGTGTTGCACCGTGATGCGGTGTCGGGGGGTGGCTATTTCACCCTTGGTGCGGTGATTTCGGCGGATATGGACCTGATCGGTCAATTGCAGCCCAACACCCCCGTCACCTTCAAACGTGTCGAGATGGACGAGGCGCTGGCGGCACGCGCCGCGCGCAAAGCCATTCTCGCAGATATCCGTCAGGCCCTCGCATAGGGGCCTGATGCCGACCGGGAGCACCCGCTCCCCTTTCATAATAAAAACGCGGCAATGACCGCATTTCAACTGATGGACCCAACAAGGAGTCAGATCCATGAAACATGCCCTTTTGACCGGCGTGGCCTTTGCCGCCATGCTCACCACCCCGGCGCTTGCCGACGCGTGGTATCCCTATGAGGCCGAAGAGGTGACCCCCGCCTTTTCCACCGATGGCACCTCTACCCCGGTGACCTATGAAGCGCTTGAGAAAGCCGATGCGGCCTACAACATCTGCGTGTCTTTCCCGCATATGAAAGACGCCTATTGGCTGGGCGTGGATTACGGCGTGGCCGAAGAAGCCAAACGCCTTGGCGTCAAAATGAACCTTGTTGAGGCGGGCGGGTATACCGAGCTGTCAAAACAGGTCAGCCAGATCGAAGATTGCGTTGCCTCCGGCGCAGATGCGGTGATCATCGGGGCGATTTCCTATGACGGCCTCAACAGCGTGATTTCCGAAGTGGCCGCCAAAGGCATCCCGGTGATCGACGTGATCAACGGCGTGTCCTCGCCGGACATTTCCGCCAAATCCTTGGTGTCTTTCTACACGATGGGTTTTGAAACCGGCAAATATCTGGCGGACAAACACCCCGCGGGCACGGACCCGGTTCAGGTCGGTTGGTTCCCCGGACCTGCGGGTGCGGGTTGGGTTGAGGCCGCCAACACCGGCTTTATGACCGCTGTCGAAGGCTCGGCTGTTGAGGTGTTGGAGCCGCGCTATGGCGACACCGGCAAAGAGGCACAGCTCAAGCTGGTCGAAGACGTTTTGCAATCCAACCCCGACGTGAAATATCTCGCGGGCACGGCGGTCACCGCCGAAGCGGCACAGGGTCTTTTGCGCGAACGTGGTCTCACCGATGAGATCGGGCTTTTGGCCTTTTACATGACCCCCGGCGTCTACACCGGCATCCAACGCGGCATGATCGCCGCCGCTCCGGCAGACTCGATGGTCATTCAGGGCCGGATCGCCGTGGACCAAGCGGTGCGCCTCATCGAGGGCAAGGAGTACATCAAACATGTGGGGCCGAAAATCTTTGTCGTCGATGGCGACAATATCGGCTCGGTGGCGCGCGATGCGATCTTGCCGCCGGACGGGTTCCGCCCGGTGTTCTCCGTCGACTAACGGCTGATCTTTGATTCGGGCCGGGGCAGATGTGCCCCGGTCCACTGTCCCATTTGGAGGCCACCTATGCCCCGTCCCCTACTCTCCACCCACGGATTGACCAAGGACTACCCCGGCGTGCGCGCCCTCAATGCGGTGGATTTTGACCTGAATGCAGGCGAGGTTCATGTGTTGTTTGGCGAAAATGGCGCTGGAAAATCAACACTGATTTCCATGCTCGCGGGCGCCACATCGCCCTCTGACGGCACGATCTACCTTGACGGTCATGCGATGAATTTCGACACGGTGGCGCGCGCCAAATCCCATGGCGTCTATACCGTGTTCCAGGAATTCTCCCTGATCCCGACACTGACCGTGGCCGAAAACATGTTTTTGGGCCAAGAGCCGCGCGCCGGATTTTTGATTGATCACGGCGAAATGCGCCGACGCGCACAAGAGATTTTCGACACGTTGGGCTTTGCCCTCTCGCCCACGGCACAGGTCGCGTCCCTGTCGCGGGCACAGCAACAGATGGTCGAAATCGCCAAGGCCTTTCACGGTGATCTCAAGGTCTTGATCTTGGATGAACCGACTGCCTCACTGACCGATCGCGAGGTCGATCACCTGTTTGCCTTTATTCAACAGCAAAAGGCCAAAGGCGTTGGCATCGTTTACATTTCCCACCGGATGCAAGAATTCGCCCGTATTGCGGACCGGGTCACGGTGCTGCGCGATGGCGCGAAAATCGGAACGGTTGCAATGACGGATACCGATGAGGCGCATTTGGTCGAGATGATGACCGGGCGCGCGATTGCGGAGATTTATCCAGTGATTGCCACCACACCCGGCGCGGTCGTTCTTGAGGTCAACGGGCTGTCGACCCCCGGCGTCGCCGCCAGCAGCCTGAGCCTGCGGGCCGGTGAGGTTTTGGGCGTGGCGGGGCTGGTTGGCTGTGGCAAATCGCGGTTTTTCCGCGCCATGATGGGGTTGACCCCGCATCAAACCGGCACCGTCACCCTCAAAGGCCAGGACATCACCCATCTTTCAACCCGCGAGATCATCCGCCGTGGGCTCTATTATCTGTCGCCAGATCGCAAAGCCGAAGGGCTTGATTTGGCCAAGACCTCCAATGACAACCTTGGGCTCAATGTGGTGACCTCGGGCACCGCGTCCAAGCGCGGCTGGATCAATTGGCGCATGGTGCGCGAGCGGGTCAGCGAGATCGCGGATCGGGTCGAATTGCCCCATGATTACCGCGCCAAATATGTCTCGCAGCTTTCGGGCGGCAACCAACAGAAGGTGTTGTTTGGCAAGGCCTTTGGCCAAGACGCCGATGTTTACATCTTTGATGAGCCGACAGTCGGCGTCGATATGGGCACCCGCGCCGCGCTTTATCTCAAGATCAAATCGCTGGCGGAGGCGGGCAAGGCCGTGGTCGTGATCTCCTCCGATCTGCCCGAAGCGATCAACCTCTCTCACCGTCTCCTCGTCTTTGCACATGGTCATGTCACCGCCGAATTGGCGCGGGCTGATGCCACCGAGGACACTGTTTTGAAACACTTCTTTGTTGAAAGTGAACCGACCCTATGACACCCGCACCCACTTCACCTGACACCTCCGGCTTTCTGCGCAAACTGTTCTTGCGGGTCGGCGTCTTGCCCTTCTTTTTGGCCATCGCTTTGGTGGTTTTCTCGCTGATGTCCACAAAATTCCTGACCGGGCAGAACCTCGTCAACGTGGCGCGGCAATCGGTTTATCTGGTTTTGGTCTCTTTGGGCCAGATGTTGGTTTTGGTCTCTGGCGGGTTTGATTTGTCCGTCGGCACCGCGATTGCGCTGACCTCTGTGGTCTCTGCCGTGTCGATGACATGGGCGGCGGGCGTGATGCCCGATGCGATTTGGTTGGCGATTTTGATCGGGATCGCGGCGGGGGGATTCACCGCCCTGCTGGTGGGTCTCGTCAATGGCGTCGGTGTGGCGTATTTCGAGGTTTCGCCCTTCATCATGACGCTGGGTGTGTCCTCTGTTGGGGCCGGGCTTGCGCTGTTCCTCACCGGCGGCGTGCCGGTGTCTGGCCTGCCCTTTGCCTTTGGCGACACGTTTGGCTTTGGCAAGTGGTTCGGTGTGCCAGTCCCGGTGTTTATTGCCGCGATCTGTATCGTGGTGATGTGGCTGGTGATGTCGCGCACGCCTTTGGGCACACAGATTTACGCCGTCGGCGGCAATATCAAGGCCGCGCATCTGTCGGCCATCAACACCAAGCGCACCTTGATGGTGTCCTACATCCTCTGTTCACTGATTGCGTCACTCACCGGATTGTTGTTGACCGCGCGGGTGGAAAGCGGCGAGGCCAATTTGGGCGGCTCCATGGCGCTTGAATCCATCGCCGCCTGTGTCATCGCGGGCGTCTCGCTCAGAGGTGGGATCGGCAAAGTCCAGACCGTGGTCCTGGGCGCCTTCTTCATCGTCATGGTGCAAAACGGCATGAACCTCGCCCAGATCAGCTCCTACATGCAGATGGTGCTTTTGGGCGGGCTTTTGATCCTCGCGGTGATCTTTGACCAGATGCGGTACCGGATGATCATGCGCGGGCGCTGACCCCGCACTCTGCACGGGCCACCTCAGGCCCGTGCCACTTGATAAGCCCCTCTTACAAAGGTGACGGACATGATGGAGATACCACAGCAGAGCCTGATCTCAGTGACCCGCGTGTCGCAAGCCCTCGACATCCTGACCCATTTGGGAGACACGGCAACCTTAATGGCCGGGGGCACATGGGTCATGCGCGAGGCGCGTGAGCGGACCTTTGTATCGCTGGCAGACATCCCAGAGCTCGCAGACATCTCACTGGATGATCAGGCGTTGAGTGTCGGGGCGATGGCAACCCATCAGGACCTCTGCGATGCCATAACAGGCGCGCCCGATCTGGCCGCACTCGCCACAGCGGCGGGCAAATCCGCGACCCCAGCGATCCGCCGCATGGCCACTGTGGGCGGCAACCTGTGCACGCGGGAGTTTCACTCTGCGGACTTGGCCCCCGCCCTTCTGGCATTGAATGCAGAGGTGACGCTTGAAACCCTTTCAGGTCCTAAAAATCTCTCGCTTGAGGACTACCTCAACAGCCCTGTCGATCAGCCGCATATCCTGCACCACGTCACCGTGCCGCGCGCTGCAGGGCGCTCGGCGCATGTGCGGTTGATGCAAAGGCAGGCCGGGGACTATCCGCTGGCCCTGGTCAGCCTCTCAGCGGCGATCGACCCCGATGGGGCGCTACGTGATCTGCGGATTGCCGTGGGATCGGTCGAAACGCGCGCGCGGCGCTGGCACGCTTTAGAAGCGCTTTGCGAAGCTCAAAAGATGACGCCGGACAGCATCCGCGCCCACGCCACCTTACGCGCGTCACAGGACTTTGTGGGCCGTGACGCGGTGGACAGCCAAGGTTGGTATCGCCTGCGGGTGTTGCCCGCGTTGGTGGCACAAGCCTTTTCTGACGTGTCACGCACAGAACAAGGAGCCGAGCCATGGTGCTGACTTTGATGATCAATGGCGACCCGTTTCCCTATCACGGCGACCCGCGCCGATCTTTGCTTGAGGTCCTGCGCGACGACTTGCACCTCACCGGGACCAAGGATGTCTGTGGCGAAGGCTTTTGCGGCGCCTGTACCGTTCACATCAACGGTGTGCCGAAAGTGTCCTGCCTGCTGCCCGTCGGATGTCTTACCGGGGTTGAGATCACCACGATCGAAGGGGTATCCAACAGTGAAACCCTGAATGCGGTTCAAAAGGCGTTCTTGGAATACGATGTCGTGCAATGCGGCATGTGTTTCCCCGGCATGGTGCTGTCGATGACGCATTTCTTGGCGGAAAATCCGTCGCCCACGCGCGATGAACTCAAATCGGCCATGACCGGAAACATCTGCCGCTGCACCGGCTACGAACGCATTATAGATGCGCTCCTGTCGCTTGGATCAAATGGTCTTGGACCCGTGGAAGAGGTGCGCCCATGACACTGCCCTACCCTCCCAATACTGCTGTGATGAACCTGCCTCGGCGGGACGCAAAGGACAAACTTCTGGGTCGCACCCGCTATACCGTGGACGAGGGCAGCCACGGCATGTTGCACGCCGCTGCACGCCGTTCAGAGATCGCATCGGGACGGATCGTCAAAATCGACGTCACCCCCGCGCTGTCCATGCCGGGCGTCAAAGCGATTGCAACATGTGAGGACGCGCCCGGTTTGCACGGCATCGGCATCGCCGACCATCCGCTGTTTGCAAAAGACGTGGTGCGCTATCATGGTGAACCTCTGGCCGTGGTGGCCGCGACAACCTTGGCTCAAGCACGCGACGCAGCCGCCGCCATTTTGGTCGAGATCGACCCGATAGCGCCCGTTCTGACCATGGCGGAGGCTTTGGCCAAAGACGCGCCATTGATCCACCCGGATTGGGCCAGCTACGAGATTTTGCGCGACGGCGCGGCGCGTGGCGGCAATGTCGCATGGGAAGCCACGGTGGTGCGCGGCGACACAGAGGCGGCCTTTGCCCGTGACGATGTCATCCTTGTGGAAGGCACCTACCGGGTCGGGCGTCAAAGCCATGTACCGTTTGAACCCCGCGCCGTGGTCGCCTCCTGTGAAGATGGGCGGTTTCACATTCACACTTCGACCCAAGTGCCATGGACCGTGCGCCATGTGACGGCCAAGGTTTTGGGCGTGCCCGAGGCGGCGGTGCATGTCACCGTGCCCGCTGTCGGTGGCGGGTTTGGGTTGAAATTCGATTGCTCTCTGGAGCCGTTTGCTGCGATTTTGGCGCGCAAAACCGGGCGCAAAGTGTCGTTGGTGAACTCGCGCCGCGAAGAACAGATGACCTGTTTGAGCCGCGAAAACGCCGATATCCTGATCCGGTCCGCGGTGACCCCGGAGGGCGACATCGTTGGGCGCGAAGCCACCGTGTTGATGGATTGCGGCGCATATGGTGGCGAGCAAGTGTTCCTCACCACGATGACCGCGCATACGTTGGGCGGCAATTACCGGTTGGGATCGGTGAAAATCGCCAGTCAAGCGGTCTACACCAACACGCCGCCCAATGGGGCCTTTCGTGCCTGCAACGGCGTGTACAACACCTTTGCGCTTGAATGTCATACCGACGAAATCTGCAAAGCCATTGGCATGGACCCTGTCGCCTTTCGGCGGCGCAACGTGGTGGGCGATGGTGACATCGGCGCCACGGGACAGGTGTTTGAGGGCGATGTGCTTGGCCCGATGCTTGATCTGGCCATCAACACCTATGGGCCGCATGAGCGCGCGAAAAAAGGCCCCGATGGGCGGCTTTACGGGCGCGCCACAACGGTTGGCACATGGTTCATTTTTGTTGGACCTTCAAGTGCCACGGTCAATCTCAACGCCGATGGCAGCGCCACTTTGGTCACCTCCGGCGTCGAAATCGGATCGGGCACGATGGTGCAATCCTTGCCGCAAATCGTGGCGGCCAATCTGGGCCTTCACCCGGATGCGGTCATCGTCAAAACCGCAGATACGGATGCTTCCGGGCGCGATCTGGGCGTGGGCGGCGGGCGCACCACCGTGTCGATTGGCGCGGCCAGTCAAGAGGCCTGCGCCGAGGTCCGGTCCAAACTTTTGGCGGTCGCCAGCCAAATGTTGCAAACACCGCAAGATGATTTGATCCTCACTCAAGGCCGGGTGGAAATCCGTGGCAGACCCGGCTCTGGCACCACGATCCAAACCGTGATCGCACAGGCTGAGTTGGATCACGGGCCTATTTCCGGCAGCGGAGCGTTCACCGCACCGGGCATTGCCGCGATGCCGGGCTGTGCGGCGGGGCATTTCATTGATGCGATAGATATTCCAGTGTTTGCCGTGCATGATTGCGACGTGGCGGTCGACCCGGACACCGGCAAGGTCGAGGTCCTCGCCTACCGCGTCATCCAAGACGTCGGTCGGGCACTAAACCCGCGTGCGATCCATGGCCAAATTCAAGGTGGGGTCACACAGGGCATTGGCTACGCCTTGCATGAGGAAATCACGATCAATGCAGAGGGTGCCTTTGATCAAACCTGCTTTTCCTCCTACCGCATCCCGACCGCGCTCGACACCCTGCCGATCGACTATCACCTCTATGAGGGTGCACCGTCCTGTGGGCCTTTGGGCACGAAAGGCGCGGGTGAAGTGCCAATTTTGAACGTGGGTGCAACCATTGCCTGCGCTGTGGCCAATGCCATCGGAACCCCGGTGACCGCACTGCCTTTGACCGCGCCTCGCGTATTGGGGCTGATCGACGGTCTCAGTTCAGGCCTAGAGCTGTCGCATCTGTCGCGCCATTGGCATGAGAATACGATTGCCTTTTCAAAGTGAACCGAGTGCAAGGAGTCCAATACATGGCGGCATCCGCACCCGAACCACAGGACGCCTCGCGGGCGCCGACACCGGGTCCGGTCACGGAGCGGGTGCCGTTTTGTCCGCAAAGAACAGATCGTCCTCAGCATGTGTTGGAGTTTCTTCGACAGGCGACGGAGACGGGTCAGGCCGCGGCCTTGGTGCTTTTGGTTGGGATCGAGGGCAGTGCCTCGCGCAGTTTAGGCACGATCATGGCGGTGCGCGCAGACGGCGCGTATTGCGGCTACGTCTCGGGCGGGTGCGTTGAAGCCGCCGTTGCGACGGAGACCTTGTCCGCGCTTCAGATTGGCAAGGACCGCCTGATACGCTTCGGCAAGGGATCGCCGTTTTTCGACATCACTCTGCCCTGTGGCGGCGCACTTGAGCTTGTCGTGCATGTGCTGCGCGACGGGGCACCGATCCGCGATGTCTTGGCGCTCCTGGCGGACCGTCACTGCGCAACGCTGATCTATGACACAGACAGCGCACAGGTGATGGCCCAGCCGAGTCTGGCCCAAACCGGATGGCATGACGCAAAGTTTGTGACCCATTTCACCCCGCCCGTGCGGATCGTCGTCCTTGGTGAGAGCCTTGAGGCGGAGGTGCTGATCCGGGTGGCGCAGGCTGCGGATGTGGACATCGCAACAGCGGATCTGCGGCGCGGACTGGGCAAGATCGACGCCCACACCGCCATCGCGTTTCTGCATCATAGTGCCGAAGACGAGGAGCCGCTGCTGACGCAAGCACTGTTGAGTGAGGCGTTTTATGTTGGCTGTCTCGGCGGCAGACAGACACAACAGAAGCGGCGGTATGCCCTCACCGCTGCGGGGCTTGAGCACAGCACAATCGACCGGCTTCATGGCCCAATCGGCCTCTTTGGGCCCGCCCGCGATGCATCCTCGCTTGCCGTGTCTGTTCTGGCCGAGATTTTGAGCAAACGGGTTTAGGACAGGACCACAAGGCCTAAATCGGTGAAAAAGCGCAGGGGATGACACATGCCCCCGCGCCCCTTCCATGATGCATGTCAGCGGGTCAGCAGGGCTTCGGCTTTTTGCACGATCAGATAGATGCCAACCGAAATCAGACTGAGGATCACAATGGCGGCCATCACCATATCCATGCGGAAAATCTGGCTGCCATAGACGATCAAGTAGCCAAGACCGGCTTTGGACGCCTGAAACTCCCCCACAATCACCCCCACAAGGCTCAGACCGACATTGGCTTTCAACGTCGCCATGAAGGTGTGAACATTGCCGGGCAAAATCACCTTTGTCAGGATTTGCACCTTCCCAGCCCCAAGAGTTTTCGCCAATTTGATCTTGTTGGGATCGCTTTGGTTAAATCCTGTGTAGAGCATCAGGATCGTGATGAACAACGCCACGGCAATGGCCACGGCATAGATCGACCCGGTCGGACCCAACCAGATGTAAAAGATCGGCACCAAGGCGATTTTGGGCAAGGCGTTGAGCACCACCAAGAAAGGGTCGAGCACCCGCTCCAACATCGGCGACAACCACAGGCAGATGGCAATCACCGTGCCCAAGACCATCGCGATGGCAAAGCTGATCACCACCTCCATTAGCGTGACGCCGACATGAAGCCCCAGTTTGCCCTGCGCAATCAGATCCAAAAACCCATCCCAAACAGCACTTGGGTAACTGGTGAGCATAGGGTTCACCATGCCGTTGCGCGGCGCATATTCCCACAGCGCCAAAAAGCCCAAGAGCAAAAGGAGACGCCCGATGATCACTTTGCGGCGGGCGCGGCCCTGACGTGCGGCCCAGTTTTGATAGGCGACGCTGGGTGTCGCGTTCGGGGTCGTGTCAGCCATCGGATTCCATCTCCGTCCAGATTGTGTGGAAATAATCTTTGAACTCATCCGCATCGCGCACCGCCATGCAACCGGGACGCACCTCGCCCAAACTTGGAAAGGTGATCTCGTGAATGTTTTTGAGCCGCCCGGGGCGCGGGCTCAGAACAATCACCCGGTCGGCCATGGCAATGGCTTCGGGGATGTCATGCGTGACAAGGATCGCGGTCTTGCCCTCGCGCCGGATGATCTCGCCGATTTCTTCGGAAATCGACATGCGGGTCTGAAAATCCAGCGCCGAGAACGGTTCATCGAGCAAAAGGATATCCGGTTCCATACACATGGTCCGCCCCAACGCCGCGCGTTGACGCATCCCGCCCGACAATTGCGTCGGACGGTGATGTAAGAACTGCCCAAGGCCGTAATTCGTCAAAATCCGCTCGGCCCGCGCCCGTGCCGCGGGCATATCCATGCCACGAATTTCCGGCCCGAGCAGCGCGTTCTCCAAGATGGTGCGCCATTCAAACAAACTGTCGTGTTGCAGCATAAACCCCACCTGCGGCGAGGGACCTTTGACGGGTTTTCCGTCGATCAGCACCTGTCCCGAAGTCGTTTGCATCAACCCGCACAGCAGTGACAGCAACGTCGATTTACCACAGCCGGATTGCCCAACGATGGAGATGAATTCGCCCTTATTGACGGTGAAATTCATGTCACTCACGGCATGGGTTTCGCCCTTGGTCGAAAAGTAATGCAGCTCGACGTTGCGGAATTCAATTTTAGGCGGCACCGCGAGGTGCCGCCCTGTGGTTTCGCTGGTCATTATTGTACACTCTGCGCAAAGAAGCTGGGATCGACGACATTTTCAAAGGACACTTTTGTCTCAATTGCCAGAAGGCCATTGTGCATCAACATGTCTTGAAGCGCGTCAATGGCCTCAGGCGCAACCGCAGGCGTGGTTTTCCAAACGCCCGCCGTGCGGTGACGCAGCACGCTTTGGGCCAGATCCTCCAAACCAACGCCGGGGAAATAGGGCTGCAAAACCTGTGCCACATCGCCCTCCGGGGCCTCGGCAATCCAGGCTTCGGCCTTGGCGATCGCTTTGACAAAGCCCGCAACCACCTCTGGATGCTCGGCGATATAGTCTTGGCGGGCGATGAAGACCGTATAGTCGATGTCGCCAACCGCTTGGCCGACATTGGTTTGGGCATAAAGACCGTTGGCCTCAAGCGTGGTCACATCCGGCTCAAAGAAAGTGCCATAATCGGCAACACCCGACATAAAGGCCCCCATCCGCGCCGGAATGGCGATGTTGGTGATGATTTCAACATCTTCGTCCGGGTTCAATCCGGCCTTTTCAAGCGCCGCACGCAAGAACATCGCCGGGGACGAGCCTTCGCGCCAACCAAGGATTTTTTTGCCCTTCAAAGAGCCCCAATCAAAGTCGCCTGTCGCGGGGTCATGACCGACCAGAAAGGACCCATCCGTGGCCGTCAGCCCGGCAATGATGCGAATTTTTTCGGGTGATTTCCCGGTCTCGACATAAAGCGTGGTTTCCGGCCCGGCGAGCGCGATGTCCACGGATTTTGACAGCAAAGCGGCCGTCACCTTGTCGCTGCCCTGACCGGCGATCAGATCAAAGGCAATGCCCTCTTCTTCGAAATAGCCATTGCCGATCGCGACATAGAGCGGCGAATAGAACAGCGAATGAATGACCTCCATGAAAGAGATTTTGGTCACATCTTCGGCCGCAGCCGGTGCGGGAATAGTCGTCAGCGTTGCCGCCGTGAGACCAGCGATAAAGGAAAGTGTGCGTGCGAGTTTCATAGTACCTCCTGTTGACGAGAGTGTTGTATTTTTTACCGAGAGTGTTGTGATCTGGACCTATCGGCTTGCATTGTAGTATACAATATACCGAAGTGAGGTCACTAAAATACCCCGACAAGAGCATATAATTTACGCACAAACCCAAGATGGAGATTACAATATGAGCAAAGTGCACCCGTTTGAGATGCCAGAATGGGCCGTTGAGCGCATCTTGGCGCGCCAAGGTCGTTCGCATGTCCACGATTCCCTCCCCGCCCATCAGACCGCTCTGGTCGTGGTCGACATGCAAAACTACTTTCTCGACCCCAAAAGTGGTGCCAGCGTGCCCAATGCACGCGCCATTGTCGACAACATCAATCGGCTGGCCGAGAGCCTGCGCCAAGCGGGCGGGACAGTGGTCTGGATCAGAACACTTTACACCGAACAGGCGCGGGCCGAGATCCCACATTTTCATCACACATTGCTGACGCCTGCGCGGTTTGAAACCCGCTGTGCCGCTTTGGACCGCGACGCCGAAGGCTCGCAAATTTGGCCCGATCTTGACGTGCGCGAAGAGGATATGATCGTCGAAAAGACCCGCTATAGTGGGGTGATCCAAGGTGCCGGCGATTTGGAACATAGGCTGCGTGCGGCGGGTATTGAGGCGATTTTGGTGGGCGGAACCATGACCAATGCCTGTTGTGATTCCACCGCGCGGGACGCAATGATGCTCAACTTTCGCACCACGATGGTGCATGATGCCTGTGCATCCTTGCGCGATGACGAACATGCCTTTGCCTTGATCAATTTCGCGCTGTTCTTTGGTGATGTGACCGATACGACGACGCTCATTGAGCGCTATAGCTGAACGAAAGAGAGGGGCATTTTGACCACAACAGCTTGCACAAATGGTCCAATATGAAACTGGCGCTGTTTCAATCCGCGCCAGCCGACCATTCATTTGAGCGGACAGAGGCGCTTTTATATGAGGCTGCGAGCCAAGGTGCCGATGTGCTTGTGCTGCCCGAATTGTTTTTTCCCGGATACAATCGGCCCGACCTGCACCAAACCGAGGCGCAGCCGATCGCGAGTGTTTGGATGGATGATCTGCGTGCGCGGGTGGCGGGCGCAGGATGTGCCTTGGTGTTTGGTTGGGCCGAACGGTCCGGGTCAACGGTCTATAACGCGGCAAGCTGTATCGGCGCAGATGGCACGATTTTGTCGCATTACCGCAAAGTTCAGCTTTTCGGCGACATGGAGCGCGCGAGTTTTACCGCGAGCGACCACCTGTCCCCGACCTTCCAACTTGCCGGACGCCGCTGTGGGATATTGATCTGTTATGACATTGAGTTCCCGGGCCACGCCGCGACACTGGCGCGCGCGGGGGCCGAGGTCATTTTTGTCCCCACCGCCAATCCCGCAGGCTATGAGCATGTTCAGGATGTGCTGATCCCGGCCCGCGCCCATGAAAGTCGCGGCTTTGTCGCCTATGCCAATTATTGCGGCGTCGAAAACGGGATACAATTTGGCGGCGGATCGGTGATCGCCGGACCCGATGGGCGTGCGTTGGCCCGGGCGGGCATGGATGAGACGCTTTTGATCGTGGATCTGCCGAAACTCACGGATTATCCGACCGAAGCCCTGTCGATGCAGACAACAGAGTATCGTCCTGCTCCAATAAAATAAGGCGCTTCCTCGGGCAAGGGGACCCCGAAAAAGCGCCTTAAAGAGACCGTCAAGGGATACGGCCTATTCCGCCGCTGCCGGATGAGAATGGCGTTTGTTGTAGCGCACCGAGGACACCAGTGAGAGCAGGATAAACCCCGCACCGATCAGCCCGGTGATCACCTCGGGAATATGCACAAGGCTTTGCACAAACATCACGCATGACAGCACCAACACCGAATAAAACGCCCCATGTTCGAGATAGCGAAACTCGGTCAGCGTCTCCTTTTCCACCAACATGATCGTCATCGAGCGCACATACATCGCGCCGATGCCCAACCCGATGGCGATGAGAAACAGGTTTTGCGTCAGGGCAAAGGCCCCAATTACCCCGTCGAAGCTAAAGGAGGCATCCAGCACTTCGAGATACATGAACGCGCCAAGCCCGCCTGCCGCCCTCATCGGGCCGCGATCGAGAACATGTCCGAGCGTTTCGACGGCAATAAACGCCACCAATCCCGCCACGGCAGCGATCAAGAACTGCCCGCGCAGAGCCTCGTCCAGCAGCCCGGAAATCAGCAGCACGATCAGCAACACCAAACCAATCGCCAAACCGCGCACAGAGGCCCATGTCCGCAAAAGATTTTCCAGCGGGCGCAGCCAATCGACCTCTTTGTCAGGGTCGATAAAATAGCTCAGCGCCACCATCATCAAAAACGTCCCGCCAAAGGCCGAGATCGACAGATGCGCCGCCCCAATCAGGCGCGCATATTCGGAAGGCTCGGTGGCAGCCAGCCGAATGGCCTCAATCGGACCAATTTTGGCGGCGATAGAGACAACAGCCAGCGGAAAGATGATCCGCATGCCAAACACCGCGATCAAGATGCCCCAAGTCAGAAAGCGTTGCCGCCAAACATCGCTCATGTCTTTGAGTTTATTGGCATTCACGATGGCATTGTCGAAGCTCAACGAAATTTCCAGAACTGAGAGGATAACCCCAATCGTGGCAAAGGCGATCATGCCGGAAATCCGCCCGGTATAGGCCCAACCGAGCCAGACACAGAGCCCAAGCCCGATCACGGTGACGGCAAAGCTCCAACGAAAATATTTGAACATGGACGAGGACATGGTGCCTCGGCCCCCCTGTGCTTACGAGCGCGCAAAGGCGGCTCTGGTTACAGATTATGAGCGAAGTGAAAGCTATCCACATAGATGTGGTTGACGCTCGCCCCGACTTCAAGAAACCGCCCACGCGCCGCGGCGATCATCGCCGGCGAGCCGCAGAGATAGAGTGCATGCTCTGACAGGTCAGGCAGATCTTCGATCACTGCATCCTGGACATAGCCTCGCCGACCCGACCAACCCTCTGCGGCACGCGACAGGACCGGGACAAAGGTGAAATCCTCCAAGCCAGCGCCCAAGGTGGCGATCTCATCGGCAAGGTAAAGTTCGCTTTGCTCGCGCATCCCCCAATAGAGCGCGACAGGCGGACAGTCCGGGTCGGCCCTGAGCGCCGAAAGCATGGCGCGCAAAGGCGCGATGCCCGTGCCCGTCGCAACCAAAACGAGGGGGCGAAAATCATCAGGACGCAGGCGGAACAGCCCATGCGGCCCATGCAGCGCCACGGTCTCCCCGCATTTAAGCGCCGGAATGATGCCAGCGGTGAACATTCCGCCGGGGATGGTGCGGATGTGCAATTCAATCACGGCCTCATCTGGTGCTGAGGCAATCGAAAACGACCGTGTCGCGCCACTCTGCGTGACCACATCCACATATTGACCCGGAAGAAACGCGGGCATGCCGCCAACAGGCGACAGCCGCAGCCGGGTGATATTACCGCAGACCTGATCGACAGACACAACCTGAGCCGTGATGTCGGTCGGCTCAGGGCGATCTGTTGGCATCAAAGGCGCTTCGATCACAAGGTTGGTTTGCGCCCGCGCCTGACAGGCCAGCGCAAAACCACAGCCACGCTCTTGGTCACTCAACCCGATGGGATCTTCCGCATAGGCGATAGCGCCCTCCAAAATTCGCACACGACAAGAGCCGCAAAACCCGGTCTTGCACTCATGCGCCAACTCAATCCCGGCATTCAAAGCCGCCGCGAGCACGGATTCATGTGGCTGAACCGGAAAGATTTTGCCGGTTTCGGCCAAGGTCACATGCAGAGCCTCGCTCTCTGATCTGCCCTCTTCCATTTTGTGAACTGCGCGAATGATGGTCATGTTGGCCTCACTTTTTGATGTCGGCGGCGACAAGCACCTCGTGTCCTTGCGGGCTCAAAAGGTCTGACAAGGCTTGCAGCGCCGCAACGCCTGCGGCTGTGTCCTGTTCGCCATTGCCGCCCGACAGGCCAACGCCACCAACGACCTCGCCATCGACGACAATCGGAAAGCCGCCGACGAAAACCGCGAACTTGCCCTCAAAGGACAATTGAATACCAAATGCCTCATTGCCCGGCAGCGCCGGACCGTTGGGCGCTTTGTTGAACAGATGGGTCGAACGTTTGTGCGTGGCTGCTGTAAAGGCCTTATTCCAACTGATTTGCGGCCCTGTGACACGCGCGCCATCCATACGTTCGATCAGGATCGGGAATCCTCCGTCATCCGCGATGCAAATTGTTTCGAGCACCCCAATTTCTTTGGATTTTTCAACAGCGGCCGCGATCATCACGCGCGCTTCTTCGGACTGAAGTCTGAGAACAGTTTTCAATGGATCATCTCTTGAGTTGTGCGATTGTAACTTTTATTTTGTATACTGTTTCTCATAAAAACGGCACTACGCAACCCATTTTTTCATAAAAACCTCAAATAAACCCCTAAAATGCGCCGTCTGCCTTATTTTTAGTATACAAAAAGTCTCCTCAAAGCCTCAAAACCGGGGACACCCCGATCACTAGCGGCGGCAATAACCCGTATAAAACGCGCGATTCTCACCGCCAGAACCAAGCAATCTCCGCGACCCCGATAATGATGCCTCGCGACTTGGCAAGTTGCTCCCCTCTCTGGTATACAAATTTAGCGCCTGCGGGCGGATTTTACGGAATGCGCGGCGGCCAACACAGGCCGCGCGCCACATAAGACAGCAGGACAAAAGATGACAGTGGCCTTAGGAGACGCGCACACACCATTGACGAAAATGGTCAAGGATGCGCTGCGCCAGCGCATTTTAAACGCCGAATTTGAAACCGGCGCCCGCCTTGTAGAAGGACGTATTTCTGAGGAAATGGGCGTGTCGCGCATGCCCGTGCGCGAAGCCTTGCGCGAGTTGGCCGCCGAAGGCTTGGTCAAAATCATTCCACGGCGCGGAGCGACTGTTTCGATGCCTGCGCCCGATCAAAAAATGGAATTGATCGAAGTGCGCGCAACCCTTGAATCGCTGAACGCCAAACTTGCAGCCAAACGCAAAGACCCCGAACGGATCGCAGAATTACAACGCGTTCTTGCGGCGGGCGAAAACGCCATCGAAGAGGGTGATTTCAGCCAGATCAGCGCCCATAACGACGCGTTTCACACAGCACTCGGGCAGATCTCTGGCAACGCCACCCTTCAGGACCTGATCCGCACCCTGCGCGATCAGACCGGCATGTTGTTCAAACAAGATGACCCGGTGAAAGTGTCAAAGAGCTGGAAAGAACATGCCGACATTCTCCGCGCGGTGATCGCCGGGGACGGAGAGCTCGCCGCACTTTTGGCGGCGCGCCATGTGTACAATTCGGTTGATGCCCCAGAGGCGTCAGACGAGGCCTGATCCTCCTCTGTCCCACATCAAAAGGCCGCCCGCAGCAAAAGGCCGATGGCGCTGAGGGCGGACAGCCCCAAAAGCACATGACGGATCGCGCCTTTTGGCACATGCCGTGCAAGGCGTGTTGAGACGGCGAAACCCAAAAGCAGCGCAGGCAGCAACAACAGGCCCAGCAGCAGTTGATGCAGACCAAAGCGACCTACCGACGCCAGCAACACCAACGAGGTCGTTGCCCCAAAGAAAAAGGTAAAATTGAGCGTCGCACGCAAGGTTGCAGGAGCGGCGTTTTGCATGACGATCGCATAGGGCGGCGCGCCCGAAGAGGTGATCGTCCCCATAATGCCCGACGTGATCCCTGCCGCCCCCAGTGTGCGCCAATTGGCAACGATCCGCAGACCGCTATAGCTCAGAGCCACGCCCAATAAGATCAGCACAGCGAAGAGAATGTAAAAGCTCGTCGCACTCAGCATCGCCATCACCGCCACGGCGATGAAGTTGCCAATCACCCGGCCCGTGATCATCATGCCCGCAGATTTGTAATCAATCGCGGAGCGTTCGCGCAGAACCACCATGACCGAGAGGCATCCCCCCAATACCAGCAGGGGTCCGGGGGCCATTTCCGGGAAAAACAGCGCCGACAGCGGTGCCGAGAACATGGCAAACCCCAAGCCCCCCACCCCTTGAAGAATGGCGGCGACAAAGACCATCGCCACCATGCCGAAGAAATGCAGGGTCAATAGATTTCCGCCGATCAGGTCGTGGATAAACTCCATTCAGCCCCCCAAATAGACGCTTTTGATCCGGCTGTAGAAGTCCATCACATTGGCTCCGCCTTGCTCTTTCGCGCTTTGGTTGGAGGAATGTTTGAACCCGCCGAAAGGCGCGTTGAGCGCCACGCCAGTGGTCGGGCTGTTGACCTTGACCACACCGTGCTGGGTTTTCTGCGCAATCTTCAAAATAGACGCCATGTCATTGGACACAAGGGAAATGGCCAGTCCGTATTCGGTATCATCGGCGATTTCGATTGCCTCATCGACGCTATCGACAGCCCGCACAGCCACAACCGGCGCGAAAATTTCGTCACGCAACAAGCGGCTGTCCGCAGGGACATCGGCGACCACGGTTGGCCGGATAAAGAAGCCATTGGCCAGATCGGACGAGGCCTCAGGCAAACCGCCGGTGGTGATCCGCCCGCCTTCCTGCTTGGCGATGCCAAGATAGGCTTTGACCTTATCAAGCTGCGCACTGGTGGCCAGCGGCCCCATATTTACGCCCTCGCGCGTGCCTGCTCCGATGGTGATCCCAGCGGCGGCGGCCGAAAGCTTCTCGACCAGCGCGTCATAATGGGTGCGCGCCACCAACACCCGGCTCGTGCCCGTACAGGCCTGCCCCGTCAGACCAAAAGCACCGCGTCGAATGATGTCAACCGCGCGATCCAGATCGGCATCCTCCAACACCACAGTGGCGTTTTTGCCGCCCATTTCCAACTGACACCGGGTGTCGGTGGTTAGAGCTGAGGCGATTTGCATCCCCACCCCATAGGAGCCAGTAAAGGTCAGCGCGTCGATCCCCGGCGTCGAGGTGATGGCCTGGCCCACGGTGGCACCGCGACCGTGGATAAGCGCGATGAGCCCTTTCGGCAGACCCGCGTCGAGCAGCACCTCAACAAGGCGCTGCCCCATCAAAGGGGTCATTTCGGACGGTTTAAAGATCACCCCATTGCCCGCCGCAAGCGCGGGCGCAATTTTGCGCGCCGCCATAGAAAGCGGGAAATTCCAAGGCGTGATCACAGCGACAACCCCCACAGGCTGGCGCAGCGTCAATGCGATTTGGCCCTCAGGCATCGGGAAACTTTCGCCCTTCAGACGCAACGCCTCCCCCGCATAAAAGCGAAAATTGGCGGCGATCCGGCTGGTTTCATTGCGCGCCTCGGTGAGGGTCTTGCCCTCCTCGCGGGTCAGTTCCGCGGCGATGGCATCAATGCGCGTTGAAATAATATCGGCGGCTTTATACAGCACATCCGCTCGCGCCTCCGGGCCCTTGGCGGCCCATGCCGGCCACGCGGCAGAGACGGTTTCAACAGCTGCGGCCACATCCGCCATGCCACCATTCGGAAACAGGCCGATGAGGTCGGTTTGATCGGCGGGATTGCGGTTTTCAAACGTCTCGCCGGAAAGGGCCGGAACCCAGTCCCCGCCAATGAAATTGAGATAAGACATGTTTGCCCCTTTTGTCGCGCGGCCCATTCAGCCGCGCTCTTGCGTTTCTTTTGAAGGAGGTTCGCCCCAAGACACTTTTACATCGCCCTGCACGAAGGTCTGGCAGGCCATGCGAAACCCATTGGCCACATCCTCGTCAGTCAGATGTTTGCGCTCTTTGGCTTTCACGTCGTCGGTGTGCTCCAACCCTTCGACCACTTTGCATCGGCAAGTGCCGCAAAATCCGCCACCACATTTGAACGGAATACCGCCCTTTTCGCGCAACGAGGCGCGCAAAAGATTGCTGCCCGCAGCGACCGAGATGGTTTTATTGTCGTTGGGAATAAAGGTGATGTTGATCTTATCCATGGCCTGTCTTTGTGCGTTTTATGATTTGGTCAGGCGACCGGGGGACAACGATTTGGCGGGCCTCACACGGCGCGCAGTTCGATGTCCATGCTGCCGAAATGGGTCAAAACATTCAGTTCCGCCCGCGCGTCTTCGACCGTGTCAAAGGACTCGAACATTTTGCACGGCACCTTGTTGACGATATGCGGCGGTTCGTCTTCGACGATGGTGATGCGGTCGGCATCGACGATTTCGGCAATGGTGAAATTCGCGCGCTTGCGCCCGTAGAAAATGTAGTCATAGGATTCGATGGACACGACGCCATCGCCCATGATTGTGCGGAATTCATCGGGTTTGGTGGTCAGAATGACATACATGAGACAGCCCTCGGCAAGGATGATGGGAGCGCCGCCCCTTGGGGCGATGCTAAGACTTAGAGGTCTTGTGCGAGTTCGATATCTTCGGTGACCCAGAGCTGACACGCGAGGCGGTAGCCCTCGTCCAATCGTTCGCCAAGTTGGCGTTTCTCTTTCCAATTTGGCGGCTCCAAATGCTCCGCCCCTGCCAGAATGCGACAGGTACAGGTCGAGCATTTGCCCATGCCACATTTATAGGCCAGATTGGGAAACGGAAACTTACGGATCCCGGCGCTGACCACGAGGTTGGTTTTGGGCGCAACGTCGCCCTCAAACACCTCGCCGCCTTTGTGCAAGATAACTTTTGGCATGAGATTTTCCGGCTGGGAAAGGTGGGTCGAAACCCACCTCTCAAGGGTCAGATCAGGCAGCAAGGCCCAGGTCGGAGAGCGGGATTTCTGAACCCACATACTCGTTATAGAGTGCTGTGGTGTAGAGCAGACGCATCTGCGCCCCAATCTCACAGATCTTCAGACATTTCTGCTGAAGCTCGTAGGTGCGGGCATGTTCCAGAACGATCTGATAGCCGCGCTCGCCATGGATTTCGTCAGAGACGATGTGCAGGTCAAAGAACTCGACCTCTTCATCGGTGAACCCGTATTTGTCACGCAATGTCGGGGTTTGCTTGCGGTAGATCGACGGCACTTGGCTTTCGAGACCCACAACAAGGCCCGCGATGGCAACAATCGGATCTTCACGCATCGCCACAGTGTAGCACCACGCCTGAAGCGCACGGGTGGTGGCGGTCATGTTGTCCGGGTTGAGAATGCGCGCGCGATCTGTGCCGCAGGCTTCGCCAAAACGGATCAAAAGATCGGTGTGACGGTCCGCCGCCAACTCTTCCTCATACATGTTCTGAAGCATGAAATCTTTGGCTTCTTCGAACTCTGCGGGCAGGCGCGCGTAGACATATGCGAGGTATTCGGCGAAGGGGCCGACATAGTGATAATGGTTTTCACACCAGCGTGCGAGATGCGCGCGCGACAGTTTTCCGCTCGCCCAAGCAAGGCTAAACGGGGATGCGTTGGCGGTGTTGCCCTTGATGGCTGTTTCGAGGGCTGTGCGTAGTTCATCGGGATTCAGGACTTGGCCCATTTCCGTCTCTCCGTGTTGGTTTTTGTCTGTGCGGGACCCGAACGACACCAGCGGACTGCAAGAGTCTTTGGGCTCCTGCAGCCACCATACTGTATACCAAATTTAAGGTCTACAGCTTATTTCTCGGCTGCTCAAAAAGTTGAAATTGAATTATCATTATGTTTTTAATGTATTTTTTAATTTCATGCAAAAATAACGATCACAGTTAGAAATACAAATTACATACTTTTTTGGATTTCTATGCCAAACTGACCGAAAGAGAATCTCCGACACAAGGACGTCACCGCACCATGACCAATGCCCCCGCCCCGACCGCCCTCAAAAGCACCACCGAAGCCGTCGCCACCGGGCATCCGCGGGCCGCCGCAGCCGCCATGGAGATGCTCGCACGCGGCGGCACCGCCGTGGATGCCGCGATTGCGGCGGATGCGGTGCTTGGTGTCGTGGAACCGATGGCAACCGGGCTTGGCGGTGACAGCCTTGCCATGCTGCTACCGCCCAATGAGGCGCCGCTGACGTATAATGGCACCGGGCGCGCACCTATGGCGCTGACCCCTGCTCATGTCACCGGTTTCCCGGATCAAAAAATTCCAGAACGCCACCCTTATTCGGCCACCACGCCCGGTCTGGCGCGCGGCTGGGCCGATTTGCACGCCCGTTTTGGCCGCCTGCCCTTTGCCGACCTGCTCGCGCCCGCGATTGAACTTGCACGCGATGGCTTTGACGTCGCACCGATTTGCGCCCGTGAATGGGCGATTTTTGCCAATGTCATCCAAAACGACCCCGCATCGAACCTGATATATCGTGGCGCGAACATCCCAAAGGCTGGGGACCGTTTTGCCAATCCTGCACTGGCGGATCTTTTAGACGCCATCGCCGCCCACGGCCCGGATGCGTTTTATAAAGGTGAGGTCGCGGAGGCGATCGAACGGGCCGCAAAAGCACGCGGCGCGCTTTTGACCGTCAAAGACCTTGCGGCGCATGAGGGCTTTTTTGATGTTCCGGTGCGGCGCATGTTCAAAGGCATCGAAATTCTCGAATGCCCGCCCAACACCCATGGTATCGGCGTGCTCAAGGCGCTTGAAACACTCGACGCTCTGGACCTGCCGATGGACGACCCGATGAGCATGATCGAGGTGGTCAAAGCCACCCGCGACGGCATGAAATATGCCCGCAACACCGTCGCCGATCCGTCCGGCAACACCGTGTGCACCGCGATTGTCGATCGTGAGGGCTTTGCCGTCACCCTGATGAGCAGCGTGTTCAAACGGTTTGGATCGGGCATTGGCGTGCCGGAATTGGGCATCTGCCTGCAAAACCGCGGCCATGGATTTTCCGCGCCGGGGCATATCAATGGTGTGGCGGGTGGCAAGCGGCCCTACCATACCGTCATCCCGGCGGCGGCGCTTAAAGAGGGCGTGTTTCACGCGGTCTTTGGTGTGGTCGGCGGATTGATGCAACCGCAGGGTCATATTCAGATGATGCTGCGCGTGGCGGCATGGGGGCAAGACGTGCAAGAGGCGATCAATGCGCCGCGCTGGCGACTTGAAAGCGACACGCGCATCGCGCTTGAGCCGGGCAGTGATCCGGCCTTTGCCACAGCGCTCAAAATGGCCGGATTTGAGGATGCGACCGGCGCGGGTGAATTGGGCGGGCGCAGTGACTTTGGCGGGGCGCAATGCGTCATGCGCGCGCCCGATGGCGGGCTGATCGCCGGGTCGGACCCGCGCAAAGACGGCACGGCATTGGGGCGCTAAACCATAAGAAACCAAACCATAGAAAACCAACAGGGGCGCTCCGATGGGCGCCCCTGTTATGATCCGTCAGACCAATCTTACGTCATCCCAACATGCCAACAGGCAGCCCAATGCCCGCCCTCATGTTTGGCAAAAGGCGGCGCTTCGCGTTGGCAATGCCCTCCGGCCTTGTCACAGCATTTCCGATACCGACACCCGACCCCATCAAAGGCTAAGGTCTGGGTCGGCAGGGTCTTGGGCGCATTCGCCCCGCCATTGCGGCGATGACTTGGATCGGGCTCCGGCACAGCGGACAACAGCACCTTGGTGTAGGGATGTTCTGGAGCGTCATAGATCATGTCCCGACCCGCCATTTCCACCATATGTCCGCGATGCAGGATTGCGATGTCATGGGAAATATGGCGCACCACGGACAGGTCGTGGGCGATGAAAACATAGGTCAGCCCCAATTCCTGTTGCAAATCCTGCATCAGGTTCACCACCTGCGCGCGCACCGACACGTCAAGCGCCGAGACAGGCTCGTCGGCGATGATGAGCTGCGGTTTAAGCGCCAGTGCCCGCGCAATGCCGATGCGTTGACGTTGGCCCCCGGAAAAGCTGTGTGGAAACCGGTCGATGGTCTCCACGGGCAGGTTCACCAAGCGCAACAGCTCGACCACCTGATCACGCGCCTCATCAAGAGAGGACACCAGACCATGCACCAGTAAAGGCTCGGCAATGAGTTCAAGCACCTTCATCCGTGGATTGAGGCTGGTGTAGGGATCTTGGAAAATGAGCTGAATATTGCGGGTCAAACGCCGCAACGCCTCGCCTTTCACAGCCGTGATATCCTTGCCCTCGAAAAACACCCGCCCGTTGGACAGGGGCAAGCGGCGCATGATCGCGCGACCCAGCGTGGACTTGCCGGAACCGGACTCGCCGACAAGGCCAAGCGTCTTTCCACGCGCCAAATCAAAGGTGATATTGTCGAGCGCCTGGACCTTTTTCGGCGGCCCCCAAAGCCCTTCGCGTGGGCCATCGAAAGTCACGCACAGCCCGCGCACCGACAAAATCGGCGGCTCGGATGGCACAGGGTGGGCGGGGTTGAACCGGTTGGACAGATCGGTCATCGGGCATGCACCTCCGTGGTTTTGGCCACATCCGCCCAAGCCGGAAGCGACGGCGTCCAGCAGGACACCGATCCGCCCGCAGGCGTCTCTTGCCGTGCGGGTTTGGTATCGCATTGGCGTGACGCCACCGGACAACGCGATTGAAACGCGCAGCCCTTTGGCGGGTGTAATAGACTTGGCGGTGCGCCCTCAATGGACACGAGCCGATCACGACGATCATCCAAGCGCGGGGTCGAGCGAATGAGGCCTTGGGTGTAAGGATGTTCGGCCTGTTCAAACACGGTTGCCGCACTGCCCGCCTCGACAATCGAGCCCGCATACATCACCGCCACCCGCTCACATAGCCCGGCCACGATGCCAAGATCATGGGTGATCAAAACGATGGACAGGCCCATGGACTTTTGCAAATCGGCCAAAAGATCAAGCACTTGCGCCTGAATGGTCACATCAAGCGCTGTGGTGGGTTCATCTGCAATCAAAAGGTCCGGCTCACAAGCGATGGCCAGAGCGATCATCACGCGCTGGCGCATCCCGCCGGAAAACTCATGCGGATATTGCGCCATACGACGGCGCGGTTCGGTGATGCCAACGGCCTCAAGCAACTCAACCCCGCGCGCAAAGGCTTGGGGCTTCGAGAGCTTCATATGCCGCCGCAACACCTCGATCAGATGCGCACCGATGGTCATCAGCGGGTTGAGCGAAGTCATCGGATCCTGGAACACCATCGACAGGGACTTGCCGCGCAAAGTGGCTGCCTTCTTTTGCCCCTCCGGCGTCAAAAGCGACTGACCTTTCCAAAGAATATCCCCCGAGACAATAGAGCCCGGCAGACCAATAAGCCCCATAATAGCCTGCGCGGTCACGCTTTTGCCGGAGCCACTTTCCCCGACCAGCGCCAAAGTTTCCCCCGGCATGACCGAAAAAGAAACCCCGCGCAGGCCCTGAACGAGGCCCGACATTGTATCGAATTCCACGTGAAGATCGCGGACGTCTAGGATGGGTGTGGGTTGTGCGTATGCCATTTTTTCACTTTCCGATCTGATCTGAGGTCAGGTCTTTTTTGCGCGCCGCATTTTGGCGGCACGGCCACGGGCGTAGCGTTTTTCACGTTCGGCAGGTTCCGTCGTGACCCGCAGCCAGTTGGCGAAAAGGTTGATTGAAAGCACCGTCATCGCGATGCAAAGCCCCGGGAAGGTGATCGGCCACCACGCGATCATCATGTAGTTTTTGCCCCCTGCCACATCGAGGCCCCAGCTCGTCGCGGGGGGTTGCACCCCGAGACCCAGAAATGAAAGCGCCGCTTCGGCCAAGATAATATTGGTGAATTCAAGGATCGCCAGCGTCAGCAGTGGCGAAATCAAGTTTGGCAGGATGTGTTTGAGGATGATCCGCGCGCTTTTGCAGCCGACGACCTCGGCCGCTTCGACAAAGGGCGTTTGGCGCAACGACATCACGATCCCACGCACCACACGGGTGTAAATCATCCAGTTGGAAAAGGCCAAAACGATGATGATCGTCGCGGTTGATGGCCCAATCACAGCAACCAAAAGCAGGGTCAAAAGCAGGCCCGGAAAGGCAACCTGAACATCCACGACCCGCATGATCAACGCATCGGTCAGCCCGCCTTTGTAGCCTGCCACAAGCCCGGCCATGACGCCGAAAGACCCGGCCAGCGCCACAACCGACACGGAGACCAACAAGGACGAGCGCGCGCCAAACAAGAGCCGAGAGAGAATGTCGCGGCCCAGCATGTCCGTGCCAAGCACATAGCCGCTGACGCTGCCCTCCATCCAAATGGGCGGCTTGAGCCGCGCCATCACCGATTGCGCGGCCGGGTCATGGGGCGCAAGCAGAGGTGCAAACACGGCGGCGAGCACCAAAAGGACGAGAAAGGCAAAACCAGCAAAGCCCGCTTTGTCCCGCCACAGCTCATTGAGAAAGCGCCCAACGGGTGCGAATGACATGAGAGTCCTTTGTGTTGTGGAGGTGTCAGACATCGAGGGTGAGGTGAGTGTCATGGGTCAAGCCTCCTTGATCCGTGGGTCGATCAGCTTAAACAACACATCGAGCCCGATGTTGACCAAGACGATGCCGACCGCGACGACAAAGACGATGGCTTGCAGTAAGAACAGATCGCTGTGATTGATCGCCTTCATCGCGGTAAATCCTAGGCCGGGCCAGGCAAAGACCGTCTCAACCACCACCGTGTACCCCGCCCATGCGCTGATCACTTCCCAGCCAACGAGCGTCAAAACCGGGACAAGCGCGTTGCGCATGGCGTGTTGAAACAGCACCCGACCAAACGGCATCCCGCGCGCCTTGGCGGTGCGCACATATTGTTGGTTCAACTCGTTGATCACCGAGGACCGCACCAGCATCATGATCCGCGCCATGGACGGCACGGCCAGCGTGAGCGCCGGTAGGATCATATGCGCGAGTGAGCCGGAGCCAAAGGTCGGCACCCAGCCAAGCCCCACCGCAAACACCATGATCAGCAAAAGCCCAAGCCAGAATTGCGGCACGGACAGCCCCGTCAGGCTCAGCCCGACAACGATGCGATCAAACAGACCATCGGGACGCACGGCAGCCAAAGCGCCAAGTGGAATACCAACCACCGTCGCCAGCAACAGCCCCACCCCGATCAACTCAAGAGTTTTGGGTAATTTTTCAAGCACCACCTCAAGCGCTGAGCGGCGCTGCCAGAGACTTTCGCCAAAATCGAACCGCATCAGATCGCCCACAAAACTGATGAACTGCGCGTCCATCGGGCGATCCAAGCCGAATTGTTGCTCAAAGGCGGCGCGTTGCGCATCCGTGGCCGACAACGGCAACATCACTTGCGCCGGATCGCCAATCATTCGGGTCGCGACAAACACCACAATCGTTACGCCAAGCACCACAAGGAATCCCTGAAGAGATCGCCTTAATATGAACGTCCCCATGAGTCCGCTCCATTCCTGAAAATTGCGAGGGGCAGAGCCAACCCATGGTCCGCTCTGCCTGTGAGGTTGAAAAATGCCGACCGATCACTCGGTCACAGACATTTCCTTGACCAAAAGTTTGGCGTCGATGCGGGGGGTCCAATTCAACCGCTCGCTGAGGCCATAAACGTCTTCTTGATTGAGCAGCGGCGCCAAGTAATCAAGATCATAGGCCTTTTGCGTGATCTCATCATAAAGTGCCGCGCGGGCCTCAACATCGGTTTCCGAGCGGGCGGCCTGAATGGCGGCGGCCATTTCTTCATCGACGTTGGAGGCATAGCTTGCACCGAACTCCAAAGCCGCGGTCAGCGGACGATCCGCATCAAGCAACTCGTCGGAATTGGTCACAAAAATCGCGTCAGGACGGCTGTTTTTGTCAAAGAGCTGATTGAGATATTCACCGAATTCCTCGATGCGGATGTCCACATCCAAACCGATTTCCGCCCAGTAAGACCCCACGGCCTCGATCAACTCGCGGTCTTTCAACCACCGACCAGATTCCCCCACGAGGGTGATCTTTTGGCCTGTGGCCCCCGCCTCTTCGATCAGCGCCTTAGCTTGCTCTGGGTCATAGGTGTAGGCGGGCAGGCTGGTGTTAAAGCCAAAGCTTTTCGGGTTCACAAGCTGGCCTTTGACCGGCTGTGCATTGCCGACAAACAGCGCCTCGGCCAAAGCCGCGCGGTCGATTGCAAGGTTCATCGCCTTGCGCACTTTCGGGTCTTGCATCACCGGGTTGGCGGTGGACAGCACCAGCGTAGAGGTCTCAAGCCCCTGCGCGGTGATCGCTTTTGGCACGGCTGCGGCAAATTCCGGGTAGAGGTTGCGGATCACATCCAACTCCCCCGCCATCAACCCCGACAGGCGCGTGCCCGGCTCGCTGACAAAACGGTAGGTGACATCATCAATCTCCGGCGCATCGCCCCAATAGGCATCATTGCGCACCAACGTGATGCTTTCACCGCGTTCCCAATGGGAGATTTCATATGGACCGGTGCCGATGGGCGTCATGCCAAATTCGGGATCTGCGGAATAGCGCGCCGGAACCATTTTCATCCAATACATCCGCGCCGGCAGCACCGGGTCAGGGGATTTGGTGGTGATATGCACAGTCAGATCATCCACCTTAGCGGCGCTTTCAATCGTGCCCAGATAGGCCATTTGTTCCGAATTATAGTCCGGGTTGATGATCCGCAGGACAGAGGTGACAACTGCGTCGGCATTGAACGGCTCGCCGTTGGTAAAGCTGACATCGGGCTTCAGTTTGAATTCCCACGTCAACGGATCAACCTGTGTCGGCATCTCGAGAGCAAGGCCGGGAACCAGCACGCCATCGGGGGTGCGCTCCAGCAGCGTTTCAAAAATATTGTCAGTGATGGCGCGTTCCGCCCCGTCGTCGCGTTGTTGCGGATCAAGGGTGGTCGGCTCAGACCCGATGGCAATGGTCAGTCCGGCGGCATAAAGCGGGGCGGCGGCGCCTAGAAAAAGCGCGGATAAGAGCGCGCGCGGAAGCGTGGCCCGAAAAGCGGTGCGTGTAAGTGCGTTCATCTTTTTTCCCGTTGGCTAAGGAGGTCATGGCCTGATTGGCTCAGGTGTTTTTTGACGAGTGCCGACATTCCCTCACCAAGCCTAGGAAGCAGTCGAAAAAACTGTCAACGACTTCGTGACAACAAAAAGGCCTTGGGACCATCGGCTTCAACTTTCGCACAAATATTGTGCAAATTTATTGCACTTCAGGCCTCAAACGCCCGCAACAGAATACGAAACTCGGGTCACGAACGCGAGAAAATCGAAAATCTGTATCCAATATTGCAGTGCAGCAGAATCGGATGGCAGAGTCTCACCAAGCGTCGCACGGAGCGCCCCCAGACTCGCATCGGGGCATATTTCTATGAAAACAACGAAATATTACATGGTTTAGCGTTTAGAAATGCGCATATTTCGATCAAACCCGCCCGCAGAGGGAAAATTAACAAAATCACTTGTCAGTCATTTTAGTATACCATATACAAAAAATCGAGTTTAGGCATTCCCATCCCTCAAACTCCAAGATACGCCGCACAAAAGCGCCGCACAGTGAATGACAGATCCCGCATGACCGCGCCCCGCCAAACGCGTCGGGCCGTCCTTTCAAGCCGGACAATCACAGCGGCCCTGCGCAACGAAAGATATGACTGATCCAATGAAACGCACCCTCCTCATCACCGGCGCGGCAAGCGGCATCGGCGCGGCCATCGCCCGGCGGTCTGCCGGTCCTGACACCGCCCTCCTCTTACACACCGGCAAAAACGCCGATGCCCTTGAGGCCGTCGCCCAAGACTGTCGCGCGGCAGGTTCGGAGGTTGTTTTGGAACTCGGCGATCTCGCCATTCCCGCCACATGCACCCGTCTGATCACCGCCGCCAAATCCGCGTTCGGACAGATTGATCAGATCGTCAGCAACGCAGGCAAGGCCTCAAAAGCGCCTTTTGGCAGCTTCACCCATGATGATTTGATGCGCGACTTTGCAATGATGCCCGGCGCATTTGCTCTTTTGGTATCAGAGGCCCTCAGCGAGCTTGAACGCTCGCCCTGCGGCCGCGTGATCGCCATCAGCTCCTTCGTCGCCCATGTGCATGGCAAAGCGGGCACAAGCTTTCCCACAACCTCCGCCGCAAAGGCCGCCATTGAAGCCTTGGTGGCCGCGCTCGCGCTGCAACTTGCGCCCACGGGGACCACAGTGAATGCGGTGGTGCCGGGCTTCACCCGCAAACAGGGCGGTGGACATCTCGCGGTGTCACCAGACACGCTGTCTGCCGCCATGGCCGCCACCCCCACCGGGCGGCTCACCGAACCCAGCGACATCGCTGCAACCGTCGCTTTCTTGCTGTCCCCAGAAGCCCGCCAGATCACCGGCGCGACCGTGCATGTCGATGGCGGTTTAACCCTAGGCTGATCCAGACCATGACCGACATCCCCCTCTACCTCGAACTGGCCGCCGTGCTCATCGCCACCGGCTTCATTGCGGGCATTATCGCCGGGCTTTTGGGCCTCGGTGGCGGCATTGTCCTTGTTCCCGCTTTTTATTTTCTTTTTTCCTCAATGGGGTACGAGAGCGCGCATCTGATGCAGGTCTGCGTTGCCACGTCGTTGGCCACCATTGTCGTCACCTCTTTGCGCTCGGTTCAATCGCATCGCAAACGCGGCACGGTTGATATGGATATCCTGAAAACATGGGCCCCCGGCATCGTGATCGGCGCGGTGATCGGGGCTTTTGTCGCCACCCGGCTGTCCTCGCACATCCTGTTGGGCATTTTCGGTGTTTTGGGCATGATCGTTTCGGCCCAAATGGCCTTTGGCGGCCCCAAAGAGACCGGAACCGAACGCCTGCCGCGCGAACCGTTTCGCTCGGCGTTGAGTTCGGCCATCGGATTTTTGTCGGTGCTCATGGGCATTGGCGGCGGCTCTTTTGGGGTGCCAGTCCTAACCCTTTCGGGCCTCACGATGCACCGCGCGGTCGGCACGGCGGCGGGCTTTGGCCTGTTGATCGCGCTGCCATCTTCGGTGAGCTTCGCGCTGCATGGCTGGGCACTTGAGGGCAAACCGCCCTTTTCGCTGGGCCTCATCAACCTCCCGGCCTTTGCCGCCACGATTTCGATGACGCTGATCTCCGCTCCAATGGGCGTGGCTTTGGCGCATCGGCTTCCGGCGAAAAAGCTCAAACGCATTTTCGCCGTCTTCCTGTTGATCACGGCGGGGCGGATGTTGATGAAAGCCTTTTCGATGTGACCAATGGCGGTCGGGCGTCACGCAATGGTCACGCCCATCCCACCCAAAATGCGCCGTACCGTGCCCACGGCAGAGCGCGGCGTATAGGCCCCGCTCACCCCGCCCAGGGACTGCGATGCGACGCGGATGTCCCATTCAAGCCCCTGTCCCTCAACGTGAATATGATGTTCCATTGTCTTTTTACCCGGCTCAGCCACCACCCGGCTGACCGTGCGATCAAAGCCAAGCCCGGCCAGCGCGACGGCGGCATGCACGTTCACATTGCGCGGGAATGTGAGACAGGCCTCACGCGCCGTGCCGTCAAAAACCGCGCCCTCCGCCGTCTCAGACAGGCCAAGGCTCGGCCCGCTTTTGACCGTCGTGATGCTGACGCGCTCAATCACATCGCGCCCATCGGCCAAGCCGTCCAGCGCCAGAACGGCACCATGAGGAACAAAAAACCGCGTGCCGTGTGTGGCACAGGCCGCGCGCAGCGCCTGCTCAGTTTGCAGCACGGACAGCGCGGTACAGCTAAAGCCACACAGATCGCTTTTGGCCAAGATCGCCGCGCCGTGATCATGGATCACCTCTGGCACGGCGGCTTCGATCACCAAGTCCACATCACGCGCCAGCGCCTGCGCCATATCCGTCAGGATCAGCGCTTCAGGAACCCCTTCTGGCTGACGCCGCCCGGCCAGCACATAGGACACCTCAACCCCCGCCATCTCGGCCAAGGCCTCGTAGATGGCACAGCCGATTTTACCCGCACCAATGATGCCAATTTTACGCTGTGGAGCACTGTGATGTTCGGTCATGAAAGCGGGCCTTTTGGTCAGGAGGAAAGCTCACCAAAACAACCATTAAAATGATTTTTTGTAAATAAAAAACAATGCCTTAAATCACATTTATCACCCCTAAATCCACCACGGACTTAGGGGCAAAACGGCTGTCAAAAACGTCCTGCTTCGCTATTGAGACAGGGCCACTGGCCCCTGATCCTCATAGACATCTCCCGGCCCCGGATTGGCCGCATTTGAAGCACCGCCAAAGTGGGTCATGATGCCCCAAACCGCGTTCAAAGCGGTCTGAACCGCGCCTTCGACCCATGCCGGGGTCCAGCTCACACTGTCGCCCGCAAGGAACATTCCGCGATGCGCAGCGGAGTGATCCGCCTGCATGAAATGACCATAGACGCGACGATTGTACCGATAATGCCCCGGCAATGCGCCTTTGAACGCTCCAAGGAAATTCTCATCCGCCTCCCAACTGATGCATTTCGGCACACCCCGGATATGAGAAGCAATATCCACGCCGGGATAGATTTTTTCCAAGGCGTTCAACGCCAAATCAACCCGTTTTTCATCCGACAACGGCAAGAGTTTCAACGCATCCGTCATCCACGAATACGACAAGCATATTACCCCCGGCGCGTCCGGCCCATTGTCAAAGAAATAGGTGCCCCGTGTGATCCGGTCGGTCAACGTCATCGACAACACAGGCCGCCCTGTCGCGGCGTCCATGTCGGTCCAAAACGGCCGATCCACCATCACGAATGTCTTCGCCGCCTGCATGTAGCGCGTGCGGTCGAGCGCCATCCAGAGCGGTTGGGCAAACAGGTCTTCTTCGACGTCAATCGCCGTGGTCAAAAGGTGGCTCTGGCAGGTTGCGAGCACCGCCTCATAGGCGACTTCGTTGTCCCATTGGTCGCGCACCGTGAAGGATGTGTCAGACGCTGCACGCGAAATATGCGTCACCCGTGACCGGGTCGCACCACCATGCAGAGAGGCCAGAGAGGTGCCCTCCGGCCAATGCGCGCAGGGCGGCGTGGCGGTCCATAGACGGCGCAAAACATTCTCAACCCCGCCGACCACATAGCGTTGATCGTCGTCAAAGCCCAAAAGATTAACCCGCAGGATTTCAAGCATGGAATTGGGGAAATCTGAATCCCAACCGCCAGTCCCAAATCCCACTTGGCCAAAGACCTCGCGATGGCGAAAGCTCAGATTTTGAAAGGCCTGCGAGCTTGTGACAAAGTCATAAAATGTGCGCTCATCCCAGGCCTCGACGATCGGGTCCCAGAGGGCTTTGACCCGCGCTGCATCCTTGTCCCGAATGGCCGCTTGCAGCTCGCCAAAGCCAACCCCTTGCTCCAAAGCATCGCTATAGGCCACCGCAATTTCGCGATACATATCGGGTAAATCATTGAGATCGCGCGCGAAAAGCGTTTCTCCTTCAAGGTCGATCACGGTGGACCCTGCGGCCTTGGTCAGCGGATTTGGAAAGGGTTTTGTTTGTAACCCCATGAGGTTCAGGTAGTGATAGAAGCTCGCCGACGAGATCGGAAACCGCATCCCGCCCATCTCCGCAATCACATCCTGGGTGCCATCAAACACCTCAGAGCGGAGCCGCCCGCCAAATCGAGAGGCCTCATAAATCACTGGACGCAGCCCTAATTTCATCAATTCATAGGCCGCAATCACGCCAGCCGCGCCAGCGCCGATGATGGCCACCTGCGCACCATGACTGTCGCGCGGTACGGCCCCCAACCCCGCCGGATGGGCGAGCCAATCATCGTAGGCAAAGGTAAAATCAGGACCAAAAGCGGTCAGAGGTTTGGAGGATGTCATCGGGTCTCTCTTTGTCTCAATGGAAATGTCTCAAGGAAAGCGGGTCGGTGAAAAAGACGTTAGGTCGCAAGCCGGGGGACGTCCAGCGACCAAATCCGCAACCAATGCTGCGGTCATCGGAGCGGAGGCAAGGCCGATATGGCCGTGCCCAAAGGCGTAAACCACGTCTTTGGACCGGGTGGATCGACCGATCACGGGCTTGCCGTCTGGCGTCGAGGGACGATTGCCCTGCCAACGCGTAACCTGTGAAACTGTCACCCCTGACAGAGCCGGGTAGCTCCGCGTCAGATGCTCAAAAAGGATCTCGGCCCGCGCCCAATTTGGCGGTGCATCTGGCGCGGCGAGTTCCACCTGCCCGGCGGCGCGCAGGCCACCACGGGTGGTGACATTGGCCATTTTTCCATCCTGCGGCATGATTGGAATGTCGAGTGTGAACGGCGCATCTGTAAGTTCGACATGATAGCCGCGTTCGGCGGCCAAAGGCACCGGGTCTCCCAACGACGCGGCCAGTGGGACGGAGGCCAGACCCGCCGCAATCACCGCCAGATCACAGGCCATATCGCCATTGTCACAGCGCAGCCCGCGCAACTGCCCTGCGGGCAGATCAAACCCAATCACACGGTCCCGCCGAAGCACCGCGCCCTGCCCGGTCAACCAGTCGGCAAGCCCGGCGACATAGCCGCCGGGATCGGTGCAATGCGCCCCGTCTTTGATCAGGACGCCAAACCGATAGGCAGGGTCAAGCGCGGGGGCGGCGCGGCGCAAAGCCTCGCCCTCAACCTCAACCATCACCACGCCATTGTCGCGTCGAAGCTCCCACCCGAACGCCTCCGCCTCATACGCTGCCCGCTCGCGAAAGGCGTAAAGGAGCCCGTTTTGCACGATCAAACCCGACAGACCCGCACGCGCAGCAAGGTCGATATGGCGCTGCGGCGCATCCGCAAGCAGGCCAGAAAGAGCGCGCGCCGTGCGCGAAACCTTGTCGCCGGTCGCCCCGGCCCAGAGAAAGCGCACAAGCCACGGCGTCAACGCGGGCAGATCACGCCAGCGGATGGTCAACGCCCCGCGTCGATCGGCCAGCATTCTCGGCACCCTACGCCACAGCCCAGGCTGCGACATCGGCAGGATCGACGCCGGGCTGATAAACGCGCCGTTGCCGTAGCTGGCGGCATGGGGCGCGCCGGGCGGTGCCGGGTCTATCACCGTCACACGATGCCCCTCTTGCAAAAGTGCTGCGGCGACACTGATGCCAACAATTCCGGCACCGATGACGGCGATATGTTTGCCCTGCGGCTGTGTCATGACAGCTCCGTTTGACATGAAAAATGCTGTGATTGGGGCCGCTCGCCTGTCGCAAGGTTCAAAGCCTGACATGACAATGACACAGGATATAGAAAAGAAAATGGTTGAAATATGCATTCTGGCATGACTTTTACTCATGACGATCTTCAACGCATTTTTTTTCAAAAGGATCGCGCCTTTGCGCCGTTTCATCCCCTCCCTCTCCGCGCTGGAATGCTTTGATCTGGCCGCGCGACATCGTAGCTTTACCCGCGCTGCCGAAGACCTTGGCCTCACTCAAAGCGGGGTGAGCCGACAGATCAGCGCGCTGGAGCAGTTTCTTGGGGTGCGCCTGTTTCAACGGATTGGATCACGGCTGGTGCTGACCGAGGTCGGGGTGCAGTATTGGCGCGAGATTGACCCGCTTTTGGCTGGGTTAGAAAAGGCGGCGCTGGATGCCGTGCGCGGGCAAAGGCGTGAAGAGGCTTTGATCCTTCGGACCAGCCCAGGGTTTGCCGCGCGTTGGCTTTTGCCGCGGCTCGGTGGATTTCTCGCCGCCCATCCAGAGGTTATTTTGGAGGTGATCGAGGCGGAAGGGGCCAGTGATTTCACCACATCCCCCGCCGATCTGGCCATTGTACGTGGCACTGGGGCGGCCGCAGATGTGCGCAGTGATTGGCTTTGCGCCGAAACCCTGACTGTCGTCGCCGCCCCCAAACTGATCGCGCCCAGCGCGTCTTTGGATCACCTCGATTTCGCTCGCATCCCCACGCTGCAAAACGCGACCCGCCCGAGTCTTTGGATGACATGGCTGCGCCTCTCAGGCACCGCACACAGCGGCGCGATCCGTGGTGTGCGGCTGGGCCACAGTGGCCTGCTGATCCCTGCGGCCTGTGCTGGGCTTGGTCTGGCCGTGGTGCCGCGATTTTACGTCGAAGAAGACCTTCGCCAAGGGCGACTTTGGGAGCCATTTGGGCCAGCGGTGACCTCTCCCGAGAGCTATTGGATTTTGCGACCTGAAGAGCGCGCGCATCACCCGCAGATTATGGACTGCGTCACTTGGCTCAAACGCGATATGAAGCGCCAAAATGCGGGACCCCCCTCTCTTTAGACGCGTTAGACACGACATATCAGCCGCCCCTAAGACAGCTGAAGCGTGGCGCTTGGATCAACCATCACCTTGCATTGGGTCGTACGTTGACGCAGCGCCTCAAAGGCAGCAGGCATCTCGGCGAGCGTCACCGTGTCCGAAATCAAATGCTGTGGTGCATAGGTTCCGGCATCCAACGCGCGGATCGCCATTTCGAACTCTGACATGTTGAAAAACACCGACATCACGATCTCGACCTCTTTGGAGATGGCGCGAAAGCTGTTCATGTGATCGGGGGCCGTGCACAGCCCCAACACAACGACCTTGCCCCGAGGCGCGACAAGGTCGACACAATGATCAATCAACCCCGGTTTGCCGACGCATTCAAACACCATCTCTGGCGACCCGCCACAGGCTTGGGTCAACGTGTGCGCAAGATCGGGGTCTGAGACGATGAAATCCGTCGCGCCAAGTTGCATCGCCCGGTCCCGTTGGTGATCGTGCATGTCGACCACAACAACGCGGCTCGCGCCCATGCGCCGCGCCCAAAACGCCACGGCAAGGCCAATGGCCCCGGCCCCAACGATCGCCACGGTCGCACCCGGCCTCATCTTGGCCCGCATGATCCCATGCAGCGCCACCCCCAAAGGTTCAGCCAACGCGCCATCCGCAGCAGAAATACCCCAAGGCAATTTGCGGCACTGCAGTACATCCAACGCCGCATATTCGGCAAAGCCGCCGCCGATGAGAGCGAATTGCGCACACCACGCCGGTTCGCCGCGCAGGCACGCGGGACAGGTGCCGCAGCCTTTGAGCGGAGCGGCGGAGACGTGATCGCCGGGTTTGAGGTGGGTCACACCCGCGCCCACGTCGATCACTTCGCCCGAAAACTCATGACCAATCACCTCGCCGCCCTGAAGGCCAAAGGTGGCGTCTTCGGTCATGTGCAAATCCGAGCCACAGATGCCACATCGGCAGACTTTGAGCAGCACTTGCCCACGCCCTGCCTCAGGCTTTGCCACTTCATTGAGGCAAAGCGGTTGGCCCAGAGCCTTGAAAACGGCGGCTTTCATGGCTTTTCCTCCACGATCAATTTACGCCGAACCGGGAACCAGGCGTGATCTCCCCATTTTTGTATGAGGCCCCAGACCCCGCCCCGCGCGTAGAGCGCAATCACCAAGGTGAGCAGGCCCAGCACGATCAAATAGGCCGAGCCGAATTCGCCAAACAGGCGGTCGGCGAGAAAGTAGATCAACGCGCCGATCAATACGCCCTCAATCGCACCAATGCCACCCACCATGACGATGAAAATCGACATCGAGCCCCAAAACGGATCAAAACCCGCCGACGGTGTGATCCTGAGCTGCGCCATATAATAGATCGCCCCGGCAAAGCCTGTGCCAACCGCAGCCGCGATAAAGATATAGAACCGCAGCCGACCGACATTGACGCCTTGGCTGGCGGCGGCCACCGGATTGTCACGCATCGCCGTCAATGCAAGCCCAATGCGAGAGCGTAACAACCAATAGCTGCCGCCAATGGTGGTGAGCAACAGGAGCGCACAGAGCAGGACAAAACCAACCTCGCGCTCATGCTGGCTATATTGGGTCATCACCCGCAAGGTCAGACCCGCCCCCGCATTGACATAATCAATGTTCGAGGTCGCCAGTCGCACCGCTTCGGCCACGACCCATGTGCCGATGGCAAAATAAGGCCCGTCCAGACGCCGCAGCAACAGATAGGTCGGCACCGCCAAGATCGCAGGCGCGATGAGCGACAGCAGCACAGCAACAAAAGGGTTTACGCCAAAATTCTGCGCCAGAACGAAAAGCAGATAGCCCGAGACGCCGATAAAGGCCTGTTGGCCGACGGAGACCAGCCCGGCATAGCCCGCCAGCAGGTTCCACATCTGCGCAATGGCGATGTAGCACGACAGTTCAATGGCCCAGCGGATGTTGCCCGAACTCGCCCACCACGGCATGGCAACAAGCGCCACAAGAAGGGCGAGGCACAGCGTCATGGCGATCCGGCTGGATCGGGTCGCGCGGACGACCTCGGTGTGATGTGGTTTAGATGTCATGTGTCCCTGCCTCATTTTTTGCGCGCCATGATGCCTTCGGGCCGTGTGGCCAGCACCGCGAGAAAGACGAGATGTCCGAAAAGAATGCCCAAGCCCGGATCAATCCGAAGACCGATGGCTTGCGCCACGCCAAGCACCATTGCGCCCAAGAAGGCGCCCCAGACCGACCCCATGCCGCCGATGATCACCGCTTCAAACGCGTAGATCAACTGGGCTGAGCCATCAGACGGCGACACCGTGGCGCGCAATGCGGCAAACACGGCGGCCAGCCCCAGAATGCCAACGGCAATGGCCGTGGCGATGGCATAAATGCGTTTGGGGTCGACCCCGGTCATCGCAGCGGCTTCAGTATCGGCAGCGGCAGCGCGCAGGCCGCGACCAAAGCGCGAAAACCGCAGCACCGCATCCAAACCACCGGTCAGCACGAGAGCCGTGATCAAAACGATCACGGGCAAGAGCCCGACATAGATCGAACCGATCTGAAAACTTGCGCTGGCGATGTCGGAATTGGGCAGGCTGCGCGTGTCCGCCGACCAGAGTTCCAACATGAAATTCTGTAAAGCGATGGACAGGCCGAAGGTGGCGATGAGTGACGGCAAAGGATCGGCGCCGACCACTTTGTTGAGGATGAATTTTTGTAAAACCCACCCGATCACCACCGCGATCGGCACGATCACAACGATCAGCCCAAGGTTGCCAAAAGGCAGCACCCCAGCCAGTGAGACGGCGATGAGTGACAAGAGGATCATCACATCGCCATGGGCGATATTGACGATCCGCATCACGCCAAACATCAACGCCATGCCCAGCGCATATTGCGCATACATTCCGCCCAAAAGGACGCCTTGGATCACTGCATCAAGCCACTGCATGAGACGCTCCAAAATAAGCCGCGGCGATGACGTCGCGGGGGATGTCCTGTGAGGCGCCGGTCAATGTGATGCGTCCTTCGAGCATACAATACAGGCGATTTGAGGCCTCCCGCGCGAGGCCAACGTCTTGTTCGACCAGTACGATGGCGGTGCCAGAGGCACTGATTTCGGGGAGGATTTCATAAATTTCACGGATCACTTTGGGCGCAAGGCCTAGACTGATCTCATCGCACAACAGCACCTTCGGCTGGCACAAAAGCGCGCGCGAAATCGCAACCATTTGCTGTTGTCCACCGGACAGATCCTCGATCGGTTGCCGCCGCTTTTCGCGCAGGATCGGGAACAGATCGAACAGGTGCTCGCGGGTCCATAGCCCCTCGCCTTCGGGCAGGCGCGCATTGTCAATCGCGATGCGCAGGTTTTCCTCAACCGTCATGCCAACAAAAAGCCGTCGACCTTCGGGCACCATGGCGATGCCACGCCGGACCATCATATGGGCGGGTGTGCCCCCCACCGGCTGACCTTCAAAGCGCACCATGTCGCGCGCGACGGGCAAAAGCCCGAAAATGGATTTCAGAAACGTCGATTTCCCGGCCCCGTTCGCACCGATCAGGGCAACGACCTCGCCCGGTGCAAGATGCATGTCTATGCCGAACAATGCCTGAAAATCGCCATAGCCTCCTGTGAGGCCATGCGTCGATAAAATGGCTGTGTCACTCATGCTTCGATCCCCATGTAAACGCGCTGCACCTCGGCGTCTTGCATGACGGCGTCCGGGGTGCCTTCGGCGATTTTGACGCCAAAGTTGAGCACCATGACCCGGTTTGCCACCGCCATGAGCGCATGCAGCACATGTTCAATCCAAATGATGGTCACGCCTTGGTCGCGCACCCGGCGCACCAAATCGACCAGCTCGGCCCCTTCCGCTTCGGTCAAACCGCCCGCGATCTCGTCAAGCAGCAAAAGTTTGGGCCGCCCCGCAAGCGCGCGCGCCAGTTCAAGCCGTTTGCGGTTCAACAACGTCAGGCTGCCTGCCGCCGTGTTGGCATAGGGCAACAGCCCACAGTCGCGCAGCACCTCGGCGCAATAGTCATTGGCCTCCGCTTCGCTCATCCGGGCGCTCATCATCGCCGGAACCAACAGGTTTTCAAACGCTGTCATCGCACCAAAGGGTTGGGGCACCTGATAGGTGCGCCCGATCCCGCGTTTGCAGCGTTTGAACGGTGGTTCGGCCCGTAACGGAGAGCCATCCAAAGACAGCTCCCCGCTATTCGCGGCCAAATCGCCACTGATCAGGTTGAACAACGTGGTTTTCCCTGCGCCATTTGGCCCAAGAATGCCCAGCACCTCACCGCGGCCGACGTCAAAACTGACGTCTTCCACCACGGTGAGCGCGCCGAAACGCTTGGTCAGCCCTTTCGCTGACAAAATCGCCTGATCTGTCATGGCTGCGCCTTACGACCAGTCCAGCGGAAGCATCGCCGCCTCGGGGTGCAGAACATCCGGGTTGAGGGAGCTGTCGACGATTTTAAGGTCAAACGGCCATGTTTCCCCCTTGACCCATTGGCCGCCAAAGATCGGCGTTTTACAGATGTTCGGGTGCGGGCCATCGCCAAAGCGGATGGTGCCGACAAGCGTGTCGAGATCGGTGGATTTGAGCGCATCGCGGTTGGCCGCCCGGTCCAACGGGTCCTCAGAGCGTTTGAGGGTGTCGAGGACGACCTCCCAGAGCGCATGCGCATAGCCCAAAGGTTGGGTCCATTGATTGCCGGTCTCCGCCTCCCAAGCATCTGCAATATCGCGGCTGGTTTGGCCGGTCAGCGAAGAGATGTAAGGGAAGGCAGGCGTCCACCAGACTTCCGAGGACATCCCCACGCCCAAATCCCCCATCGCCTCGATCCCGGAGGGGAACAAGAGGGCTGCGGCCACAGTCACCACTTTGGGGTGGTAGTTTTGTTGGTTGCACTGGGTGATAAAGGTTTTGAGATCCGCGACATAGGTGATGCCGCCGACGATTTCGCAGTTGTTGTTTTTGAACTCTGCGATCTGGGCGGAAAAATCATTGGTGCGCGGTTCAAACATCGACGGTGCGAAGGCCTCAAACCCTGCGGCACGCACGGCAGGCGGCAGACCGTATTCGTCACTCCCCCATGTTTCACCATCAGCGTTGCGCGGGAACAGCATCCCGACCTTGCCGTTGGTGTCGATGGATTTCCACATGCCGGTGAACGTGCCCAACACATCCTCAAGCCCCCAAAAGAAGTGATAGGTCCAATCAAACGGCTGTTCGGCCCCGCCACGCGGCATGACAAAGGCCTGCCAGGGCGAGTTCGACGAAATACAGGGCACGCCGTAGAGTTCGCACTGATCTGCGGTCGGGTTGTTGATGTCCGTGGCCGAGGCAGGCAACATAAAATGCACCTCGTCGTTGAGGATCAAATCACCGGCAAGTTCAGCGGCTTTGTTGGGGTTCGATTGCGCATCCCGCAACAGGATTTCGACATTATAAGTCTCACCACCGATCTCGATCCCGTCTTTGACCAGATCCATGATCTTGGTGACGGTGTAATCATCGGTGTCGCCAAACAGAGACAGCGGTCCGGTCATTGGGCTGATCACCCCGATCTTGATGGTCTTTGCCCCCTTCGCCCGCGCCGCATGCGGCAATGCGATGGTGGCGGCCGTCACGGCGCCGAGGCCTTTCAGCAGGCTGCGGCGGTCAAGATGACTGTGCGGATGGATGTTCAGTGTCATGTTTAGGTCCTCCCTTAATTTTTATGCATCACGCGGCTCCTCCAAGCCTTTGGTCGTGACGCCTGTGCTGTGTCGTGCTGTGTGGCGAGCGGCCCCTACAGGCCGCGGGCCTTGGTCAGTCGAGTTCTGGCGCGGGACGCAGGATCAGCCCGCCGTCGATCACCATTTGTGATCCGGTGACATAGCCCGAGGCATTCGAAGCCAGATAAAGCGCCAGTGGTTTGATCTCATCGGTCTCGGCCACGCGGCCCAGACAGGACCAGCGCACGAAAGCCTGACGATCCTCGACATTCGCCATGCGTCCACCAGCGATATTGGTGATGAATGGCCCCGGACAGATCGCATTGACGCGGATGCCATAGCGGCCAAGTTCCATCGCCAACTGTTTGACCAGATGGCTGACCCCAGCCTTTGCGGGCATGTAGGGCGTGCCGACGATGCCATCGACATAAAAGGCCGCGATCGACGAGGTGGCGATGATCGACCCGCCGCGTCCTTGCCGTTTCATATGCCGGGCGGCGAGTTTCATCGTGTAGTAGATCGAGGTCAAATTGATCCCGATCACCTTATCCCAATGGGCGTCATCGAGATTGTCGATCTCACCGTCCGGGTTGCGGTGGCCTTCGGGGGTCAAGAACCCCGGCCCGGCATCCACACCCGCATTGGCAAACACCACGTCGATGCCGCCCTGACGTGCCGACACGGCATCAAACACCGCATCCATCGCCGCACGATCCGTGACATCAACCCTCTCGGCGTGGACTGTGCCCCGTGGGTCCGAGGCAGCGATCTCCGCCACGGTACGCGCAAGCTGATCTGCGTTGAGATCAAGCAAAGTCACATGCGCTCCCTGCGCCACCATGATTTCGGCATAGGCCCGGCCCAGACCAAAGGCGGCCCCGGTCACAAGGACGGATTTGCCCGCCACATCGAACATGTTCTCCAAAGACATGCGGTCTCCTCCCTTCGGTCCCGCAGGATCAGATGAACATATCTTTGTTGATCTCTAAGCCATTGGCCTCACAGTGATTGACGTAATGGTCGATGAACCAAAACACATCCGCTGTGAAATCATACTTGGCCTCATCATCAAAAAATTCGATGGCCCCGTTGATCCAAAACAGCGCTTTCATGCCGTTGGGATCATCGGAATAAAGCGTGTGCGCCGTGCCCGGCAATTCATAAACAAAATCGCCCGGACGAGAGATCCAGTCGTATTCGTAGTAGCCCCAAGACCCCTCCAGCGTGACCGCCGAGACGACACCGCGGTGTTTGTGCGTGCCGATCCGTCCGCCGCCTTTGACCCAAAGAATATTGGCCACCGAATTGCTGCGCACATCAAAGGCCAGGTGTTTGATCGCGGCACTGTCGCCAAACGGCACCCAAGGGTTATTTTTGTCATCTCCCGGGATGAACGCCCCCTCTTTGCCAAAGCGATTGATCATCGCCTCATGCGGCTCTGGCGGCAGTTTCGTGATAAGTTTTTGCTGTGTCATAGGTCCTCCCTTTCGCCCGTTTTTCAGGGCAGCACTCAACAGATCGGTCGGGAGGATTTGCGTCAAAGCAAATAATTTACGCCGCCTTGCAGCACGTCCAAAATGCGCGGGAATTACAATTTATGTCATAGGGTTACCTGCGATAAAAACTTAGCTTTGCGCCAGAATGTCGCAGCCTTTCTGCAATGCAGATTAATTATATGGTGAAATGACTTCATTATTTGCGTAATGTCTCGTCATGAAAACATCAGATGACGAAGAACAACTCCTCCATCGCGGGGGTCGCCCGACCTTAGCGGACCTGATTGACACGCTTGAGTTTAGCCCGTCGAAAGGCGCGATTGAGCTACATGGTGCGCGGATGGTGCTGTCGCGCGCGACCTTTGGTGCCGATCTTCAGGACGAATTGGTCCGCCGGTTTGGCGAACACGAGGCCAAGGTGTTGATGATGCGCCTGGGCTATCGCAACGGCCGCGAGGATGCGGAATTCATTCGCCAAGGCTGGCCCAATCTGGACATTGGCGATGCGTTCACCGCCGGGACGCGGCTGCATATGGTGACGGGCACAGTGCGGGTGGAGACCCTGCACAACGACTTTGATTTCAAAACGGATCGCTTTTCCGGTGACTTCCTATGGCATCAATCTGTCGAAGCCCTCGAATACCAACGCCGCCACGGGCGCGCACTTGCCCCGGTGTGTTGGGCCCAAACCGGCTATGCGGCAGGCTACGCCAGCGTCTTTTTTCGCAAACTCGTGCTCTACAAAGAGGTGAGCTGTGCGGCGATGGGTGACAAATCCTGCCGCGTGGTGGGCAAGACCGTGGATGGATGGGGCAAAGACGACCCGTTTGTGCGGATGTTCCTGGATGAGGTCTTGGTCAACCGGGCCGAAATGCCCTCGCGCCTCCGCAAGACTGCGGGCAAGACCGCGCCGATGGACAGCGCAGGCTTGGAAGATCGGGTTGTCGCGCCGGTACGTCACACATTGGAAAAAATCGCGCACGCTGGGTTGAACGCGTTGATCACAGGACCAGAAGGGGCGGGTTGCCGCCTTGCCGCCGCCTGGCTCCATGTCGCGCGGTTTGGTCACGGCAAGACCCACCGCTGTCACGCCACATCGCCACAGCTGCCCGCGCTTTTGGACAGCCTGCGCCAAACCATATCCGCCCCCGGCGCACGCGGGCAGACGCTGATCATTGAGGGGATCGAGGCGCTGACGGACGATCTTCAGGTGGCGTTAATCGACATGATCAAAACCGATGGCGTTCCCCCCGAAGCCCTTCTTCTTGTCGGGCTATCGCACCTGCCGCTGCGGCTGTTGCGGCGCGATACGGGGCTGCGATCTGAGTTGATATACGCGCTCTCTGTCTTGCCCGTCGCGATGCCGCCACTGTCCGCGCGACCGGATGACCTTGCCGATCTGGCTGCGTGCTATCTGGCCCAGATGCGCCCCAAACCGGGGCTTGAGGTGCTGTCGCTCACCGAAGAGGCGAAGGCCTTCATCCGCACCGCCGCCTGGCCCGGAAACCTGCCTGAATTGCGTGCGACGCTGCTACGCGCCGCGCTCTGTGCCGACGCGCCGCCTGTCATTGACCGTGAGGATCTCGACATGGCGCGGCTTGATCCGCAGCCCCCGGCACTGTCGCAGGGCGGGGATAATTTTTCTGAGCTTTGGGATCAGCTTGTGCCACTCTTTGAGGCCGGGATCGGCGTAGACACATTGGTGTCGCGGATCGAACAGCGGGCGGTGGCCGAGGCAGATGGCAATGTCTCCGCCGCCGCGCGGCTATTGGGCCTGAGCCGTCCGAAATTGGATTACCGGCTCAAAAACCCGGTCTGACTGTGCGTGATTACATCCCGCGCGCGCTTTGCACCACCAGATCGCGCAGCCATTTGTGCATCCGCGAGGCGTGGGTGCGCGCGGTCCAAACCATCTGAATTTGCACCGGCGTTGACACCGGACAGCGCGCGATAAAAAGCCCCGTCCCAAGTTTGCGCGACAGGCGCTCGGGCACAGTGGCGACAAGTTCGGTGCCTTTGATCAGGCTTTGAATGCCCGCCGGGCTAGGGGTGCGCATCGCAATCGAAATCTCGTGGCCTTCTTGCTCCAGCGTCTGCATATAGCCTGATTTCCATTTGCCGCCGTAGGTGATGTAGACGTGTGCGAGGGGCAGGTAGTCCTCCATCGTCAGCGCCGCTTTGGCTTTGGGATGGGTCGGGTCCATCATGCAAACATAATGGTCCTCATAGAGCGTGCGCGTATAAAACGCGGCCCCAAGTTGGACGAAGGGGCCGATCAACAAATCCGCCTCCATCCGCAACAGTTTATCATGGCCGAGATAGGAGGAATCGATGATCTCGATTTTGAGGTTCGGTGCTTCGGCCCGGATCAGATGAGCCAGATGCGGGATGATCAATTCGCGCTCATAGTAGTTGCAGGCGATGGTCACCGTCTGGGTGCTTTCTTTCGGGTCGAAATCGCGGGTGGCGGTCAGTTGGGAAAACCGCTCTAACAATTGACCCGCCTCCGCCACCACCTCTTCGCAGCGCTGGGTCGCGATCAACCGACGCGCCTCACGCACGAACAGTGGATCGTCGAACACGCTCCTGAGCTTGTCGATGGTGTAGCTGACAACTGATTGATTCATCTCAAGATCTTCGGCAGCGCGCGTAAATGAGCCAAAGCGGTAGACCCGGATCAACACATCAAGGGCGCGAAAATCTGTGGCGAGGATGTCGATGGTCTTGCTCACGTCACGCTCCTTGGGGCCATGGTCGAGCAGATTTATAAATCTATTTTGTAGATATGTGAAATCAAATTGATCGCATTGATTGATGAACTCCGCCCTGTTTACCTGTCAGGATCACAGCTTTGGGAGGAGATCTGTTGATGTTGGACATTCCCGTGAATGAGACGGTCACATTGGCCGATCTCACCCGAGACCCATACCCAATTTATCGCCAAATGCGGGCCCAGACGCCTGTGGTGCGCGTGGCGCAGGCCAATCGGATTTTCGTCACCCGGTTTGAGCACACAAAATGGATCAAGGAAAACCCCGAGATTTTTAGCTCGGATGACCCAATGACGCCAATGAAACCGGCGTTTCAGGCCCATACATTGATGCGCAAAGACGGCGACGAACACCGGGCCGAACGCATGGCGATGCAGCCCGCCTTTTCGCCGAAAGTGATCCGCACCGACTGGGCCGATCTTTATACCAAACTGGCCGAAGACTATGTCTCGCGCCTGCCCAAAGGTGAGACGGTGGACCTGTTTGCCGATCTCTGTGGCCCGATCGCCGCGCGCATTCTGGCGCATATGTTGGGGCTGGAAGAGGCCACTGACGCACAGATGCAACGCTGGTCCCAGCGCCTGATCGACGGGGCGGGCAATTTTGGCAATGACCCTCAGCTTTTTGCCCTCTCCGACGCGGCCAATGCCGAAATGAACGCGCTGTTCGAACAGGTCATGCCCCGTCACATCGCCACGCCAAACAATTCGGCCTTTTCCGTTATGTTGACTGCGAAAACGCCGATCCCGGTCAGCCAGATGTACGCCAATATCAAAATCGCCATTGGCGGCGGCATCAACGAACCGCGCGATGCTTTGGCGACCATTCTCTACGGGCTGTTAACCAACCCTGAACAGCTCGAAGAGGTCAAACGCCAAGAGGCGTGGCTTGATGCATTTGAGGAAGGCGTGCGTTGGGTCGCCCCCATTCAGGTGTCAGGCCGACGCACCACGCGAGAGGTGCAAATCGGCGATCATGTGATCGGCCCAAACGAGACGGTGATGACCATCCAAGCCTCCGCCAATCGCGATGAGGCGGTCTATGCCGATGGCGAGGCGTTCAACGTCTTTCGCGACAAACATCCCCATCAGGCCTTTGGCAGCGGCCCGCATCATTGCGCGGGCGCTCAGGTCGCGCGACGCACGCTGGGGCAGATCATGTTGCCGCTTTTGTTTGAGCGCTTTCCCAATATGACGCTGCCCGATCCGAAAGAGGTGATTTGGAGCGGCTTTGGCTTTCGTGGCCCGCTCAACTTGCCGATCACCCTCGCTTAATATCAAAATAACGCACTAAATGAGGACTAAACCATGACGAAAATCACATTCGTCCAACCTGATGGCCGCAGCCAGACCGTCAACGCACGCACAGGAGACAGCGTGATGCAGACGGCATTGGCCCATAGCATCGACGGTATTTTCGCCGAATGCGGCGGCGCAATGATGTGTGCCACCTGCCATTGTTACGTTGAGGACGAACGCACCGGAGAGGCAAGCCAAGGCGAAGAGGATTTGTTGGACTGTGCCGAAGACGAGGTGCGGCCCAGCTCTCGGTTGAGCTGTCAGATCAAGGTGACGGAGGATTTAGACGGGCTGGTGGTGCATTTGCCCGTGGCCGTGGAGTGACGGACGCGGGTGTCTTCATTTTGTCGAGGGAGAGGTCGGCAAAGCGGAGGTTCCCGCACATAAGCGCACCAACACACAAACCGGCGCAACGCCGTCGGATCTCAGGGAGGAGACCCACATGACCACATCATTCACCCGCCGCACGGTTTTGGCGAGCATGGGGGCGGCGCTGGCCACTCCAGCGTTTTTGAAACGCGCCAATGCCGCCGAAGTGACACTGAAACTGCATTCGATGTTGCCCGCACCGGCGACGATGAACACGCAGTTTTTTGAACCGTGGATCGAAGAAATCCGCACCGCCTCCGAGGGCGCGATTGACATTCAACTGTTCCCCTCGATGCAGCTTGGCGGCAAGCCCGGCCAGTTGCCTGATCAGGTCCGCCAAGGTATTTGTGACATCAGCTGGACCCTTCCGGTCTATTCGCCGGACCGCTTTCCGGTCGCCGAAACATTGGCGCTGCCCTTTATGGTCACCAATGCCGAAAAGACCTCCGTGGTCATGCACAAGCTGATGGATGAATTTGGCCAAGATGAATATCCGGGCACGAAAACGCTTGGCTTTCACACCCATGACGGCGGTAAATTCCACACCCGCGAAGGGCTCATTCACACGGCTGATGATCTCAAAGGTCTCAAACTGCGCGCGCCCAATCAGGCGACGGGCAAGCTGCTTGAACTGATGGGGGCTGAGACGGTGTTTTTCCCGGTGACCGAAATGGTTGTTGGTCTCTCAAACGGGGTGATCGACGGCTGTTGCCTGCCCTATGAGGTGGTGCCTGCGTTCAAGCTGCAAGAGCTGACCAAATTCTCCTCGGCCCCTGCCCCTGCGTCGCGTGGACTGTACGCCAACACCTTCTCCATGCTGATGAACCAACGCGCCTATGAGGGCCTCTCGGACGATCTGCGCAAGGTGATCGACGATCATTCCGGCATCGCCCTGTCGCAACGTATTGGCCGCCAGTTTGATACGTTTGAACAGATGGGCAAAGAGGTGGTGGTCAAAGAGGGCAACACCATCGGTGAAATCGCGGCCGAGGAAATTTCGGCATGGCGCGAGATCGCACAGCCGGTGCATCAGGCTTGGGTCGACAAGCTCAATGACCGCGGTCTGGATGGCGCGGCAATTTTGGCCCGCGCCAATGAATTGCTGGACGCTGATCAACCCGCCTAAGGGCTTTGAGCGACACGCCCTCTGGTCCAATCGGGCAGATCTCGGTTGGACCGCTGTCACACATGCTTTGGGGCACACACCGGCTTCTGACTTGGCCTCGTCCGACAGGGCGGGTATGACTGCGGCTCTGTTAGACATGGAGCCTGTTTTGGATCACGCCGCCGCCTCACCCGACGCCATCGCCGCCCGCATCGCGCGCACCATCGCCACCGAAATCTCCGCCGCCCCCTCGCAAGTCAGCGCGGCGGTTGATCTGTTGGACGGCGGCGCGACCGTGCCCTTTGTCGCGCGCTACCGCAAAGAGGTCACCGGCGGTTTGGATGACACGCAATTGCGGATGCTTTCAGACCGGCTCACCTATTTGCGCGAACTCGAATCGCGCCGTGCAACGATCCTGAAATCCATTTCCGAACAGGGCAAATTGACTGCCGATCTGGCCAAATCCATTGCCGGGGCCGACAGCAAATCAACGCTTGAGGACATTTATCTGCCCTACAAACCCAAGCGCCGCACGAAGGCGATGATCGCGCGTGAAAACGGTTTGGAGCCATTGCTGCGCGCGATTGATGCCAACCGGGCGGCTCTGCCCGAAACCTTGGCCGAAACCTATGTGTCCGAGGCCGTTCCTACCGTCAAAGACGCGCTCAACGGCGCGCGCGACATCCTCACCGAGGAGTTGTCAGAGCGCGCCGATCTTTTGGGCAAGCTGCGTGATTTCATGCGGCGCGAGGCCTTTGTCACCGCCAAACTCATTGCCGGTAAAGAGCAAGAGGGGGCGAAGTTTTCCGATTACTTTGATCACCGCGAACGGTGGTCGGATATTCCGTCCCACCGCGCCTTGGCGATTCTGCGGGCCGCGAAAGAAGACATTGTGACGATGGAAATCGGTCCCGATTCTGAGGAGGGCGAACCGCGCGCCATCGCCATGATCGGCGCGGCTTTGGGCACAGACGGACAATTGCCCGGCGATGAATGGCTGCGCGGTGTGGCGCGTTGGGCGTGGCGGGTAAAATTTTCGATCTCGCTCTATATCGACCTTTTGGGCGAATTGCGTCAGCGCGCTCATGAGGAGGCGATCAACGTCTTTTCCCGCAATCTCAAAGACTTGCTCTTGGCCGCCCCGGCAGGCGCGAAAGCCACGCTGGGCCTGGACCCCGGTATTCGCACCGGCGTGAAAGCCGCCGTCGTGGACGCCACAGGCAAGGTTTTGGACACGGCAACGATCTACCCGTTTCAGCCCAAAATGGATGTGCGCGGTGCAGAGGCCAAGCTCATCGAGTTGATCGGACGGCACAACATCGCCCTGATCGCCATCGGCAATGGCACCGCCAGCCGGGAGACCGAGCGACTTGTCTCGGACACGCTCAAACGCCTGCCGCAGGGCGTCAAAGCGCCGACCAAAGTGATCGTATCCGAAGCCGGTGCCTCGGTCTATTCAGCCTCCGAATTGGCGGCACAGGAGTTCCCCGATCTCGATGTCAGCCTGCGCGGCGCGGTCTCGATTGCCCGCCGCCTTCAGGACCCTCTGGCCGAATTGGTCAAGATCACACCGCAATCCATCGGCGTTGGCCAGTATCAACATGACGTCGACCAAAGACGGTTGTCGCAGGCACTGGACGCGGTGGTCGAAGACGCGGTGAACGCGGTCGGTGTGGACCTCAACATGGCCTCCGCACCGCTGTTGGCGCAGGTTGCAGGGCTTGGACCGTCTTTGGCCCATGCCATCGTCGTGCACCGCGACCAACATGGGGCCTTCCCGTCGCGCAAAGCGCTTTTGAAGGTTGCCGGTTTGGGGCCAAAAGCCTTTGAACAATGCGCCGGGTTCCTGCGTATCCGTGACGGGGCGGAGCCTTTGGACGCCTCCTCTGTTCACCCCGAAGCCTATGATGTGGCGCGCAAAATTGTCTCTGCCTGTGGTCGTGACATTCGCGACATTATGGGTCAGACCGCCGCACTCAAAGGCCTGAGCGCCGAGGCCTTTGTCACCGGAGATTTCGGGCTGCCCACCGTGCGAGACATTTTCACCGAGCTGGAAAAACCCGGTCGTGACCCGCGGCCAGAATTCAAAACCGCGAGCTTCACCGATGGGGTTGAGGACATCAAAGACCTGAAGCCGGGGATGAGCCTTGAGGGCACGGTGACCAATGTGGCCGCCTTTGGTGCCTTCGTTGACATCGGCGTGCACCAAGACGGGTTGGTCCATGTGAGCCAACTGGCCGACCGGTTTGTGAAAGATCCGCATGAGGTGGTGAAAGCCGGGGATGTGGTGCGCGTACGGGTGACGGAGGTTGACATTCCGCGCAAACGGATCGGACTGACAATGCGCAAGGACGGCGGTGAGGCCACCGAGGGCCGTCGGGCCGACGCAGCTCCCGCACGCGGGAAATTCGCCGCCAAACCGCAGGGCGCACCATCGGGCAAAGCGGGTGGAAAACCGGGCGGTTCAAAAGATCATAAAAAAGCCCCAGCGCCACAGAACCGCGCCCCAAACCCAAGTGGCAACAGCGCCCTAGGAGCCGCTTTGCTGGACGCGATGAAGAAAAAATCCTGAGCTGACTGCGATATAGAGCGGCGAAGATATGCAAAGAGACCCTTCTGGGTCTCTTTTTGCCCCCCAAGGCGGACAGTGGGTCAGCGCAATGAGACCTTGCCCAACACCGCGTGGACCGCCGTAATCAGTGTGGGAATGTCGGCGGCACTTAATCTGGCGACATTGATGCGGCCACCTTTGACGACATGGATGGCATGATCGCGCGTCAGGGCCAATTCCTGTTCCGACGAAAGCGGCAGCAGCGAGAACATCCCCGATTGCCGCCCGAGGTAACTCAAATCAGTGCGCCCGAACTCTTGCTCTTCGCAGCGCACGATTTCGGACCTGACGGCAATCACACGCTGGCGCATATGATCAAGCTCGTCCAACCAGAGCGCTTTCAGGTCTTGATCCTGCAAGATCATGCGCACGACAGCAGGCCCATGATCTGGTGCATGTGAGGCGCTGGAGCGGACAATGGCGGACACAGCCCGGTGAATGCGGGCGGTGTCATTGGGACGCGTTTTGATCAGCAAAGCCCCTGCGCGGTCGCGGTAAATGCCGAAGGTTTTCGACAAGGTCACGCAGATGATGCACTCGGGAAAGCGGTTGGCGATTTTACGGGCCATCGCACAGTCTTGGTCAAACCCCTGTGAGAACCCGAGATAGGCAAGGTCGATCCACGGCACCAGCCCGCGCGCCTCTAAGACATCGAGTAAAGCGTCAAACTGGGCCTCGGTCATATCCGCCCCGGTTGGATTGTGACAGACCCCTTGGAGGAGGACCACATCGCCCGACCTTGCCTCACAGAGACCCTCAAGCATCTGATCAAAAAGAATGTTTCGCGTGATCGTGTCGTAAAAGGGCAGCATCTCAAACCGCGCATGCGCGGCGGTCAGGATCGGAATATAATTGCCATAGGTCGGCGTTTGCACCCACACCGTCGGCCGGTTCGGCATCTGCGCCAAAAGGTCGGCCATGACCCGCAACGCCACAGCCCCGCCTGCGGTTTGCGCCGCCACAAAACCGTCGAACAGGTCCGACCCTAAGATGGTTTCGCCCAAAACCCGGCAATAGGTGGCGTCCCCCGTCAACGCCAAATAAGATTTGCTGGTCTGTATGTTCACCAGCCGCTGTTCTGCCGCCTTGACGGCCTTCAAAACCGGGGTTTTGCCTGCGGCGTCCTGATAAATCCCAACTGTCAGGTCGAGCTTGTCCTGACGTGGGTCTTGCGCGAAATACTCTGCCCCGATCATGATCGGATCAACCGGATACTCCTCTACGGTCTCAAACATCATGCCTCCCTTATTTTTCATTTCCACACAGGATCGCGGCGGTGTGCCTACCCCGTCGATCCCGCTGTCAAAACGGCCTCCCCGCCGCCTCTGACACATCTCTACATGCCTCAGAACGAGGTGATGACCGTCGCGCCTATGGATTGAAACCTGTCCATTTCCATCAGGGCTTTCGGCGCATCTGACAGGCTGATGCGGTCCCCGACCAATTTTTCAGGGGCCAGTTTGCCGGATGAAATCATGTCCAGCATTGCACCATAGCGATGGGCTTGCATCCCGTGCGAGCCATAGATTTCCAACTCCTGACCGATGATCTTGGCCATGGGCACCTGCGGCGTGGTGTGATCGCCCAGCATCAACCCGACTTGGACATGCTTGCCCCGCCGCCTCAGGTTTTGGATCGAATTGAAGCAGGTGACCGGATGCCCCAGCGCATCAAGCGAGACATGCGCCCCGCCGCGCGTGAGCTCGATTACCGCTTCGGGCACATTGGTCGAGGTGCCGTTGAGGGTCGCAACCGCGCCCAGTTGTTTGGCGCGTGCCAGTTTTTTGTCGTCGATGTCCACGGCGATCACATTGGCGCCCACAGCCGTGGCGATCATCACCGCCGACAAGCCGACGCCTCCGCAGCCATGCACAGCAACCCACTGACCTGCGGACACTTTTCCCTGATCCACAACCGCACGGAACGAGGTGGCAAACCGACAGCCCAAGCTGGCCGCGGTGGCAAAGTCCATGCTCTCGGGGAGAGCCACAAGGTTCAGGTCCGCCTTATGGATCGCCACATATTCTGCGAAGCTGCCCCAATGGGTGAAACCCGGTTGTTCTTGGTTCAGGCAAACCTGTTGGTGGCCCGCGTGACATTCCGGGCAGGACCCACACCCGGCGATGAACGGCACCGTCACCCGGTCACCCGCCTGCCAGTTGCGTACATTCGCCCCCACCGCCTGCACCACACCGGCCAATTCGTGTCCCGGCACATGTGGCAGATCAATGTCGCTGTCATGTCCCATCCAGCCATGCCAGTCCGACCGACACACGCCCGTTGCCTCGACTTTGATGACCACGCCGTCCACATCCGGGGTGGGGTCGGCCAAGGTGACAAGTTTGGGGGCTTCGGCAAATTTTTCGAAAAGGACGGCTTTCATGGGCGGGCTTTCATGCTGCATTTCAACGTGGGTCCAGTCTACCCTTGTTTTGGGGAAGTACCTTGCCAAAAACTCCCCACAAGGCAAGAATAAGAGCATAATCTCCTCCAGTTTACGCCCCAATCGAAGAAAGCTGCCCTATGACAAAGATTGATGCCGTGAACGCGGATATTCTTGCACTGCTGCAAACGGATGGGCGCATGTCGAACGCCCGGCTTGCCGATCATCTTGGCATGAGCGAGACGCCATGCTGGCGGCGGCTGAAACGACTTGAAGACGACGGCATTATCGAAGGCTATCAAGCCAATGTGAACCGTCGAAAACTGGGGCTTGGCGTGATGGCTTTCGTCCAGTTGCGCGTGTCCGAGCACAGCCCCTCCGCCACCGCCGAGTTTCAACGCATCATCCAGACCACGCCCAATATCTTGGCCTGTCACAACACCACCGGCGCGGATGATTTCCTGTTGATTGTGGTGGCGCGCGACCTCGACGATTACAGCGCTTTTGTCGACACGACACTGCGCCGCCTGCCTGGTGTCACCAGCATCCGATCGAACCTATCGTTGCGCGAGATGAAGGGCTCGACGCGCCTGCCGATTGAGCCGCGAGAGTGAGGCCGGTTCTTACGGCAACATGCGTGATCCACCGAGCGGTAGCGTTGGAAACGGATTGACGTGGTGACCAAAACGCCCAGCAGCGCATGGTCACGCTGAGACCAAGCCCAACCAAGCTTTTGAACAGAGCGCAACCCGTCTGGCCTCTGCGTCAAGAACCCCTTAAAGCATTTGGAAACGCTAAGGAGATGCCGTGTGAAAAAGTTAACCTTGCCTGAAAGACCGCACTGGCGCGATCATGCACGTGAGGTTGGTTTTACCTTTGCCGACATGCATGGTGCCCCCTATTGGGATGAAAGCTCGGCTTACGCCTTTTCGCTGGAACAGATCGAGACGGACATTGAAGACCCGGCAACGGAGCTTCATGCAATGTGCCGACAGGCGGTTGATCATATTATCGCCAGCGAAGAGCTTATGGATCGCCTTGCCATTCCCGAGGCGCACCGCGACCTGGTTGCTGAGAGCTGGCACCGGGGTGATCCCGAAATATATGGTCGCTTTGATCTTGCCTATGATGGCAACGGACCAGCCAAGCTGTTGGAATATAACGCCGACACCCCCACGTCCCTCTATGAGACGGCCGCCTTTCAATGGCAGTGGCTTGAAGATCAACTTGCGGCGGGTGTACTGGTCGAGGGCAGTGATCAGTTCAATGGCATCCATGAGGCGCTTGTCGCCCGCTTTGCTGAGGTGTTTGCGCCCGAGACCGATCTGCATTTCACCGCCGTTGCGGGCAACCCTGAAGATTACGCCACGGTTGAGGCGATGGCATGGGCTGCCCGTGAGGCTGATTTGGGCGCGCATTATTGTGATCTTGATAAAATCGCGGTGAGCGAGGATGGCCAGTTTTTGGATGACCAAGATCGTGTCATGGGCGTGCTGTTCAAGCTCTATCCGTGGGAAGATCTTTTGCGCGAAGACTATGCCACCCACATTGCGGGCTCCGGCTGTTTGTTTTTAGAACCGGCCTGGAAGGCGCTTTTGTCAAACAAAGGACTTTTGCCGGTGCTGTGGCAGATGTTCGAGGGCCACCCTAACCTTTTGCCCGCGTTTTTCGCACAAGACATCGAGGACGCGATCACTGGTCACGGAGCTGTCGCACCGGCGGTGGCCGCCGCCTTTGGCCGAGCCGAAGTGCAACTACACGCCGGGCATGTGCGCAAACCGATTTTGTCGCGTGAAGGGGCGTCGGTTTCGATCGTCAAACAGGGGGAGGTGATTGAGGTCTCGCAAAACACCTCCTATGCGGATCAGCCGCAGATCCTGCAGGCCTACACCCCGCTGCCGCGGTTTGACGGCTTCCGCCCGGTGATTGGCGCATGGATTGTTGGCGACACCTGTGCGGGTCTTGGCCTGCGCGAAGATCAATCACGGATCACTCAGGATTTGTCACGCTTTAAACCGCATTTTATTACAGGATGAAGTGCGCTAAAAGCGCCCTCAGCTCGACCACAACATAGGTTTGTCATGATCAAACGCTCCAAAACTGTCGCCCTCACGATCCTCGGCGCCGCCGCCTTTACTCTTGCAGGCTGCCAAGAAGACACGGTGGATGCTGCGGCGTTTCCCGATCTGAAAAGCTGTACCAATGCGGCCCAAAATGGCGGCATGTTCTCGGCACAAGATTGTAACGCCGCCTTTGCCGATGCAGAAGCGTTGCACGTAGAAGCCGCGCCACGCTATGACAGCCTCAGCGTGTGCGAAGAGCAGCATGGCCAAGGGGCCTGTGGGACTGAGGCAGCGGCAACTCAAGGCGGATCGGGCAGCATCTTTATGCCGTTGATGATGGGCTACCTGATTGGCAACATGCTTGGCGGATCAAAGGCAAGCCAGCCGCTTTATAAAACCCCGAATGGGAAATTTACCAATGCGACGGGGTCAAGCACCTTTTCCGGCAATTCAGGTGCGACCAAACTGAGCACATCGCAATTCAATCGCCCGCCGACAACGGTTGGCAAACCGCCAATGTCGCGCGCGACAGCCATGTCACGCGGCGGATTTGGCTCCCGATCCAGCGGCTTTGGCGGCTGACACAGATGGCGCTGTCTCGCGTCGGTTCTGCGCCTCGAAGAGAACCGTCTTTGAGCGCCAATCCTGCTCGGGTTGGATCTTTTAGGGGCGCCATGGCACTACCTATGGCCAACATCAGCTCCGCGTAGACATTCTGAATAGCCTCTGGCGGAATAACCTCGGGTTTTTAAACAGTCGACATTCGACCGCACTCAATTGGCCTTGGCACTCACACCTCGCGCAAAAGCAGCGCCGCGCGGGAATGGCCCAAACGCAAGCAGCCACCTTGGGTCACTATATCGTTGTAATTTCTTGATTATTTTTTGGTTGCGGGGACAGGATTTGAACCTGTGACCTTCAGGTTATGAGCCTCATCGTCGCATGTTTGATGTAGTTTGCTGTTTGTATTTCTTTATATACTTATCAATACGTTACAAGACAACCTCTTTGACTGTTCTTTGATCAACATTGTCCAAATTGGCTCTCTAGTGTAGCACCAACGTAGCACGAGCATTTGAGGACCGAGACTTTGGCCAGCCACAAATTGAACTTCACCAAAGCCGCTTTGTTAAAAGCCCCCGCCCCTGAGAAGGGAAAGCGCGATTACTATTCCGACCTGAAAGAGCAAGGCTTGCAGATGGCCGTGACCTCTGCCGGAGCCAAAACCTTTTATCTCTACAAGCGCGTGGACGGACGGCCTGAGCGCATCTTGTTGGGGCGCTTTCCAGATATCAGCGTCGAAAACGCCCGAAAGGCGGCGGCAGAGGCAAAGGGCAAGATTGCCGGAGGGCAGAACCCGCAAAAGGACCGCCGCGCCATTCGGGACGAAATGAGTTTTGCGGCGCTGTTTGACGACTACATGAGCAAATATTCCAAGGTGCATAAGAAGTCTTGGAAGTACGACGAGCGGGAAGTGAACAAGTTCCTGTCGCATTGGTTCAAGCGTAAAATCTCTTCGATTGATAAGGCGGAGATCGAACGGCTTCACGCCAAAATCGGCAAGGACAACGGGTTGATCCAAGCGAACCGCCTTTTGGAGCGTATCCGGTCAATCTTTAACAAGGCGATTGATTGGGGATGGGACGGCACAAACCCCGCCGTAGGGATCAAGAAGTTCAAAGAGAAAAGCCGTGATCGTTTTTTGCAGCCTGACGAATTGCCCCGCTTCTTTGAGGCGCTGTCCAATGAGCCGAACGAGGCGGCGCGGGACTTCTTTATGGTGTCGCTGTTGACCGGGGCGCGCAAATCCAACGTTTTGGCGATGCGGTGGAAAGATATCAACTTCACCACCGCCACGTGGCGGATTGAAGAAACCAAGAACGGCGAGGCGCAAACCGTTCATCTCCCCGCTCAGGCAATGGAGCTTTTAAAGGAGCGCAAGCTGGCCTCGGACAGCCCGTGGGTGTTTCCCGGCAGCGGGGCCTCTGGCCATTTGGCCGACCCCAAGAAAGCGTGGGAGCGCATTTTGAAAGAGGCAGGAATTGAAGACCTGCGCATTCACGACCTGCGCCGGACCTTGGGCAGTTATCAAGCCGCCACAGGCGCGAATGGCTACATCATCGGCAAATCTCTGGGCCACAAAAGCCAGCAATCCACCGCAATCTATGCCCGCCTGAACCTTGATCCTGTCCGCGAGAGCGTGAACAAAGCCACGGATGCAATGTTTGGATATGGAGGGGCGCAAAATGGTGAAGGGTGATATTCAAGATTGGATTGAATGCGATGACACAGAGCCAGAAGACCTAGTTACCCCCGAGCTCTTGACAGCCTTTACTAGCATTGCAGGACTACCGCGTGACGATGACAGCCTCATAGCGACGAAGGACGCTTTGGCAGGTGCGCTTGAGGCTTTCATGTGGGCAAGTCTTGAGCAGGACGCCCTCCATCCCGAAAGTGCCGAGAACAAGGCGCTAGAGATTGCGGCACGGGACGCGGGTAAGCTTTATGACACTCTCTTGGCCCTCCAAGAGTATCCCGGCGTAGAAGCCCGCCTTGAAACTGCAATTCAGAGCAATCCACATTTGTACGAGCTTGAGGATGGAAAAACGCTCAAGGATTTGCTCACCACCCGCCGGAACATCTTTAGGGCGTATCGTGAACTCTTGGTGGATTTACAGGTTTGCCTTGAAGATACCAGCAACCGCCAGCCTAAGCGCCGCGTCCTCGAAGACCCCGACGGAGGCGTCGCAATTGGTCTTGAAGACGACGAAGAATTTGCGACGCGCGTGAAAGCTTGGCGTGCCCGATCAAAAGAACGCGCCCTTCCTAAAGACCATGCTTTGCGCGAGTTCTTGCGGGCTTTGGCCCCTTATTGGGAAGCAAACAGCCCTCACCCCTTCACAGAAGGGATGTACTTCAAGGAAGCCAATCAAACGATATCGCATTTGGTGGATGCTGTGGAGCGTGTGATGGCTGTCGCGTCTCCAAAAACAAAGCGGCCTCAAATCGTAACCGCCCTTCGAGAGGTCCGCCCACCCTTATCGTAAAAGTGACCGCGCATTTTACACGCCACTCCTACAATCGCGTTTGATGGATGCATTTTGGCATCTCTGACATGTTGTCTCCATCGACCTACATTGATGGAGACAGCTATGAGCGCTTTGAAAAAGCCGAACCTACTCACCCCGCAAGACGTTGCAGATCGTCTTGGGGTCTCGACAACAACCCTTGCGACGTGGCGCTGCACCAAGCGCTATCCGCTGGCCTATGTGAAGGTGGGCCGCTTGGTCCGCTACCGCGCGGGCGACGTAGACGCCTTTGAGATCACCCGTCTTCAGGAGGTGGTCGCCAATGACAACTAATCAAAGACACGCCGCGAATACGGCCCCACGCCACATCTATTTTGTGGTGGTGAATGACGCTTGTCTGCGCAACTTTTGGGGCCTTCTGGCCACATGGTTGCCTGACGGCAAACAGATCGGGCGGGAATGGGTGGCGCGCAATCCCATCCGCGCCGACCGCAAGGCGGGATCATTTAAAATCAATATGGACACGGGCCGTTGGGCCGACTTCGCCACGGGCGATGCGGGCGGCGATCCGGTGAGCCTTTACGCCTATCTCAACGGGCTGTCGCAATTGGCGGCAGCGCGTGAGTTGATGGATCATTGGGGGCTGGGCGCATGAATGTTGCAATCTCAGAGCTACGGCATCCAAAAGCGGGCAAACCCACGTCGCAATATGTCTACCGGGATACGGGCGACACCCCCGTTCTTGTGGCCAATCGGTTTGACCGGGGCGGCGACAAGTTCTTTATCCCTTTCGATCTGGTCGCGAATGATTGGAAAGCGCCGGAGCGCCGCCCGCTCTATCGCTTGAATGATCTTTTAGCCGCCGACAAAGAGCGCGCGGTGATTGTCACCGAGGGCGAGAAATGCGCCGACGCGCTGGCCTCTTTGGGGGTTGTGGCGACGACGACCTACGGCGGGGCGCAAGCCCCGCATAAGTCGGACCTCTCCCCACTTAACGGGCGTAACGTCTACGTATGGCCCGATAAGGATGAAGCCGGGCAAGCCTATGCGCAAAAGCTCTGCGCTACGTTAAGTAGCGTGGGCGGCACGGTGGCAAAGATCATTCCTACATCGGATTCAGTCCTCCGTGGCGTAGCGTATGGAACCGAGGGCGGGGAAACGTCTAACGCCCGTAACGTTACATACGGCAAGGGATGGGATGCAGCGGACGCGGTGGCGGCTGGCTGGACAGTGGGCAATGTGAACACGCTTCTCAAGCTGGCCGCGCCCTATGAAGGCAGCAGCTCTGAGGATGGGCCACAGATCGCAACACCAATGCCCGCCAATGACAACGACGCGCCGGAGCTGTTTGAGGGCATAGACCTTTGGCACACGCCGGAGGGTAAACCCTACGCTTCGATCAAACGCGGCGACGGCTCTGCACCGTGGGAAACCTTCGCCTTGGAGAGCGCCGCATTCAAACGGCTCTTGGCCCATGCCGCCTATCAAACGAGCGGCAAGGTGCCACCCGCTGCCAAGCTGGATGACCAAGTGCGGCAGATGATCGGGGAAGCCCTGTTTGAGGGGGAGCGGCGCGAGGTGTTCACCCGTATCGGGCGCGGCCCCGATACGTTAGGACAGGAAAGCATTGTTCTGGACCTTGGGCGACCCGATTGGTCTACGGTACGTATCACGGCGGAGGGGTGGTCGATCCGTAACGGGGCGATACAGTCCAAAACCGCGCCGCGTTTCAAACGTGCGCCAAGCATGGCCCCGCTCCCCGTACCGATACAGGGCAACGCTGGCATTGATCTGCTACGCCGCTTTGTGAACGTGGCCACGGATGATGACTTCCGGCTTATGGTCGGATGGCTCTTGGGGTGTTTGCGCCCCAGTGGCCCCTACCCGCTTATGATCCTGACGGGCGAGCAAGGCAGCGCCAAAAGCACCACCTCGAAAGTGCTGCGCGCTTTGATTGATCCGTCTACGCTGGCGACCCGCAGCTTCCCAAACGACGAACGGGATTTGGTGATTGCCGCACAAGGCGCACATGTGCTGGCCTTTGACAACCTATCGAAGGTCAAACCATCTATGGCGGACGCGCTTTGCCGCTTGGCCACGGGCGGCGGCTTTGCCACCCGCAAGCTGCATAGCGATGCGGACGAAGTGCTGTTTGACGCCACGCGGCCCGTGATCTTGAACGGCATTCCAGACCTTGCAGAACGGGCGGACCTATCAGACCGCGCAATCTCGTTGCACCTGCCGACCATCCCGCCGCATGGCCGCGCTTTTGAAACCGACTTTTGGGCAGAGTTTGAGGACGCGCAGCCGTTGATTTTGGCGGCGCTCTTGGATGCGGCCAGCCATGCGCTTGCCAATGTCGCCCACGTGGCTCTCTCAGAGCGCCCTAGGATGGCGGACTTCGCCCGATGGGTCACTGCCGCCGAACCTGCCCTTGGATGGACTCAAGGGGCGTTTCTGACGGCCTACGCGGCAAACCGCAAGGAAGCGACGGAGGTGGCGCTAGATTGCAACGCCGTGGCGAGTGCCGTTCTCACGCTTGTGCAGGAGCAAGGGCGTTGGCGTGGCACTGCCTCCGAGCTTATGGCGCACCTGCGCGTTCTGTACCCCACCCTCACAGACAGCGCCGAAGCCTTTCCAAGGCAAGCCGCCGCCTTCGGGGCTGAACTCCGGCGCGTGACGCCGCTCCTGCGCGCTCACGGCATAGAGGTGGCGCACCTCCGCGAAGGCAAAGACAGGCGGCGTGTCGTGGCTGTATCGAAAAGAGAAGATTGGGAGGGGGAATAGCTAAGTAATTACCTAGGCGCTGCGCGGGCCGCGCGGCGTCCTAGGTACATACCGACTTAGGGGCGGTATTGGGGCGGACAGAAAACAAAACCTAAGCACTTTGCTGTCCGCCCTGTCCGCCGCCGTCCGCCCCTATACTCAACAGGGCTTGGTGGCGGACGGCGGCGGACAGGGCGGACGGAGATTATTATAAGCCGCATAGAACTTATTTCCCTAGAACGAAAAATAACTCATGGCATACAACTTTACTTTGAGCCTTTTTTATGCGGAGAATTCAAAAAATTATGTTCATAAATTTCTGATCGGATTAAGATCTAGGAAAATTACCGTCGTTGGCACCACGCATTTACAGGCCACGTTTGAAGCGTTTTTGGGAGAGTTACTGAGACTATGATTGCTCAAAAGGGAATAGATCTTCTAGCTAAACGTGTTGACAAGATTGTGGATATTCTAACAGAAAAAGCGCCCGGCTTTGTTTATGACCAGTATAAAAACAGCGAACTACTACTTCAAAAGGGGCTGCCTGATTACCTTCAATCAAACTATGCCAAATGTGAAGAAATTCGAACGCTGATAAAGCGAGACAGTCCAACCCCTTTAGCGGACGTTTATGTCCCGCCAAATTTTAAAATTGATCGAAACATACTCTCTGCACAAGAACTGACTGAATTGATCGGTGTCAACCTTCAACGGACGGTTGTTACAGGGTTAGCCGGTAGCGGAAAGTCAGTTTTTTTAAAGTACCTTTTTCGCAAATCTATAGAAGACGGTCATACTTACTATCCAATATTTTTTGAGTTAAGAAGCTTGAATTCGGAAAGTAAAAAATCACTAAAAGAACAAATTTTTGAATCCGTTCAAAACTATGCAAAGGGCTTTACGAAACAACAATTTGAATTTGGGCTACGTAGAGGTAGCTTCTATCTAATTGTCGATGCACTTGACGAAACTTCAATTGACCTGAAATCCGAAATCTCGGATGAAATCTGCGATATTTCGAGAAAATACCCTAAGTGCCCCGTAGTACTTACCAGTCGACCTTCCGAGGAGTTTCATGCTTGGGAAGGGTTCACCACAGCCCATCTCTTACCTTTCAACAAGACCCAGTGTCTTGAATATATTGGTAAAATTGACTTTGATAAAGTTAAGAAAAAGGAATTTCTTGAAGCATTGAATGAGAGCCTATTTGAGGAACATGAAGAGTTTCTTTCAAATCCGTTGCTAGCTGCAATGATGCTCTTGACATACGATGAGTTTGGAGAAATTCCTGCAAGACGCCACGTGTTCTTTGAAAAATGCTTTCAAGTTTTGCTACGAGAACATGATGTTTCAAAGAGCCGATATCGCCGTCAATTTCATTCTGGTATGGATTACGCCGAGTTAGAGACTGTCCTAAGGCACTTCTGCGTATTATCATATTTGGATCGAAAATTTTCCTTTAAACACGAGGACATCCTAAACACCATTGGAGATGCTCTGGCCGACCTAGACTTTGAGGCTGATCCAAATAGCTTATTACAAGATCTAACAAAATCCATATCCATGCTTCAGAAGGATGGAGATTATTACGAATTCGTTCATCGATCATTTCAGGAATACTTCTACGCAAAATTTGTCGTGTCCGACCGAGAGTTTACCCTTGAGGAAAAGCTGAAGGAATTTCTGAAAGTCGATGATGTTATCGACATGGTTATTGATATGGACCGCGGGTATTTTGAAACAAGTTTTCTTCTTCCAAGGGTGCGGAAACTTAATCGACAATTCGCAAAAATCGATCCGGAACAAAAACCAGATCTCATTATGAATAAGTTTTTTGCCAATAGTTATTGTGGCAAGAGACGACACGAAAACGAAGATGATTTGCCACCATTGTATGTGGGTTACTCTGTGTCACACGAGGAAAGGGAGTACGAACCGCGAGGCCTGAATCTTCAAGTCTATTGGTATCTGCTCAAAAATTATTCTGATCTAAGGCCACATCAGAATAAAGGAGACACCCCAAGTCAAGAAATATTACTAGAAATTTTCAATACGACTGAACAGAAAGCTGGCTCTTCTAGGACAAATATTCCTCTTCTCGCGCACAATCGTAATAAACTTATCCAACTCGGAGCAGGGAAATTTGCAAAGCAGGTGAAAGAGAGCCTTGCGGAGCTAGAGATACGATTGGAAAGGACTACATCTAAACGATCCAGTTCACTCTCAGGAAAATTAAGGGCAAATCGCTAGCCGAATTCAATAATCATTCGCCATTACTCTACTGCAATGCATGGAGTAACCTAGACTGAGGGCTATAATGGCCACCGCCAACACAATTCTCTTTAAGGCACCCCAATCAAAAACAAAGGAATGAGTAGTTGTCTATGCCGCTCATAATTGCGCTAGGCAATTGGTTCACGCTCGCATTCTAAAAAGTAGCACCACCGTAGCACCGAGCGATGCGCTAGAAACGCAAAAAGCGCCCCTTGGGGCGCTAAGTCACTGTAGTTGATGCAAGATTTTTGGTTGCGGGGACAGGATTTGAACCTGTGACCTTCAGGTT